>Ga0315312_1002997_pt1 | contig 11180 bp, 9 predicted proteins | sample TDP7_MG_FD_203629 | JGI IMG/M metagenome (GOLD analysis project Ga0315312, IMG submission 203629) | Freshwater sediment microbial communities from Lake Towuti, South Sulawesi, Indonesia - TDP7 | ecosystem: Environmental > Aquatic > Freshwater > Lake > Sediment | place: Indonesia: South Sulawesi... | reverse complement strand
TGCACAGCTGCATGCCCCATGGTAGAATTATTCCCAGCAAGTTATAATCCTCGCATTCTACTTCACAACATCAGCCTAAACCCAGAAAAAATAATGTCTGAAAAGGAAATGTGGCTGTGTGCATGGTGCTACCGCTGCGCCAAACGCTGTCCACAAAACCTAGCTATACCAGAAATCTTTTTGAAAGCAAGGCAGATGGCAAAGGAACAAGGTTTCTTAGAGGGCTTTCAGGAAGCAATGGAAACAATAAAAGACGAAATTGCGTTTCCCGCCACTTTCTGCTGGGTCTGCTTTCATCCAGAACGAACAAAAATCAACAAAACGACTATAACGAAAATCCTCAAACCATACTTAACACGACGTGAAAAGAGACCACGGCCTAAGACTCGTAAAGAGAAAGTCGCCATAATCGGCTCAGGACCTGCAGGCTTGACAGCAACATACGAACTAGCCAAAAAAGGTTATTCGGTCACAGTTTTTGAGTCTTATTCGCAGCCAGGTGGAATGCTACGTACATGCATACCCACTTACCGTTTGCCCAGAGAAATCTTAGATACAGACATAAACCACTTGAAGCAAATGGGCATAGAAATCAAAACAAACACAAAAGTAGGCAAAGACACAACTCTTGACAGCCTCTTCAAACAAGGCTACAAAGCAGTCTTCATCGCCACTGGCGCACACAAAACAAGAAAACTCCATGCAGAAGACGAAGACTACAAAGGCGTTTTCGACGCCCTAAACTTTCTAAATGAAGCAAACCGTGGAAAACGAATGAAACTCGGCAAAGTGGCAGTAGTCGGCGGAGGCAACACCGCCATAGATACAGCGAGAACAGCCATACATGAAGGCGCAAGAGAAGTCACAATTCTGTATCGAAGGTCAAGAGATGAGATGCCAGCCAACCCAGTGGAAATAAAAGAAGCTGAAGAAGACGGGGTAAAGTTACAGTTTCTTGTTGCGCCGAAAAGGATTTTGGGCAAAGATGGGCACGCAACTGGAATTGAATGTATTCGTATGGAATTAGGAGAACCAGACGAAACTGGCAGAAGAATGCCAGTGCCCATTGCTAATTCGGAATTCACTATCGATTTGGATACAATAATTTTGGCTATCGGCGAATATCCAGACCTTGCATTCCTACCTAAAGATTTGGAAACCACTGAGGAAAGCACTATAGCAGTTGACCTAATGACAATGGAAACGAACAAGAAAGGCGTATTCGCAGGCGGAGACTGTACATCTGGACCAGCAACCGTTATCGAAGCCATAGTTGCAGGAAAAAAAGCTGCCAAATCCATTCAAGATTACCTTGAAAATCTCAAAGCCAAAAAAAGGAGACTGAAAACAAATGAGTAGCCCGCAATCCTCGGCTGAGGAAGAAATCAGGATAGGTGTATATGTATGCCACTGCGGCTTGAACATTGCAGGTTCAGTAGACTGCGAAGAAGTTGCAAAATATGCTTCAACTTTGCCACATGTCGTCTTAGCTAAAGATAACCGTTACACGTGTTCCGACCAAGGGCAAGAGCTAATCAAGAAGGATATAAAAGAATGTAAGCTGAACCGCGTTGTTGTGGCATCTTGTTCACCACGTTTGCATGAACCAACTTTCAGAAGAGCATGCGAAGAAGCTGGACTGAACAAATACTTGTTCGAAATGGCAAACATTCGTGAGCATTGCAGTTGGGTACACTTATACGAGAAGGAGAAGGCAACAGAGAAAGCTAAAGACCTAATAAAGATGGCTGTTGCAAAAGCAGCATTGCTTCAGCCGCAAGAAGAGGCAGTGGTTTCGATTACTAGAAAAGCATTAGTTATTGGCGGCGGAGTTGCAGGTATACAAGCCGCCTTAGACTTGGCTGACACAGGTTACGAGGTTGGTTTGGTTGAAAAGGAGCCAAGCATAGGCGGAAGAATGGCGCAAATTGACAAGACATTTCCAACAATGGACTGTAGCATATGTATCTTAGCACCAAAAATGTCAGACGTTGGCAGACATCCAAACATCGAACTCCTAACAAACAGTGAAGTCAAAGAAGTTAAGGGCTATATTGGCAACTTCAAAGTTAAAGTTCTGAAAAAACCTCGTTACGTGACAAAAGATTGTTCAGCATGTGGTGACTGCGTTAAAGAGTGCCCAGCGACAACGCCAAATGAATTCGATGTAGGCTTAGCGACTAGACACGCCATTTACACGCCTTTTGCTCAGGCAGTGCCTTCGACTTACATAATTGACAGAAACATATGCCTAAACAAGGACAACATAATCACATGTGACAAATGCATCAAAGCTTGTGAAAGAAAGGCAATAGACTTTGACATGAAGCCAGAAATAGTAGAGTTGGAAGTGGGCACAATTATAGTGGCTACAGGGGCAGACGTATATGACCCAGCATCATTAGTTGAATATGGATACACAAAATATCCAAATGTCATAACCTCGCTGGAATTTGAGAGACTAATAAACGCAGGTGGCCCCTCAGGTGGGCATTTGATAAGACCAAGTGACATGCAAATTCCAAAAACTGTGGCGTTCATTCAGTGTGTGGGCTCCCGCAGTGAGAAAGGCGGACGCCCCTACTGTAGCAGCGTATGCTGCATGAACACAATAAAAGATAGCTTACTCATCAAGGAGCATTGGCCAGATACACAAATCTACGTTTTCTACATGGACATAAGGGCATTTGGAAAAGGATTTGAAGACCTATATAAACGCGCTAAAAAAGAGGGAGCCATGTTTATTCGAGGCTTGCCAGCGGATGTAGTTGAAGATAGAAAAACACGTAATTTGTGGCTAATTGGAGAAAACACGCTACAGAAAGAATTATACAAAACCAACGTGGGCATGGTCATTCTTTCAGTTGGAATCGAGCCACAAAAAGACAGTGAAGTAATTCAACGCCTCTTCACGTTGTCAAGAAATCCAGACGGGTTCTTTATGGAAGCTCACCCGAAACTGCGCCCCGTAGACACACCAACAGGAGGAGTGTTCCTAGCTGGATGCGCAGAATCGCCTAAAGACATTAAAGACAGTGTGACGCAGGCAAGTGCCGCAGCAGCAAGAGCAGGTATTCTTATGTCTCAGGGAAAAGTAACTGTGGAAGCGATTACGCCTGTGGTCATAAGTGAAAAATGTCAAGTCTGTGGATTATGCACAAGAGTTTGCCCCTTCAACGCAATAATTGCAAATAAAGAGATGAAGAAAACCGAGGTAATTGAAGCTGCTTGTGCAGGCTGTGGCACGTGTGGTGCAGAATGCCCTTACGAAGCCTTGACTATGCGACATTTCACAGATGAGCAAATTTACGCACAAATTGATGCTATAACTGAAGTAGATGCGGATAAGAAAATTGTGGCTTTCTGCTGCAACTGGTGCTCATACGCTGGTGCAGATTTTGCGGGTGTCAGTAGGATGCAGTATCCGCCTAATGTGCGTATTATTAGGACGATGTGTTCTGGACGTGTGGCGACTAAATTTGTTGAAAGAGCATTCGCCAGAGGAGCAGCAGCGGTTTTGGTTTCAGGGTGCCACATAGGAGACTGCCACTACATAAACGCCAATATTCAAACTCAGAAAAGAGTTGAACGCTTATGGAAGAAAATGGAACGACTTGGCTTGAACAAAGATAGACTCCAATTGGCTTGGATATCTGCCGCAGAAGGCGAAAAATTTGCGTCTAAAATCAAAGAAATGCAGAACACCGTCAATAAAGTAACTAGAGAAGAAATAGAGAAATCAAAAGCAATGGCAAAGGAGAAGGCTGAGTGATTACAATGCCGATGAGAATTTGGCGCAAACCATTAGACACAGAAAAGGTGAAGGTTCCGCAAGGCGAAGTACACATAATAAAGAGCCGATGTAAAGGCTGTGGCTTCTGCATAGAGTTCTGCCCAAAAGAAATGCTAGAAACCTCAGAGGAGTTCAATGAACGAGGCGTACATCCGCCGAAAGTGAAAGAGAAATCCGTATGTGCTCTCTGTAGTTTTTGTGAGGCAGTTTGCCCAGACTTTGCCATATACAGCGTCAAAAAAGAATGTAAGGATGGCTGCTGAAAGTATGGCGCAGAAAGATAGAACAGTTTTGACTGGCAAACATTTTTGGGAAGGCGACTTAGCCTGTGCAGAAGGCGCAATAGCCGCTGGCTGCAGATTCTTCGCTGGCTATCCTATCACGCCTGCCACTGAAGTTGCTGAACGAATGGCTCAAAGACTGCCTGAAGTTGGCGGAATCTATGTTCAGATGGAAGATGAGATCAGCTCTATGGCTGCAGTTATTGGAGCTTCCTATGCTGGGGTAAAATCTATGACTGCCACTTCTGGACCGGGATTCAGCCTAATGCAAGAAAACATTGGTTTAGCAGTGATGACAGAAACTCCATGTGTTATCGTTGACGTGATGAGGGGTGGGCCGAGCACTGGTCAGCCAACCAAGCCCGCACAACAGGATGTTATGCAGGCGAGGTGGGGTTCGCATGGCGATTACGAAATAATCGCTCTCGCACCTAATTCTGTGCAGGAGATGTTTGACTTGACAATTGAAGCGTTCAATTTGTCAGAGATTTACCGAATTCCAGTGATAGTACTAGGGGACGAAATCGTTGGGCACATGTATGAACGTGTAATAATTCCTTCAAAAGAGGCAGTTAAAATCGTAAACAGAAAAAAGCCTCAAGTTCCGCCCAGAAAATATGCGCCATTTAAGCCAGACAAAGATTTGGTGCCGCCTATGGCTGTTTTTGGACAGGGATACCACTTCTATGCAACAGGATTAACACATGACGAAACTGGGCGTCCACAGACAGACAGTGTAGAAGAACAAAGAAAACTTGTCCAAAGATTATGCGACAAAATACGCAAAAACGTGGATAAAATTGTGAAAGTTGATGAAGTTATGCTCGAGGACGCTGATGTGGCTGTAGTGTCTTATGGAATTACTTCTCGTGCCGCTTTAAGCGCGGTACGAAAAGCAAGGCAGGAAGGAATTAAGGCTGGGCTTCTCAGAATAGTTACTGTTTGGCCTTTTCCAGACAAATATGTAGCAGAAATTGCAAAACAAACCAAGGCATTAGTAGTTCCCGAAATGAATTATGGACAACTTGTCCGCGAAGTGGAAAGAGCAGCAAAGGAAACTCCAGTGAAGTTCTTGCCAAAATTGGGTGAAGAGCCACACAAGCCTATAGAAATTTTAAATGCCTTAAGGAGGGTGCATAGATGAGCCGGGAAGTGCATCCATTTGAAAGATACTTGAGAGATGGAATGATTCCGCACATTTGGTGCGACGGCTGTGGAAATGGTATAATATTGAACTGTTTTGTTCATGCTATTGACGACTTGAAAATGGATATTGACAAGATTGTGGTGGTTTCTGGAATTGGCTGTATTGGTCGCTTGTCAGGATACACAAACACAGACTCTTATCACACTACTCATGGCAGAGCAATCGCTTTTGCAACTGGTGTCAAATCAGCGAATCCAGATTTGACTGTTGTTGTGATAAGTGGAGACGGTGACCTCTTCGCCATCGGAGGCAACCACTTCATTCATGCCGCACGAAGAAATGTTGACATTAAAGTGATTTGTGCTAATAACTTCAATTATGGCATGACGGGCGGGCAGTATGGACCTACTACTCCGCTTAATGCTTGGACCACTACAACACCTTATGGAAATATTGAGCATCCGTTTAATTTAGTTCACTTGGCTACGGCTTCAGGAGCAGTTTTTGTGGCTAGGTGGACGACGCTTCATGTCCGAAGACTTACAGAATCGATCAAGAAGATGTTGCAGAAGGAAGGTTTCTCTTTTATTGAAGTGATTACTCCATGTCCTGAAATTTTTGGAAGGCGGAATAAGATGGCTACAGGAATTGAAATGATGAATTGGTTTAAGAAAGCGTCAGACATTCAAAACAATTCTGACCCTGCTAAGGCTGAGATAACTTCTGAAAGAATTGTTTTAGGCGAATTCATAGACATAGAGAAGCCTACTTATGGGCAGCTTCTCCGTGACATGATTTTGAAAGTTCAGAAAAAATTAGAGGAAGGCGGACAAGAATGAGATTAGAAATCCGTATTGCAGGATTCGGTGGACAAGGAGTAATAAGGGCTGGACTAGTTTTAGCCGCGGCTACGTGCATATATGGCGACAAAAACGCTGTTCAAACACAGTCTTATGGTCCAGAGTCAAGAGGAGGAGCCTGCAAGTCAGAAGTTGTAATATCAGATAAAGAGATTGATTTTCCGAAGGTTACTGACCCCGACGTAGTAATCGCGATGTCTCAAGAGGCATATACAAGCTATGCAGACGACGTGAAAAAAGGCGGCGTCCTCCTCTTAGACTCTGACTTAGTGCCAAAACAGAAAAAAATTTCAGGCATTCGAGTTTTCAAGGTACCAGCGACAAAGATAGCTGAAGAACTTGGAAAAACTATTGTGGCAAATGTTGTCATGCTTGGCGCTTTTACTGCAATAACTAGTCTAATAGATGCGGAGGCTGTCAAGAAATCTATTTTAGCTAATGTTCCTAAGGGCGCAGAGAAATTAAATATGGATGCCTTTGAGAAAGGCTATAAGTATGGGAAGAGCCTTTTGAAGGAAAAGGCAAAATAGTTTTTCAGTGAAAATACGCTAGCATCAGAATGGTGAAAACAGATGATGATAGGCATATTTGCGGATACGCATGACTGTTTGCCTTTGGTAGACAAGGCGGTAAAACGGTTAAATGAAGAGAAAGTTAGTTTGGTCTTGCATGCTGGAGACTATATAGCTCCGTTTGTTATACCCCACTTCAAACAGTTAAAAGCTGATTTAATTGGCGTTTTTGGCAACAACGATGGCGACAAAGACTTATTGAGAAAACGTTTTGCTGAAATTGAAAGCGCTGAAATTCGTGGGAAGTTCGCTGAAGTAATAATCGATGGGCTTAAGATAGCAATTTTACATGGCGAAGAGGAGGAGTTGCTTCGTGCGCTTATTAATGCAGAAGGGCATGATGTGGTTGTGCATGCGCATACGCATGAGGCAAAAACCTACAGGAAGGGAGAGACATTAGTCATTAATCCAGGCGAAGTTTGTGGTTATCTTTCTGGGAAGTCAACTGTTGCCACTTTGAATACGGAGACTCTGGAGGTTAAGATAATTCAGATAGAGTAGGAAGGGTTCTCGTTCTCGTGCTGATTTGATACTAGCCCTCCTATATATAGGGTTTATATAGTTTTGGTTTGTGTTTTGTTTAGGGGGTTCGTTTTTGTTTTATTTTTTCTATGGTTTTTTGTACTCCTTTCCAGCCTTCGGTTACTTTCGAGTTGACTATTTCGAAGGCTTCCTTCGAACTTGCTGGCTGTAGTTCTTCGCCTGTGGCTTCTCTTGAAAGATATTTTGCGGCTCTTAGCACTTCGCTGTTTAGTCTAGAGTCGGTTATGTCTGCAAGATGGCATACAAGTGCTTCTATTGTTCTTGGCCAAATGGGTCCTGCGTCTCCGCCGTGATGTGCACAAACAACGTGAATTAAGTCAAGTGAGAAGCCTCTTCGAACAAGTTCTGAGACAATTAAGGTTAGGTGGTCTATGCGTTCGGCTAAGGGCGTGGATACGTATGTGCCTTCTTTTTCTTCGTAGGTTAAGGGTTTGAAGATGTCGTGTAAGATTACTCCTGCGAGGACGAGGTCTTCGTCTACCTTTCCATGATAGATTCGCTTAATGACGTTGCATAGGTTTTGGGCGATTTCGGTTGTGGCGACAACATGTTCAATATAGCCGCCGGGGTAGCTGTGGTGATGAGACATGCCAGCAGGCGACTGTTCAAGTGGGAGTCCAGCATACAGTTTTCCGTCTATTTCTATTGATGGATTTTCAATAAGATTGGCAACTTTTTCTCGAAGTGATTTGTTCTTGATTTTGTCGATAATTTTTTTGAGGCGAGCATCCAAATTTGTTTCCTCACAACCATTCCTAAATCATCTTTGCCATGCAATTAAGGTTTTTACTAAAACAATATTAGATGTAATAGGAAACCAGAAGGGTAGCGAGATGATTGATTTTTCTTAATAGTAGAAAAAAGGGAGAGTAGTTTTTAGATTAATAGAATTCTATGAGTCTTTCATGTCTTGGCATTGGCATTATTATTTTGATTGTGTCGCTTCCCTGGAATGGTGTTCCATCATTAAGATAGCCAGCTATAGTCAAAGTTGTTGTTCCAAATCTATTTATGAAACGACAATTTGCTAGGATTAAGTCTATTACAGCTTGTCTGTCAAACTTAACCATCAAGTCTGGAACTGTATCATTATCATAGTCTCCAATGGCTGTAGGCATTAACTCTGCTGGAATAGTATTATTCAACATTATAGTTGAAACATTAATATCAGCAACATTGTAGCCTGATGGAAGCTCAATGTAAGCAGTAATCCATTTACCTCTACTTCTTAAGTTTAGCGTGTCTGGGTCAATATCGACTGTGGCTGATAATGGGACAGGCATCTGCATTGTATAGTGCACAGTTCCAGTGTCAGGAGCGTAGTCCCACCCGAGGAGGTCCCCCGTGACAGGATCAAAGCCATAAGATTCAACGTAAAAGTCAATTGCCGTAGGATTGCCTAAAAGCGATAATGGCACTCCAAATTCAACAGTATTCCCAGAAAACTCTATAGGTATTGGCGTGCCTGGGGGTAGCAAGACTTTTAATATCTCGTCTGTTCCAAGTTTGAAAAGGGCCATATATATGTCTTGTATATAGATTTTGATTTTTTGCTGAAAAGGAACACTAAGTGCGCCAGCAAAGTCAACTCTGAAGAAAACAGAACTATCATTATTTGCAACATATACTTCTCTGATATCAATTCTATTGCCAAACTCTTCGGGGTCAATAATTATGGGCGGAATCCCGCTCCAATCAATGCTATTGCCATCGACGGTAATTGTTCTGTAATGAGCTTTAATGCTTGGAGTCAATGTCAACATGCCTATTAACAGTAGTGACAGCGTTATTCCAGAAACTATTTTCTTCATTTTTCCTTTCTCCTTCTATTTCGGCAAATAAGATGTTTACTAAGAAGTTGTATTTCAAATTTTCCTAGCTAGATTATAGAAGAAAGTTCTATTTGTTGTAGGAGTATGGTAATATATTAAATCCCAGAAATTAGTAAAACTGTCTCATTCTCAGTGATGATGAAGATGAAGAAGAATCAAATTTATTTTCTACTCAATCTCTCAGAGTAGAGCCTAACTTCTTCTTTTCTTCATTCGCTATTCTATGTGCCTTCATAATAGGTTCTGGAATGCGTCTCCCATGAGCGGAATACTTCACAACTGCAATGGCTCTACCTAAAGAAACCTTGTGTCCAACACTCACATACACTGGTTTTTCACCAAAAACCGTCACAACCGCTGCACCAATAACTTCTCCTTTATCAGTTATGGGTGCCCAACCTTCATCATTAGATCTTCCAACTTCACCACAAAGCAGGCTTTTTGCAACGCCAATAGTCGGCTTATCAATCGCTAACCCCAAATGACTTGCAAACCCAAACCGACGCGGATGCGCAACTCCTTGCCCATCAACGAGAAAAACATCTGGCTGCATCTGCAGTTTCTTTATAGCCAAAACAGCTGGCGAAACTTCTCTAAAAGACAATAAAGTTGGAACATAGGGAAATCTAGTTTTACAACAAGCTACTTGAGATTCTATAAGCGCAAGAGAGTTGAAATCCACAACCGCTACAGCGCCTACAGAGGTGCCTTCAAAATAGGCTACGTCTACTCCACCAACATGTTTGATTGCCTTTGGTAAACAATCTTTGCACATAACCCGCTTAGACAACAACAGCTGCGCTACATGCGCTTTCTCAACAGAAAATTTCAAACTTTCGTTTTCCTTTCAATAGTTTTATTCAATTTCTTGATGGCATTTTCTAAGGATTTTCTCCGAGTTTCTATCGCAACTTCGCCTCTGGTCGTTTCAATGAGATGCCGTGCAACATCACATTTTCTCCTCAATCCATGAATCAAGAGATAAGCATCATCCATAGCGATTAATTCAGCGTAAATATACTCCATCAGTTCAAGGCACTTCTCAGACGTGTCTACATTGCCTACTCTGAGAGAATCAAGAGCTCTTCGTCTCAATTCTCCAATAACATCTGCTATGCCAAGAACGTAAGAAACCGATGGAACACCAATTTCCTCTGGGCTTGCAATTTCATCCTTCTCAACCAATCCAAAAAACACTCGTGCCTCGGCATATTCTTGAAACGCTGCATCCGCCATGTTAGAATACATTAAATCAGGGTGCCTACGAGAAAACTTTTTGAGCTTACTTAACCGCTCAGTTGCCTCACTGAGTAATTTACTTGCATCATTAAACCTACTCTGATGAGTAAAGAGAATTGCCTGCTTTGATAAACGCGTCACACTACGCATGTCACTTTGGATTTCTTCACGAACTCTATCTTTTTTAACCAGTTCCTTCTGAATTCTGTCCAAGATTGATTTGAATGTCATCTTGCCCATCCTGAAGGATATTTCCAAAATGAAGCCTTCAAACGAGCCTAATAGACTTTATGTTCTACAACAGACGGCGGAAAAAATATTTCAGAAACCTTTTAATTATCTTTTGTCTATAAACAATATTTGATGCTGGAGAGAAGGGAGAAGTGTAAGAATGATTCTAAAGAAAGTTGTATCCATCATCTTCATTGCGATTCTTGTATTAAGTATTGTTATGGTGTTTCCACGAGTAGAGACTTCGCCTGAGGACTATGTTGCTGTAATGCCCCCATACTACCTATCCAGTGGCGTTGGTGACACATTCCAGACGAGAATCAACATCAGCTGTTTCGGTACACCATTTGTTGGTTACGAATTCAAAGTTTACTGGAAGAGACAATGCATAAACGCAACAGGCGTAAGTGTAACCCCGCCGCCAACGTGGACATCTCCATCATTCACACCTGCAACAGTAGACGCGTTCAAACCAATGTTCAACGGAACCCATGGCAGATTCTTCCAGGCAGTTACAAACCTGCCAACAATACAGGTAACTGGCGTCTTCACAGTGCTAACAATAACTTTCGAGACTATAGATGTACCAGTCTTTCCTAACCCAGACGTCATAGTCCTAATAGACTTGGTAGACACTAAACTTGCAGCTCAGCCTCCAGCAGGCGCCATTCCTCACAATACT
>Ga0315312_1002996_pt1 | contig 11183 bp, 9 predicted proteins | sample TDP7_MG_FD_203629 | JGI IMG/M metagenome (GOLD analysis project Ga0315312, IMG submission 203629) | Freshwater sediment microbial communities from Lake Towuti, South Sulawesi, Indonesia - TDP7 | ecosystem: Environmental > Aquatic > Freshwater > Lake > Sediment | place: Indonesia: South Sulawesi... | reverse complement strand
CCCCTCTCCCTAGTGTTGAGCTATTCTTAGTAGTCTCGCCCCTGGATGTAGCTTCTCGTTGCGGTGTCCGGCGTCACTTCGTACGGTCGCATCATCTCGTTGTCCTCATGGTCAACGATATGGCAGTGCCAGACATAGTCGCGCCCGAGGGCATTCGGGTCGAAGGGGTAGTACATGGCTGGGTCAGTAATCGGCTTGTCCGTGGGCGCATAGCGAACAACGATGCGCGTCACCTGGCCGGGGAACATCTGCGCCGTGTCCTTCCAGCCCACCTCGTTAGGCGCTGGCAGTATCTTACCCTTCTTGCTGAGGAAAGGTGTGATATCCGGGTTGCCGCCTATAGCGCCTGCAGCGTTGGGAGTGTTGTAGTCCAACGGTGGACCAGAAGACGGAATGTACACTCGGCCCGGGAATGCCGCATTGTAGGTGGCATTGTAGCCCTTGGCATCAAAGTCCCACCGGTAGACTATCTGGAACTGGGTCAGGTGGGCGTGGATGGGATGAGCATCTTCGGTCAGATTGATGACGTCCCATACCTCAGTCTTACCCTCGCCGGGCATCTCGGTGATGGCAGCACCATACTTGGTGTTGTTGGCCAAGACTTCCAGCGGACCACCGGGTCCCATGACCTCGTTCAGGGTAAGCTGGCGGGTCTTATCAACTATTACACCTGGTACTAGAGTGCCAGTGGTGGGGTCAGTCAGGCGGACCATCGGGGTACGTAGTGCTCCGCCAAGAGCTGGGTCATAGCTGTTATCAACTGGTGAGTTAGCTGAAACACGGAACTGCATGATGGTGCCGGTGGTACTGACGGGCGACGGAGCACCGCCCGGGAAGGGCATCCTGGCAGTATTACGTAGCACCAAGTTGATGGGCTGTCCAGCAAGCCCTTGTGCTGCCAGAAGTCCCTGCCATACCGGGTCGTTGAAGTCAATAATGACATCGTAGCGCTCGCCCGGCATCATCACCAGGCTCTTCAAGACTGCCTTGTTTGTCGTGTTTGGGTCAATGAGGACTGGCGTGTCCAAGTAGCCGCCATCGGTGCCAATGACCCACATACGCGGCCCCCTTATGCCGGAGACCGGGTCAATTAGGAACATGTCGTAAGCGCGGGCATTGGAGCCGTTGAGGAACAGGAAGCGGTATCGCTTTCGGTCGACGTTATGATACGGCCACACCTTGCCATTGACAGCAATGGTGTCACCCACGAACTCAGGTATCCAGTAGGGGTGCTCGGAGTTGATACCGACATTGGGGAAGTAGAGCTGACCAGTGGTGTCAAACATCCGGTCCTGAATGACGAGCGGAGTGAGGTACTCCACAGTACCACCAGCGCCCTGCTGCAAACCGACGGGGTGCAAGCCGGTCGGGAGAGCGAGACCAGGGTCAATAATGGGATAGGCACCGGCAAGACCCATATAAACATTCAGGCGGGTAGCGCCAAGGGTATGGTCGTGAAACCAGATGGGCGCTGCCTCCTGAGTGTTAGGATAGCGATAGACTGACTCGTTCACGGCAGCGGGGATGGTAGGATGCGTGTAGTAGTCAGGTCCTTGCGTCGTGTATCCGGTCTGCGCCTGACTGAGGAACCAAGCATCTGGACCGCCGTCAAGCACTGGCGGCACCTCACCGCCGTGCAGGTGGGTAACCGCCGGGATGGGACCATCGTAGTGAGCCGGATTCCCTATCGGTGGTGGGGTTAGGTTCATCATGGGAACGTTGCCCGGGTTAGCCCAGTGTATGCTCTGGTCGGTTGAGTTCTTGTAAGCAAGTACCTTAGTCGTGGCAGCACTCCCCAGGTTGTTAACGTACCTGACCTGCGTTGGAGTGCCACGCGTCGCCACAATCACCGGTCCAATATAGGTGTCCTGCGCGGTTGTTGGAGCGCTGGGACCTACGATGTAGCCCCAGACCCAGGTCTCTGGTTTGAGTCCCGGCGCGAAGGTGCCGGTCGGTAGCATGTTCGCCTTGAACTCGCGCATGTGTAGCCCGATCTCGTCGGCGCCAGCAACCACGGTCTGTATAGTGCCGCCGGCAACGCTGAGAACAGGCAGTGGGTCAACAAACTGCGGGATTTTATTTCCAGGAAGGGGTGTCTGCATGATTTGTGCCGACGCTGGCATGACCTTCATGGGGACTATAAGCATCAGCGCCAAAAGCACCACGTAAAGGGTATAAATTTTTCTTTTCATTTTGGTTTTTCTGCCTCCTAAATTGACTGCTTGTTATTTGATGGTTTGAACCATAACTAATTCCTTAGATGCTTGGCTTGAATCACTTTATTACTCCTGATTAACCAGGGGAGGGAGCTGAAGCTCCCTCCCCCGATTTGGCATAGATATGGCTACTTGGTGACGACGGTGAACACGTTGGAAGGTAAGGAGTCAATGGTCATGGTGGGGAAGTTGGGAGTTACAGTGTCGCCGACCGTATTGGTAGCAAACACTCGGTAGTAGTATGTCGTCTTGTTTTTGAGGTTAGTGGGGTCTTGGAATGTCGTGACATTGGCTCCAACCGTGTAGGTCGCCAGTTCCACCGTGAAGCCGGCATCTAATGCCCTCTGGATGGTGAAGTTGGTCTCGTTCAGAGAGTTGTCTGTCCAAGTCAAGGTTGCCTTATTGCCTTGAAGAGTGACATCCAGGTCGGAAGGCGCCGCTGGTGGAACGGCAATCACCACTCCGTGCATCATGTCCATCTCTTCATGGGCGAGGAGATGACAATGGTAGACGTATTCCCAGCCGAAGTTGACTGCGTGGTTCATGATGTCACCTTCCGTGCCCCAGAATGTAACCGGGTCTCCCATGGGGTCAAAGAACCCCGCGACGCCGGGCCACTTTAGCATGTCACCTTCGGGCATAGTCGGGTCAAGAAGACGGACGTTGTTGGGCAACTGGAAGGGGAGGTTCTCTGGGATAACCGCTCTCAGCGCGATTATGGTGTGCTCCAGCGGGTTCACCCTGAAGGTCTCCTTCCAGCCGAGCTCGTTGGGGTCGGCCGGATAGACAAAACCGTCCCAGGCAACGCGGTTGATGAGCTGCACGTTGAACAGGTGGGTGTGTATGGTGTGAGTGTCCACGCCGTTATGGGTTATCCTCCATATCTGGGTCCCATCCTCGGTCACCCCAATTTGGGATGCGTACACGCCCTTGATGATTTCCACGGGTGGGGATGCGAAGCCGTACATCATGAAGTTCTGGGCTCCGGGCATAGTGACTGGCAGCTCCAGACCGAGCTGAACCATCATCCGTCCGTACTCATCGAAGACTTCGCCCATCTCGTCCTGAAGCGCCTTCGCCTCTATGGGAAGGGTAACCATAGAGCCAGAAACGGTCTGGAAGGTGTGGGAGTTCTGGTCCTGTCTGATCAGGGGGTCAACCGGGAAGCTGGCATTGTAGGCGGAGTTGTACTCGGCCGAAGGTATGATGGGAGCATCCTGAGAGACCTCAAAGACGCCGCGTTTCGCGGCGGTCTTGGCGAACACTGCCTCCAGCGCGGCTAAGTCGCAGGGTGGGGGTGCTGCTGGGTTAAAGAGGGTAGCTGTAGCCATAGCGCCTGCGCCCGTGCCGGTAGCGTCCGTGATGGCGACAACAGGTGGAGAAGTGTAACCAGCACCGGGATTGGTAAGTGTGAAGCCGGTGATGGTCAGGGTCGCTTTAGCCGCCGCGCCCGTGCCGGTAGCATCCGTAATGGTGACGTTAGGAGCCGCAGTATAACCTGAGCCTCCGTTCGTCAGCTTGATGCCAGTGATGAAACCGGAAGTTACGGTGGCTGTCGCCGTAGCCTGTATACCACTCAATGGCGGGTCGATGGTCACAGTGGGAGCGGTATAACCAGAGCCTAAGGCGTTAAGTGAGATGCTGCCGACCGCGCCGACTGCTGTGGCGGTAGCGCCTGCGCCAGTAGTATCACCGGTAGCAGGAACGATAGTGACGGTGGGAGCGGTGTAACCGGAGCCTCCGGCGGCAAGGTTGATACTGCCAACTTCAAGTCCTCCAGCCGGAGCCGCCACGCGGACTTGCATGACAGTGCGGACGTTGGGACCATAGCCCGGTTGGGTTGTCGGCGTGCTGCCGATATCTGTCCGGTCCGGGTTGCCGGTATAGTAGTCGTACTGCGGGACAAGCGCCGGGAAGGCTGCGGGAGCGTCGTTGTAGAGAATGATGGTCTTGCCGGCAAACTGGGAGAAGTCAACGATTACATCTGCACGCTCCGCGGTACCCAGAAGGAGTGAGTGGTCCAGAACATTCCCGAAGTTGAAGAGTGTCGGATCACCGTTCCAGGTGACGGGCTGGCTGGGTACCACTACCAGTTTCGGGAGAAAGCCACCTTCGTTACCAATTTGAATCCAATCGGGACCTTTGGTGGCTGGGTCGGGTATGCCTCCCTCCCTGCCGTCGGGTGCTGGCACCATCCTGACTTCGGTATTTGTCCTGCCGTCTGCCGTGACAACGCTCGGGTCAGCCACATACCACTGGAGATTGAAGAAGCGGTCATCGGCGGCATTCAGGATGCGGAACCGGTATGCCTGTGGCTGCACCTCCAGGTAGGGGTAGGCTGTGCCGTTGACGATGGGGGTGTCCATGAAGGCTTCACCCGGCGAAGATGGGTTGGGGGTACCGGGCATCATCGGTGGTTCCCAGGGGGCATTTACCGGGTCGTAGTAAGGATTCGGTACTGGCGGGTACTTGAGGTTCGTGGCGGGCGGCCAGAACCAGGCGGCATAATGCCAGCGGCCGAATGGGTTTGCTCCGCCCGGGTCCCAGGGGTTCTGGGCAGGCATATAGACATGTGGGTACCAGAGGTCGCCGGTTATGTACTCAGTTATATTTCCATTAGCATCTCTGGCTCCGGTGCCCCAGTTCCAGGTGGGGTCCTGCCAGCCGATTGCCTCGGCGTCCACAAATGTCCTGTCCTGGATGACCAGCGGAATGCCGATACCGGGGAGTACCTGCACCGGCGGGTCAAGGTTGACGCCGGAGACGTTGGTACCATCAATCATGTCCCGTTCTACTTGGTCGGTGACTAGGTAAGCCGCCGCCTCGCCGGCATAGACATTGAGGCGGGTAATGCCGTAGGAATGGTCGTGGTAGAACATTAGCCTGGCGCTATGGCTATTGGTATAGTAGAAGGTCATCGAGCCATCAGTGGGATTGCCATCATCTCCCATGCCAGGGACGGGGTAAACGCTGACGCCCTGGGGGTAGTTGGTAGTCTCTCCAGCGGGGGTAATCCACTGGTGCGGCGTGCCATCGCTAATCCAGACCGTGTCAGTGCCGTGCAGATGGATGGTGGCGCGGTTCTCAGTATACATTGTGCCGTCGGGAGCCATTCCCGCCCCCATGACGGTGGCGTCCACCGGTATGAACAGGTCGCCACCGGCGCCGGTGGGAAGCCTGTTGGTAAACTTGATGCGCACCGGCACGTCACGTGTGGCAACAATGGCAGGTCCTAGAAAATGGGGGATGCCCACGGGGACGCCATTTACTTCCTGCACGTAGCCTCGGTGTGTGGTCGGGGGCAGGTCAGTATGCATTTTCTCCTCATACTCGACCAGGGCGATTTCGTAGTAGTCAGAACCGGGATAAGTCGTAGTATCCGCGATGGCAAGTGGAATCATCTGTCCAAGGTTGTTTGCAGCGTTCACACCCGGCAGTGAGTCCATGAATTTCCTGATGCCACCGGTGAAGGGGCCGCCTATTGTAGCTATCGCCGTGGCACCAGTACCGGTAGCATCCGAGATGGTGACAACCGGAGCGCTGTAGCCACTGCCAGGGGAGTCAAGAGTGATGCCAGTAACAACACCGCCAGCTACTGTTGCCGTAGTTGCAGCCGGGTCGGCGACCACGCCGTAATAAAGGTCTGTGATGGTAACAGTTGGAGCGGTGTATCCGCTACCTCCGCTCGTGAGCTCGATAGTGGCTATGGAGCCCCTCGGGAGCGGGCTATTAGCCCAGTTAGGGTACGGGCCGAAGTAATGCGGGACACCACCCGGGTCGGGCACTGCTGCAGCAGTAATGGTCTCTGCAGCCAGAGCAGCTTGAAACACCTCCTGGAAATGACCGGCTGCGGCTTTCTTTTCAGCAGGTGTTGGTTTGCCGAATTTCAGTCCCTTGCCTGGCGGTTCTTGCGCTAAGGCTTTCTCAGCGGGTAACACTGCCAATAAAGAAGAAAGAACAAGCAGAACTGACACGGCAACATATATTATCTTTGAAAATTTGCTAGAACCCACAATTTTCTCCTTCTTTAGATTTTGACTTCTTCCTTTCACCTAAAACAACTTTTTTATTTGGTAAACATAAGCTTACCTCCTTACCGCCGAGGTCTGAAGAGCCCTCTTGCCCTAATAAGTTGAAGCTTATTTTGTTTTGGTGCGATAATCTCCGTCCAATCCGGCAAGAGCGGCGAAGATCCCCGCGCTTTTATTCATAACAAATGCGGCGCCTCAATCAAATAGGTACTACTACGTAATTATTCCTTACAGGACTACGTATCTTTCAGTTGACGAACTGGGTCTAGCTATCAGGGAGGTGGTCGTTGAGCGGTCTCCCTATCACTTATTTGACATCTGATTGAACTTATTGCTAAAATTTAAAAGTTTGCGTTTGGAGGTCTAATATTTACGCGATAATTGAAACCGGTGGTAAACAATACCGAGTCAGACCGGGAATGATGATTGATGTTGAACGGCTGAACGTGGCAGATGGCAAGACCGTGGAACTGGACAAAGTTCTCCTCGTTGCCGCAGGCGATAAAGTAACCATTGGTAAGCCCACGGTTGAGGGCGCCAAAGTAGTCGCTACCTCGCAGGGAGAGATCAAGGACAAGAAGATCCTCGTTGTCAATTTCAAGTCCAAGGTGCACTCTCCGCTGAGGAAGCAGGGACACCGTCAGCGCCACACGCGACTTATCATTGATAAAATAGTCGGTCCCGGAATTGCGGAAGCCGAGCCGGTCAAAAAGGCACGCCGGCGCCGCACCGCGAAAAAAGAGGTGACTTCAGATGGCTCATAAAAAGGGAGGCGGCAGTAGCCGCAACGGCAGAGATAGCCCCGGTCAGCGGCTGGGCGTCAAACGGTACGCGGGAGAAATGGTCAGCGCCGGGACGATTTTAGTCCGCCAGCGTGGCACTCAGGTCTATCCTGGCAATAACGTAGGCATTGGTAAAGACCACACCCTCTTCGCTCTGGTAGATGGCATCGTCAGGTTTGAACCAGCTAGCAAGACCAAGAGAAAGGTGAGCGTTTACGCCGCTTAATATGAAAGAGAAAATTCATCCCAAATATTTCAGTGACGCCAAGGTAATCTGCTCCTGTGGTAATACCTTCGTTACCGGCTCCACCAAGCAGGTGCTTAAGGTTGAGCTTTGCAGCAAGTGCCACCCGTTTTTCACCGGCGAGCAGAAGGTGATTGATACCGCCGGTCGTGTGGAGCGGTTCAAGAAGCGTTATAAGAAATCAGAAGGTTAGCTTAAGCCAGCCAATCGGCAAGGAGCGGCATGCCAACCGCTCCTTTTTCTTTATTCTGAGGTTTTTATGAACCAGAAGTTTTACTACGGGGGGCAGGCGGTGATTGAGGGGGTGATGATACGGGGTAAAAAAGCCGCCGTTACCGCCGTGCGCCGACCCTCAGGCGAAATGGCGATGAAAGTTCAGCCGCTGACCGGTATCTACACCGGCTGGATGAGGCGTGCCCCACTAATAAGAGGTATCATCGCCCTGATTGAAGCGATAGTGCTCGGCATTAAGAGCCTGATGTACTCTGCCAGCATCTCCCTTGAGCAAGAAGCCAAAGAAATTTCTAACAAAGCTATCTGGGGTACCATCGCTTTTTCCTTCCTGCTGGCGATTGTCCTCTTTCTTCTCATCCCGCTTTTTCTCACCAAGCTCATTGACCCCTACATTAATTCGGCGCTGATGTTCAATTTTATTGAGGGCTTGATTCGCCTGGTCATTTTCATTGGTTATCTGGTGCTCATTGGCATGATACCCGATATCAAGCGAGTTTTTACCTATCACGGGGCGGAGCACAAAGCGGTCAACGCTTATGAAGCTGGCGTGCCGATGGAAGTAGCGGCAATCAAAACCTATGACACCGCCCACATCCGTTGCGGCACGAGCTTCCTCTTCGTGGTGCTAGTGATTGCCATTCTCGTCTTTTCGCTCATCGGACGGCAGGTCCTGTGGATAATGATTCTATCCCGAATTCTGCTCATACCCGTCATCGCCGCCATTGGCTATGAGGTCGTCCACTTTGGTGCCAGACATGCCAAGAACCCCCTGATAAGAGCGGTACTGGCGCCGGGGCAGTGGCTGCAGGGCTTGACCGCCAAAGAGCCGGGAGACACGCAATTGGAGGTCGCCCTGGTTGCTTTGAAGAAAGCTGTGGAAATTGACGCCGAAGAACAGAATTAAAATTTTCAAGGAAACGATTCGTAGCAGATTAGCTTTGATTTGTTTTTAGAGTTATGTCAACTTTAAGTTTTTAGGTCTTGTCCGGTTAGCGGCTGGAAGAAGCAGGTGCGGTTGCCGGTGTGGCAGGTGGGGCCGAGCGGCTTAGCCTTGACCAGAATGGTATCGTTATCACAGTCCAGCCAGACCTCACGCACCAGAAGTTTATTGCCGGAAGTCTCGCCTTTATGCCAGAGTTCCTGACGACTCCGACTGTAGAACCAGACCTCACCGCTGGTCAGGGTACGGCGCAGGGCTGCCTCGTTCATATAGCCCAGCATCAGCACATCGCCGGTGTCCACATCCTGGATGATTGCCGGAAGAAGTCCCTTTTCATTGAATTTTAGATTTTTCATGAACCCTATCCCCTTTATCCCCTTCCCCTTAACAAGGGGAAGGGGAATTAATTTTAGAAGAGGGGCTAACGCCCCTCTTAAACGCCCCCATCCTTATGCTTTGGTTACTACATTTTGCTGATAGCATCTAACGCCTGCTTCAAATTTATCTCGCCACTGTAAAGCGCCCGACCAATAATTGCTCCCGCAACGCCCAGCTTCTTTAACATCTTGAGGTGAGTTATTGAGGAAATACCGCCAGAAGCGACGACCGGCAATCTGATGGAGTCAATGAGCTCCGCAATCCCGGTGAAGTTAGGCTCAGTCAGCGTGCCATCGCGGGTGATATCGGTATAAATAAAGCGCCCCACACCCAGTGCCTTCATCTGCCGGGCAAATTCAATAACGCCCAGTTCCATCTCCTGAAGCCAGCCCCGAATGGCAATCCTGCCTTCTCGCGCGTCAAGACTAACGATGACCGCCTCCCCAAACCGCCGGCATAGTTCGGCAACGAACTCTGGATTTTCCACGGCGGCGGTGCTCAGGACAACCCTATCCACCCCGGCTTTGAGCGCCATCTCAACAGTTGCCATATTACGTATGCCCCCTCCCAGTTGCGTCGGCACCAACATTGCCCGGACAATATTCCGGATAATCTCAAAGTTCTGCATTTCACCCGTGACCGCGCCATCAAGGTCAACAATATGTAACCGCGGTGCCCCCATCCCCTGCCACTTTAAAGCCATATCCAAAGGGTCGTCAGAGAAGACGATTTCTTTGCCATAATCGCCCTGAAACAGGCGGACGCACCGACCGCCTCTAATGTCTATGGCTGGAATAATTTCAATTGACGTGCTCCCGCTTTCTGTCCATTATAAATCAAGAGCAAAGATAAAGACAATTTGGAAGGCTCCTCGTTCTCACACCCCTGATAACTTGGCAGTCGGCTAGATTTCGGTGAGCAGTTCTCTGATTCAGGCGCATCGCTCTGGGTTCAGGAGCTATAAAATGATTGATTACTTGAGACTAATATATTACAATTACGTTTGCAAAACGAGATAACCATCTCTCAACGGGATAATTAGAAAATCAGCCACCGCCCGAGACAAACAGGCTAGCGACGGGAATAAGCTCAAAAGCTTTAGCCATAAAACTTAGCGAAGGAGAAGTAAAAGATGGCAAAAATCTACTATGACAAAGATGCTGACCTCTCATTACTCAATGGCAAAACTATCGGCGTAATCGGCTATGGCAGTCAAGGTCACGCTCAAGCCCAAAATTTGCGAGACAGTGGCGGTAAGGTTATTGTGGCGGAACTACCGGGTACGGCGGCGTGGCAGGCGGCGGAACAAGCCGGGTTCAAACTAATGTCGGCGGCGGAAGTTACCCGCAAGGCGGACATCATTGCCTTGCTTGTCTCTGACGAGTTACAACCCCAAGTCTACCATGAATCAGTTAGAGAGGAGTTAACCAAAGGTAAAGTACTGCAGTTCGCTCACGGGTTTAATATCTATTATCGCCAGATTGTGCCGCCGCCGGATGTTGATGTGATTCTGGTAGCACCAAAAATACATGGGGTCTTGCTGCGGAAACTCTTCACGGAAAATCAAGGTCCACCAGGGAGTGTGGCGGTTTTCCAAGACGCTTCAGGTAAGGCATTGCCAACAGCTCTGGCAATGGCTAAAGGCATTGGTCTCACTCGTGCTGGCGTGGTAGATTCTACCTTTAAAGAGGAGGTGGTGACCGACATTTTTAACGAGCAATGCGGGATAGGCGCCGGAGTTGTCGGACTGCTGAAAGCGGCCTACGAAGTGATGATAGAAGCCGGTTATGGTGCGGAGACAGCGTACCTAGAACTGTTTAATGAATTAAAAGGTGTGGCTGACCTCATCAATATGTACGGCACTCTTGGCATGATAAAGCGCTGTAGTCTGACTGCCCAGTATGGCATTATGCTCCGTCAGTCAGCGATTAAGGAAACAATCAAGGAACAAATGAGAAAGACTCTCCGGGAGATAGAGGACGGCACTTTTGCCCACCAATGGCTCACCGAAGGTAAGATAGGTTATCCCAATTATCGGACCCTGCTTAGCTTGGAGGAAGAGCACCCGGCGGAAGCGGTGGGTAAAAAGCTCCGCGAATTAATGTTCTCGCAAAAGAAGCAATAAAGGCTCATATTAGAATCGGGATTTGGAAGCTCCGTGGGGTTGAAACTTTAGGCGAACCTTCTCCTCAGATATTCGTTCTATTACATCCTAAGCGGCTTTTGACAATCTCACGAATTGGTTGATAGAATGACAAGTGCCCGCGTTCGGCATAACCGTTTAAGGTTAGAGGAGAGGATGAAAGCTGCCGTCTTCTACGGTCCACCGGGTTCCTGGCCCCAGAAACCAATGCTGAT
>Ga0315312_1002995_pt1 | contig 11185 bp, 12 predicted proteins | sample TDP7_MG_FD_203629 | JGI IMG/M metagenome (GOLD analysis project Ga0315312, IMG submission 203629) | Freshwater sediment microbial communities from Lake Towuti, South Sulawesi, Indonesia - TDP7 | ecosystem: Environmental > Aquatic > Freshwater > Lake > Sediment | place: Indonesia: South Sulawesi... | reverse complement strand
ACGACTCGGCGGAGTTCTATGATCACCTGCACCGGGCCCGCGCGGAAGCCTCCTACCGGCCCGTCGCACTGTTGGAGAGCTTGGGGAGCCTGCTTCAGAACGGGGTGACGCTGGCGGCCATGCTGGCCGTGCTGATCCCCTTCGGGGCCTGGCTGCCGGCGGCGCTGTTCTTGAGCACCTTACCCGCGCTCTGGGTGGTGTTGCGCTACGCGGTGCGGCAGCACCAGTGGCGGCTGGGGGCGACCGCCGCAGAGCGCCGTACCTGGTACTTCGACTGGCTGCTCACGGCGCGCGAGAGTGCTCAGGAACTGCGGCTGTTCGGACTGGGTGAGAGGTTCCAGTCGTCGTACCAGGATTTGCGTCGCCGCCTGCGGACGGAAAAGGTGGCCCTGGCCCGGAGCCAGGGCGTAGCCGAGTTTGGCGCCGGGGTTCTGGCGCTGTGCGTGGCCGGAGCATGCCTGTTGTGGATGTTGTGGCGGGCGGTGCAAGGCCAGGTGAGCGTGGGGGCGCTGGCGCAGTTCACCCAAGCCTTCCAACAGGGCCTGCGGCTGATGCGGAGCCTGCTCGAGAACACCGGCCAGCTTTACTACAACAGCCTCTTTCTCGGGAACCTGTTCGAGTTCCTGGCGCTGAAGCCCCAAGTGCTGGATCCGCCGCATCCGCGCCCGGCGCCGGACATCCTCAGGGAAGGCATCCGCTTTGAGCGGGTGACCTTCCGGTATCCCGGAGCGGGCCGGGCTACGCTTGAGGAGTTCAGCCTGACGATACCGGCGGGGCGCGTCAGCGCCATCGTGGGTCCCAATGGCGCCGGCAAGAGCACGCTCGTCAAGCTGCTGTGCCGCTTTTACGATCCGCAGGAGGGCCGGGTAAAGCTCGACGGAACCGACATCCGCCAGGTGCCGCTGAGCGAGCTACGGCGGCGGCTGGCGGTGCAGTTCCAGGAGCCAGTGCGCTACAACGCCACAGCCGGAGAGAACGTCGCGCTAGGTGATGCCGCGCGGGGGCCGGACTTCGGGGAGATTCAGACGGCGTCGCACGCGGCCGGGGCCGACGAGGTGATCGCCCGGCTCTCGCAAGGATATGACCATCTCCTGGGGAGACTGTTCGTGGATGGCGCCGAGCTGAGTGCGGGCGAATGGCACCGCTTGGCGCTGGCCCGAGCGTTCGTCCGGAGGGCGCCCATCCTGATCCTCGACGAACCGACCGGGAACATGGATCCCTGGGCGGAGGCCGAGTGGCTGGAGCGGTTTCGCGACCTGGCCCAGGGCCGCACCGCGCTGTTGATCACACACCGGCTGACGACGGCCATGCGCGCGGACGTAATCTTCGTGCTGGCGGATGGGCAGGTGGTGGAAGCAGGCACGCACGCGGACCTAGTGGCGCGCGGAGGCTTGTATGCGCGGACGTGGTCCGAGGAGGCCGCCCCTGTGTGACGCCGGAGTCGGAGTTGCTGCTGGCTTGCGCGCGGCCGGCGGTGCAGGCAGCGGCCCTGCGAGAGCTTGCGGGACGCCCGATTGACTGGGCGCGGTGGCTCGAACTTGCCGACTGGCACATTGAAGTCCATGCTGAGACGGCTCCGTAAGTTAGCCCGGTTGACCGCCTCCGAGCGGGGTCTGCTGCTGGAGGCGTGGCTCGAGACGGCCGCCGTGCGCTTTGCGTTATGGATCCTGCCCTTTCGCGCAGCTCGCGGCCTGCGGTGGGACAAGACTCCTGTCTTGTCCCAGGTTTCCTCCCCGGAGCGCGTCGCTTGGGCGGTGGCGGTCGCCAGCCGATATGTCCCCAAGGCGACCTGCCTCGTGAAAGCCCTGGCCGGCCAAGCGCTGCTGGCGCGACGGGGACAGCCGTGCCGCCTGCACATTGGGGTAGCCAAGCCGGAAGGCCGCGTCGCGGCTCATGCGTGGCTGGAGTGGGAGGGACGGGTGCTGCTGGGAGGCTCGGAAGCGGACCGGTATACCCATCTGGTGGAATGGGGGTCTGAAACTGCGACCCGATCCTGACGTGGGCGCCAGGCGCATCGACGACGCGCTGGTGCTGATCCATTTGCGCAACGACGGCATTTACGAGATGAACACGACCGCGGCGCGGGTCTGGGAACTGCTTTCGGAGGGTTGCGAGGTGGCCCAGATGCGGGCGCGGCTGCCCGAAGAGTTCGACATGAGCCCGGAGGTATTGGACCGCGAAGTCTGCGAGGCGCTCGCCGCCAGGCGGCAAGCTGAGTTGGTGATGGACGGCGTCAGCCCGCGCCGAGAAGCGTCCCCCCTTCACCCTGACGGCTGCCGCCACACTCAGCGCGGCCTGATCCTCCGTCCCATTTGAGTCTTCAACCTCCCGCTGTGACCCACGAGGCCGGAGGTGTGCCTGGATCAGAAGACCAAACCCTATCCACCACATGGGCATACCACATCGTCATGCGCGGGTCGGCGCGGCCCAGCCGCTCCGGAACCGCCCGCCGGTCGGGGGTGCAGGTAGCCCAGCGGGGCCCAGGGCAGGGTAGCAGAGGCGGGGGGCTTCAGTATCGCCCGCATGGGGCAGACCAGTAGTCTCGACGCCTTCCGCCCGTTCCATCGCCCGCCGCTTAGGGTTGTGTTATAGTTGAGGGCGTGAAGTGTTTCCGCCAGCCTGGGAACCCAGATTCTCAGGCTGGGCTGCTGTCCAATTTTCTGTCCGTTTTCCGGGCTGAACAGGTCAAAATCGATGGACAGTATGGACTGGATAGACTTCCCGGCAGCAGACCAAGTGGCTTGTTTTCTGTCAAGTACAAGATTTCCTTGAGAGCGGGAGTAATTCAGCGGTAGAATGCCAGCTTCCCAAGCTGGACGTCGCGGGTTCGAGTCCCGTCTCCCGCTCCATGTTTTCAAACACTTACGGGCCATTTGGGAAACCCCACCGATTCCTCGTTACTCCGTTTACTCCATTAAGGCCGATCCGCCTCAGGCCGCCGGCTTCTGTTGACGTTTGCGCTCGACCGCCGCTTCGAGCTGCCGCACGGCCGCGCGCTTCTGCTCCAGATCGGAGCTGGTGTAGACCTCTAGGCTGACGCCGATGCCATGGCCCCTCTGATCCGAGGCGACCTTCGGATCGACGCCCGCCTTCTTCGACAGGCTGGCGTTGGTCTTGCGGAGTACCTGGAACGTGGCCCAGCCCAGGCCGATTCCCTCCAGCCTTGGCTTCATGCTCCTGCGCCAGAGATTGTCGGCCGAGAGCGGCGTGGCGAGCGTCTCCGAGGGAAACACCCAGGCCTCCGGACTTCGGTCCTGCGCCAGTTCGGCCCACTCCTCTAACAACTCGAGTGTGCCGTCCGAGATCGCGCCCTCGCGGGCCTTCCCATTCTTCGGCGTGTTGAGGACCCGCTTGTAGACGCGCTGCTCGACGCGGATCACGCCATCGCTGATGGCCTTCCAGCGGAGCGCTAGGATCTCGCCCGGGCGCATCCCCTCGAAGATCGCCATGCGGGCGATCAGCCTTTCGCGGAGGTCGAAGACCTCCAAATACTTGTTCACCTCCTCTTCCGCCAGCGGGCGCATGTCGCGTCCCGGCTGGCACTTCTTCGGAATCCTCAACTCCGCGGCGCGGTTGCTGGGAATTAGCGTGTCCGACACGGCAAGCTTGAAGATGCTGTTCAGGAACCACCGCAGGTGAGAAACCACGCTGGAGGACAGGTCCAGCGCCTTCCGGTCGAGGAACTCCTGCAAGTCCTCGCGCCGGATCGAATGGAGCAGATGCTTTCCGAACTCCCGGATCAGGTGCGTTTTGACGATCTGCTCCGAGGTGCCCGCAGTCGATTCCTTCCAGCTTCGGCGGCAGAAGGGCAGATACACACCCTCGACAAACTGCTCGAAGGTGTAGACCGGCTTCGAGCCCTGGGACGTGCCGCTGTTCACCGGCCGGAGGATGGCGGAGAGAATCGCTTCCGCTTCCCCCTTGGACATCTGCGAACAGCGCCCCAGAACCTTGGACCGCCGGCTGCCGCCCTCGTACCAGAAGGCCACCCACATGCGATGGCGCCCGTGCTTCCGGGTTTGCAGACTGCCTTTCTGAAAACGCTTTCGACGCATTCGCTTCTCTCTTTCCTGCGCCGAAGGCGTTGGTTCCTGGCATGACCCGGATCTTACCATTACCGGAGAGACCTTTCTCCAACTTCTTCGAGCCACTGGTCCGCCCAAATGCGCTTGATCAGGATGCGCCGCCCGACCGCGGCATAGCGCATGGGCGGCACGCCGGGTACTTTCCCGTTGATGACGTTCGACAGATGCGCCTTGGAAATCCGAAGGTACGCAGCCGCCTGCTGAAGCGTCAGCACCTGGGGGTGCTCTCCGGCCTCACGAACGCTCATCATAGGGACTCCCCGATTCATGTAGAATCCGGCCGTCATGCGCCCGTCTCCCGCGGTACCGGTTCTTCGAAGCGCACATAGCGATCGATGAAGAGCATGTCTACTTTCCCGCGCGGGCCGTTGCGCTGTTTAGCGACGATGAATTCCGCCTGGCCGGCCATGCCGGGGCTGCCGCCCTTCTGCATCTCCGGCTGGTGGATGAAGATCACCAGGTCGGCGTCCTGCTCGAGCGAGCCGGACTCGCGTAGGTCCGAGAGAACTGGGCGCCTCTTCTCGGCCTCCGGCGCCCGGTTGAGCTGCGCCATCACCAGGAAGGGAACACCGAACTGCTTGGCCGCCAGCTTCAAACCGCGGCTGATCTGGGTGATTTCCTGGTTGCGGTTCTCCCGCCTGCCGACCGTGTCCATCAATTGCAGGTAGTCCACGACGACCAGACCGATCGGGTGCCGCGCACGGAGCTTCCGAATGGAAGCGTGCAGCGCAGGCACCGTGCATCCGGTGGTGTCGTCGATGAAGATCGGCAGCGATGCGATCTGGGAGGTGGCGCCCGCGACGCGCTCGCGGTCATCGCGGCCGAGGTGGCCCTGGCGAAAGCGGTGGGAATCGACGCCGGCTTTCGCGCAGATCATGCGCTGGAGGATCTGCTCGGCCGACATCTCCAGCGAAAAGACGGCCACGCCGGTGCCTCGGGATGCCGCGTGCGCGGCTATTTGCATTGCTGAGGCGGTCTTCCCTACCCCTGGCCGGGCCGCAATCAGCGCGAGCTGGCCGGGCCAGAGGCCTCCGATCAAGCGGTTCACCGAGGACCACGGGGTCTTGATTCCAGGATTCGAGGCGTCGGGTTGCAGGAAGCCGTTTACGCCACCCGGAAACTGATCGATAATCTCGCCCGGCGTGCGCATCCCGCGGCGGGACGACTGCTCTGCCCCGAGTTCATGGAGGAGTCTCTGGGCGCGGTCCAGGACCTCGCTGGAATCCGGATCGGCGCTCAGAAGCTGGTCGATCAGGCGGTCGCAAACACCGACGGCGCGCCGCCGAATCGACTTCTCCTTGACGATTCGAACGTAGGCGTCCAGGTGGGCGAGCTGCGGCAGGCCGTCATCGAGTGACACGAGGTAGCTCAAGCCTCCGCAGGATTCCGCCTGGCCGTGCCGCCGGAGCTCATCGAACACGGTGATGCGATCGATCTTCTCGCCCCGGTCGTAGAGCTCCCGCATGCGAGCGAAAATGCGCCGGTGGCTCTCCAGACTGAAGTCGTCACCGTCGAAGCAACCGCCGATGTCGGTGAACAAGTCCCCGTTGAGGAGGATCGAACCGAGAACCAGACGCTCCGCCTCGAGATTGGCCGGGAGGCCCTGGCTGAGAATCCGGTCCCGCTTCATCGATCCTCCTCCAGCGGCTTCTCTGGCCAATCCGGTTTGTAGTACGGGTAGTCCACCTCCTCTACCTGCTGGGGCGGATCGCCGTCCAGGTAACCCCTGTCGGCAAGCCAGCGGTGAAGCTGTGGGCAGTACCGGCCGTTGTCGCGCGTCCAGTCCGGCGCGCGGCACCAGGCGGCATGCACCTGCTCGATCCTGGTGGCCAGTTGGAGCGGCTCGACGGCTTCCGCGAGCAGTTCCGTGAACGCTTGCTGGGCCAGGTGCAGGCCCCGCTTTTTCGGGTGGCGCTCCCACATGCGGCGAAGAATCGCCTCTGACTCGAAATCGTCTCCGCTGTTGCCCGCGGTGTGCACGCAGCCGCGCGCATTTGCGGGCACGCATACGCCTTCGCCTTCGTCTTCGCATACGCCTTCGTCTAGGCGAGCATTTGGCGGACATGTGACGGCCGTTTGACCGCCATCTGATGGACATTGGCGCGCAGCGGTACGTCCGGTGGCGGCGCCCGGCGCGCAATTGTCGGCAGGCGGCGGCTCCGGGAATTTGCTCGGTGACCGGACGCGCTGGCGGAAGTCAAGCAGTTCGAGGTACCGCTTCCCGCCGGCCTGGTATGTGCAGACGAGCGTGGCGCTGCCGCACTCCGACAGCCAGGCCTCGATGTCCGCGTCCGAAACGCAGTTCAGGCGCAGGGGGTAGAGGGCTGCCCTCAGCAGCGAAGGATGCGCGTAATACCGCCCCTGGTCGTCTACGGCGGACATCAGCCGGCGGTAGAACACTTCGGCCGCCAAGCTGAGTGCGTCAACGCGCTCGGAGGTCAGAATGCCGTCTCTGAGTATGCGGTTAGGCACTTCCCGTCTCCGCCGGCCGCTTGCGCGGCTTGGCCTTGGCGCTCATTGCCCCCTCCGAGCGTCTTCCTCGAGGTCGCCAGCCTGCTCGTCGGCATTCGGCTTCCTTTTGCCTTTCGCTGGCAGGCTGGCCGCGGCGCCAAAGATCAAGTCGACCCATTGCTGCTCGCGCCAGGGTTGCCAGGCAAGGTGGCCAAATGCAGACAGGGCAGATGGCTCATTCATTCGCTCCTCCGGACACACCGCTCAAAAGGGAACATCGTCGTCGGTGATGCCGGGCTGGCCCATGGGAGTCGGGGCTTCCGGAGCGCGTGCCGCGGCCGGCGGTTTGGGATTGGCGCCGCCTGCGATCGACTTCAGCGCCCTGCCAAACAGGTTGTCCAGCTCGCGATACCTCGCCGCTGGCAGCGGCCTCAGTTCCAGTGCGCCCGCGGAACGCGCCACGCCCCACTCCTCGCGCGGGTTGCCGTTCTGGTCCTCACCGTGCCGGCAGCACATCTCCACGACTCGGCCCCGGAAATCGTGAAAGCCCGGCGTCTGCGGGTCCAGCAACCGGAACGAGGTCCCGATCCCGACGAAGCCGAGCGTCTTGAGATCCTCGACGAAGTAGTCGATGGTCTTCTCGGTGATCGCGCGGAAATGGAGCCGCTCATAAGAGCGGACCGGGTCTTCTTCGCCGTTCTCCAGCCGTGCGAGCACCTTGAAACGCAGCACGAACTGCGGGGTGCCGGTGCTGGCGACCGACATAGCCTAGTCGGTGATCTCGACCTTGTAGAAGCCCGCCTCGTAATAAGGCTTAGGCATGCTTCACCTCCCGGGCGGCCTTCACCGCCGCCAAGTAGCTCGCCCAGGCTTGCGCCGGGCTGTCGCCCATCTCGATCTCGTGCGGCAGGCCGATGCGGTTCTTCGCGTCGTAAGCCGCCGTGCGCACGGTGTAGAGCACGCGCGCCTGGCCGCCGGTTCCCTTGCCGCGTTTCGATGGGTCGGTTTCCTCTTTGCCGCGTTTACCGACGACCGTGGTCGAGAAGTTGCCAAACAGAACCACGTCAGCCCACTTGTGCGTGAGGCTCCAGGTCTTCTCGTTCATGTCCGGCGAGTAGCGGTCGAAGTCCGCTCCTTCGGGGTTCCGGAACGGCTTCACCCGGGTGTGGCAGAGCAGCACGACGTTCATGCGCTTGGCGGCGCGCAGCTCGTCCAGAGCGTTCAGGAACTGCCGCCAGTCCGCCAGCGACACTTCGAAGCCGCGGTGGTAACCCATGAACCCGCTGTCGGTCCAATCGCCGTTGAAATCGCGTGCGCAGACGTGCTCGTGGCACAGCCGCTCCGCCCCGTTTACCGTGTCCACCACGAGCGTTCGAAACTTGTGCTCCTGGTCGATCAGGAGTTGGATCGCGGCCAACACCTCGGGCCAGGATTGGCACTCGGGGAAGTGAGGCGTCTCCGAGAGCTGGCCGGAGTCAATCAACGTCTCCAGGCCGGTCTCGCCGCGGGATTGAAGGAAGATCGGTTTCGGCATGTGGGCCGCGAAGCTGGTTTTGCCCCAGCCTTCGAGCGCATGGAGCACGTAGCGGTTGGGAAGCGTGTTCCCCTTGGTGGTGATGTCCGCAAGGCTGAACTTACGACCTTGCGACGGCGCCGCACTCGACCTCGCTGACCGAGTCGGCAGTGGTGCAGTTGCCATTGGCTTCTCCTCTCATCGCGTTGAAGTAGGCCTCCATGGTGTCGTGCCACAGAGAGCCGAAAACCAATGCCTCGCGCTCCTCTTCCTCCAGGCGCTCGATGCCCAGCTCGTATTGCAGGTAGTGCTTGCGCCGGCACGTCTGGAAGGTCCGGATGCGTGAATTCGTCAGAATGCCCCGGCCGTCGCCCTCAAGCGGCGGCAGCTCGGGATGGACCCATGCTGAGCGCTGCCAATTCGCGGAGTCCGGCTCGTCGTGTCCCGAGCAGATGCCGAGGAACTTGCAGGGCCCTCCGTATATCAGGCAGGCGCCGCTGTTGCGGACGTGGCGGCCAGTCCTGCGGATCTGGACGATCTCCTGGCCGTGGTCCCACAATTCGGTCGCGTACTCGTGGATCTCAGCGTCGAGCCGCGGGATCGTGCGCCTCTGGAAGTACCACTGAGGCCGCTCGACAGTACAATCGTGGCGGAGACGTGCCTGGTACAGCGCGTCCGTCTCCCGGCCGGTCTGGAGGGCCTTGTCGATCTCGTCGGAAGGGAACTCCTGGCTGAACCAGCAGCGGGTGGAGCTAAGCGAGCTCCGTTCGCCTTTCGTAAGCTGGCGCGGGCTGATCGCTGGCTTTCGCACGACGTCCCAGACGGCGTAGTCGGCCTTGACTCCGTTCAGCCACAGCAGGAGCAGGTAGTGGCTGAGCTGGCCTTCAACGATGAGCTGCCGCCAATACGGAGAGGCCGGATCCGAGATGTCTTCGCTGGTCGCCTTGTGGTCCACCAGGACCAGCGCGCCATCCAGCTCCGCGAGCAGATCGACCTTGCCGGCGATGCGGAGCTTGCGCGAGCGGCGGCCGGTTGCCGGATTCCACAGAGGCGAGTGGAGCACCTTCTCGACCTGGACGGGCCGGTAGCCGCTGTCGGACCAGCGGGCGTGGTAGCCGTGAAGCAGCGCGCGGATCTTCGCGCCACCCAAGCCCGCCTCGGGAGGAACAACGGCCAGAGCCGCCTCAAGCGTGGAGGCTCGGCTCATAGCCGGTCCCTTCCTGGTTGCTGTCTCGCCGGAGCGGACCTTTCCCGCTCCTTCTGGCGGAGGTGGTCAGCAACCCCGGGCCGCAGCTGGTGGTAGAAGGTGCCCTCGAAGACGCGGATCACCAAGTGATCGGAATCCGCAAGCGACACTTGGGCCGTGGGAAGCTGAATCGCGCTCATTGGGAGGTTGGATCCTTTCTCCCGCTGCATTTCCGCCCGGACTTGCTCGATGGCCCGCCGGATGGGCGCCGAGGTGACTTCGCCCCGCAGCACGGCGTAGATGGTGGAGGGAGCGCGCCCGCAGCGGGCGCGGACACGCTTCACCATCTCGCCGTAAACTGAGCGGGGGCGAGCTTGGCCAATATCGACCATGTCTTATCCCTCCTTCCCAGCGCTCTCCCAGTCACCGCCTAGCCCTGCAACTCCGGATGCCCCGACAAGGCTCGAGCCGATGGCCGAGTCCATCACACCTGCTCGCATGCGCGAGTCGCACCCGTCCGCGTTCTCCGAGGCCAACTGGCGTATCCGTGCTTTCGCCAACTGAATCGCACGGGCAACGGGTGCCGACTTCATGCGTCCCTTCAGGACCGCGTAGACCGCGGAGCTGGAGCGGCCGGAGATTTGGGCCGCCAGTTCCACCAAGCCGTAGTATCGGTGGTAAACGCGCTTGCTCTTCATCTCAAAGATCGAACGTAAGCGGGAATACGGGAGGCGTCAAGGGCTGAAAGTGTGTTTGCACCCGTGGCTCCGGGGAACCACTCGATAACAAACGAAATTTTTGCCAAAAACCTTGCGGTTTGTAGCTGCACATTTTGACTCCAATTACAGCTACCCGGTCGAGCAGCCGCAAATTCAAGCGCTTAGAGCGGCTCGCAGAAAGCTGTGGAAAAGCTGTCGAGAATTTAGATTGTGATAGCAGATTTGCTGAGAATTTTCTCGCGCCCGCGCACTATCCAAGGAGGATTAGTCGGACATCTTGACAGCTCGTTCGAGAAGAAGGCTCCTCTCCCAAAAGTGTAACGGCGTTTGGAACCCTTTAGATCCTTGGAGTTCCGAACGGGCGCCGGTTTCGTGAGTGCATTCGCCCTCGCCCGCACGTGCTGGCGCTGCCCCAGAATGGCGAACGTGCGTGCCTGTTCAGCCTTCCTGGAGGAGGAGCAGACCGTATTGAGCGGTGGACACCCAGCGTGGGATGCCCCAAGATCGGCTCCGGCCTCCCCCTGCGTGGGAAGAGCCCACCGGCCGGCTCTGGCCACGCTCGACAACGGGCCCTACCGGGCCAACGGCGGGTGTGTAGATTCCGTGATGCCTCGCAACTCATTGATAGCAAGACGGTTGCCACCAGCTACACTTTTGGGATACCAGCCGAGAAGAAAGCTTGCGTCTGCGGCTGGCACCAGCGGCGGTCTGCCTACACGGCGTACCCGTCCCAGGCTTCGAGGGCGGCTTTCAGGCGGGCGGTCTCCGTCTCGGTGAGGTGTAACTTCTTGGGGGGACTGAGGTCCGGATTCCAGACCACGCCCTCCTGGCCGGCGACTACCTGGCGCTTGAGTTCGATGGCCTGCCTGGTCCTCCTCGGGGGTTAGGGCGAGCTTGTCCTGGAGTGCCCATATGGCACCGCTGGTGGCGACGTCGGCACGCTGGGCGCCGAGGCCGAATGGAGGCTTCAGGGGTTGGAATAGAGCAGGATGTAGCCGAGGGTGGCACCCGCCGGTGTCTTGACCTTGATTACGCCGGCCCAGCCGGAAGGGTTGGTGGCGCCCATCAGCTCCGCTAGGCGGTAGCCGTCGCCGGAGCCACCGGCGAGGATGAGTTCGCCGTTGGCGGTGAGTTCCAGCAGAGTGCTGTCGGCGAGGTTCGAGCCGGGGCCGTGGATCTTGAGGGGTGAGGTGGTGTTGTCAGGGGCGGAGATCACCGTAGGGCCGGTGGC
>Ga0315312_1002994_pt1 | contig 11191 bp, 10 predicted proteins | sample TDP7_MG_FD_203629 | JGI IMG/M metagenome (GOLD analysis project Ga0315312, IMG submission 203629) | Freshwater sediment microbial communities from Lake Towuti, South Sulawesi, Indonesia - TDP7 | ecosystem: Environmental > Aquatic > Freshwater > Lake > Sediment | place: Indonesia: South Sulawesi... | reverse complement strand
GACCAAGGAGGGGGTGCTGGCCGGGCCGCGGCTGCTGGAGCATATGGCGGACACGGTGCTCTCGCTGGAGGGGGAGCGCCATTCGGGATATCGCCTCCTGCGGGGGGTGAAGAACCGGTTTGGCTCCACCGATGAGCTGGGCCTGTTCCGGATGACCGAAGCCGGCCTGGAGGGCATCCCTGACGCGAGCGCGGCCCTTCTCGCCGAGAGGCGAGCTGGCAGCCCAGGATCGAGTGTGGTGCCAGCCCTGGAAGGGACCCGTCCCCTGCTGGTGGAGATACAGGCATTGGTGACGCGCGCCGCCCCTAACGCCACGCCGCGGCGGAGCGTGACTGGGCTGGACTACGGCCGTGCCTGCCTCATCCTCGCAGTGCTGGAGAAGCGAGCTCGGCTGGGCGAGCTGGCGGCGGCGGATGTGTTTGTGAATGTGCCTGGAGGCATTAGGACCACCGAGCCCGCCACTGACCTTGGTCTGGCACTGGCTATCGCGAGCAGCTATCGGGAGGCGCCGATCCCCTCGGACACAGCTTGCGTGGGGGAAGTGGGGCTAACTGGGGAGATTCGCTCTGTGTCCCGTCTGGAGCGGCGGCTGGCGGAGCTGGCCAGGCAGGGCTTCCAGCGCTGTCTGATTCCTTCGCGAGCGGGAATCCCGGCCCCGGAGAGGATCGAAGTCATCCCGGTGGAAGACCTACCTCAGGCGTTCCGGGCGGTTTTCGCGACCTGAGTGGCAAGGACAAGAGGCGGGGCGCGGAGACCCCGCCCTACAGTGGCAGGAGGCAAGCTCCTGCCGAACAACCAAGAAAGCCTCGCCAGTGAACTGCCGAGGCAGCGGAAGCAAGAAAGGAGGTGGGTAGAGGAAGATGGCGCGTGCGATAGGAATGCTGTTTAGTTTGATGGTGGCCGTGCTGTCGGCATGGGTTGCCGGGGAGTCCTCCCGGCTCTACGTGCAGGCCTTCCAGGATGTAGTCGGACGGTTCCCGTATTTTGGACAGACCTACACCGCGCTCTTCATACTTCTGGGACTCATTGTTGGGTTCACCACGGCGAGCTGGATCTATCGGCAGGCACTGTCCTTGGGGCAGGGCTTCGTCTCGGATCTGAGTCGCATCCCGGCCCGAGACAAGGTGGCGGTAGTGGTGGGGATGTTCATGGGCCTAGGGTTCACCGTGCTGCTAGGGATGCTGCTCATCAAGGTGCCCAGCGTTGGGCCTCAACTGGTGGCCCTGGTGGGAATCCTGTGTATTTACCTGGGGGTGGTCATTAGCCTGAGCATGAAGGAGGAACTCCATTTCTTCCTCTCGGGATCGGCGAGGCTGATGGAGGGGAGCGAAGAAGGCGAGCCTGCGCTGCAGCCGAAGCTGTTGGACACCAATGTGATCATAGATGGCCGCGTCGCGGACATCGTGCGGGCCGGCTTCATCGAAGGGCCCATCTACATCCCGGACTTCGTGCTGGAGGAGCTGCATCTGATCGCTGATTCCCCTGATAACCTGAGGCGCAAGCGGGGTCGGCGAGGCCTGGACATTCTCAACGCCATGCAGGAGATGCCGCTGCTGCATGTTCGCGTCTATGACCAGTACGCCTCACCCCTCCGGGTCAGCGACCCGGTGGATGCCAGGCTGGTGCAGCTGGCCAAGGAGCTGAACGCGGCCATCATCACCAACGACTTCAATCTCAACAAAGTGGCCCAGCTTCAGGGCATCCGGGTGCTGAATGTGAACGAGCTGGCCAATGCCGTGAAGCCTGTAGTTCTGCCCGGGGAGGAAATGAGTGTCACGATCGTACGCGAGGGCAAGGAGCCGGAGCAAGGTGTCGCCTACCTGGATGATGGCACGATGGTGGTGGTGGAGCGCAGCAAGGATCGCATCGGGGAAACGGTTAGCATCGTGGTGACCAGCGTGCTCCAGACAGTTGCGGGGAAGATGATCTTCGGGCATCCCCAGAGTGAGTCCGAGGGGTCTCAAGGATACTTTGATAGGCGCAGCCGGGATAGTGGCAGCAGCGGGACGCGGAGAAAGGCTCCGCATTCCGGACAATAAGGCGTTCCTGACCCTGGCCGGACGGCCGCTGGTCTCCTACGCGCTGAATGCGCTGCGCGCTTGCGGGGAGATCGAGGAGATCATCCTGGTCGTCGCGCCGGAGGACGTGGAGCGTGCGGGGCGCACACTCCTGCGTCCCGGAGGTCCCCAGAGCGAGCGAGTGGTGGCCGGGGGCGAAGACCGACAGGCATCGGTGGCCGCGGCGCTGGCGGAGATCAGTCCGGCCTGTGATCTGGTCCTGGTGCACGATGGGGCGCGACCCTTCGTCAAGCCGGAGCTGATCCGAAGCTGTCTGGAGGCTGCGGCGCGCCACGGGGCCGCGGTGGCGGCATTGCCCGCCACAGACACGGTGAAAGAAGTGGGGCGCGAGGGCGTGGTGAGGGCCACGCTTGATCGTTCCCGACTCTGGGTGGTGCAAACTCCGCAGGCCTTCCACACTCGGCTGCTGGTGCGCGCCTATGAGGAGGCGGCCCGCAAGGGGCTGGCTGGCAGCGATGATGCCTCCTTGGTGGAGCATCTCGGGCACCAAGTGCATGTTGTGTTGGGCGATCCGGACAATATCAAGATCACCTGGCCTGAGGATGTGCATCGGAGTGAACAGATCTTGTGCCAAAGTCGAGAGGGGAGGGATAGGAAAACCATTACCAGGGCCGGTATAGGTTATGATGCACATCCATTCGCGGAGGAGCGAGCTTTGGTGCTGGCTGGGGTGCGGCTTCGCAGCCGACGGGGGCTGTCGGGGCATTCCGATGCCGATGTTGTGTGTCATGCGATCTGCGACGCGCTGTTGGGCGCCATGGGGGCGGGAGATATGGGGCAGCACTTTCCGGCCTCCGATGCCCAGTATGCCGGCATCAGCAGCCTCTGTCTGCTGAGCCGCGTGGGAGTCCTGGTGCGAGAGGCCGGGTGGGAGATTGAGAACGTGGACGCGGTGATCATTGCGGAAGAGCCGCGCATTGCCCCTCACATTTTGGAGATGCGGCGCGCGGTCGCGGGAGCGATGGAGACAGGGCTGGCGCGCGTCAACCTCAAGGCGAAGAGGACCGAGGGCATGGGATTCACCGGCCGCGGCGAAGGCATCGCCAGCCAGGCCATCGCGGCCCTTCGACAGGCTCAGGGTCGCCCCCGGCGAATCAGCAAGGGCCACCCCGAGCGCAGTCGAGGGGCGGTGCTGTCGCCGACGCGCCAAAGCCGCTATGGCGACGGAGCGCGGCCGGCTGAGCAGATGGGTATCGCGGGGAACTCTGAGGAGCAAGCATGCAAATCACCATCACGGCCAAAGGAGTAGCTGTACCATCAGGATTGAAGAGAGTCGTAGAGAGGAGATTGAGCAAGCTGCAGCGACTGCTGCACCAGATTGACACTGTGGACATCACCTGCTCCCGGGAGCGGCAGTGGCAAGTGGTGGAGATCATCATCAACGCCAACGGTCTGCTGGTGCGGGGAGAGGACCGCGCGATAGACATTCGCTCCGCCATCGAAAGCCTGGTTGACAAGCTGGAGCGACGGGTGAAGAAATCCCGCAGCAAGCTCATCGAGCGCTACCGGGAGCACCCCGAGACTCGCGAGGCCTGGGCAGCCGAACCGGAAGAGGAAAGCGATGAGCTCGCGCCCTCGCTGGTGCGCACCAAGCGCCTTGCGGTGAAGCCGATGAGCCCGGAAGAGGCCGCCGCCCAGATGGAGCTGCTGGGACACGACTTCTACGTCTTCACCAACTCTGAAACGAACCAGGTGAATGTCATCTACCGGCGAAAGGACGGAAACTACGGTCTGATCGAGCCGGACTTCTAGTCCGCCTGAGGCGGGCAGCAGCGGACCATCAGGTGCTGACTATCGCCGAACTTCGGGGGTTGGTGCGGCAGGAGTTCGGGGCCCGGCTGGAGCGGGCGACCCCAGCGAGTGTGCGCGACTTTCTGGACCGACTGCAGGTGCGTCTTCACAAGGAGTCAGGCGAGGGGCCTCCCTATGTTCTCGAGCAGGGCGAGGATCAGGCCAGCTACGAGGAGATTGTAGGGGAGTTCTTCTCCCGGGTGCTGGAGTACGACAATCCAGAGCAGGCTTTCATCTTGCTGTGGCTGCTGGCCTTCGAGCAGCACTTTGCCATGCTAGAGGAAGACTATTCGCAGCGCTACCTGACTCTGTTCGGCGAGGCCGAGTCCGAGTAGCTCCCTGTCGCAGCCTCTGGCCGATGGGGCTTATCTCCAGGCACTCACGGGTCCCTGTGGGCTTCGGCAGGATTGGTGTGCCCGGGCGCAGAAGAGGGGAATAGGAGATTCTCTGGGTCTATCCACGGAGTAGTCCTCGACTTGCTGTGATCCATGCACATCGCGGACTTCGACTACCATCTTCCCCCACAGCTCATCGCTCAAGAGCCGGCGCGGCCGCGCGATTCATCGCGCATGTTGGTGCTGCACCGCGACTCTGGGAAGATCGAGCACTGCAACTTCCGCGATCTTCCTAGTCACCTCGGACCCGAGGACATCGTCATCTTCAACGACACGCGGGTCATCCGGGCCCGGCTGCGGGGCCGGCGCCTGCCCGGGGGCGGGAAGGTCGAGGTGCTGCTCCTTTCTGAACAGGGCGATGGCGTCTGGGAGGCCCTAGCGACTCCGGGGCGGCGTCTCCCGCCCGGGCGGGAGATCATCTTCGGGGCGGAGGGTCCGCTGCCAGAGGGTGAGCTGCGTGCGCAGGTCATTGCTCGCACCGCAGCCGGGGGCAGGCTGCTGCGTTTCTCCGGGGGAGGGGATATACCGGCTGCGCTGGCGCACCTTGGCGAGGTTCCGTTGCCGCCCTACATCCGCCAGCCTCTGCGCGATGAGGCAGACTATCAGACCGCCTACGCGCGGGTCCCTGGGTCTAGCGCCGCGCCCACCGCGGGGCTGCACTTCAGCCCCGAAATGCTGGAGGCCGTGCGCGCCCGCGTGCGCGCAATAGCCTTTGTCACCCTCCACATTGGGGTGGGCACTTTTCGCCCGATCCACAGCGAGAGGGTGGAAGACCACCTGATGTACCCCGAGAGCTATGTGATTTCGGAGCCCACGGCCGAGCTGGTATCACAGGCGCGGGCGGAAGGCCGGCGCATCGTGGCGGTCGGGACCAGCACGGCCCGCGCATTGGAGGCGGCCACCGGCAATGATGGCGTTGTCCGCGCCGGCCCTGGGCGGACCGATCTCTTCATCCGGCCGGGATACAGGTTTCGGACTGTGAGTGCGTTGCTGACGAACTTCCACCTGCCGAGGTCCACGGTGCTGGTGCTGGTGTGCGCCTTTGCGGAGCGCTCTCTGGTGCTGCGCGCCTATGGTGAAGCGGTGGCAGGGAGCTATCGCTTTCTCAGCTTTGGCGATGCTATGCTGATCCTCTGAGGACGCGAGGGAGGAGACTGTGAGGCCGGCCGAGCTGGCGAAGATGTTCGATCTAGAGGAGAGCTACTGGTGGTTTGTCGCCAGACGAGAGCTGGTGCGAGACTTTCTGTTGCGTTACCGGCCCTCGACCTCTGGCTGCGCACTCCGGATACTCGATGTCGGCTGCGGCACCGGTGCCACACTGAAGGCCATCGCCGACCCAGGGAGGGCCTCTCCTCTCGGGACGGCCATAGGGATAGATCGCTCATCCGAAGCCCTGCGCTATTGCCGCCTGCGCGGCCTCCATCGTCTTGCTCTGGGCAGGGCGGAGATGCTTCCCGTGGCCTCCGATGCGATGGACGTGGTGCTGGCCCTGGATCTGCTGGAGCACATCGCGGACGACGCCGCGGCTTGCCGGGAGTTTGCCCGCGTGCTGCGGCCGGGGGGTGTTCTGCTGGTGACGGTTCCCGCCTGTCCTGCCCTATGGAGCGAACACGACGAAGCCCTCGATCACTTGCGGCGCTACCGGGCCGCGCGCCTGCGATGGATTCTGCTGGGAGCCGGGCTGCACATCGAGAAGCTGTCGCCCCTCATCACGGCCATGTTCATCCCCATCGCGGCACTGCGGTTGATGCAGAGGATGCTGCCTCGGAGGGAGGACGCTCCCCAGACGGCATTCATCATCCCGCCCGCTCCCATTAACCGCCTGCTAACCGAGCTGCTCCGACTCGAAGCACGCTGGCTTGTGCACTTCAACCTGCCGGTTGGCGTCTCTCTGGTGGCGGTGGCGCGCAAGCCTTCTGCTGGCGCGTGATCCTGCGGCGGGGTGCCCTTCGATGAGCTCAGGGTAAACCCGCCTGAGGCGGGTAAATCCAACCCCGCCCTACGGGAGGTTGTCGCTCCGATTGCGCGGTGCTATAATCGCAGTGAGAGGCAGGGCAGGTGAGCCTGGAGATCCGCATCATCGGCAAGGGGTGCTTTTTCTGCGACCAGCTCCACAAGATCGTGGAGGAGCTTCTGGCGGAGATGAAGGTGTCTGATGCCACAGTGGAGCAAGTGCATGAGATGGACGCCCTGCTGGACTACGGGGTGGTGAACCCACCGGCCTTGGTGATAAACGGCAAGCTGAAGATGATGGGCCGCGTGCTGGTGCGGGGCCGGGTGCGCCAGGCCATCGCCGAGGAACTGGAGCGCGCCAGCCCCGCCGGGGAGAGGCGGGGCGCGGAGTCGCCGACGCTTCATAGCTATGGCGACGGAGTGACCCCGCCCTCCAGAGGGGCCGGAGGAGGCCTGACGTGAGCACGAGCTCGAGCCAGAGGGTGGGAGAAGGGCGCAAGGTGCTGGTGGTGGATGACGAGGACTCTGTGCGAGGTGTGATCGAGCTCTACCTGAAGAAAGAGGGGTTCGAGGTGATCCACGCCAGAGAGGGCCAGGAAGCGCTGCGGCTCAATGGGGAGCATCACCCCGACCTGGTGATCCTGGACCTGATGCTGCCGGGGCTGGACGGATGGGAGGTCTGCCGGCAGATTCGGACTCACTCTCGGACACCCATCATCATGCTTACGGCCCGGACCGAGGAGGTGGATCGGGTGGTGGGGCTGGAACTGGGCGCGGACGACTATGTGGTCAAGCCTTTCAGCCCCAGGGAGTTGGTGGCGCGGGTGAAGGCCGTGCTTCGTCGGGGGGCCTTGGCCGCCGAGGAGGCGGAGGCTTTGGTGTTTCTGGGCCTGCGCATTGATCGTGTTCAACATCGGGTGGAAGTGGAGGGAGAGCAGGTTCACGTCACCCCGACCGAGTTCCGGCTGCTGTGGTGTCTTGCCAGTCGGCCTGGCCGCGTGTTCAGCCGCGCCGAGCTGCTTGATCGCGTCTGGGGGTATGACTCCGAGTCAGATGCGCGGACCGTGGATGTCCACATCAAGCGCCTCCGCCGGAAGACCAAAGCCTCCGCTTCCCGCTCCTTCGCCATCACCACCGTGTGGGGCCTGGGCTACAAGTTCGAGATTCGCCCCGCGCCCGACTCCTCTCCAGCGGCTCCCCGCAGAGGGCGCTGAAGCTCCATGCGCAGTCTATTCACAAAGGTCTTCCTCGCCCATCTCGTCACCCTGTTGGTTGCCCTCGTGACAGTCAGCCTGTTGCTCTCCACGGCCCTGCATCGCCTGCTCTCTCCCCTGTACATGCAGCTGGCCGCCCGGGAGCTGCTGGGTGCCGCCCAGCATATCGCGATCCGGCTCGATCCCCTGATCGGCGCGCCGGGCCGGGAGGAGGAGCTGCGTGAGCTGACGCGTCTGCTCGAAGCCGGGACTCACACCGAGATCTGCCTGGTGCCAAAAGGGAAACAAGCTACGGGGCCGCTGGCCGGGCGAGTGCCGGCAGGGAAGACAGACGTGGCGCCGGCGAGAGTGTTTCCGTGCGAGCAGGACATGCTGGTGGCCCACATCTCTCTGCCGCGGGGAGAGGGCTCGCTCTTCGTACGGGCCAGCGTGGCCGGAGCGGTGCGGGAGACCATCAGGCGGGTGCGGGGGTTGGTGATCTACGCCGGTCTGGTGGCGGTGGCGCTGGCGCTGCTGGTGGCCCTGGGTCTATCAGAGCGCATCTCCGGCCCGCTGCGGCGGATGCGACGGCTGGCCGGGGAAATGGCGGCGGGAGACTTCACCCAGCGGCTCCAGATGAAGGGCTCTGATGAAGTAGGCGCTTTGGCCAGGTCTTTCGACTCCCTGGCCGACAGCCTCCAGAAGACGCTGGACCAGCTTCGGCAGGAACAGGCCCATCTCCGGGGTATCCTCGCCTCGGTGGCCGAAGGCATCATCGCGGTGGACACGGAGGGGCGCATCACCTTGATCAATCCCCAGGCGGCCGCCCTGCTGGGGGCAGACCAGGAGCATGCCCTGGGATCCACGATCTCCGAGCTCGGTCTGCCCGAGGAGGTCAGCCGGCAGTTCACGGAATGCCTGCGCTCCAGCCAGCTCTGCCGCGCGGAATTCCAGCTCCCGAATCCGCAGCGCCATCTGGTGCTCCAGGCGGCCCCCGTGCGGGCCGCGGAGAGCGGCCGGTGGGGCGCGGTGGCGGTGGTCCGGGACATCACCGAGTCCCGCCGCCTGGAGGAGATGAGGCGCCAGTTCATCAGCGACGCCTCTCACGAGATCAGGACCCCGCTCACGGCCATCGGGGGCTTCGCCGCGGCCATCGCGGACGGCGTCGCGGCGGGCCCGGAGGAGGGGAAGCGCTGCGCTTCCCTCATTGTGCGGGAGGTGGAGCGCCTCAACCGCTTGGTCGGCGATCTGCTCGACCTCTCCCGGATCGAATCGGGAGCCGTCAGCTTGAAGTTCGAAGAGGTGGACCTGCCGGAGCTCGTCGGCTCCGCGCTGGAGGCCCTTGAGGCCCAGACGCGGGAGAAAGAGATTCGCATCGAACTGAGTCTTCCCCGCGACTTGCCGCCTGTGCGAGGTGACGCGGACCGCATCTACCAGGTGCTGGTGAACCTGGTCTCCAACGCGCTTCGGTTCAATCGTCCCCGCGGCAGGATCTCGATCGCCGCCCGGCAGATCGCCGGACAGGTGCGGGTCGAGGTGCGGGACACCGGACCCGGCATCCCGGCCCCCCAACTGCCCCATATCTGGGAGCGATTCCATCGCGCCGACGCCTCCCGCGCCCGCCAGGAGGGCGGCACTGGACTCGGACTGGCCATCGTCCGCTCCATCGTGGAGGCCCACGGAGGCAGCGTATCTGCCGAGAGCGTCGTGGGAGAAGGATCAACCTTCAGCTTCACACTGCCCATCACATGAGCCATCGTATCCCTTCGGTCGGCAACGCAGCGCGATCCCGTGGGCCTCTCAGCGCCTCCTCGTGGGTCGAGATAGACCTCGCGGCCCTGCGCCATAATGTCCGCGCCCTGAAGCAGTTCCTGGGGCCTGGGCGCTATCTCTGGGCGGTGCTGAAGGCAGAGGCCTACGGCCACGGAGCGGTGCCCACCGCGCGGGCCGTGCTCCAGGCAGGGGCCGACGGCCTGGCCGTCTCCTGCCTGGCCGAAGCGGGCGAGCTCCGTGGTGCAGGCATCGCTGCCCCGATCCTTGTCTTGGCGGCCGGGGAACCCCGCGCGGCCAGCCGGACAGTCCGCCTGGAGATCATCCAGACCGCATGCGCTGAGGAGATGATGCGCGCGCTATCGCGGGCCTCCCAGCGGCTGGAGAAACCTGCCAGAGTCCATCTCAAGATTGACACTGGGATGGGGCGACTGGGGGTGAGCGCTGAAGGGGCCGCGAGCTTTGCAGGCTTGATTCAGAGTCTCCCAGGGGTGCGGCTGGAGGGCGTCTTCTCTCACCTCGCCACCGCGGACTCGGAAGACACGAGCTACACCTGGCAACAGTTCGGTCGCTTCCGGGAGGCTCTCCATGGGCTCGCCGCGGCCGGCATTTCACCTGGGCTGCGACACCTGGCCAACAGCGCGGCCACGCTGCGCTTTCCCGAGATGCACCTCGACGGCGTCAGAGCCGGCCTGTTGATCTATGGCATTCGCCCGGACGCGCCTGGACTGCAGCCCTTGGACCTCCGCCCGGCGCTGACATGGAAGACCCGGCTCGCCTTCTGTCACCGTCTCCCGGCGGGCAGCGCGGTCTCTTACGGCGGCACCTATGTTGCCCCGCGAGAATCCCTGGTTGGCGTGCTGCCTGTGGGGTATGCGGACGGCTACCCCCGGCAGGCCTCCAACCGAGGGCATGTGCTGGTGCGCGGCCGGCTCTGCCCTGTGATAGGGGTGGTGTGCATGGACCAAGTGATGATAGACGCCACCCCTGCTGCTGAGGCCAGACCGGGCGACGAGGTCGTTCTCATCGGCCGACAGGGGAACGCTCTCATCACGGCGAACCAGCTGGCGCGGTGGGCCAATACAGTTGTGCACGAGACCACTACGGTGATCGGCAGGCGGGTCAGGCGAGTCCATCTCGATCCCGCGCAGCCGCGGGACCCTGGCTTCGCTGCGGAGGATGAGCGGAAATGATCCGTCCCGCTATAGTTGTCCTGGTGCTGCTGCTGAGCGGCCCCGCGGCTCTGGCCGAGACGGCCGGGGAGCAGCCCCTGGCCGAGGAGGCGGTCTCTTCCTCTGAGCTTCCCGACTTCGCGGGACGCAATGTCCCCGGCGAGGCCGTGGTCGCCCTCGCCGACTTCATCTCCGGGTACGTGGCCGAGGCGGGGGGCCTTCCTGACTTCATGCAGGTTCAGACGGCCGATGGGCGGCTGCGCCGGATCTCGGCCGCCGAGGCCTTCGTGCTGCTGGCGCGCACCGCCTACCTGTGGGAGATGACCGGACAGCTCCCGGAGACAATCCCCATCGCCCCTGATGAGGTCCACCCCCCGGTCCTCGATCCAGAGGATGCGCCTGGCGGGGAGACCGACTCGGGCTCCGGCCGCCAGATAGCTACCGATCTCTTCCTCTCCCAGTGCGGCGCCGCCGTGAGCTGGGTGGACACACTGCACGTGATCCCCACTGCTGTCTGGGTGGACGGCGAAAGGCTCTCCGCGGCTCAATACCTGGCCGGCCTGGCGATCTGCGTGCAGCACGCGTACTGGGAGGGCGAACTCCTCGATTCCATATTCTTGCCGGCCTATGCCCCGCCGGACTCCTGGGCGTGGGGAGTGGAGCAGCAATCGGCCGGGGCCTCTGAGCCTGCGGTGATTGAAGAGGAAGAACCTGAGGAGCTTCTCCCCTCCGCGGGAATCGGCTGGGAGGAAGAAGCCCCCGAGGAGAAGCTTCCCGCAGGCCGTCCGCTCTTGCCCACGCGTCCGCCGGAGCCTGCGGTTTCGGCCCAACCTCGGCTG
>Ga0315312_1002993_pt1 | contig 11191 bp, 10 predicted proteins | sample TDP7_MG_FD_203629 | JGI IMG/M metagenome (GOLD analysis project Ga0315312, IMG submission 203629) | Freshwater sediment microbial communities from Lake Towuti, South Sulawesi, Indonesia - TDP7 | ecosystem: Environmental > Aquatic > Freshwater > Lake > Sediment | place: Indonesia: South Sulawesi... | reverse complement strand
CCTTAACAGCCATCAACAAAGCATCATGCGCCACTCCCACATACTTTCCCCCACTTGCTCTACCAGTTCCAGCGGCTATGGAGGCGCAGTGGGTTCCATGGCCATACCCGTCTCTAGTGGTTTCGTCGGGAACAAATGACACGTTGGCGATGATTTTTGATGTGCCGTTTGGGGAGAAAAAGTCAGGGTGATTCGAGTCTATACCCGTGTCTAAAACGGCGATTTTCACGCCTGATCCGTTGATTGCCCTTCCGTAATTAGACTCGATGGCAGACCATCGGGTTGGATCTTTAATCAAGGGTACGCTTTCATCTAGGCAGACACGATAACGGTCATCCAGCCACACATGGGCTACAGAAGCATGGGAAGCCAAATCGAAGATTTTCCCATATGGGACGGTAACGGCCACCAAGGGCAAGTAAGGAGTGTACATCGTTTCAACGGTGCCGTTAAACTTCTTAGTAGCGCTCATGACACTATCTTTACATGCAGAGGGCACGTTAGAAAAAAGGTAGGTTTCGTGGGTGATTTGTTCACCGACAAGGATGATCACCCTTACCTTGTTGTTAATTAGGTAACCATATTGGTTTAGGAGGGTCACATTAAGCAGGGACCGGTCGATTTTTCCTTGGTCGTTAACGAAAACCATCGTTGTTGACGAGTTACCTACGTTTATTGTGCTCAACGCCAAGGGTCCATCATAGCCTATGGGAAGAAGCTGGGAGCTGCCGTTTGAATAAAAAATTTTTAATGCGTTTCCTTGATTTACCACCTGCTCATTTAGGACGGTGCTCAACTGCTCATAAACTCGAGGAATGTTGATTGCCTTTTCTTCATTCTGGAGCCCGGAAGGGGAAGCAAACTGCGGAGAGGAGAGAAAGAGGATGATTATCAAGAAACCGATGCTGACGACGGGGAAAGTTTTCCGTTTCAAACGTGCACGTCCCTGTTTCAGGAAATCTCTGTTGTTTAATCAATTAAATGACCGTTACAAACTTATTATTGTTTCCAGCGTCGGCAAGTTAACTGATGTTTTTTATTGGGTAAAAGTTGTTATGAATTTTAGATATGGAACAAGAATCTGAATTGTCAATAAGGATACGGAACCTCTATGTGTAATCTATCGGATTTCTTCTGCGAAGGCATATGTTTATTGTTTATAAGAGTTTTGAAGGCATTCTGCTTTAACAATTGATAACACAAGAACCTACGAGTTTTAAGCTAAGGAATGCTTAAACAGATAAATGGCTCAAATATTACGCAAATCTTATAAGAATTATATTCCATAATAATTAACGGTATAATATGAGATTTAAATTGGTTAAAAGAATTATATTGTTAACTTTTGTTTCAGTGCTCTTATTGTTATTTGCATCATTTGTAGGGGGAGAAATGTACCTCTATGACGTAGTTTTCATAGAGCCAGAAATAGTTCAATCATATGTTGGAGAGTACCTACAGATTATTGTTGGATTTGGTTACGGTTTCGAAATTCCGCATCCTCCTGTTATTGAGTTTTCGTTAGGCTGGGATGCTTCCCTCCTTGATTTCATTGATTTGGAGATCTGTTGGGATTCGCCAACGGTCGTTGTAGGAGATGACCATATGAATGTTACGGTGAGTAATCCACGATTTAGCATAGATCTGATTGGGATTGTCTTCCAAGCTAAGGCTGTGGGAAGTACCACTTTAGACCTTTTTGACTCCAATGTCTACACATCTGATGGGTTTGTATTTATTCTTCCCCTTCCCCCTCTTCCCATCGCTGTTCATAACATTAACACTGGGTTGAACTATACAACAGTCCAAGGAGCAATAAATGCTCAAGAGACTATGGACGGACACACAATCTTAGTTGATAGTGGAATATACTTTGAACATGTGGTTGTAAACAAGTCAATTACGCTTATTGGGGAGAATAAGAGCAACACCATTATTGATGGAATGCGTAATGGAACTGTGATTCATATAACGGCCAACAACGTCACTATAATTGAGTTTACTATACAAAACAGTGGGCGTTTAGGCTCACAAAGTGGCATCTACGTATACGGTTCAAGTGACAATAACATATGCCATAACATCTTAACAAACAACAAATATGGCATTAAGCTTGACTGGGCCAATAATAATTCCCTCAGGGGTAACGTTGTCTCAGGTGCCGAGTATGGAATCCAACTCTCATACTATTCCAGCAATAACATTATTTCTGGTAACACAGCCATAAACAATTTATTTGGGGGAATCTGCCTAAACGGAAATTCCGGTAATAACATCATTGCTTATAACAATGTTTCCTTAAACGGTAGGGGAATCCTTCTCGGAGGTTTCGGCAATAACACTATTTATGATAACAATGTTTCCTCAAACAGTGGAGATGGAATCTTGCTCTCCTCCAGCAATAACGTCCTATATAGTAACATCATTTCCTCAAACGGATATTATGGAATCCGGTTTTATAGGTCTAATAATAACATCCTTTATGGTAACAATGCCTCAAACAACGTTGAGGGGATCATGGTCTATGAATCCAACTACAACAACTTCACCAGTAACACCGCTTCCTTCAATGCGTATGGAATCCACCTTGTCTATTACAGCAAAAATAACGTCCTTACTGGTAATACTGTCTTAAGCAATGGAGATGGAATTCGGCTTATACAATCTTGTGATAAAAACACTCTTGTTTTTAATAATGTTTCTTTGAATAGTGAGCATGGAATTCGGCTCTGGAATTCCTTTAATAACGTCCTTACTGGTAACACCGTCTTAAAGAACTCGTACGGAATCTTGTTCGAAGCATATTCTAGTAATAACGTATTTTTCCACAATAACTTCATAAACAACACCCAGCAGGTGAACAGTGATGGTTCCCCGAATACTTGGGATAATGGTTATCCTTCTGGTGGCAATTATTGGAGCGACTACACTGGCAAGGACTTGTATTATGGTCCCCACCAAAATTTGACTGGTGCTGATGGAATAGGAGACGACCCGTACACAATTAACGCTGATAATCAAGACAGATATCCGCTCATGAACCCATGGGTTGTTCATCTCACAGCCGACTTCACCTACTCACCGCTCCGTCCAGTCGAAAACGAGACGATAACCTTCGACGCATCAACTTCACTGCCCGGCTGGAACGGCACCCACGCTACTTCCATCGTCAGCTATGCGTGGGACTTCGGCGACGGCACACCCATAATAACAGAAGCCAACACAGTTACAACCCACAACTACACGGCAGTGGGCAACTACACAGTGACCCTGAACGTCACCGACAGCCAAGGCCTCTGGAACACCACGTCAAAAACGATAACGGTACGCCTGCCAACCCATGACGTGGTTATAGACAACGTCACACCCGCCAAAACTGTGGTGGGACAGGGATACAAGTGTAAAATTAACGTGACTGCCGAAAACCGGGGCGACTTCCAAGAGACCTTCACTGTCACCGTCTACTACCAAAACGTAACATACACTGGAACCATTGGAACGCCACAAAACGTCACCAACCTGGCTCCAGGAGCCAAAACCACCCTAACTTTCACTTTGGATACAACAGGCGTCCAAAGGAACAGAGACCCCGGTTACACCATATTCGCCAACGTAACCGTGTTTCCAAGTGAAACCGACACAGACGACAACACATACACCGACGGAACCGTGAAGGTCGTGATTCCGGGCAACATCAACGCAGACAATCAGGTCAACGTGCTCGACGTAGGGAAGTTGGGGGTGCACTGGCTAGCTAAGGTTGGGGAACCCCTCTACAACGCCAACGTTGACATCAACGGCGATGGCAGAATAAACGTGCTCGATCTAGGAATACTTGGAGTACATTGGCTGGAAGAAGACTTAGCATAAACCTCTCCTCATCCTTCTAATAATTAAGGATTCAGACATAGACATTCAATGGGTATATGCACCATCATAAACTATCTACAAAATTGAAATATTTATTGGGACTTCTGGAATAGTTAGGAATAAAGGGTATTCAGCATACAGATTAAACAAGGTATATAATGAAGGTGGTTTAGAAGTTCTTTCTTAGTGCTAGTAACATAACTGAATAATAAATAACAGTAAAGGTACTCTACTTTAACAGTTAATTGGGTGGGTTTGGAAATTGCGTTTAAAGCATCAGCTTATGTATTGGTTGCCCGTTTTCCTTTTTGCTGGGCTAATATTTTATTTTTCGTCAATGCCAGTATTAGGATTGCCTGGGGTTCCAAAGATAAAGTTTCTTCCTGCAGTGGGCCACGTAGTTGAGTATGCCATATTGAGTTTTCTGCTTTTTAGGGCGATTGCTAATGCCGAATCTTCTGTTCTAAGGGTGAACGCTTACTTATTCGCTGTCATTTTTGCTATTTTGTTTGGAATTACTGATGAAGTGCATCAATTTTTTGTTCCTGGCCGTGATTGTAGTGGCGTTGATTTAATTTTTGACGGAATAGGCAGCAGCTTAATCTTAATAAGAGAGCTTTTCAAGCGATAAAGGAATGTTGATGGGGCATGGTTCTGATGGTTCTAAGGGAAAGGAGAATTAAGTTTTCGGTGTTCACGCCAACATACGTGCTTGTGGCTGCTAACGTAGCAGTGTATGCTTTCACTTCGATTCTCAGCGGGAGCTTCCTTTTTATTAATGGGGAGGTTCTCACGTTTTTTGGACAAACGAATTACCTGGTCATGAGTGGATGGTATTGGCAGCTTTTCACTTCCATGTTTGTCCATGCAGATTTGCTTCATCTTTTTGGTAACATGGTTTTTCTCCTTGTGTTCGGTCTTAGAGCTGAGGAGCTTTTCAGTGATGCAATGTATCTAACTGTTTATTTCGCGTCTGGACTGTTCGGAAACATACTTAGCCTATTATGGGGCCCTAATTCCCCTCCCTCAGTAGGGGCTTCTGGAGCGATTTTCGGCTTGTTCGGTGCATGTGTAATTTACTTGGGGAGGGCTTTCGGGCGTTCAATCATGGCTGCCTTAATTTACTCTTTTTATCTTCTCCTTTGGACAACAGGTGCTGGAGTCAATGTTCTCGCCCATTTTGGAGGGCTAGCTGCCGGGCTGCTTATAGGATACTTTTTGGCGACGAGGCGCAAGTTGCGCTTTGGAGAAAACAGGCTATAAATGGTCGGGCGGGCGGGATTTGAACCTGCGACACTCCGGTGTCTGTACGCTTGATAGGCTGGGTGACATCCACTTTTAGTGGGCGTCTACAGCGTCTCCGCCAACCACAACATGGCTTGGTTGACTCGGAAGCTCTACCAAGCTGAGCTACCGCCCGGCCTACAAGTTGAAAATGAATATTACGATTTATATATTTCGTTTCTCATTCAGGAGGCTTTCCTTTCTGGTTTGAGAAAGCATAAATATGCATCCTTCTATTGAGAGGAACCGTAACTGCAGTGGTCGGGATTGAATGCGTTCTCGGGGTGTGCGGGTAAAGGCTGTTCTCTTCGATTTAGGAGGCACCCTGATTAGGACAGCTGAAATTCCTAGGATTTTGAGGAGGATACTTGAGGCAAATGGAATCAAAAGATCTTTAAAGGAAATATCTTTAGCGCATAAGAAAATTGAAAAACAATTTAGCCTCCAGAAGTATGCAGGACCCTATGAGGAATTTTGGATTAGGTGGAATTTGCAGATTTTAGAGAAGTTAGGGGTTCGCGAGAATGCCCAGTCCTTGGCGACAACTATTGCTGAAGAGTGGTGGGACTATGCCGACGTGAGAATTTACCTCGACGCAAAGGAGACTTTAAAGCAACTTAAAAGCATGGGGCTTAAAATAGGAATTGTAACAAATGGGCTCCAAAGCGACATTGACGAAGTCCTACGGAAGGTGGGTTTGACTAACTTCTTTGATGTTGCCGTTGGAATTGATGCCCTTGGTAAGACAAAGCCAAACAAGCAGATTTTCCTATACGCCCTAAAGAAGCTGGGAGTTACGCCTCAGGAAGCTCTCTTCGTGGGAGACCATATAGAAAATGATTACGATGGAGCGAGAAAGGCAGGGTTAAGGGCGTTGCTGATTGATCGAGAGGGCAAGACAAGAAAGAAAGTGGAGAAAATAAGAAGCCTCGAGGAAATTGTAAATCGCTTCTAGCACGCGCTATTTTAGTAAAGAATCTTATAATTGTACTTATTACGAATAGCTGAAGGGGTGACAGTATGAAGGATTTTTCCGGAATGAAGAGGAAAGATTTGGAAAAATATGTGGATTTCCTTTTATGGCAGTATAGGGTTGTGGATGCTTTTTGGTTTTTAGCTGTTGAAGATGAGATTGGGCTGAAGGAGGCGGTTAGGATAAATGAGGATATTTGGGCTAGGATAGGCTCCATGGCGGCCGAGGACATAAAGAAGAGGTTTCAAATAAGGGGTCGAGGCGTTGCCGCTGTAATCGAAGCCTACGCATACTTTCCCTGGGCAAACATCATAAACTACGAGGTCATCAAGCAAACTAAGGACCGAGCCCTAATCCGAGTATTACAATGCCCACCGCAAGAGGCGAGGCTAAAGCATGGCAGAAAAGAGTTTCCATGCAAAGCTATGCACTTAGCTGAACTCACCAACTTTGCAAAGAACATCGATGAAAGAGCCCAAGTAAAATGCAAATACGCACCTCCAGATCAGCATCCTGAAGGCATCTGGTGTGAATGGGAACTTAAAATCCAGGAAGGCCCAAGCGCTCAAAAACACCGTAAAACTTACAATAAAGTTGACTGCTCGTAAAGGTTTTAGAGGGCTCCTAAATTAGTCCCAGTTAAGTATTAAAGGAAAGATGTCGTAAAAACCCGGTTGGTGAAAAAGATGGACCACATACCAATCCACTTCGACATACCCGCAGAAAATCCAGAAGTCTTGGCGAAATTCTACGGCAAACTCTTCGGCTGGAAAATCGAAAGGGCGGAAGGACCCGTCGAGTACTGGCTCGTCGACACATCCCCCGAAGAGGGTAAAGGCATGGGCGGCGGCATAGGCAAAAAAGAGGACCCGAATCAACGACCAACTAACTACATCCTAGTTGAGTCCGTGGATGAGTACAGCAAGAAGGTCGAAAGCCTGGGCGGAAGGATAACCGTACCCAAGCAGGAAATACCGGGCGTGGGTTACCTAGCGATCGCCCTTGATCCTGAGGGAAACGTCTTTGGGCTATTGGAAACCATTTCTCCATAAGCTCCACATTTTTCTGTGTTCGCTCGATAGTCCAAAGATACAGTATGAACTGCACGTTCTTTCTATAATGTGCAAGCGCGTGAGGCAGAAATTCTTAGGCATTTAGGATTTTTGGGCCGAAAGGACAAGAAGCATCAGGTCCTAGCCAGTCTCCATGAGTGACGTATGCTGTGTATCTGCAACCGCCGCATAGGTCGCTATATGCGCATATTTCGCAAGAACCTTTTAGCGCTTTTCGATTTCTGATGTAATTGAGTAATTCATTGCGAATCCAGATTTCTTCTAGGCTTTGTTCGAGAAGATTGCCCAGTTTTATTGATGAGGCAGGAACACAGGGAATCAGGTCTCCAGAGGCAGTGAGCCCCGCGTAGGTTAAGCCAGCCGAGCATCCACCGAAGCCCGTTGCAAGCTTTCTCACGATCTTAGAAACTTCAAGTCCGAATTTGTCTTGAAACATATTTTCGTATCCTGACAAAGCTTCGCTTACTGTGAAAACTTTGCCTTTTGAAAGTTCGTAGCCGAGGCGGGCGTAATAGGTCATTCCTCGGGCATAACATTGCATACCGAATCCCTCTATTACACTCTTGTAGAACTTGCTGTACAATGCTTCCAGAGCCTTAATTTTCTCTTTAGGCGTCGCGTCAAGGTGCGATGCTTCTATTCCACGACCAGCGGGTATAAGCCTGTTTAGATAGAATCTTGTCGCTCCAAGCTTTTCTGCTAACTCCATGGTTTCTTCCAATTCATCGATGTTCTTTGAGTGTAGGGTCATGGTGGTGGCCAACTCGTCAAAGCCTAGAGTGGCACAACTTCTTATTCCCTCAATCGTCGCTTCAAAACTTCCAGGCTTGTTTCTTAGGAAATCGTGGGTTTCGGCTCTTGAGCCGTCCAAGCCTATTTCTACCCGTTTAATGCCCACTTTGGCGAGTTTTTTGGCTACCTTTGGAGTCATTAGAGTTCCGTTGGATGCAATTGTGCATAGCATGCCGTTGTCATTGGCTCTTTTAATTGCATGATAAAGGTCCCTGCGTAGTAGCGGTTCGCCTCCTGAGAAGGTTAGTATGGCTACTCCTGCGTCGCTCATGTTGTCTATCACCTTGAAGGCTTGAGAGGTCGTTAGCTCCGGATGGGAGGATGTGGGCGAGGAGTCTTGGTGGCAGTGCAGGCAGTTGAGGTTGCATCTGTTAGTGAAGTTCCAGACGATAGTTATCGGAGCGCCGGTGGGCTGTGGGTACCTTATCCCGAAATTGACAATTCCCTTCACCACGCCGAGCATGCATCTACGGATAAGCGGGTCTCTCAGTAGCCGTTTTATTGTGCTGTCATCAACTCCGAGGCTGAAGAACAAAAGACGAATTAAGGGCGCCAGAGCCATTGCTGTCAGTAAGCAACCTTCACAAAGAAAGCGCCGACTTGACAAGTAGATATCAAAGGCTGAGAGCAATCGTTCTTGTCCACATTTTTCGCAATTACTTGCTAAGTGGTGTGCAAGAGCTTTCCAAAGAGGATTAAAGACTCTAGTTAAAAAGTGATCGCCATCATGCATGTCTGCCATTGCTCGTCCAACTCATCTTACCCTCACATAATTCTAAATTCCTTAAAAGGCGCACGCATAAAAATGATCGCGTCAGCGTTCATGCACATATATGGCAAACTGTCACGATCTCAAGTATTATAGTTTCTTAGAGGGACCAGTCACAGCCAAATCTTAAATGTTATAGTTATTATATAATAAAGAACATGATAGAGGGATGACTCTTGGTGAAAGTTTTTGTCGTTTATGACACAAAGTATGGCAACACAAAGCTTGTAGCAGAAAAGATCGTGGAGGGAATGAGAGAGGTCGAGGGAATAGAAACTGCCATCAGCGATGTCGAGGAAGTCGACCTTGAAAAGGTAGCTGATTACGATGCAATATTGATAGGGTCGCCAAATCATTGGGGTGGACCTGCTCGGGCTATTACTAAGTTTATTGATAAACTTGGTAAACTTGACTTGAAGGCCAAATGGATAGCTGTTTTCGACACCAATCTTGGAGGTAACCAACTCGAGAAGGCTGTGAAGAAAATGGAGAAGAGAATAGGCGAAAAGATTCCCGGATTGAAACTGATAGTTCCTGGGCTGTCGATAAAGGTTGGAGGAATGGAGGGTCCTATCGTAGAAGGAGAGCTTCCCAAGTGCAAAGAGTTCGGAAACAAGATCGCTAAGAAGCTTTAAAATGCTTGTGGTTGCAGAGTGTATATTTGGTTTTTTATTTGCGTATTAGGTGCGATTGCGACAATACCGCTTCATTTCTTGTCAGTTGAGCACCTGAAACTTCAAGAAAGACACGGGGAAGAGAAAGGAACTAAGATTGGTAAGGTTTATGGCCTCATTTCGGGATGGGGATTTTTCCTCTTTTGGTTAGGAATCTGGGTTTCACCTCAGCCCAGATTTACTATTCCAATTCTTCAGAATATATCATTCTTTGTTCCAGCTGTCAGTTACTCGATTTCCTTGCTTCACCTGATAATTTGTACACTCTTCCTTGTTCCAGGTGCTTGGCTCGCAATTAAGGGCGTAAAAGGGACAACCCTAAAAGCAGCAGAAACGCATAGGACAGAGAAAGTTGTTACCACAGGGGTTTATTCCATTGTTAGACATCCACAATATCTTGGCGGATTACTAGCACATGCAGGAATTTCCTTTCTATTATCCGCATGGTATTCTTTACTCGTTACCCCCTTGATGGTTGTACTTATTTATCTCATATCAAGGAAAGAAGAGGAAGAGCTGATTAAAGAATTTGGCAAGGAATATGAAGATTATAAGAAAAAAGTGCCAATGTTAATGCCAAAATTGAGAAGAAAATAATTTTCAATAGTGGCGGGCCCGGAGGGATTTGAACCCTCGGTCTCAGGCTTTCTCTGGCATTAACCTCCGAAGGCTTTCGCGGTCTAAGTCACTGCGCCCTATCCAGCTAGGCTACGGGCCCATATTAGGCATAACTAGAATCGCATTATAAACCTTAACGCGGATTTCAAAGAGACCTCGAAGTCAAAGGCCTGCAATTAAAGAACATTGTACTTTATGCTATTTTTGCAAGACTTTTAGGGCTGCACGACAGAAATTTGGAAGATCCGCTGGGAAACGGGACGTCACCAAGTTTCCATCCACCACCACCGACTTGTCTTCGTAGATTCCGCCTGCATTTTTTAGGTCTGTAGACACAGACACGTAACATGTGGCCCTCCTTCCCTTAATTACACCTGCTTCGATTAGGAGTTGGGGCCCGTGACAGATGGCGGCTATCACCTTTCCCTCATGGAAGGTTTTCTTCACTAACTCAACCAGACCCTTCTTTGTTCTCATGCGGTCTGGAGCCCGGCCTCCAGGGATGATCACTGCCACATATTCCTTGATGTCCACATCCTCAGGGGAAAGGTCGGATTTTATTGTAAGCCCGTGCTCGCCGGCATAGACTTCCTTGGCTTTGGGCCCAACCACGTCTACTTTGTAGCCTGCTTCTTGGAAGCGGTAATAAGGATACATCAGTTCTCGATCTTCAAAACCGTTATCCGCCAAAATCAAAACCTTTTCCATGAATTTCACCGCCATTCATTTACAATTATTAATTTACATAAAGTAGGCATTGCTTTTAAGGAGGGCCATAAGCTTTGGCATGAGTTCGGTGCCCCGCGTCAAGACGCCTAAACTTCCTTTCCTGCACGCTTTCTCAGAGAACTCAGAAACGTCGTCTCCTTCGATTTTGTTGCCCGATATAAGTAGTGGAACAGGATCGTCGCTATGGGTTTTCAGCTTGCATGGCGTTGAGTGATCCGCTGTGACACAAATAATGTGGTCCTCCAATTTTATTTTTGGCAGAAGATTTCCAAAGAGGTGCTTGTCGATGGTGGCAATAAGTTGCCCCTTAAGGCGAGGATTTCCGTCGTGACCGGCTTCATCAGGTCCTTTGGTGTGCAGATAAAAGCAGTCGTAAAGGGGCAACAGATCAAGTAATTTCTTTGCCCTA
>Ga0315312_1002992_pt1 | contig 11192 bp, 11 predicted proteins | sample TDP7_MG_FD_203629 | JGI IMG/M metagenome (GOLD analysis project Ga0315312, IMG submission 203629) | Freshwater sediment microbial communities from Lake Towuti, South Sulawesi, Indonesia - TDP7 | ecosystem: Environmental > Aquatic > Freshwater > Lake > Sediment | place: Indonesia: South Sulawesi... | reverse complement strand
TTGGTTGGTTGGTGGTAGCGCAAACTAGAGTCTAGCAAATTTTCTATAATCCCCCTTATATATAGATGGCTAATAGATGGCTTAACACAGTCATGTTCAATGAATGAAAAACTGCGCAAATCACCAACTGATAATGTTTACAAGACCTAAAAAACACTCAACCTGAAAAACCTTAAAGAAAAGGAAACTTCAAAATACATCTCCATTCAGTGGTGAAAAATTGGAGAAAACTTTTGTTCACCCTTACATTCCAAACTCTGTCCCAGAAATAAAGAAGCAGATTATGAAAGAAATCGGAATCAAAGACATTGAAGAACTCTACAGTGATGTTCCAAAAAAGTTTAGATTAAAGAAAAAACTGAAGCTACCAAACTCGATGTCAGAGCAAGAGGTAGAATCATACGTTGAGAAACTTTTGTCCAAGAACAAGACTTCTCAGGACATGCCCACGTTTCTAGGCGCAGGCTGCTGGCCCCACTACGTGCCTGCAGCAGTTGAAGAAATCATCCAAAGAACAGAATTTCTCACATCATACACACCATATCAGCCAGAAATTTCACAAGGCATCCTACAAGCCCTTTTTGAATATCAAAGCATGATTTGCGAAATCACTGCCATGGATGTTGCTAACTGTTCCATGTATGACTGGGCTTCTGCCTTAGGCGAAGCAGTGAGAATGGCAGTTCGATTGACCCGTCGCACGGAAGCACTAATACCAAAGATAATTCATCCAGAGAGAGCTAACACGTTACAAGCTTACACTGAACCCATAGGATTGCACATTAAAACTGTGGGCTATGACAAGGAAACTGGGCAACTTAACCTTGAAGACCTGAAATCAAAGATTTCAGAAAAGACAGCATCTGTCTACATAGAAAATCCCACATACCTCGGCTTAGTAGAAACACAAGTTGAAGACATTGCCCAAGAAGCCCACAGCCATGGAGCATTATTCATCGTTGGAGTAGACCCGATTTCACTTGGCTTACTGAAACCCCCAGGCGAATATGAAGCGGACATTGTCATTGGTGAAGGTCAACCGCTTGGAATTCCCATGAATTATGGTGGGCCACTTCTTGGCGTATTCGCCTGCAGGGATGACATGCAAATGATTAGACAGATGCCAGGGCGAATAATTGGAATGACTAAAACGTTGGACGGAGAAAGAGTTGGATTTTGTAATGCTCTGCAGACTAGGGAGCAACATATTAGAAGGGAAAATGCCACCTCCAACATCTGTTCAAATGAAGCATTATGCGGAGTCGCAGTTGCAGTTTACTTAACTCTGCTTGGTCCGAAAGGGTTAGAAGAACTTGGAAAGACTATAATGAGCAAAGCACAATACGCAATGCGAATTTTGAATAAAATTGATGGGGTCAAAGTGCCTATATTCAAGTCTGCTCACTTTAAAGAATTCACGGTGAACTTTAGTAGAACCAAAAGAACCGTCAGCCAAATCCATGAGCAACTTCTCCGAAAAGGCATTCATGGAGGAAAGAATATCACAGCAGATTTTTCAGAGCTCGGTGAAACTGCACTCTACTGCGTTACTGAGGTTCATTCAAAAGAAGAAATTGATCACCTCGCTGAAACTTTGAAGCAAATCATAGAGGAAAGGTGACTATAATGTTTAGGCAAGCTCGTTGGGATGAAAGGGTCATTTTTGACTTGGGATTTTCTGGGCGAAGAGGCTATGCTGTACCCAAAACAGAAACCGAAATTAAAAATGTCGTAGGCAATATCGAAGCATTGATACCTCAAAAGATGAAGAGAAAGGCACTACCGAAGTTCCCTGAGCTTTCCGAAGTGGAGACAATGAGACACTATACACGTTTGTCTCAAATGAATTACGGCGTAGACTTGGGCTTCTATCCACTTGGAAGTTGCACAATGAAATACAATCCCAAAATCAACGAAAAACTTGCAAGATTGCAGACCTTAAGCATGATTCATCCATATCAAGATGAAAGCACAGTTCAAGGCATACTTGAAATATTATACACGCTTTCGAAATGGCTCACAGAAATTACAGGAACCTATGAAGTGAGCCTACAACCTGCCGCAGGAGCCCACGGAGAATTCTTGGGCGCTTTAATTATGCGAGCGTATCATAAACTCAACAATGACTATGAGAAAAGAACCGAACTTATTGTTCCCGATTCTGCACATGGGACGAATCCCGCAAGTGGAACTATGGCTGGGTTTAAAATTGTAGTAGTTCCTTCCGACGAAAGCGGCTGTGTCGACATTAAAGCGTTGAAAGCAGCAGTTTCAGAGCACACTGCCGGACTCATGTTGACAAATCCAAATACCCTAGGAATTTTTGAAAGGAACATTGAAGACATTGCCAAAACAATTCACGACGCGGGCGGTCTCCTATACTATGATGGAGCAAACTTGAACCCAATTCTTGGAAAAGTCAGACCTGGAGACATGGGTTTCAATATCGTACACATCAACATACACAAAACCTTTGGGACACCGCATGGCGGAGGCGGTCCAGGCGCAGGACCAGTTGGTGTCTGTAAAGAACTGGAAAAGTTTTTGCCCGTTCCGAGAGTGGCATTCGATGGTAAGCGCTACTATTTGGATTACAACAAGCCATACAGTGTTGGAAAGATTCGGAGTTTTTACGGAAACACCGCTGTCTTACTGAAAGCATTTGCCTACATTCTGGAATTGGGTGTTGAAGGGCTAGAAGAGATTGCAGAAGTTTCGGTTCTTAACGCTAATTATGTGATGAAGAAGTTAAGGGAAATTGAAGGCTATGAACTGCCATATGCCGATGAGCGTCCGAGGAAGCATGAATGTGTTTTCAGCGTCAAAGGGCTGTCTAAAGAGAAAGAAGTAAGAGCCTTGAATATTTCAAAGAAGATTTTAGACTATGGTATGCATTCGCCAACTACATATTTTCCGCTTATAGTTGAAGAAGCATTGATGATTGAACCCACTGAATCCTTTGAAAAAGAGGAATTAGACAGATTCATTGAAGTAATGAAGAATATCTCCAAGGAGGCGCATGAAAACCCAGATAGGATTCTGGTGGCTCCGCAAAACACTGCTGCAACAAGGTTAGATGAGGTTAGGGCATCCCATCCCAAAACGATGATATTAAGTTGGAGAATGCATAAGAAAAAAGCAAGCCTTGAAGATGTGCAACATACACCCTTATAAATATGAGAAACTATCACATTAAAGCTCACAAAACTTTCAAAGAGGCTTTCAAGATGACCGAAATAGAGAAGAAAGTCAGGGAAGAGGTGGAAAAAGTCATAGATCCAGAAACGGGACTAACGTTTGGTCAAATGAATATGATAACCGACGTGAAAGAAACGGAACCAGGAGTTGTAAAAGTTGATTTCATGCCTTCCAGCCCATTTTGCCCAATTGCCTTCAAACTTGCCATGGACATCAAGAACGCTGCCACAAAGGTGAAAGGAGTCAAAAAGGCTCAAGTGTACTGTCACGGGCACACAATGGAAGAAGCAATAAACCAATCTGTTAACAAATGAGTACCCAGACGATGCGGAGTATTCAACTGGATGAAAGTCACTGTAAAATTCTTCACGGCTCTCCGCGAAGTAGTAGGGAAAAAGGAAGAAGAGTTCGAGTTTTCAAGAGGCACTACAATTAAAGAATTGTTAAAGCATCTTTCTGAAAGCTATGGTCAAGCATTCAAAGAATACATATATAACGATAGAGGCAGAGTCAAGGGGCATCTTGAATTCTTGATTAATGGCAAAAGCATAACAACAATGAAAGGATTTGAAACGAAACTGAATGAAGGAGATAAAATCGCCATTATCCCGCCAGTAGGCGGAGGATAAAAAATTAAAGGATTTCAGCCTTCAAGTAGGTTGCAAACGCTTTTACAACTCTAACATTGACGAATTTTCCAAGTAAGATTTCATCGCTTCTCACAACTATTGGCTTGTAAGCGAAGTTTCTCCCTATCCATGAATTAGAAACTTTTCCCTTTTCATCAACTAGAATCTTTCCTCCCCACCCCATCCACTTTCTATTTTTTTCCAAAGAAATTTTCTTTGACAATTGAGCCATTTTTCTGCTTCTTTCACTTACTTCTCGCAAAGGAACACGCGGGCCCATCTTTTCGGCAGCTGTGTGTGGTCTTGGAAAGAACTTAGATATATTCACGATGTCTGGCTGAGTTTCTTCTATGAGTTTCAGTGTCTTGTTGAAGGCTTTGTTGCTTTCGCCTGGGAAGCCGCATATGACATCTGTGGCAATTGTTATGTCTGGAATTTTTTCTCTAAAATGACAGATGATTTCCTCAAAATGTTCTGTTGAGTAAAGGCGATTCATTTTCTTTAAGATTTCGTTGTCTCCGCTTTGAACTGGCAAGTGCAAGAACTTGAAAATCTTCTCATCCTTATAGCCTTGAATCAGCTCGTCTAATGATTCTAGTGCATAGTTAGGAGTCATCATCCCAACACGCACAAAAAATTCTTCATCAATTCTGCAGACTTGCTCCAATAAAGTAGCAAGATTAGTTCCAATGTCTTTCCCATAGCATCCAGTGTCTTGTGATGTAAGCCATATTTCTTTGACACCTGAAGCCAAATCAGACTTTATCCTTTCAACTATCTCCTCTACTCTGTAACTTCTCAAACGCCCTCTGGCAAAGACAACACAACAGTAGGAACAAGAACCTAGACAGCCATAGTTAATCGGAATTATTCCAATGACTTTGTGCTTTCTAACTTTAGGAACATAGAGGCCTGGTTTGGAATCTTTTTCTAACATGATAACTTCTTGTCCACTGGCTACTTTACTTACAGCCTCAACAATTCTAATGCCCGGTGACGGTCCAACTACTCCATCGGCTTTAGCTTCCGCTCTCAATCTTTCAAGATTTATGAGGGGAAGACAACCAGTCACGATTAACTTCTTATTGGCGGGCGAGTTTTTCAGGATATTCATTATTCGATTTTCGGTGGGCGTTTTAACTGCACAGGTGTTGTAAATCAGAATGTCAGCGTCTTCGATTTTTTGAACAATTTCATAATCTGCTTCCGAAAGATAATCTATGATAACTTCGCCATCTGCAAGATTTGTGGGGCACCCGAAACTTCTAACATAAATTCGCTTAGAAGCCTCAATCATTAGGGTTCTGCTAGCCTCGCTACTAAGAAGGTAGAGTCTCCTAAATAAACAAGCATGAAACCCAAACACATCTGATTACAACGAAAAAAATATGATGACTGGAAAAAGATAGTTTTATAAAGATTAAATCATTCATATTTAAATCATATTAATTTCTTAACATATAGTAATATATCTGGTGAGGCTTCTATACTCCAGCAAGCATATCTTATTGGAGGGGTAAGGATGAAACTCATTACATTGCATCTCCCCGAGCCTTACATTCAAGCTTTGGATCGTTTGGTGAAGGAGAAGTATTACCCGAATAGGGCTGAGGCTATTCGGGTTGCTGTTCGTGATCTTCTTAGTGTTGAGGCGTGGGGGAAGAGACGTAGTGGCTAAATCAACGCGAGATAAGGCATCTCTTCAGCTTGGGCGTCGTCGCGTCTTAGTGGTCGGTGTAGGTAATGCAGGAAGTAGGATAGTTGCTCTGCTGATGAGGGAGATTCCGGGCATAAAGTGTGTGGCTATTGACACTGACATTAAGAGTCTGAACACAACACAGATTCCTCATAAAATTCTTATTGGAAAAAGAGTTGTTCAAGGCTATGGTGCAAAAGGTAATCCCGAGATCGGAGAAGCGGCAATTAGAGAATCAAGAAAACGGGTGGAGAATTTTCTAAGAGAAGCCCATGTGCTCTTCATTGTATCGGGTTTGGGCGGTGGAACTGGAACTGGTGCAGCTTCCGTAATTGCTGAGATAGCTCGTCGCAATGGGGCAACCGTGGTTGGAATTGTTGTAATGCCTCTGAAACCTGAAAGAGAAAGAATCAGAAAAGCGTTAATAGGGCTAGCTGAAATGAAGAAAGAATGCAATACAGTTGTGGTCATAGACAATAATAGACTTGTGGAAACATTGCCGCGTGCTCCTTTGAGCAAAACGTTTAGACTAATAAACAATACGTTAGCAGACATGGTGAAGGGAATTGTAGAAACAGTTTCAGGTCAAAGCATGATTAATGTGGATTTTTCAAATTTTGAGACCATTGTCAAAGATGGCGGGGTTGCAACTGTTGGAATTGGTGAATCAAATGCACCTAACAGAGCCGAAGAGGCTGTTCAAAACGCCTTGAAAAATCCTTTGTTCAACGTATCCTATGAGGGTGCTAAAGGTGCATTGATTCATGTTTCAGGAGATAACCACATGACAATAGAAGAAGTGAATAAGGTTGGCGAAATCGTTTCAGAAATGATGAACAAAAACGCCGTCGTGACTTGGGGCGCCAAAGTGAATCCAAACTTAGCAGGCATGCTAAGAGTAACCCTTATGATGACTGGAGTGCGTTCACCCCATTTGCACAGTGAGTTGGAAACAATGGCGCGACGAATCTACAACATAGATTCATATCCAGAGCATGGAAAACCATTGCAAATTGATTTAGGCTTGGACCAAATAGAAAGCTTCGAATGATAAACTAGAGTCTACTTGTCTCTGCGTGTAAGTCAAAACTGTTTTGTGTTCTCCGTCTTCACCGATAAAAATTGTCTTTCAGATATCAGGTACTCATCATCTTTTTTCAGAGTAACTCTGAGTCATCATTCAATAAGATATAGGTTAATGGAACCATAAAATCTTTTCTTTAATACAGTGAAAGATAAAAGCCTATACGGTTATGTAGAGTTTAGGTGAAAAGAGCCTTGAAGGTTATCGCTGCGGATTCTGGTGCTGCAGTTTTGGATGACCATTATACTCCATTGCTTATTGTTGCTTCAGCGGTTGTCTCAGTTGAAGCGCCTTATAGAAAGCCTAATCGCTGTTTAGCCGAGCCTATCTTTGCAAATGTTGAGAATGGCCATCTTCTAATAATTCATGAACTTGAGCTTTGTCAGAGACTTCTAAAAGAAGAAAAGGCTGACAGCGTTCATTTAGACATGTCCCTTGGCAGCTTAAGCCTAGAAGAACTGTCAGCAGTTGAGCTTTCAAAAATAAAAATCTCAAGCAGAGCACGCCAACACATCCTGCAAATTTTGCCAAAAATAAGAAAGTTTTCAACCGACATAAAACGCGTCTATGGAATTGACGTTTTGGCTATAGGAAAAGAAAGTATGCCTGTGCGAATTGCAGAACTACACTGCGGAGCATATGCCATACTTTACTGTGCCAAAAAAGCAGTAATGGAGAAGAAGGATTTGAAATTAGGGTTACCAGCCAAATGCACTGCAATAATAGAAAAGAACAGTGTTACATTGAAATCTTTGTCACCAGGAGAACATGACCTCATAACCCTTGCCAAAGACGAAGAAAACATACTTGAAAAAGTAGAAATTCAAGAAACCCCTAACCCAGTAGCTCGAAGTTTTAGAGTTTTAGAAATAAAACCTAAGATTTAGTCTCTATTTTTTATTACTCGATGAAACAAACCATAGAAAATGGCTAGGCTTGCTAACGACCAAAAAGTGAAGAAAACTATGTAGTAAATAACGCAACGGTCATGATAGCGCATATACATTTTAGCTGATTTGTAAAGAAACTCTGCGAGCAACCATGCGAAAAGTATTGCTGGAATATGCCATAGAATATACTGCAAAAGTGTAAGAAATAGAGAAATTATTCCCATGATAAGAATGATGCCTCTAACTGGGAGACTGAAGCGCACAAATAATCGATTGAAACCGTGTTTTGCGAAGAGTTGTCCAACTCCGATGAAATGGTTAATGCATTTCTTTGATGCGATTCTCAATGTTGGAGAACCCTTAAACCAAACTACTGCTTCAGGCTCGTAAAGAATGTTGTAGCGCTTGGTTATCTTATAGGTGAGTTCGGTGTCCTCTCCACGAAACAAGCTTTCATCGAAACCGCCTACTTCTATAACTACTTCGCGTCTTATAGCAAGATTCATAGTGGGCGCAATCTTGACAAATTGTGGCTTTGTCGGCATATCCATTCTGCCGCCTACACAGGCGAGGAAACGTGCAACTCCGTGATTAGTGTTCCATAAGCATGTTTGTCCAGTAACCCCAGCAATGTTTGGGTTTGAGAAATGTGGCAGAATCTTTTCTATCCATTTATCGTCAGCGTAGCAGTCTGAGTCAATAAAAAAGATGATGTCTCCTTCAGCGTTTTTGACGCCTACGTTACGTGCATACCCAAAACCCAAACCTGGTTCTGTTACAAATCTGATGGGATATTGCTTAACAATGTCATGCGTGCCGTCTTTTGAATTTCCGTCTACAACAACTATTTCGTCTGGTCTACGAGTTTGACGGAGTATAGATTCAAGACTTTTGCTAACTGTCTCTGCTGAGTTTTTGGTTAAAAGAACGACTGAAACCTTGTAGTTTTTTGCATGCAATGGAGGGCACCGGTGAGCCATTTTTGAGGTAGCTGCCTATATGAAAATGGAACCTTATTTTCCTTTTACCTTAGTTACTTCCAGGCTCATATCCAGCGCTTTTACGCTATCGGTTATTTCCCCTATGCTTACAATGTCTACTCTAGTGGCAGCGTATTCAAGGATGTTTTGTTCATTTATTCCGCCACTAGCCTCAATTAGAATTTTATCTCGCATTCCTTTCTTCTCTAGTAGCGTTATTGTTTCTCCAATTTTACTAGGGGAAAAGTTGTCAAGCATAATTATGTCTGCTCCTGCTTTTGCAGCCTCTAACGCTTTATCTGCTGAGGTGACTTCGACTTCAATTTTCTTGGAAAATGACGCTGTCTCTTGAGCTTTTTTCACCGCTGCACTGACATCTCCTATTATTGCTAGGTGGTTGTCTTTTACGAGAATCATGTCGTCTAAGTGTAGGCGGTGGGTGTCGCCTCCTCCAATCATTACAGCCTTCTTGTCAAAGTATAGGAGTCCAGGCGCCACTTTTCTTGTGCATGCTATTCGAGTTTTGTAGCCGGCGTTTCGAGTTTTTTTAATTAGATAGCTGGTTTTTGTTGCTATGCCGCTCATTCTTGAAAGTAAGTTTAGGAGGGTTCTCTCTATGGAGAGTAGTGTTCTCGCGTTGCCTACTATTCTGAGTATGGCTGTATTTTTCTTGGTGTTTTGCCCATCTGGTACTAATGGTTTTGCTTGAAAGTCTAGGCTCTGCAGAAAAACGACTGCTTCTTCTATTCCAGCTATTATTCCATCTTCTTTGGCGATTATTTCCGCCTCAATGATTGTGTCTGGCGGAATTAATGCTGTTGTTATGTCACCTTGTCCTATGTCTTCTTGTAGAAACTTGTCAATCTTGTTTGCCAGAGTTTTTTTAGGGACATACATTTTCTTTTCCTTTCCTATTCTGCCTTTTTTCAACAATTAGAATTTACAATTCTTTTCGCACAATCTTACCTTTCGGCTCTACCTCTTCAAAAATGATTGCCTGAAACCTGTAAATCTTCGTATCCTTAAGCAACCAGTTGTCTGGGGGCAAGCCTGCTTTTATGCAGCATTGGCAGAGAAACTCTTCTTCATCCCAATTCCATTCAACGGGTACTTGAGGCAACAAAAGCCCCTTCCAATAGCCTCTTTCAACAATTAACCCGTCTTGTCCAACCTTGATTTTTGAAGGATAATCAGTAGGCTTCTTAACGTCGATAAGCTCAGGCGGTGTAAGCACACTCACTTCAAAAGCAATGCTATCCAACTCTTTAAAATTGACTGGTGAAAACCGTGGATCTTGAGTTGCAGAATTAATCGCAGATTCAATCACTGCCTGAGCCAAAGGAGCTGTGGGATACGGAAAACCTATGCACCCTCTCAACTCCTTTCTCCCATGCGCTATACTGTTTAAGGTAACAAAAACTCCGCAATTTTCTAAAAGCTTGGGTGACACATTTTTTGGCGCAGCTAAAGTTTTTCTCGTTTTCAGATATTCTTCAACTGCATTTCTCGCTAGCGTAACTAGGTATTCTCCTTCGTTTTGAGTCAACTGAAACTGCAAACTAATTCGCCTCTGTTTCCAACCAATGCTAACCACTATTAATCTTTCAGATCGTCTTATTATTCTATCGAGGAATCTCGCTTGCGCACATGATAGAAAGAATTGAAACATTGATGTAATCAATAGAGCTTGCGGTGGCTCAGTTGCCTGTTAAAATTTCGTGGCTTCTTCTTGCATTCCTTCCTTGGTTATTATGAGAAAGTCTACTCCGTCGCCACTCATGACATCTCGACTCACAGCTGATTTTATAGCTCTAGTAACAAGTTCTTTTCCTTCTTTCACCGTCATTTTCTCCTTATACCCTTCCTCTAAAACTCCGACTGCGATTTCGGCTCCAGAGCCCACAGCAGCATATTTGTCAGGTATGAGTGAACCAAGCACATCCAGTACGTAGATAGATGCTCCTTCGTCGTCCATTCCGCCTACAATTGTTTGGGTAATCAACGGATAATAGCGTTGGTTAAAAAGAAGGTTTGACATAAGTTTCGCAGCAGACTTTACAGCTATTGGTCTGCCCGTATCTAACCTATATAGATTTGTGTAGGCTTCTACTTCCCGCACAAGAGTCTGCATGTCAGAGACCAAGCCTGCGCATGCCATACCAATTCTGTCGGTTATTTTGAAGACTTTCTTGCCTGTACGGCTTACCACAAAATAGCCGTAGGAAACTCTTTTCTCAGAGGCGAGAATTACACCCTCAGAACAGACTAAGCCTAATGTAGTGGCGCCTGGGATATAGGGTGTTTGAGGCTGATTTTGAGGCTGACTTGGGTCAAACACTCTGTCTGTCTCCCAACTTTGATTTGTGCATGCACTAATACGATTAGATACTAATAAGTTTACTCATAAAAATCTTAAATCCACAATAACGCAGAATAGGCTTCACAAAACAGAGAAGTGATAATTTGATATCAGTTCATTTAGAGAAAATTGGTCAAATGTCATTCGGTGTGGCAGTTGAAGACGACAAAGTTTTCGCTACAAATTTCGGCACAAATGAAAAAAGCATGCTCGAAAACTTACTTGAAAGTCTACCATATAATGCGCAGTTTCAGATCGCCGAAAAACGAGACATAGTCTCTGAAAAGTTGCTAACAGCCCTGAAAGCTATTTATGATGGAAAAGGCGCTTCTTCCAATTTCAAAATAGCCATGGAG
>Ga0315312_1002991_pt1 | contig 11193 bp, 14 predicted proteins | sample TDP7_MG_FD_203629 | JGI IMG/M metagenome (GOLD analysis project Ga0315312, IMG submission 203629) | Freshwater sediment microbial communities from Lake Towuti, South Sulawesi, Indonesia - TDP7 | ecosystem: Environmental > Aquatic > Freshwater > Lake > Sediment | place: Indonesia: South Sulawesi... | reverse complement strand
GTCTGTAGCTCCCTTTGCCAGCTCCTCTATGTTATTGTAATATTTCTCGGTCCACCTAGTCTCCCTTCTTGTGTACGTTGGAACCCACTCGTAGGAGAAGACTGGGTACGTCCAACCTCTCTCCTCTTCGTTCCTCACAGCGGTCAGGACAAAGAGGTGTCCAACCGCAGGCACACATACATGTTTCTTACCATTTACGGTGAAGATATAGAAAGGGGCTCTGCTCTTCTCGATCTTCTCTGGTTTTCCGTCCGCCAAGGCCTGCGCGATGCGGAAAGCTGCATCTGGCTTTTCTGCTATGATCAGCGTGTAACTCAATGCCGTCACGTTCTCGTGCGGTCGCCATAAGTTCTTGACATTTGACTATTCCATGCCTCATATCCTAATATATGTAATCAGAGATTCAATACTGTGGTGTTAAGAATGGATGCTGTTAAGAAAAGTATAACGATATATTTTACCGAGCCAGGTCCTGAGAACACCGATGACCTTATAGAGGCTGTAAAAAAGAGAGTTGAAGAGGGCGATGTGAAGACCGTTGTTGTTGCGAGTATTTCTGGCTCAACAGGAGCAAAGTTTGCTAGGGCATTAAAGGGAGAGGCTCAGGTTATAGTCATTTCAAATGAGACCATGGATTCCAAATATAAAGAGGAGATCATAAAGCTAGGTGGCAAATTGGCCGAGAATGCAAAGTTGCTAATAGGAAATGCAGAGTGGAGATCTGTAAAGAGAGTCCTATACGCCCTAGGGCAGGGCTTTAAGGTTGCCGTTCAAGTTGTCTTTATGGCGACAGAAAAGGGCTTGGTAAAACCCAATGACGATGTCATTGGTGTAGCTGGATCAGGTACTGGATCAGATACAGCGATCGTCGCAAAGGCAACGACATCTACTGATGCTTTTGGGGAAGGTGAGAACAGAAAGCTTGAAGTTAGAGAGATAATCGCCATGCCCTTGAAGAAAATGTGGTACTAGAAGGCTGTGGCGTGTTAGAGTTACTACTGGCAAATCCAGTTTCATTTCTTCAACTCGCTTTCCAACCAGTCAAGATACCTCTTACTACCATTTATTACAGGAATAGCCAGTATCTCAGGGTTCTCATACGAATGAACTTCAAGAATCGTGGATTCTAATTCTTGATAAAGATCCGCCCGAGATTTTATGAGACACAACCATTCTTCAACCTTCTCGATCTTTCCTTTCCACCAGTAAATGCTTGTTATCGGCCCGATAACCTGTGCGCAACCAGCCAAACGTTTTTCAACAACCATCTGTGAAATCTTCTCCGCCTCCGCCTCGTTACCAACCGCTGTTACTACTTGAACATATTCGCCCATACCTGCATCACCTTGCTATCTTATTCACAAATCAATTCCTTCCTCTTTTTCAATATTATTCTAACTAAACATTCAACATATGCACGGAACATTCAAGTGAAAAGCAAGAAAATAGCATATTCATAGAAACATCAATAGGAGAATAGGGTCATGAAAGAGCCCATAATAGCTGTGACTATGGGGGATCCTTGTGGAATAGGTCCAGAGATTGTGGCTTTATCCTTACAGGACAAGAATGTTTGGAAAGTGTGCTCTCCTGTTGTAATAGGTCAAAAAGAAGTTTTTGACAAAGCTATTGAGATCACAAAAGCAAATGTAGAAGCGATTGAAATAGAGGGAAAGTGTTCAGCAGAAGAAAAAATGACGATTAAGGAAGCGAAGGCAAGCGTTGAGAAGCACGGTGGGGTAAAAATACCGTTTGTGCCGGTCGGAGACATGGACATAAGCGAGTTCAAATTCGGCGTTCCCTCTAAGATGTGTGGGAAGCTGTCTTTTGAATTTGTTAGAAAAGCCGTGCAGATATGCATGGAAGGCTTTGCGGATGGGATGGCAACCGCTCCAGTAAACAAGTACGCGTTGAAAATGGCTGGAGTAGAATATGTCGGACACACCGAGATGCTTAAAGATCTGACGGGGTCCAGAGAAGCCGTTACGATGTTTCAAGTCAAAAAACTGAGGATATTCTTTTTGAGCAGACATTTGTCGCTGAAAGAGGCTCTGAATCAAGTTAAGAAGGAAAACGTTTTGGAAATTCTAAAGATAGCGGATCGCTATCTGAAGAGGTTTACCCTAAAGGCCCCTCGCATAGCGGTGGCTGCCCTCAATCCCCATGCCGGGGAAAAAGGAATCTTTGGGACAGAAGAAATAGAAGAAATAAGGCCCGCTATCGAGGAGGCTCAGTCTCTAGGGATCGCCGCAGAGGGACCTTATCCTGCAGATTCTGTTTTCCACAGGGCTGCCAATGAGGACTTCGATGCCGTGTTGTCTCTTTACCACGATCAGGGACATATTGCCTCCAAGATGTACGACTTCGATAGAACGGTGAGTGTAACCTTTGGGTTGCCGTTCATAAGAACCTCTGTCGATCACGGAACCGCCTATGATATTGCTGGAAAAGGCATAGCTAACCCTACAAGTATGAAGGAAGCCATCATAACAGCCGCTAGGTATGCTTCGATCTTTTAATGATCGACCGTGTTACTGTGAACTTGCAGTTTTTACTCGCAGAATCAAATTGCACTCCTAATTTTTTCGGCAACTATCCCAAGGTCTTCCTCCTTGTATTCGCTTCTTGGCCAAGTGTTCAAACCGTCGTCTCTCCACCTTGGGACAAGATGGATGTGAAAGTGGAAAACAGATTGCTGCGCGGCCTCCCCGCTAGCGTGTAAAATATTCACTCCCTCGGCTCTGAGACCGCTCTTTATAGCACTTGAGATCTTTTTCGCGGCAACAGCCACATCTTTCAGGTAGTCTTCTGTGATGTCGTAAACGTCCCTATAGTGTTTTCTCGGAACGATCAAAGTGTGACCTCTGTTAATCGGGTTGATGTCTAGGAAAGCCAGAACCATATCGTTTTCGTAAACGATGTTTGCCGTGACCTCTCTATTTATGATCTTGCAGAAGATACATTCGCTCATGTTGGATTAATGGTTATCAGGAAAGTATATCATTTTTGTCTAATAACGCGCACGAGACCTGTAGGGTCAACATATATATCCATTTGTCGTTAAATTGATTCTCAGTGTTACAAAATATGAAAAAGGTTTGTAGAACTCTCGTCGTAAGAAGCGGTCTTCTTGTTGGCTTGATGTTGTTAACCGTTGGTTTACTTGCCAATATCCCAGCGTCTTCGAACCAAGTGACAGAATCGTTTTTGCATAATCGGGTTGTTGCTTTTTCGCCGTCTCAGAACACAGTAACAGGGAATTTTTCGAGCGATCACGAGATTTCTTTTGAGGTACTTGGCTGGCCAGAGCAAACGCAGTTGGAAATAAAGGTATGGTATTACATGACTGTCTTCGAGACTTATAGGATTCAGGTACGAGTGTTCGACTCACTCGGCCACAAGGTTACTGACGAGCTTCTGACGATTAGGTCCACATCTATTTACATGCAGAACGAGTATGCAAACACCACCGTCAATGTGCGAAGCCCAGAAACATATACGATAAAATTCTTGCCGAGGGGAAGTAAAAACATCCATTTCAGTATCACGCAAGCCATTTTCGACAATAGTCCTCCGACAATAAGCGATGTTGACTATGAGCCGGAAAGCCCTACGCCGGACGACGAAGTAACGGTCTCAGCCTCAATCACAGACGACCTCTCCGGGGTCAAAGAGGTGGTATTATGGTGCTCGACAGATGATGGAGACAGCTGGGATCAAATCCAGATGACAAGTGCCACTGGATCAACTTACACCGCCATCATTCCAAAACAGGGAGAGGGAACAACCGTACAATTTAGGGTCTCGGCAGAAGACATCGCAGGATTCTCAGCAGGGTCATCTATCTTCTCGTACACGGTTAAAACGCTAATTTTCGGTTTGGAACCTATCATATTCTATGGGCTGATCGGAGGTGTCATAATCATGATAGCTGGAGCAATATTTTTCTCCAGAAGGCGTAAACCCCCAAGACCATACGTGGCTCCTCCAGTCGCTCCTTCGACCTTGGTTAACAGGTGTCCATCGTGTGGTGTAGAGATCCCACTAGGTGCTGGTTTCTGTCCATCATGCGGTAAAACATTAAAATAGCTCTTCAAAGCCTGTAGTGTGACGATAACTGAAGACATCAGCAGCTAAACAGGGCGCTCGAAATGGTCACTAGTTCCGTTATTACTTTTCTGTTTTTGTTATCATTGTTAAAACTCTTCATGTCGAATCTCAGAAGAAGGCTTTTTGAACTTCTCACCTGGTCTTGTTGACAACCAGGTTTATGGCTCAAGTTTTTAGGGGCATCTTCGTCGCGCAGGTCAGGTTATGTAGTTTATTTCTAGTTTTTCGGCATAGTCCACAGCATTTCTGAACTCTTCTTGGGTAATTCTTCTGTTTATATCCTTGTGTTCCATGGCTTTGAACTCGGGTCTGTACTGGTCCATCAGGTTCACGATGCACTTGTTCCGAATGTTCTCAGCTATCCATTCAAGGGCGGGCTTTGTGCAGCACTCCAAGTGATTCGGCAGAATCAGGTGTCTAACCGTGAGTTCTGCTTGCTTTGATGCCATCATATGATTTCTTGAGCAGACCTCGAAGTATTTTTGCACATTCGAGAGCCTCTCGGCGCACTCATCGTTTCCATACTTGAAGTCAGATAAGTACAAGTCAACCACCCCATCTAAGACTTCCATGGTTTTCTCCGACATGTAGAAATTGCTATTCCACACGACCGGCACATTCGCTTTACACAGTTTCAATGCCTTCAAGACGTTCAGTAGGTTTGGCGTAGGCTCGCCGCCGACTAGGTTGACGTTCCTGCAGCCCTCCATCCTCTTCAACTCCATTCTCTTAGCAATTTGTTCTGGTGTGACAAATTGGCCACTTTCATACCATTGTGATATGCTCCAGTTCTGACAGAATTGGCAGTGAAGATTACAACCCATGAAAAAGATCGTATGTGAAGGGCTGATGTGAAATTCCTCTCCCCAATGCGTGAAGTCAGTGGAGATCAGACATTCGTTTCCGACCCCACATTCTCCGGTTTCCCCCTCGTTTCTTCTTACATGGCACTTTCTCTCGCACAAGTCACAACTTTTCATCAGTTCCTCAACTATCATAACTTTCAAGTCGAGTAGTGAAAACCTGGGATTCTCTAAGCTTTCGATTTTGAGCTTCCCCTCATCCAAAATGCGCCTCATTTCATAGAATTTCTTCGTAAGCTTGGAGTGTTCCCTCAGCATCCCCTCCGAACTCAATCCCACATCGAGGTCTGATGCAATTCTCTTCGCTATCTGAAAGTTGACGTTGACCTTGTCCTCAACGGCTCTAGCATATCTCAGCAGGACTTTTTTCACTATAGGGGTCCTCAATGCTGAAGCCGCGTCCGGCCGAAGCAAGTACATAATACTTATACTCGTTTACGTACAAAATAAGGCTCTCTCTCAAGCTGCCTCAATTACACGCGCCCCCAACAGGGTTTGTCAAGATTGGTTTATTTTGGTGTATGAGATTTTCTTCTAGGTAGTGAACCTGCCATACTGCGTGGATGATGACGATGTCTCGAAGCAAGCTTTATGAACTAACCCCTGACACGCTTTCTGAAATCGATCGTCTGATCGTCGCGGGCGACATACACGGCGACTATGAAAGCTTTCAGAGAATCCGCAGTTTATTTGATCCTGAGCATGATAGCCTAATATTTCTTGGCGACTACGCAGACAGGGGACCAAGCGGCCTCGAGGTGATAGACGGCGTATGGGGGCTTGTCAGAGAATATCCCGGCAGGGTTATCGCGATGAAGGGGAATCACGAGGACTACGGTGAGAGTGGGAGGCCGTCCTTTTCGCCATGCGACTTGATGCGTGAGGCCTACGAGAAGAAAGGCAGTTGGGAATCCTATTTTGAGAGTCATTTGAAGCCTTTTCTGGGCGAACTTTACTTGGCTGTCTTAGTGCCGGGTGAGGTGCTTTTTGTTCACGGTGGGGTATCCAATAGGATTAAGGTGGTTAATGACTTGAGAGCCCCGTCCGAACGGATTGAAAAGGACGTTCTTTGGAGCGACCCCTTTGAAGGGTATGGTGAGCGCCCCAATATGCGAGGTGTAGGGATCGAGTTTGGAAAGGATGTGAGCGACGGGGTTTGTCGGAGGCTGGGGGTAAAGAGAATAGTGAGGAGTCACGAGCCTAGGAAGGCTAGACATGGACCCTACATAGAACATGATGGAAGGGTCGTAACGACATGCTCGACAATAATATATGGAGGCATTCCGTTTGTTTTGGTTCTTCCAGCGAAAAAATTGGAAGAGGCATTCAGGCATTTGGAAAGATGTGTGGTGAGCTTGAGATGAAGAATCCATGTTGGTTGGTTTATGGAACCACCTACTTTGGGTTGATCTTTTGCATGCACATAATTTTTAAATCCTCGTGTTTGAGATTCTGAAACTGTGATCTTCTATGGCAATGAAGGGCATTCGGTATGTGGTTGCCTGTGTTCCAGAAAAGATGATTGTCGAAGACCTCGTTAGCTTTCAGGTTGGGAGAGAGAACCCGCATCTTGTATGGTGCAATGGATACCTCTACGAGTACGAGGAGGAATGGCATCATGAGAAGGCATATCTGCATTACATAACTATGGTGAACTACTGCGTGCTACGGGAGTATAAGAGATACGCGATAATGAACCAAGGGAGGCTCTCCTTTTCAGGTACGCTTCAGGAGATCAGTGGGAGCGCGGTGCCCATATTGATAGAGAAGGCTGAGGAAGCACACCCCAGAACCAGAGGCATATTGGAATCGATCAGGTTGAAGGAGAGAGTAAAGGGTAAGCAGAATTAAAAGAGCACTAATGAGGGGGCTCTTCCTTGCAGTGGTCTTTGACAGGGCACTCCTCGCATCTACGTTTTTTGCAGTACTCAAGATTAATCCTCACTAAGGCCGACTCGTACGGCTTCGGGTCTTCTAAACCCAGCTGCCGGGCAACCTTGACGGCCATGCTTGATGGCTTTGGATCAGCATTCTCCCAGACGTCCCTTAGCTCTCTGAGGAAGATATTGACTCCTACGGGGCCTATTCCCTTGAACGCTTTCAGCCTATTTTCCAGATCCTCCGGGTCCTTTGACGCTTTGTGAACTCCTTCAAGGTCTCCGTACCGCTCTCTGAGCTTCTCCATGATTTCTAGGAGCCTTGAGGCGGTTGAGAAGTCATACCTCACGTAGCCTCCTGAGTCCAGAATATGAACAAGGTGGTCCCATCCAGCATCTAGTATCTTTTCTGAGGTCACTAACCCTTCCTCCTTGAAACGCCTGTAAGTCTTTTTCGAGATTTCCGTAGAGATTCTTTTTGCAAACAATAACGACGCAAGAAACCACTTGAATCTATCTTCAGGCCTAGAGAGGTCTAAGCCGAGTTCCTCCGAGTAGCTCGGCAGCTTTGAAAGCTCAGACTCAACTCCCACTGACGATCACCCTGATAGCTAGATCAGTGTAGGTGTGAATAGATGCGCGCAAGATGATCTTGGCAGAAAAGTGACAAAGGGAGACAGTTAAACCACAAGTATACAGCGCAAAAAGCACTGAGAAACTCTTCCCCCAGCCCACAGAAAAATCAAATCCCTCGAAGGCCTTCATCAACAACCCTAATAATCTCATCATGCAACTCTCTCAACATCCCAATAGCAGGACTGCCAACATCAACATCCTCAACAAACTTCTTAAATGCCTCATCAAAACCGATAACATGACCACCAGCAACCAGTTTGTCAGCGTAGCAAACAATTTTCTCCTCCAAAGTTACCGGAACAAAATCCCTGCAGGGCAGACCAAAACCAGCAGCCTCCTCAGCGGTCAAACCAGCACCGACATGCCTTTCAACTACCCTAGCAACGGCCTCAGGCAAACCCAACTCCCTGACAATCTCGCCGCCGACAACACCATGCCCGATCCCGTGGGTTGATGACCTACCCACATCATGCAAGAGGCCGCCAACTTCAACCAAACCAACATCCACACAAATCCCTCTCTTGACAAACAAACTCGCAATTCTAACGGCAAGAGAGGAGACAACAACACAATGCCTAACAACATCACGCCCACAGCCAGCTTTACGAAGAGTTCTCAGACAATCGGCGCGAGAAGGCAAATTCAAAAACAACACCCCACAAGTCCTTAATCCAACTCCTCCCTCAACAGCCTAACCCTCTCCTTCAAAGCCCTCACACTTAAACTGTTATCAGAACGTTTGAGAGGCCTACCGCAATTAGGGCATCGAAAGACATTCTCAACGGCATCCTCAAAAGTCACCCTGCCACAGCCAGGACTGAAACAAGAAAAGAAATCATGAGCCTTCTCAAAATCCAGTCTCTTCTCAAGCCTCTCAAGAACCTTCCTCTTCAAAAGCTTGACAAACCCTGCGAACTGGCCAGGCTGTAGCTTCCACCTAAAAACAAACCATCCAGTCGTTTGATCCCTGGACTTCAAATTGGTGACTATGGAATGATTGTACAGCTTGTAGAGTACCTTACGGACATCGTTAAGTTGCATCCCAGTCCCCCTCGACACCTCATCCTCCGTCGCCTCGCCCGCGGACTCAAGAAAGCCAGCAACCTTAACCGCCTCTTCCCCGCCTATAATGCTTGCAACCTTCACCAGCAAATCCTGGTCTACAAACGTCGCCAAGTCGCAACAACTCGCAAACCCAGAAGATTAACCCTACAATAAATAAGAAAGAGAGGAACTTAAACATTTGCGGCCAACCGTAAGGCAATCCCTCAACGGCACGCGCAAAACCCAATATTTAAAGATAACAATCACTAATCAAGACTCGTGATGACGGGATGGAGACCAGACTCCCGAATGTCGTGGTGCTGAGGTGGGGACACAGGCATTCGCGTGACCTCAGACTTACCTCGCATGTCTGCCTCGTGGCAAGAGCCTTCGGCGTCTCATCGATAACCTTGGCGGACGCGATCGACAAGAGGGTCAAGGAAACGGTCGAGGGCCTATCAGAAAGGTGGGGAGGTCGCATGACAATAGAGATGGGAACACCATGGAGAGAGGCGATCAAAGAATGGAAGCGAAAGGGAGGAACAGTCTGCCACCTGACCATGTACGGCGAAAACATCGAAAGTAGCGGTGTCTTAGAAAAGGTTAGGAAGACCGGAAAGGACGTTATGGTGGTCATAGGTGCGGCTAAAGTCCCAGGCGAGATGTTCAACCTAGCAGACTTCAACATCGCCATAGGCAACCAGCCGCACAGCGAATGCGCGGCCCTCGCCGTGTTCCTAGACCGTTTCTTCAAGGGAAAGGAACTCTGCTTGGAGTTCAAAGACGCAAGAGTAAAAATAATACCGCAAAAACACGGAAAAAACATCATCGCAAAGTAATCGTCCTAGCCTTTCTCTTCAAGACCCTGCCGCTCAGTTTCTCCATTTGTCCTAGGATCCTATACATGAACTCTGGCTTCGACCTAAACCTGACCTCTACACTTCCGCCTCTGAAACTAACCTCGACGACGTTGGACACGTCGTAGAGACCGGATACAAAGGACATGGTCCCCTCATCTAGTGGAAGAACAATTGAAGCTTCCTCAAGCCCTCCCAAGCTTTTAGAAATTTCACTCTTCACTCTTCCTAAGTTCTCTGCCTTAAGCGCTGATATGGGAACCAGGTTGGGTGTCAAGTCCCTCAAGCAAATAAGCCTCTCTTCAACCTCACCTTCTTTCAGCAAATCGATCTTGTTCAGAGCCGTAACTACCGGAATACCAACAGCCTTTATCTCCCTTAGCGTGGCGAAACAGCAAGAAGTTTTCCTTCGAATCTCGGAGATCGTTTCACTCGCGTCCACGACCAAGACGATCACATCTGAAAGAATAGTTTCCTCAAGGGTTGAATGGAACGATTCTACCAACACCAGCGGCAAGCGATCAATAAAGCCAACAGTGTCCGTTATCAGCGCCCTCTTCCCATCGAGTTTCACAGCCCTAGTCGTTGTTGAAAGAGTGGTAAAGAGGTTGAGACTAGTAGGTACCCTTTCTTCAGTGAGAGCGTTGAACAGCGTGCTTTTCCCAGAGTTGGTGTACCCAGCCAAGGAAATAAGTGAAAATCCCAGATCAAGCCTGCGAACCCGGTGTAACCCCCTTTTCCTCCGAATCCTCTTCAATTTACCCCTAATCTGCGTTATTTGCCTCTTTATGGCCTCGTAGTAAACGTCAACCTCGTACTTGCCAAGACCCAAAAAACCAGGCTGCTCCCCCATCTTCGACAGCCTCACACTTTCCCTTGCGCGTGGAAGCTGATAGCGGAGTTTCGCCAGCTGTATCTGTAATTTGGCTTCCTCAGTAGAAGCCTGCTTAACAAAAACCTCGAGTATCAACTGAAAACGATCTATGGCCTCTACTCCCGTAATCTTTGCAAGATTGTAAGATTGAATCGTTTTGAGGCTGTTGTCAAATATTAGTCTATCAGCCCTGAGATCCTGAACCAGCCTCGCCAGCTCAGCAACCTTTCCCACACCTATCTGATATTCTGAATCAGGCTTGCGTACTTGTTCGATAGAACCGACAACAACATAACCTGCGGACTCTGCTAAACTTTTGAGCTCATCTAGACTCGGGTGCTCACCCCGCTCCCTTCTCTGAACTGTGATCGCCCGCATCCTCAACCTCTAACATCCTTTTTCTTTCGAATCGAAACAACATCCCCCAAAGTGAGTTCATAGGGCTTTTGAACAGGTTTACCCTCCGCAATCTCAGTAGAAGGTTTTACAAGGAGCTTTATTCTCAAAAAATGCTCAAGCTTTCTAGCAAGTCTTTGATCAGGGACCATCTTGTTCATTTCAACTTTTCGAAGAGCAGACACCCTCTCACCAATCTTTCTTCCCAATTCCTTGCAACTAAATCCCAATTTCTCCCTCGTCCTTCTAATCAGTGAACCATAATCCTCCACCAGCTCCAGCTCTTCGAATGCTTCCACCTTCACCGGTCTGGGCTTGAGCAAAGGACGTTTAAACAGCGGTCTCTTTCTCAAAGCTGGTTTTGATTCGAGGCCCCACCTTGAGGACGAAGTTTTCGCACACTCACCGCACGCGATAAGCCTTACTCCATCTATTATTATCTTGTGCGGTTCTCCGTGTATTCCTTTACCACAGATTTCGCATTCCATCCTAAAGTCATCCTCGTTTCTATTAAATTCTTTAGGGCTTCTTTCACA
>Ga0315312_1002990_pt1 | contig 11195 bp, 17 predicted proteins | sample TDP7_MG_FD_203629 | JGI IMG/M metagenome (GOLD analysis project Ga0315312, IMG submission 203629) | Freshwater sediment microbial communities from Lake Towuti, South Sulawesi, Indonesia - TDP7 | ecosystem: Environmental > Aquatic > Freshwater > Lake > Sediment | place: Indonesia: South Sulawesi... | reverse complement strand
ATCATGGATGACAGGACGTAAGGAGCCCTCCGTCAAGTTGTCCATTTGGACAACTTCACACAAGGCCTTCCCTAGCTTCTCAGCTATAATCGCAAAGGTGTCTACGGTGTTCCAGTCTCGCCTAGCCTGCTCGTAGCTCTTGTACCCGCACCATTTCCGAAAGCCCTCAAAGTCATTCTTCTCCTTGAACTCAGCAACCTTCTTCCAGAAGAGCAGGCACTTCGTCATGTGACCTCAGAGGAAAAATGCCTAGCCGATGGGAGTTCGCAAATGCGTAGAACTACGAACTATCATCTAATGTACTCGGTTTCTATCGTTTCTATGACGCCCTTGATGTCCTTTTCGACTTCATGTTCCCAAACTCGAATCCAGCGATAGGGAAGTGTTGCTCTTTCCTCCTCACGCTTCTTGTTTGCGACTTCTATGTGCCGATTCCAAAAGCCGAAACGGGTCTTCGGTCTTCTGTAGTGGACCGGACAGCAATGCCAAAAGCAACCGTCTACGAACACGTACAGGGGAGGGCTTGCTTGTATTTCGATGTCAGGGTTCCCGATGATCTTCGGATACATCTTATGCCTTATGTGTCTACCGCAGAGCTGATTGTGGACCTTCTTCTCTAACTTTGTCGGTTGATGTATCTTTCCCATTATCTCGCTACGCTTCTCCTTCGAGAAGACATCAACCATTGATGAGGCTCTCCAAGAGTCTCTTCCCTAGGAACTCGATAACGTTTACGGTCACAGCATTACCAAGGAGTTTATACCTCTGTGTGCTACTCACGCCCTCCGTCCACCCGTCGGGAAAACCTTGAAGCCTCTCAGACTCGGTTGGCGTCAAACGCCTAATCCTATACTCACACATCGGCTTGTCGTGATGCTGTGTCTCCATCAACCAACCATCACACAAGGTATTGGCGATGGCGATCTTTGGTTTCGACCAACCAAAAGAGAAGCCCCTAAGAGATGGAGAGATGCCTGAAGCGTCATAAATTCTGCCGTCAGCGGCGCCGGATGAAAAGAGATTTCCGACCTGTCTCAGATAGGTTCCTCTAGCGTTTTGCCTTCCATATCCTGATATGATAGTATGGACACTCCGCCCTTTCGCCTTTCCCTCTCCTTTAGAATCAACAGAATCATCTTTTGCGATAGGAAATACTTCTCGTCCACTTGCCTCTCCAAGATGTCCGACAACGAACACTCTTTCCCGATTCTGGGGGACCCCGAAATGCTTGCTGTTAAGAACCTGCCATTCCGTCCAGTACCCCAGTTCATCCAGCGTTTGAAGGATTCGGGCAAAACAGTATCCGTCTTGCGCTGAGAGGAGGCCTTTGACATTTTCAAGCAGTAGTAGTGGAGGTCTCTTAGCCTCGACAACTCTGGCAATATCGTGAAATAGCGTTCCGCGAGTGTCCTCAAAGCCCTTCCGCTTCCCTGCGACGGAGAAAGACTGGCAAGGAAATCCCGCAGTGAGAAGGTCGTGGTCGGGAACGGACCTAGCGTTGATTGTACCGATGTCGGCTTCGATGAGTTCTTTGCTTCCAAAGTTCCTTCGGTAGACTTCACATGCGTATCTGTCATTGTCGTTCGCCCAGAGGCAGTTCCATCCGCTCCTTTCGAGACCCAGCCTGAAGCCGCCGACTCCGCAGAACATCTCCACGAAGGTCGGAATCATGGCTTCTCAGACAAAAAATGGGTAGCTTCGAAGAGTTCGCAAATGTTACAGAAAGCGAATTAAGAGTGCACTATATTTTTACTACGAAGGAGTTCGAACTTGGATAGCCCTGAGCGTGTTGGAAAGGATATCCGAAAGATAATTCAAGTAGGAAAGTGTTTTGCTGTAACTTTACCAAAGGAGTATGTCGAAAGACACAAACTGAAACTTGGCGACTTGGTGGAGGTATACTTCAACGGGCATCTTTGGATCGAACCCGTCAATAAAGCGGAAATCGCCTCAAAGCTTAGCATAGAATAGTTCGCAACTCAGTTGCCAATCCGTGCTAGCACAGGTTGTATAGGCGCTATTCCACGGCCTGTAAGACTTCTTCGGAAGGATCGCAGACAGGACGTTGAAACTGTCGAGTTACTATGCGCAGTCTTTCATCTTCCGCTTGCAGATAATCGTCTAGGAGTGGAACCTTTCTTAGCTTCTGCACATAGCGATACATCTTGGGATTGGCTCTTGCTAGCTGCGCCTCCCAATTAAGAAATCCCGTACAGGGCATGCAACCGCTACGGTCTTTGCCTTTCAAGTAGATCTGGTTCAAAGGGATCTCATGCTCTTTTAAGTAGTCTCGAACTTGTTGATGGGTCCAAAGGGCGATAGGATGATAACGCCATAGACCCCACTTGCCAGTCCATTTATAGGTGTGGTAGAATTGCCCTCTCTGACTTATAGTAAACATTCTAACCTGTGATTCACCACATCGTAAGCCAGTGATAACTGCTTCTATGCTATGTCTCACACATGCTTCTTGCATTGGAAACTCCTTAAGGTATAAGCAACATTGCGGCTTTAGTGAGGGCTGTCCTCTATGCGTTTGTTTTTCCGAATTGTATTCTCTCCGCATTAGCGGAAAACCATATTCCTTTACGCATTGCCAAAAGCTTTTGATAGGCTTCGTCTCTATCAGATTAAGATTCCACTCCTTCCTCAGAAGATCTCGGTAAGCGTAGGTTTCAGGATACTCCACGCCAGTATTGTTGAAGACAACCTTCACATCAGCCTTCAACGCTAGCGTCATATGCAGAACAACGACACTACAGGACCCGAAGCTACAGGCAACCGCAAGCCTATCCCCATGCTTCTCAATAGCCCTCTTAATCAAATCCTGGGGAGAGAAGATGGTCTTGGGACAGTTCCGCGTAGCATAGGCAATACGTGAGTCTTCGATCTTCGGCGATATCGGCAAAGGCTTTCAGAGAAAAAATGTCATCGCAGTTCGCAATTGAAGAAAATAACGAAATCATGGCCATTCTAGCATATCGTTAATGAAGTTCCAAAGAGCATGGACGACTATCACCGTTATGAGGCTCCAAGTTTGGGTATAGATGTACGCGAGGATTAGACCAGCGAGAAAGGTCTCAGCTAAGTGCCAAGTCATCCTTGATTGGAGATCTGTCCTAAAGATGTGCTGAGCAGAGAAGAGACCAGCAGAGCAGGCAAGCACCTGCCAGCTAGGATATCCGAGTTCCATGAGAAACGGGATTGAGAAGCCTCTGAAGATTATTTCTTCGACTACAGGTCCCACAGTGACGCCCAAGATGCTGATCTCAAATTTTAGCGTTAAGGACGGAAAGCTACCCCATTCCAATCGACCGATGAGGATGGAAGTGCCGAGGATGCCCACAGTGCCAACAAGCACATAGCTTGTTAGTATTTTCGTCAGGTCAAACGGGTAGCCTCGAATGAAGGTTAGGTAGATGGCGACGGAAACGGAGCTGAGGTATAGGATCGACCTCCACCGTAGACGTAGCTTATCCTCGCCAGCCCCTAAGCAAGTGACATATAGAAGAGCAAGGATACCTACGAGAACATTTGTGTCAATCGCTATTACCAAGAGTTCTCAGATGAAAAAATACCTAGCTTGGAGCAGTTCGCTTTTCGTACCGATTGCGAAATCAGGCTATTTTTAGTCTGAGGACAGATGGCTAGAACGAATGTTGAGGTACTTTGGCGTGAAGCTCGGAAGAGCGTACCATGGTTCGGCTCTTACCTTTGGGATTTCAATGGATGGCGGGAAGACAGAAGATTTCTTAAGAAAGAGTGGGACCTCTGCGATGAGTGCGCTCAGATTTACCGCTCTTATCTTTTAGTTTGGAACCGTAGCGACAAGCGCTTCATGTTCTGGTTTGTAGTAGGTTTGGCAATACTTATTCTAATCGCGATCGGAGCAGAGATCTTTGGGTAGGAAGCTTCCTTATTTCTTCCATGAAGACCAAGAGAAGGCTTTTCTCAAGGCTTGCGAGGAAAACCGGAGGGACCACTGCATCTTCAAGACAGCCTTCGACACTGGCATGAGGATATCTGAGCTGGTAGGCGACAAGCGGACAGGCTACCGTGGGCTTTACGTTGAAGACATAGATTTCGACAAGCAGGAGATCCGTGTCGTCGGCAAGGGGAAGAAGGAGAGAGTGGTCGTAGTCAGCAGGGAGGCTCTAGAGGAGAACTTAAAGTGGCTTGGCGATCGGCGTTCAGGCAAGGTCTTCGACATAACGCCTCGCATGGTCCAGAAGCTTGCGAAGAAGTACGCTAAGGAGGCTGGGTTACCAGATTGGAATAAGCGTGGCCGTTGGAGTCCCCACAAGTGCCGTCACACGCACATAACGAAGATCATCGACAAAACCCATGACCTTGTGGCGGCTCAGGAGCAGGCTGGACATGAAAGCCCGGCGACAACAAGCATCTACACGCACCTGTCCACCAGCTACAGGAAGCCCGTGATGCAGAAAGTCTTCGGAGAAAGCTGAATGAGGCTACGCGATACGTACAGTAGCGAAGAATTGGCAGATGGGACTTGCATACGAAGAGGCTGGCTGTGAGGGGTATGGACGTACACCAGCTGACTTCATGTTCGTAGGCATTTCAGCGGGGAGATTGGGAGCTCTTAAGACCAGAGTACCCTTCACGCGAGATGCGAGCGGCCGAATATTCCAACGCTGCCTCAACAGGCTTGGTCTAAGCAGGAGCGACGAGTTCTCGATAAAGCCTGACTTGGTAAACTGCTATGTCACCAATTTGGTGAAAGCGCGAGTCTTGACCCAAAAGGGTCTAAATCGTTTGCCTACAGTCAAGGAGATCGTATATTGGCTACCGACCCTAAGGGAAGAGGTAAGCCAAGTTAAACCAAAGAGGATAATCGCTCTGGGCAAACTCGTTTTGAGATGGCTACGCAGAGAGTACCCTTCATCCTTGGTCAACTATGTTCCTCATCCAAGATGGTATCAAGCTCACGGTGCGCTTGCCCAAGGCTCAAGAAGCTTCGAACAAATGGTTCGAGACTACAAAGTAGCCTTAGAGGCTTAGTTCGCTATTTCAATGAATTGCGAAATCCAATACTTGATTTCTTTGAAGGTCAACCGCTCTTGAGATAGCTTTTTCTACTCTTCTGATTTGCGTTTCAGTCATGTTAGTTTCAAAGATGTGACTGAGTTCATGCACGTGATGGTTCGAACAAAGCTTCAAGCATGATGTTGAATGGATAGACTCTGATTTGTGATTGAAAGCCATGCTCCCTACCCCACTCATTTGGAATCCATGCCTCAGAAAGTGTGTCGTCCCCTCGCTTGGACTTGCAGTACCACGCTCGCAAACTCTGACCTCAACCTCTCTTCTTAGGCGGTCTTGCTATGAACGAAACCTTGGGTGGCTCAGTCTCAGAAACACGTCTTTTCGCAATTTGCTTCTTTGTTAAGAAGCTGATCTTTCTTCTTGTGCTTTTCTTCCGTTTCTGCTTTCTTCTAACGTAAAACTTGACTCCGCTGACATCCTCATCCTTTCCCCAAAAGCTTACTTTCTTTCTTTTTATCCTCACGTCGCATCACCTACCTTGAGGCTCTTTCTCTCTTTGATTGTTGACTTTACGATTGAGAGCATTCTCCTTGGCTCCTTCTTGCCAAGGTCGCACGTGGCTATGTCATGGGCTAGGAGAAGGCATTCGTTGTCTTCATATATGAGCCATCCAACAGTTTCAGTCGGGATCGGCTTTAGCGGGACCAACTGGTAGTCTTCAACCGTCGTCCCTGGAGCATCTCTGTCAAAGGAGGCCTGATGGTCGAGAAACTTCACATAGACCAACTCAAGCAGCTTCTCAGACTTGGCTTCCAATTCAATCGCCTTTCATTTCGTTTTCTGCGTCAACTACGAACTATCTCGTTTCTTGGTGATGGCTGATGCGACTACGGCTGTCTCAAGTATCTTCATAGTGGTTTCCTTCGATATGTCGAATCCTTTTTGTATCCCATCTTGAACTCCGTGGTCGTGACCGAAGATGTAGCCGAAGACTATTCCGACTCCACAACCAAAGAGGAGCGTCTGAATGCTCGGAAAGATGAAACCTACGACCGAGAAGTAAGCGACTATGAAAAACCAGAAAAGCAAACGTCCTCTCCTCACAACGATCACCTCCCATAATTTCGAATTAGAAGCTCCCTAATGTCTAAAAGAAGAGCAACACTTAACAAGAATGTTATTGTACCCGAAAGAAGCAAAAGACAGGTCATAAAATCAGAGTACGCCGAAACAGCATAATTGCCTCGAATCGGGTCTTGAACAAGCCAAATCCGAGAATTTCCGAAAAGGAATAAAGCAAGAGTTTCGATGATTGAGCAAACCCAACCGAAGAGAAAAGTGATGTGGTCGGGAACTGCAAAGTGCTTTAGAACAACCAAGACGCTCTTGGTAGACTTATCCATCCGTATCCCTCTTATTTCGTTTTTGAGTCGGAAAGCGAACTGCGAGCTTTGGTCGCCCAATAGTGTCCAGTCTTAGGATCGTAGTGAACTGTCCTTCCTGCTAATTCAAATCGAGAAGATGGCATCAATTCAGCACATCTTGACTTCAAAAAGGGATAACGTAATTCAAGTATCCCTCGACAACCACCTCTTATGTATAAGAGCAGATCACGAGCGTTATGATTTAGATGATGATCCTTGCCTTCGAGAAGGTTGCCAAGTTTCAGACAGGTCGATTCTATGTCGCCCGCTGTCCTTCTGCTCTTCCCCGCCATAACCTGTCGAAAATAGTCTTGCAATAAGTCCCAAAGTGCAGACCTCAGCATATTCTGTCTTGACTCAAACTCCCTTTCTCTATCCTCTAGTTCACGGCAAGTCTCTTTCATGCCATTGATCGTGTGCCGAAGTCTGTACGCAGGAGTTCTCTTACTCATTTCGCTTTTCCTCGAATTTGCGAATCTTCTTCCGTAGCTTTGGGCTTCCAATCTGTGGCGTAGACCACGTATGCAGATGCCATCGCCAATAAGATGACCGAAGGTATGAAGAGGACGAGGAAAGTTACGGCGGTCAGTTCTAACGTTGCTCCTATTATGATTATGACTATGCTCCACATGCCTAGGTTCACAGCTAAATAGTGATCTACATAAAACCGTTGAAGCTTTACCTGTTCACGCACCACGAGACACCATAGCGCGAAATCTGTCAAGCTACCCTTAATGTTCTTGAATATCCAGTCGCCGAAAGACTTCGGAGGATTCGGACACTTCTCAACATGGTAATGGTCGTACCGCGCTAAGACGCCAGCAAGCTCCTTTCCACAATAATAACAGCGACGACCCATCTTTCTCACTCCTTAACTATTGCGACCTCGTTTATTGGGATAATGAGTGCTATGACAAAGCCGACTGCCATGCCTATCAGAAGCATTAAGCCAGACCAAGTCAAAGGTAAAGGCGGAGGCGTGCCATAGAATTTGTCCATGTAAGGGCCTTGGAAAGAAAAAATGGCACCGACCAACGCTGAACTGAAGAAGCATCTATACGCCAAATCTCTGTTAAGCTTCATCTCTCTGACTCCTTCTTATCCAACTAGAAATGTGATGTCGAAGTACTCTGTTTCCACATGGTACATTCTAGGTGCTTCTGCAAAGGTTATCTGAATGGTCTCGTGGACGCTACCGCTTTCGATCTCTACTTTATACGTATGACCGAGTGTTATGTCTGGAAGCTTTGTCGATTCGTCTGATCTCCAGCGGTATTCTATTCCCATAAGGAATTGCTTAGCCTGTTGGTTAATATCATTGAGGTCACGTAGCGTGATGAATCCAGCTATGACAGAGTCGAAGCCAATTTGATACTTCGGTGCTTTCTTAATCTCAACTCGAAGTTGAGCCACATTCGTCGGTTGAAGAGTGTATGCGATGTAACAAAGGCAAGCGAAAACTATTATCGTTCCTAAGATGACTGTTGCGAAGAACTTCTTGGTTGACATTCCTTTCTCACTCCTTCTTGGCTATCCGGTACAGCCGTGCATGCCCGATCCTCCGCGTTTCCACCACACGACCCTTCCCCTCCAACACTAAAAGATACTTCGCCACAGTATTCCTAGTGATGCCCGTTTCCTTCACAATCTCCGTTATAGTGAGGTCGTGATTCGCCTTCTGCAGAACCCTTACGATCCTATCCTCATGCTGATCCAAGAGAATCGCCCTAGGCTACGGTCGCCGCAGTTGCTTTCCTTCCTTCTTCAAGACCCTTGATGTAGGATAGGTTCACAGCTAAATAGTGATCTACATAAAACCGTTGAAGCTTTACCTGTTCACGCACCACGAATAGAGCCCCGACTAATATCCCACAGAGAACCCCAAAAAGGAAATCAGCTAATATCATTTTATATCGCCAAGAGATTATTCTGTTGCGCTTGCTTATAAGCTTTGTGCATCAATGCTATGCATTACGGTTAAGCATTAGCCGTTTCGCAACTAGATATAAAGGGAGCCTAAGACTCCATGTAGTCGTCCAGCTTTCCGGTCAGCGGACGGATCTTCTTGGCGATGTCAATCTCTTCCTTAAATTGAACGGCCCTTTCGTCCAACTCTACCATCCTAAGCCGACTCTTCTCCTTGGCTTTCATGATCTCCTCGTTGAGAAGCTTTTGCTTCTCGTCAAGATATTTGAATCGCTTTGCCTCAGCCTCGCGGATTCCCATGTCGCCTACGCCACAATAGACGGAGAGATGTTTGCCAGCCTCCAAGTCATAATATTGGAAGTATACGTACTCGTCGTCACCGTGCTTTCGCTTCTTGATGTTACCGTTGCTGGCCTCGCGTCTGTACATGGAGGAAAAATGCCTCACAATCAGAGGCAATGAATGCCTCACAATCAGAGGCAACGGTTCGCTATTGGGCAGAAGAACGAAGTTCTACGTACTAAATACTCGGTTCTACGTACTACATACATACTTACAGCTGTAGGATTAAATTAATTTACACTTAGAGAGTCCCCTTGTTTTTCAACGTTCTGTTATATGATTTAGCCCACTATGGCGCTTTTGAAACCACTTCTAGCGTCGGAAATGCTTAGAAAACAGCCTTATTGAAGGTAAGCGACTTGAATTTACCGTCTTTCATGTGTGTTCGCAATTTAGCGGAAAAGCGAAGTGGAAAAGCCTCGACTACATACCTTTAATGAGAAGCCTTGCCTTCTCAATCCGCATTCTCAGCCCCATGCTTCTCCTCGTTGCCTGTTTCAGCCTCCGTTTCTTTCTCGACTAGCGCTTCTCCCATATGTTTCTCTTCGCGATGCCTAAAGATCATCATATCGACCGCTGGCCTCTTCATGTTGTGAAGAAGCATCAGATCCTTCCGTGACACCTTCTTCGCATCTAGGCAGAAGTCAAGAAGCTCGAAGTACCTCTTACGCCAAGAGTCCGCCCTAGATATAATTTCCTCAGCCGTTTCCGTGTAGACCCCTATCTTCCCAGGCAGAACCCAAGCTGGAGAAAACTTACGGTCAAAGTCCGCCTTCGCATCCTTGACGAAGACTTGATCTGGAGTCATCTTCTCAATAATGTATGGACCGAAGTTTCTGTACCTCTCTGGAACCGATTCGGCTGTGGTCCTCTTGATAAACCAGTGGTGGAAGTTGTTACGGAAGTTCTTCTTTATGTCCGTGATGCTGAATGTCGTTGCAACTATCTTGATATTATTTCGCCTGAAAGAATCGAACTCTTCTCTGATCCTGTTGCCCCACCATCCATGAGACTTAGTTCGAGCCTCCCCCTTTTGAGGAACTATATCTGAGATTTCATCAAAACAGAACAAAGTCCTCTTGTCGATGTTTTCTGGAAGCCCCTTCCAATTCATCAAGTCGAGGACGAAGCGCCCCCACCATTCGTATCTTGCATCTGGCTCGTCCAGAAAGTGGTTTACACCTATGACATTGATTTTGTCACGTTCAAGTTTCTGGAATACTTGGTTGCTGTCATCTAAATCGAAGTTCACGATGGATAGGTTCGGGTGCTGGTACTGATACACACATTTGTTAGGAATGAAAAGTCGAACGGGAGCAACTTCACAGAGACTCAGGTACTCAAACGTGTGCCGAGCCGCTCTTAAGATGACTAAGAATCCTTTACCATATTGCGACCGACAAATCTTGTAGCGTCCTCGGTCATCGCGATGGTTGAATGCATTCGAGAAGAAGAACCCGATCATCCAATACTGTAAGGTAGTCTTTCCGCTACCGTAGGACCCTAAGATTAAACCGTGGTTTTCCACTGCGGTACGCGGGGCGTAGAACGGGATTTGGTCGGCATGCTTCCAAATGTCAAGCTCCGTTCCCGGATTCTTGTAGCCAGCACTCTCAGGGTCCCCTTTATACCAAGGCGTTTCAAGCCCACATGCAGAACAGGAGTAAAGCTCCACCAAGTTAAACCAGACTCTCTTCAGCTATGGGTCGTGGTTCGCCTCCAGGACGAGACGGTCGCATTGCGCCTGACTGCACGTAGCTTGTCGTCAAGGAGACGACGTACTTTGAGAGCTGCTCCTTCAAGTGTTCAATCGCGGTCTTCGCGCCTGAAAGATGGATAAGGTTCATGCGTCGGACGAAGTCGATCAGTTCAAGGTGGTCGAAGTAGAATCCGTAAGGGTTCTGCGCCAAACCCAATTCATCGCTACGTAGCGCTTGCGTGCCGCTGTACCATTCCTCAAGCTTCATCCATTCGGCTACTATCTGCTTGTACTTCTCCAAGATGCTGACCACTTCGGTTTCCTCGAGGAGACGCGCTGGAGTGACCGGAGGCTTCTGTCTGATGCGGAAGTATTCGGAGAGGAAGTCCCATGCGGTCCGACCCTTCTTCTCTTTCGCTTCCGCAGACGTAGGCACGTTAATCTGAACCTGCGGAGGCTGCTCAAGCCTCTCCGCCAAGCGTGGAGCTAGAGGAAGTTCAGTTTCAAGAACCAGATGGATGATGAAGCCGACGCTGGACCGGAGCTTGCTCAAGTGGCCGTAGAAATCGGTTGGGTTCACAGCCTGCCATTCAGCTTCCGTGTAATTTTTCCGTTGCCATCCAATGTAGCCTTTAGTTCTTAATTGGTCGGCTACCCAAGCTTGGAGATTAAACCATGCGGGCTTTCCGTTGTTGCGGTCATAGGGTAGAGTCACGAACCGTTCAAACGCCTCTATCTCAGCCATTATGTTAGCAAGCTCTTTGTCAAGAGCGTCCCTTTGCGCGTCAAGTCTCCTC
>Ga0315312_1002989_pt1 | contig 11208 bp, 8 predicted proteins | sample TDP7_MG_FD_203629 | JGI IMG/M metagenome (GOLD analysis project Ga0315312, IMG submission 203629) | Freshwater sediment microbial communities from Lake Towuti, South Sulawesi, Indonesia - TDP7 | ecosystem: Environmental > Aquatic > Freshwater > Lake > Sediment | place: Indonesia: South Sulawesi... | reverse complement strand
TGCTCCATCTGGGCCTGTTGCCTCAACAGTCAGGTCATCACCAGCATTTGCTACAGGAGGTTCATTAAGCCAGCCATCCTGTTTTGTCCACGGCAGGTTATCTTGCCCACCAGTGAAGACATAAGGAATATCAACAAATCCATCGTGGTCGGTGTCCGGGCCTGTCCAGTTGCTCCAGAAATTGCCGCCTATGGGTTTATCGAGGTTGAAGATGTTGCCACTGCCGCCGAAAACGCTCGCTTGTGGTGTGTTATCGATGAAGTTGTTGTTGTAGATTTGATTACCGCTGGAATTATAGAGGTGGATTCCGATAACCGCGTTGCTCAATACAGTATTGCCGCTGATTACATTGTCATTGGAGGCACTAAGAAGATAAATTCCAATTCTGGCGTTCGAGCTGCACATATTGTCATTCAAGATGTTATTACTAGAAACATACAGATAGATTCCGTGTCTATTGTTTGAGACAGTGTTGGCGGTAATTGTGTTGTTAATTGAATTAGACAGGTAAATTCCATTGTTGGTGTTTGAGTTGCACGTGTTGTTAGTTAGGGTATTGTCGCTGCAGGCAGATAGGTAGATTCCAATACTGGCGTTCGAGATGCACGTGTTGTTGGTTAGGGTGTTGTCACTGCAGGAAGAGATGGAGATTCCAAAGTAGGTATTATACTCGCACGTATTGTCATTCAAGATGTTATTACTAGAAACATACAGATAGATTCCGTATCCAGTGTTGTTTGAGGCAGTGTTGGCGGTAATGGTGTTGTTAATTGAATTAGACAGGTAAATTCCATGGGCTTTATTTGAGGAAGAGTTATTGTTGTTAATTGTATTGCTACCGGAACTGGCCAGATAGATTCCAAAGGAGGTATTATACTCGCACGTATTGTCTTTCAATTCATTGTTACCAGAACCGTACAGATAGATTCCGTATCTGTTGTTTGAGGCGGTGTTGCCGGACAAAGTGCAATTGCTGCATAGGCGTAGGTAAATTCCAAAGAAAAATTTACTTACATTAAGATTTTTAATAGTTACCGAACTTCTATAGCTGGCATATACGCCATTACCTGTCCCAGTCCCCGTCACCGTATGGCCGTTGCCATCCAGGGTGATACCATCACTGATTATCATAATTGCCTCGGTCACATCCTGAGTAAGGGTGCCTGTTTTAGTTGCCGGGTCCCAATCGCCTACCGGTTTATTCCATCCTGTATCGCTAAGAATGATTATTATGGGCGGAGGGCCACCGCTTAGCATGTAATTAACTGCGTTGAGAAACATCTGTGCGCCATCTGCATACAAATCATATATACCCGCCGTTTCTGAGCTTATGCCACTCGCCTCGCGACTGCCGGTTAGGAACACCAGCCGACTACCGGCCAGCGTGTCCGTTACAGGGCCAACAGCGTGCGTTAACGTGGCCCCAGCCGGCCATTCGGCAATAACCATGCCTCCAACAGGACCATTGCCCGCTGCTGAAATCGTGGCCAGAACTGTCCCGTCGGCGTTCACCGGATCGGTATTGATTGAGATGCCCCTCGCCAAAGTTACGCCGTCGGTGGGATAGACAACAACACCGGCATAAGGATTGGTCATGGTGTCGCCTGTCAGCGGGATTCCCTCGAAGATCGGGTGGGTGGGATTAGTAGTCGTTAGCGTGACGTTCCCTGTGATGTCCGCCATGGTCGTGCCGGTGGTGTAGCCCATGCGGTTACTCCGCAGTGTGTAACCATTCAAGATAATCATGGGGGCAGAAATGGTGGTGTTCCACGTCGTGGCTGCAACATTCTGAAAACTGCTACTGGCGGACGAGCGACTGATGATTACCAGATCCGCGGCATTGAGAAGTGCCGGATCGGGAGTGCTCGTCTGGATATAGCGCACCACGTTGTGGCCATTGGCAGTGAGAAGATCGGTGTACCCCTTATCGGGCGCCACGGTGAAGCCAGCAGCGGCTGCACCGGCCGAGGGCGCGTCATCAGCTCCATGGAAGGAGACCCAGACGATTTCGGCCGCTTGCGCAGATGAGACAAATTGGCTTACAACAGACAGCAATGCCAAAAAAGCCAAAGGCAGACATAAGACTATAAATTTTTCTTTTTTTAAGCTGTTCATGTGTGAATCCTCCAAATCTAAAAACCTAAATATTGAGACAATTTCCCCTCTCCGTGGTGAAAAAATGAAAGGTTCCCTCCTTCATTACATAAAATCAAAATATACGCTCAAGATAGAAAAGTCAAGGAAATTCTTCAGTTTTTTTCCGGTTTTCTGTAGAAATAAAGTGGATTCCTGCTGGAGTTTACCCTACACTATGATGCGGGGCAGGAATGACGCCAGAGATGAGATTGCCACGGCCTACAAAGCAGGCCTCGCAATGACATTGAAATCGAGCCTCTCGTCATTGCGAGGAGCCCTTCGACTATGCTCAGGGTAAACTCCGCGACGAAGCAATCTCTCAAATCCAAGCAAAAAACAATGCAGATTGCTTCGCGGAGTTTATCCGCCTTCGGCGGACTCGCAATGACAGGATCAATTTCATGCGAAAAGGCGTATAAACTATTCCTGAAATAATAATTTGATAAGTTTCTCGTACTGCGAGAAGTCGGGGACAATAATATGTGCGCCGGCTTTGACCAGGCGTGTGCGCTTTTCGATATTTAGGCCATGCCGGCGAATCTCATCGCTGGCAATACCGATTGCAATTCCGTCTCGTTTTCGGCACTCTCGAAGCTCAACCGGGCCGTCACCAAAGACAGCTAACTCCGGCCCTTGCAGGTTATTTTCTGTCATTATTCTTTCAATAACCATTTTCTTGGATTCTTTGGTGATGTCACCGATAGCACCGTATACGCCGCCATCGAAAAGGTGTATGTAGCCAAGGGCTGTTGATTCAGCGATGACATCCTGGCGGTCTGTACCACTTGTTAGATACAGCCTTACCCTGCGGGCCGAGAGAACCTCCAAGAATTCTAATGCGCCCTTTATTGTATAATCTCTGATATCAAGTTCGCCGCACTTAAGTTTGCTGATACGCTTACCGACCATCTCCATCAGAGCATTATTGTAAATTTCCTTATAGCCGAATCTATCGAGGATTTTGTCAGGAGCCACTATGCCAAATTCCTTGACCATTTCGACCAGGGCCTGCATCTGGACAATCGTTTGAATGCCGGTTGATTTGTCGATATAGTCCAGGACATGGTTTCGCACCTTATGATAAAGAGTCTGATCAGCAGTTTCATATTTATAGCCGAGAATAGCCTTTATCATCACCGGGGCCATTATTTTTTCCCAGCCCTGCCTCAAGGTGCTTATGGTCCCATCGTTGTCAAATACAGCATGTTTTATTCGGCCAAATGGTATCGACTTATAGCACAACTCTATTTCGCTATCATCCAGATAATGGGCCTTGCGCGGGTCAGAAGCAAGGTCAGGCTGGTAGATATAATCGGGGTCTCTGCCGACTTCGAGGATTTCCTGGCCCGAGGCGGTGCCGGTCTGGAACAATTTCTGGACGGTAACAGCAGCAGCAAAGTTAGCAAATTCAGCCGCTTCGGCGGGGCCGACACCTGCACCCAGGCACAAGGCCAACGCGCTTGTCACTGTGTCCCCTGCTCCAACGGGGTCAAGCTTTTTTACCAACTGAATGCCTGGAGCCTCGTGGACGCCTTGCGAATCGACAGTTATAATACCTCGCGGACCGCAGGTCAGAAATACCGGCTTGTTGAATTGTTGATAGAGTTTGCCGGCATACTTTTTCACATCCTCCAATTGCAGAACATCGTCTAATTTGACATCGACATTATTTAGCCGAGCCGCTTCCAAGTCATTTGTCTTACGATAAATGTGCTTGAACTTACGGCCATAATGCCTTGTATCAAGCAAAACTATCCTGTCAGAGAACTGTTCAAAGAGGGCATTAGCCTTTTCTATGAAAGATTTGTTTGTGATGCTGCCAGGGACCTGCTGGTTAACGATTAGAGCGTCTGCGGTTTTTAGAGCGCTTTCGATGCTGCTTAGCAACGCCTTATCTGTTGCCTCAGTTCGTTTATTGAAAAAGCCGAAGTCAACTCGTGGTTGCTCACTGCCCTCAAGATATGGCTTACCAAATGTCACCGTGTCGAAATCTTCCTTTTGAACGACAAGATAGGTCGTATCAACACCAAGTTCGTGAAGCTGGCGCGTCAATTCTCTGCCAAAAATGTCGTCCCCTATGACGCCGATGACTTGTATGCTGGCCGGCTCAAGGGCGGCAAGATTGGCGACCACGTTCGATGCACCGCCGAGCGAATAGTAATGCTTACGCACTGCCTGGGCTTGTAGGCCGGTCTCAACCGAGACCTCCGAGCCACGAGGGTCAAGCATCCAATAAGCATCAAGACAGAAGTCTCCGTAGATTGCTATTTTTACTTTCTTGATCAGAGCGAGGATTTCTCTGATGCGTTCTTCCTTCATAACCTGGACCTTATTGAAGCCTTGCCAGTAGCCGCTCAAGGCGATTTATGCACTGTATCATACAGCGGACGGTGTGATAGTTGACCTTCCAGGAATGGCTCATGTGCGTCCAGATGGGTTTGCCTTCGCGGGTAAGCAGCGGCCACCACTCCCCTACCGGATGATTTATCATCTTATCGAAAACAAAACGGTGCACATTTTGATAGGCTGGCCAATATTTTTTCGGCCCGAACCGCAGGCACGCTTCTAACATACCAATCATAACCTCCGCCTGCTGCCAGAACTCTTTTTCCATATCATAAACACCACCTGAGTGAGGGCCCTCTACATACACACCACCATATTCGGAATCGATGCCGTTTTTCATTCCATGGTCCATAGCTTTTTTAATGACATTTTTATATTCGTCCCAGCCTGAGCCTAAAATATCTGTCGCGTGGGCAAGCAGCCATGCAAATTCAACATTGTGTCCAGCGGAGGTATTGTCTTCTGCGTGAGCCTTTTTGCCGCCCTCGGCGAAGCGGTCCCAGCCCCAGATGATGTCAAATTTTATCTGCGGTGCAACCTTCCAATCGGGCGTAAACTGTGGTATGCCGGTTGCATATTTGGGGTGCAGAATTCTTTTTATCAGAAGCTCAATATCTTCGAGCAACGCCCGGCGGTGTACGCTCTGGCCGGTGCACTCGTATAGGTTGGTAAAGGCCTCCATCAGGTGCATGTGGACATCGAGCGTTTTCCTATCTCCGCCCTGGCTGCCTGGCCTGCAGAGGTCCCAGTTACGCTCAAACATCTCAAAATATCCGCCGTACATCGTGTCGGCAGCGTATTTTTTGACAAGGTCAAAGACCTTTTCTGCATATTCCTGCCCCCGCGGGTCGTGCGTAGCCATTGTATATTCGCTCAGGCAGTACATTGCAAAGCTCAGGCCGTAGAGGATTTTTTTGTCGATGGTGACATTGCCTTTTCGGTTGACCATCCAGTAGAATCCACCGTGTTCTTTGTCCCACATTTTATTGATAAGAAAATCGACGCCATGTTTGGCGTATTCGGCGCACTTCCCGCCGCCGTAACCTGCTCGATGGGCGGCAGACATCGTATAAACCGTGCGGGTTTGAGAGATGAGCGACTTTTCATCTGTGCCGGCGTCTTTGCCGTCTTTATCGAAGTGCGTAATAAAACCGCCATACTTATCATCTTTACAGCGATTCAGCCAGAACGGAAGCAGCTCGGTAGTTAAGTGTTTTTTGCACTCTTCCAGACAGGCGGACACTTGTTTTTTGTTAATAGCCATTTGCTTATACTCCTTCTTCATATATTACCTGTCCCTTGGATAAAACACTTTTATAAAATTGAATATCTTCAAGGCGCGAACCAAATAATATTACCTTTTTCGCTCCAAACTCCTTCCTAATACTTGCAATTTTCTTTAATTCTCTCTCCAAAATTCCCTTTTTCACAATCTCTTACCTCAATTAAATCGTTCCTTTAACTCCATACCGCCGGAAAATCGGAAGAATCTTTTGTTTATCTGCTAAATATTCCTTTTCCCGGATTGCCTCATCCGTGATTTTCAGATAAAGTTTTGCAGATAAAAGAATTTATCAAAGGTCATCTATTCATAAACGAAAAACGAAGGCACATACCTACTGTTAGACCAAGTCATCATCTGTCTCAGTCCTAACATTTTTTGTCAATATCTTCGGTATTTCAGTCCTGAGTTCAATTACAGGGACAGGACATTCTTCCCAATCATTTTCCCAGCAAACAACGTAATCACATTTTCTCCTCTTGTGGCTCAGATTCATTGTATGTTCTTTGTACTGACTGGATAAAAGTTCAAATTCAATATATTTTCTAACATGGCTGGCGCGAGTCTTCTTTACTCGCTGGAAAACACAGGCATCAGGAAATTGTGGTCTAATCCATTCTATTATCGGAAACCCCAGTTCGTTTCTGTATCCAACAAAGAGCGCTATAACTGCATCATGGGTTATGGGCGTCCACCTCATAAATCCTAAGTCCATTTGCTCGCCGACAAATTCCTCCAATTCCCCGCTCGCAGTAGGTATACCGGATGGTTCTTCAATATCTCTAACAGATTTCAAATTCTCTTGTACCTTTTCTAGTTTTTTAAGCTCCCACTTTTTGGTTTTAGTGTTTAGTTCTATAATCCCATTTTTCTTTAAAGCTTGCTGGACATTACGAACTATATGCTCCCACTCTGGGCGCCCGTAATCTACGTTCTTATGAATACACCGAACATCATCATTACATTCCTCAGGATACATATCCTTAATCTTCTGGAGTATAAAAGAGGTCTTTTGTGGTGCGTCTTTGAGGATATTGATAGTTTCTTGTTTGAATTTTTGAAACGGGGTTAACTCTCCCATAATGACTTAACCCTTAACCTCTTTATAGCAATTTCGGCTAAATTAAAATAACCAAATATTTCATCTACACAGAATTATAGGCAAATCTTATCAAAATGCAATTATTTATTTTTGTGCCGGCTTATGAAATGATAAGCAGATTGCCAGGTTTGTTTGTGTGGACTCGTAATGGCAAAGATGAAGGATAGAATTTACTTCGTCGGCCAGATCCTTCGACTCCGCTGAGCTTCGCTCAGGATGACAAGAAAGTGAGATTGGTTTTCACTTTCTTGTCAGCTTTTTGCCTGGTCGAAGATGAGGTCCTTTGACCTTTCCGCTGGGCAATCTAAACTCTATATCGTTGACTTCTCTTCACCGATTTCATAAAGAAAATCCGGAGATATATCAGCATCGTTGTCCCAGACTATGGTATCTATATCCGGATTTACACGGACTGTTTTGAAGTAATCAATATCCTTCAACGGCTCAAATATCTCACCATCAAGATATGGTTCCAGATCGACAATCTTCACAACTCCGTCTTCAAAAGTCAGTGATAACTTATATTGAGATATATAGGCTACGCCTTTCACAAAGTGCATACAATACCTCTTATACCAAAGGGGTAATCTTGCGCAATGGTTTTTTCGCCATCGCAAGCTCCCAATCCGCCATCAATTCGTCACGATGCTCAAAAGCCCACTCTAGAACCAATGAAATCACCCGATTGGGCAAGCTGCCCTCAATAAGCTTCAAATCTGCGATAGAAAAGACACCGGTCTGGTCGCCATATTTAGCATGAAAATGCGGCGGCTGATGCTCTCGATAATACATTGCAATTACAATCCCAAGAAATCTGCATATCTCCGGCATAAAAGCACCAATGAATCTGCATGTAACTTCAAATGACTCAAAACTACCAAAAGAGCTCGTTTATGCATAATTATAAGCAAATATTAACCGGATGCAATTATTTATTTTTGTGCCGTCTTATGAAATGATAAACAGATTGCTCTGTTTACTTGCGTGTACTCGTAATGTCAAAAATGAAGGATATAATTTATTTCATCAGCCAGATCCTTCGACTCCGCTGCGCTTCGCTCAGGATGACAAGAAAGTGAGATTGGTTTTCACTTTCTTGTCAACTTTTTGCCTGGTCGAGGATGAGGTCTTTGACCTTTCGGCTGGGTAGATTAAGCGCTCCATAAGCAGCGGCGGCGGCGCTGCGAAGGCCAGGGTCGGTCTCGTCCGATTTGATAAGTGCATAAATCTCATCAAGCGTGTTTTCGGGAAGCATATTAGCGTTTATCTTCGCTGAGGTAGCCAGTGAGTTAAATGCCAAGACTCGCACAGCCATGTCGTTGCTGCTATTTAAGGCCATCGCTGCTATTGCCCGCTGAGCCTCGGGGCTTGCCAAGTGAGCTAAAATCTGGCTAGCAAGCATCTGGATTACAGAACGCTCATCATTGGTTGCATTTATAAGCGCAGTTTGAGCCAAAGATAAATCAATCACGCGGTTGCGGCCTTGAGCCAGCTTGAGCATAGCGCCAGCCGCCCGCAAGGCATATCTATTGGTAGTAGTCATCATTAGTGGCTCGTCGCTCGTGTCTCTTCCTTCATCTTTTTGACTGAGAGCTTCTGCTAAATTCTCAACGACCAGCTTGCTCTCGGCAAACTTTTCTTGGGGTCCAGCTAAAGCTATCGCTATCGCTGCACTATATCTTACGGCTCTGTCATCGAAAGATAAGGCGTCAAGTAACGGCTGAGCCGGTCCTAATGTATAAAGCAACGATTTCTCACCTGCGGTAATAGCCAGTGCCTCAACGGCACCAAGAGCTACGTTGGCATCATTATCTTTAATTGCCCGTGCCAGCGCCTGATGCAAGTATTCAGGTCCTGCGGTGGTGGCGTAAACAAGCGCATCGGGGTGTCTATCACCAAAATAAGCTGGCATTTGGACGCCGGTCGACTCAGCTTTGAAAAAGGCAGCTAACCAAAGGCCGATCGACAGGCCAAATCCTGGGTCAGCCTTGAGCGCCCACTCGCAGCACCGCATCGCCATAAGCTCGTTGAAATAGCTTTTATCGACCTCTTGCCGAGCAAGGCGCTTCCGGGCGGAATCCCAGAACCATATATTGGCAAAATCGGCATCCACATCTTTCGCCAGTGACTCGGAATGATAGTAATAGTTCTCCGCAAGTCGGAAGAATAATTCCGCAGCAGGAGCCTGTACCGCTACTGGGTCAATTTGTTTTATGCTGTCAGCCGCCAGGCCCCGAATTTCGTTTGAATTATCCTTTTCAACAATGTACTTCAGATGGGCTAACGATTGCGGATAACCAGTTTTGCCCAACGCCTTTATTATTTCAGCTTTGACCACGATGTTTTCGGTCTGCAATGCAGCCACGAGCGGCCTTATCGCTGGCAGACTTATTTGCGGAAGTGCCCACACAATATTTGGCAGCTCATCTTCACGAGAATCGTCAGCTATCGCATCGAGCATATACGGGATTGCATATTCGCCTGCATCTTTGAGCCGGCTAACTGCTGTGAGTCTGCCGCGCTCTGTACCGCTTAGCCTTTTTATTTCCTCCACAATAATCTTCGGGTCACGCCGACGAAGAAATCTGCCCTGCTCAATGACGCCCAGGATTTTCCCGGCGAGCTCTGCCAGCTCGACATCGGGTGCAATTTCGTGGACTCTTAGCAAAAACGAGAAACCTTCTGGATTTTTTTCACTTAACTCAAACAATTGTACAGGATCAGGATTGATCTCTAAGACAACCTGCGCATAGCCTTTAGCTAAGTCGAATCGGCCGATTTTCGTGTAATGCAAAAAATCATTCCAGTTCTCCTCAAGACTCGCTCCGCCGCCAGAGCTTTGGAGCGTCGGCAACTGGCAAAAGGCGTTACTAACAACAAAAAGTCCAATTGCTAAAATTGCTGGGACAGTTTTTTTATTAAACATCTATATCTCTCCAAAAATTGCGTGTTTTCTACCTTCCTTCGAGCCGCAGATAAAAATCACAAGCCTTTATAAATAATCGTTCCTCAAGTCCACATACTACAATAAAATCTCTTTTCTGTCAATAAAAACCACCTCAGATAACAGCAATAATCCCACTATTTAGGCACTTTACACTTGGATTCCGGCCCGGTTTTTAATATAATATTGGACGCAACACTTCGATTTGCTTAAAGCCAGACACAGGCAAGAAAGATAAAAAACGTGCTTAGGGAAGGCTTTTTACTATGTGTAAACAAAAAGGCTTTATCCCGTTAGAAATAACCACCAAAAGCAGACATCCCAAGAAGCTGGGATCGCTTCTAATGGGGTTTAGCCCGTTAGATAGATTAAAACATCTAACGGGCTTTACGTTAATAGAGCTTTTAGTGGTAATCGCCATTATTGCGCTATTGATGGCGATACTCATGCCGGCGCTGCAGCGGGTTAAAAGGCAAGCTAAGGCGGTTGTTTGCCAGGCAAACCTGCATCAATGGGGCACTATTTTTTCAATGTATATGGACGAACACAACGGTTATTTCGCTTACGGTGACAGCAGCGGCCAGTGGAGATGGGTTCTGCAGTCAAACCCCCGCGAGCGCAAAATAAAGGTCTGCTGCCCGGAGGCCTCCAATCCCAATAAGAATGGAGGTACATTCGGCACCTGGGCAGAAAGCTCACTCGATAGCGACTACGTAATGCAAAAAGACTGCGGCAGCTATGGCCTAAACCGCTGGGTCTATAATAGAAAAAAAGACCAGCCGCAGGAAGGTTACTGGAAAGGCCGCAATGTCAAAGGTACAGATCAAATTCCATTGTTTATGGACTGCTCATGGTATGGTGCTGGGCCGCTTCACTATGATAACCCCCCAGAATACCAGGGTCACACAGCCAGCGGCACCGGTCATTGGAGAGGCGACAACATGAGGCGTGTCTGCCTTAACCGACACAATGGAACGACAAATAGTGTTTTTCTGGATAACTCTGTCAGAAAAATAGGCCTTAAAGAGCTGTGGACGTTAAAGTGGAATCGCAACTTTGACCTAAGCGGCCCATGGACGAAGGCTGGCGGCGTGGGGCTGTCCGATTGGCCCCAATGGATGAGACACTTTAAAGACTACCAATAGACCATTACTCAGCAAAGGCGTAGCATGATGCACAAACAAAAAGCCTTTACGTTAATAGAACTTTTGGTGGTAATTTCTATCATTGCATTACTGATGGCGATACTGATGCCGGCACTGCAGCGTGTCAAGAAACAGGCAAAGGCAGTTGTTTGCCAGTCGAACTTGAAACAATGGGGTGTCGTCTTTGCGATGTATACCGGCGACAACAACGGCTCTTTCCCCCCTGGTGATATTGATAACGCCGCCATTAAGG
>Ga0315312_1002988_pt1 | contig 11209 bp, 11 predicted proteins | sample TDP7_MG_FD_203629 | JGI IMG/M metagenome (GOLD analysis project Ga0315312, IMG submission 203629) | Freshwater sediment microbial communities from Lake Towuti, South Sulawesi, Indonesia - TDP7 | ecosystem: Environmental > Aquatic > Freshwater > Lake > Sediment | place: Indonesia: South Sulawesi... | reverse complement strand
TTGTTCAAAGTGAAACTTAAAAAATTGCTAATCAACGGGTTCATGAGATTCAAAGATAAGGTTGAGATAGGGTTCCCCCAAAATCAGGTCACGTTGATAGCTGGTGAAAACGGGGCTGGAAAAACATCGATTCTAGACGCCATATGCTTATGCCTGTACGGCAAAACTTTTCGAACATCCGGTAGGTCCACCTCAGGATACGTGACGATGTCAGACCTAGTCAATCACGATTCCAATAAAGCTATCATTCAACTGGAATTCGAGAATCACGGGCACAACTATTTGGTGACCAGAGAAATATCTGCCCGTAGCTCAGGTGGTGAGCTGTTGGAAGACGGCGTCACAAAAGCAGTAAAATCCGCTGTCTATGATTACGTGAGTAACTTTGCCGTCGGCCTCGATTGGGAGGGGTTCAGAAAATCAAGCATAGTTCTGCAAGGTGAAATGAGCTCTTTAACGGAGCTTGACCCCAGTGAAAGAAAGAAGGCTTTCATGAAGCTGTTCGGGCTAGAAAAATATGCGTTATACGACCAACTAGCAAAGAACAAGAAGGATGCAAAAGCAACGGCAATTGAAAAGATAGAAGAAATCGACAAGGTTCTGTCATCGGAAACAAAGAAGATACCTCAAGTTGAAGAAGCAATAGAGAAATCTAAGGCAAATATTGAAAGCTTAGAAAAGGAAAGAAACACTCTCGCAACACAACTTGAAGAAAAGAAGAAACTAAGAGAATCATTAGAGAGCGACCACAACCGCTATATGTTGCTGAAAGAAAGAACTGAGAATCTCTCTAGGGAAATTGACAAACTCAAAAAGGCTATTGCTCAAAGAGAAAAACAGTTGCGGAAGCTTAATCGCCTCAAAAAACAGCTCCCTAGACTTTGGAAATCATACGAAGAACTGACGTCGCTTGAAGACAAGATTCGGAAATTGAAGCCGTTAAAGACAAGATTCGACACCCTGTCAAACGAGCTGTCTGCACTTAATTCTTCGGTTCTGGCTAAGGGAAGGGAACTTGACTTAGTGCTCAACAATATCAAAGCATCTAGCCTTGAAATTAAAAAGCTGAAAAAAGAGATTCCAGCTGAAAGTTTGGTGAAGAAGGTTAGAAAGCAATTTGAACAGAGCAATCTCAGAAGAGTGGAACTAGAGAAAAAGAAAGCTGGACTAAAGGCCGTAATCAAGAGAATCGACAACTCAATTAGAGATTTAGAAGGAAAACTAAAGGCATTGAAAGGCAAGGACGTATGTCCCATCTGCCTGCAGAAGATAACCGACCCAGCCGAGATAACCAAGCATTACAACGGCGAGATACGTAAGCTTGTTGCCGAAGAAACTGGGAAGAGAAAGCATTTGAATAACGCTACGACTGAACTTGACACCTTATCGGAAGTAATCGACGAGGTTGAAAAGAAGAAAGAAGACTTGGAAAACAGGCTTAACAAGAAGATCGTTTATGAAAGAGAAAAGAAAGCTTTGTTGCAATTGCAGCGCAGGAAGGCGGCGTTGGGGAACGAAATCAAAGATCTAAAGAAGAGAGGATCTGAATTTGAAAATGCAACAGTTGCCCTTCGGTTCGATCCAAACAAATACGAGAAAACGGATGCTAGAATGTCCGCGTTACGTAAAAAGAAGATAGCCGAAAAGTACACAAACACAAAAACTCAGTTGACCAAATTTCCTCAAATCAAAAGGGAGATAAGAGAAGCTGAGTCGGAAAGCGAAAAGCTGGGTAAAAAGAAGTCAGACTTACAAAGGGAAATAGTTTCACTCGGGGACATAGAGGAAAGATACACGAAAGCTAAAGAAGATTTTGAAAGTGCCCAAACAGAATTAACAAATAAAGCCGTCGCGATTGCTAAAGAAAAGACCAGCCTTGAAAGCAGCTCGAAAATCCTAGAAGAGCTAAAAGAGAAAGAACAGAAAATTGAGGAAAACAGGAAGAAGATTGAAGAATTAAAAGAGGAGACAACTATACTCGAAACGTTGAGGAATGTCTTTAAGAATATTCCGGAAAACATTTTACGCAGACTACGTCCGTTCATCGAAAAAGAAGGAACGGATATTATCAACGATCTGTCGAACGGTGAGATAAACACTATTAACATAGAAGAGGAAACTCTCAATGTTTCCGCGACAATGTACGGGCAAGTCAGACCTATTCACTATTTCTCTGAAGGACAAAAAACGAGGATAAATATGGCGTTGCGAGTTGCGATATCAAGGATCTTGAGTAAGCTGCCTCAAACTGAAGAACACATATTCGCTGTGATGCAAACACTGTTTATCGATGAAGGAGATTTCGGAAATCTTGATGAGAGCGGAGTTCGTGAGGCCATCAATGTCGTAAGAAACCTAACGAAAGAGTTTGACAGAGTAGTCCTAATCAGCCACGTAGATACAATAAAGGAGATTTTTCACGGGTATACAATTGATGTTGTTAAAACCGGATTAGAGGAGAGTGCTATTAGGACATCAGATGGAGAACATGCAATTCCTGAGATTTCTGTCAGCCATTAGAAATACTCCAACGATGTTAACTATTTATTCTTTTGCAACAAATATCTATGTTAGTTCCAAAATTACCGAAAATTTAATGAGAGTTAGGGATTTGTGACTGCGCTGATCCTCCCAGTAGGGGCACATCAGTACAATTGCATTTCCCTAACAGTTAGGGATTTGCGATTGCGCTGACTCTCCCAGCAGAGGCACATCGGCACAGTTTCATATCCCTAATTCTTAATCTCTTGAAGAAGCAAAGTGATTGAGTGGTAGCAAGTGCCGAAATTTACAACTACAAGAGAATTCTTGAGAGAACCTTAGACATCATACGAGACTCAGAGATCTGCGAGGAAAACAAGAAATCAATAGCGGATTTTCACGATTATTGCGTTGCGGGAGGCCTCAGCATCGCTCGTATCATCAAATACCTAGCTACGCTTAAGAAAATCGCAGCTTTACTTAGAAAGCCGTTCACCCATGCAACTAAGGAAGACATCCTAGAGCTCGTACGCAAGATTGAAAGCGCAAACTATTCGGACTGGACCAAGCACGATTACAAGGTGATCATCAAGATATTCTGGAGATGGCTTAGGAAAGCAGAAGAATATCCTATCGAAGTGAAGTGGATCAAGGCAAGTGTGAGAAACAACCATAAACTGCCTGAGGAACTCCTGACACAAGAAGAGGTTACTGCTCTAGCCGATGCAGCTCCTCATCCAAGGGACAAAGCCCTTCTTCTTGTTCTGTACGAATCTGGCTGTAGGATAGGGGAAGTGCTCTCACTTAAGATAAAGAACGTTCAGTTCGATGAGTATGGAGCACAACTCATTGTGAATGGCAAGACTGGTTGGAGAAGAGTTAGAGTTATCGCTTCAGCTCCAAAGCTCGCGTCCTGGATCGATAGCCATCCATGCAAACAAGATCCTGACTCTCCGCTATGGGTCAGCTTAGGAACTAGGAATCGAAGTTCTGCGCTAAGATACAATGCAGCGAAGACGTTGCTTAAAGAAATTGCAAAGAAAGCAGGAATAAAGAAACGAATCTATCCTCATTTGTTTAGGCATTCAAGAGCAACTCACTTGGCGAACAAGTTGACAGAAGCTCAACTGAAGCAGCTATTTGGCTGGGTTCAAAGCTCTGACATGGCTTCGGTCTACGTTCATCTATCAGGAAGGGACGTGGATGATGCTCTGCTCAAGCTGCATGGCATAAAGAGTAATGAAGAGGATAAAGAAGAATTCAAACTGATGATCTGCAGCAGATGCAAAGCAAAGAATTCGCCGTCAGCCAAGTTCTGTAATGCGTGCGGTCTTGCATTGGATGAAAAATTTGCGATAAAGCTAGATGAGACAAAAGAGAAGGCGGATAAACTGATAACAGAGCTGGTTAGACAACCAGAAGTACTGAATGCTCTACTTGAAGCTGTCGACAGAATCAATTTGATGAAGAAATGAGGTGTCGCCTAGCGTAAGCTCTTCTGAAAATCTTTACCATTCAGAGTTTTCCACATAGCGTCTTAGTCGTAGTGAGAATGAAGTTCAGCCAATTGCAGTTCATGTTCAGAACTAGAACTGTCAATTATCCTTCATTCTAGTGATGTATACCGCTAATCACTTCAATAACTACGGAAAAGATTTTAAGATCTTGCTTACCTGACCATTATTGGAACTCGAATGGATTTCAATTTCTATAAATGGGTTTTCGGTATAGCAAAGTGGTTTAATCCGATCACATCGGCCATTATAATCGGATTATGGATTTTGCTCGAATACGCAATCGTGAGGGGTAGTGGAGCAGTTATCGGATATTGGGATATTATCGTAACAGTGTTTAGTGGCGCAGTGATCTGGTTTATTGTCTATGCCATAAGATCAAGAGTGATCAAACGGTCGGAAAAAGAGTTGCGAAACGGCATCCTTCAAGCGATTAGAAATCAAAATGGTAGAGCTACTCTAGAAATAATTGCCCTTAACCTCAGGGGTGATCCTGTATTCGTCAAAGAACTGTTGGATAGGATGCTGAAAACAAACATACTTAGGGTGCAGGAGGACGGGGGTCGCAGGTATTATGTTCTCACATAGGCGCTTACTTGCTCTTCTGCTTGTTCTTGAGTTAAGCATACCGTTCAGCTTCATCAACATTGCAGGTGCCGGTATGGAAGAGTCCCGGTTCGATGTAAACCGAGACGGTAAGAAAGGTACGGTTCTGCGATCAACTTGTGAAGGTGATTGGGGGTTGATGATATCTAACTCTATAGAAACTGACGAAGGAAACTATATCGTAGAGTGGAGAGCACTTGAACAGTCTTACGGCGTCGGAATTGGAGCGCCCTATTCCTACTCATACACGGCCGGGCCTTCAGCAGAACGGGTAGACGCAGGAGTTAGGATATGGGAGAACGGCGTTATCAAAATAGATGAAAGAGAAGGTGCGCCTGCCTACAAACCCGGTTATGTTCTCCTCAGAGCTTTTTTGAGGTCTCCAGTTTTCGAGATGTTGGAGGCGGTACTAAATATTTCGTTGTCATCACAGCTATGTGTCAAGCTATCATCAACCCTCAGCTTAGAATCGCCATACCGTGTCGTATACAGGTTAGAAAGCAAGCTTCCGTTAGATGCTACTTTCTTTGTTGATTCTATAAGAACACCGGAGTTCTCAGAGGGATGGAAAGGCTATTTGAAAGCTTTAGGAAAGACAGAATTGGAACTTACGCCGAAGCCCCCATTCGGAGAGCCTGTTCTTATTGTTGGAACGATGATCGTCAATGTAGCGGGAAGAGAGTTTAGAATGCCAGTAGTAACCCACGGATCGGTTGGAAGGACTCCAGGATTACCATTGCAAATGCCTAGCCTAGTTGACATAAAACCGGCGGAAATAAGCTTATATGACCCGCGATTCACTGTGGTCGGATCGAATTTTGATCCTAACGTCAAAGTGTTCTTGATTTCTCCGCAGTTTCGAGTCCGCGAAATTCAAGCACAGATAACTGAATACAGTCCGGACAAACTTGATGTAAAGTTTCCGACGGAGAATATCCCGGGGCCAGGACCTTTCACACTTTTAGCACTCAACCCTGATGGAGTCGGAATATTAGCAGAGCAATTACGAATATCAGAAGGCGTTACACCACCGGTAACGACGCCGGTCGTGACAACCCCGGTTCCACCGCCCTCACCATTGGAACAGTACGGTGCTTACATAGCGGCAGCGATTGTGGTTATAGTCATCGTGGCTGCGGTATACCTAATTCGTGCCCGTAAGAAAACTGCTTAGAACGGTAACAGTGGAATTTTGTATACGTGGTTCTAATCGTCATCCTTTCGGCGGAAATCGCATCTAAATATCGTAGATCCTTAAAGAGCGGTATAATCTGATTATACCGCCACGTCAAACGATCCTTTTCTTACCTTGTTTGCTTCCGTACGTATGAACGTTTGCGATGTACTCTTCATAAGCCTCTCTAAGTATCTTAAACCAATCTGGCATCTTCGATAGAATCTCTTCATCTATATCTTCGACGAGAATTCTGGCTAGGTCGTCTTCATCGCTCATAAACCAACCTCTTCGATTCTGAAAAATCTGAATTCGAGATTCTTAACTCGCTTCAATTTCTCAACCAACTTCTTGAGGATAGAGATTGAACTTACTTTGAATATCGCGTAAACCTTCTTGTCGTAGATCCAAACTCTGAAACCTTGTTCTACAACATCCGTCAGGAGTTCAGCTAGTTTCTCGACTGTGATATTCTTGCATTCAATTTTTTCTAGAAGCATTAACATCCTCTTCCAATATTTCATAAACTCTTCCGCTCTTCTCTCCGATTGCTTTGACCAGTCCTTTAGCACAGAGATTACGCATGTAGTTTCTAAACGATCTCTCTTCTTTCGGATACTTAGTTCTTTCACGGTAGAAGGCGTATAGCCTTGAGCTCGGCAAACTCTTCCATTCCTTAAGAATTTTCAGCAGAACCTTTTCATCTTGTTTTAGTTCGAGCTCGGGGCAGTCGACCTGCGGTACATCGATCTCATCGATCTTATTCTTGTTTTGCGCTTCAGCTTTCAATGCAGCCGTCTTTAACAAACTAAGCGCTAGCGCGATGTTTCCTTTAGACTCTTCTGCTATCCTAGCAATGATAGCATCAGTATAGCCCCATTCCTTCAAGGTGAGCTTAGCTCTATCAGAAATTATTGCAATGGACTGATCAATGGTATACTCAGTGATTCTTATCATGTTGGTTATGTTTGATCTTGTCATTTGATCTAATCTGAGATAACTCTCCTCTTTCTCTGCAATCAGGATAACAATAAAGCCTAGACCAATCAGTTTCCCCACAACTTCTGGTTCAGTAAGATATTCGAAGTGGTCAAGGCATACCGCAAGCTTAGAGTTCTTAGTCTTCTCCTTAATTCTCTTTAGCAGATCGTAGTTGCTTCTACTGAATATCGGAGCACTGATAGCCGAGATAATTTCTCTTAGTACAGCGTTTGTTGTTTGATAGAGCGAGCAGTCGATGTAGACCGATCTTCCCTTAAACTCCTGAATCGCATGCTTTGCAATGGCCGACTTGCCAAGTCCTGGCGCACCGCAAACAAACGTATTAACCGAGTTTGCCATATAGCTGAGCAGTTCCGTTTTCTGCCTATCTCTATGAAAGAGCTTGTCAGGAACATAATTTTGTGAGAGGGCTTCTGGACTAGCGAGAATCTTCGAATTCATAGGTTAGATTTCAAAGAAAGATAGAAAATAGGTTACGAGCGTGTAGATTGCCGATAATACCGATAACATTGAACGACAAGGCAAGGTGCATCAAGTCAATTTTCTAGCGAAGATAACAATTTTGAATAAGCCTATATTTGATAACAGTTCAACGTCAAGGGGTGAAAAATTGGCTACTGAAGATAAGAGTATGTTCCCAAGATATGATGACCGAATTGTTCAGCAGATACGTGAGTGGTGTGAAACTGGAAGGTACGGGAGGTATCAGAGATTTTCTAGATCTTTAGAAGAGTTTCTAGTTGAGCTAGGATATCTCATAGTTCTTCAACAGCTTGAGATTAGGTCGATTTTAGGAAAGATAGAATCTCAACTAACCGCTCAAAAAGGGAATCGAGATCAATCAACGCGTTAAGTATGAAGACCGCGAAGGCGATGTAGAAAAGGGGCTCGGACAAATTCCTTAATATCTTCGAAGGCGTAGGGTGCTCAACTCTCACACTTTTGGATACACCTATCATTATTGCACACAGAAGAAATACCAAGGTCAGAGGAAGCCAAAGTACACTCGGTTTAACAGCTTCAAACGCTCTAGTGATGGCGATAAGTATCCCCGAAAAGGTAAGTAGGATATCAAACTTTACGTTCTTCCTAGACTCCGCAAAGTATCCAAGGAGTTTGCGACGTTCCAATGCATCCTCTATTCTAGTCATATCGCCCAGCCATCCTTTAGCAGAGACAAGATGAATTTTATGAAGCTTCCAAGGCTCAGATAATGCTACTTTCGGTATGTGTTTCCCAAAATATACGAATGGCCTTGGTTCAATCTGATAAAGCACAAATCTTGCAAGCCATAGGACATTGTTGACACTCCCACCGATGACCGCCGTTAAACCTCTTAGCACTATGTAGTATGATTCTCTTCCTGTCTCTATATCGTATACCTCGTAATTTTGAAGAATAGCCTCTGTATACGGTTCGGGGGTCGTCACTTCTACCGGATAATCAAGTGGAATATTCAAGAGCTCATCGATATCAGAAGAATACTTGGGAAGCACTTCGTCTATAAATTCATAATCTGGTTTTGTTTTCCGAAGATGCCAAACAGGATAAGTGTAGATCCAAACAGGACCATTAAGGTTTGCCTTGAGGAATTCCATAATAAATTGGCAGGCCGTTTTCTCAATATGAAGGAGCATGTCCCTACTTTGTTTTGGAGCGAACCCTTCTTTTCCTTCGACTTCCGCTACGCAGATAAGCCTTAGAGCCATACCCGCCTCATAAATTGTGTACGATACGTTTAGATTTTCAACGACTTCGACTTTGCTCTTAAGTCTACGGCCTATTTTTTCTTTAGGAGTTTCCGCAACAAGTTTAGCTTGTCTGTCGAAATCTTCACTGTTCATTTCTATCCAAGCAATCAGGTATAAAGAGAGGGCAGAGAATCTGAGGCCTTCCAAAAGCATTCGACCAAAGCTTTCGTACTTGTAAGTATAAGAAGCATTCTTGATATAATATCATTGTCATTAAAAGGTCGTGGTACCTTTGTCTGATGAAAAGCAAGATATTAGGGAGAAGGTATGGAGATCTCTGTCGAAGGCAAAGATCTGTGAAAGTCCATGGGGAAGAATACCAGATTTTATCGGCGCAAGAGAAGCTGCGGAGAGGCTAAGGCGCATGGATTTGTATCAAGAGTCAGAAGTGGTTTCTGTTAATCCTGATTCACCACAACGTCCAGTAAGGGAAATGGTTTTACGCGATGGGAAGAAACTTCTCGTTGGTACGCCGAAGTTAGAAAAGGGCTTCATATTGCTTGAAAATCTGAGGGGCAATGAATGTGAAGCCTCTACTCTCAGTGGGCTTAGAAAATATGGTAAGCCAATATCGCTTGACAAACTTCCCAAAATCGATATAAAAGTAGTCGGTTCAGTTGCCGTAACGCGTGATGGAGGTAGATTAGGCAAGGGCACTGGATACTTTGACTTAGGCTATCTTGTGTTCAGAGAGTTGAAGGTTCTAGATGACAGCACCCCCATTATAACCACGGTTCATGACCTGCAAATGGTTGAGAGGATACCGATGACAGCAGATGATGTACCCGTAGATGTAATAATCACCCCTACTCAGACTATCGAAACGCACACCGTATACTCGAAGCCGAAAGGTGTACCTTGGAGTGAATTAGAAAGGAGAAAAATTGGTGAGTCACCGCTCATCAAAGCGCTTATCAAAAATCGAGACCGATAGGAAGCAAATATGCAGACTGAGTTGTAGATTGCTGATGATACCAATTATATTCTAGCATCTACGGAATCTCAATGCGTCGATAAATCTCATTCTCCCACTTTCCCATTCTCTTTCTCGATCGCATGAGTGAAGAGACCAATACGGCTAGAAAAATCGTAGAGAAACTGGTTTCACAATATATTCCGGCAAAACCTACAAGGATCTCGCTCAAACTGTACTGGGACGATAAACGCTCGTTGATCAATATTAGCGGAGATAATTTGAATCAAACCGTTGAACATCCTCAAGCTATCGACTTCACATCTTTTGCTGGTGGTGTTCTTGAGGCATACAGCGAGGCATATGGTGAGTTAGAAGTAGTTCCAGTGAGCTTCAGAGAGGAAATATACAGAAACGATAAAGTTTCAATAGACCTTTATCCAACTGGAAGCGCGGGAATCTTTGATATTTTCGTCGAGTACAATGAGGGTCTAAGGAAATAAAGGAACATTCACTGATCAATAAACAAGAATTGAAATAGTATTCATCTCTCAAGTGTGAGTTTTCCGAAGGGTACTACTGAGCATCCGATAAACAAATCTGGCAAGAGAAAGGTTCTTGTTAGTGTTTGGGATTTTGGTGCAGTTCACCCTCAAAGTGAGAGGAGTTATTACTTATGCAATGATCATCCAGCTAAGATGCGACCACCTTTAGCAAAAGCAATTTTGCAGTTGTATGGAGAAAGCCCTGTTTTAGATCCGATGGCTGGTATCGGCACTACTTTAGTTGAAGCTATGCTTTTAGGAATGGATGCTGTAGGCGTTGAGTTTGAGAAGAAGTTTGTCGATCAAGCTAACAGAAACATTTCTCACGTAGCGAAATTATTTCCAAGTAGAGATCCTGGTAAAGCTGTTTGCATTAAAGGCGATGCCAGAGATCTTTCATGTCTGAGCGCTCAAAAAGTTGGTAGCGTAATATTTTCTCCTCCTTACTTTAATGCTATTGAATCTGTTAGCAAAGGATATCAAGGTCCTGAAGGTGGGCATTTAGAAAGACAACACAAATTGGCCAAAGAAGGAAAATCTGGCTATTGTGATAAGGATAACATAGGGCGTTTTGACAAGTATGGGAGTATAGTCTTTAGTCCTCCATATTTTGATGCATACACGGAATCTTAAGCGCTATAGCGAGTAATTGAATGCTTCAACAAGGCGTTAGAGGAATTGAAGTAACTGAAGAAATAAAGGAAATTCTGCCCGTTAGTAAGCGTGATTCTATCATTTGGCATTGTATCTTCTATGCAAAGCTACAAGCCATCGGTTAATAAGAGCTTAAGCAAAGCATCCAATGAAGAGAATGTTCATGGGTATATTCCATCCAAGTGTGATTTAAAGTGCTACAAGTGTCGTTACCAGGGAACTTGCATCATACCGAGGAGACTAATAGAAGCTAGAAGACGTTATGCGTTCGCAATCGAGAACAAAAATCTTTTCCTCAACCGGAAATACGGGCGCAATAGCTTCGGATCTATGCTCCTCAGCTTGGAAGACTATGGCAAACTCTTCAGGTCACTTGTTGCGAGATTCCCGTACTTGACCAGAAAAATTCTTCGTTACAGAAGGAATCAGAAATAACGGAATCTTTGCACGTAGATAAACCTGATTCTATTATCTTCCTATCTTGTCTATTAGAGTCGAATGCATTACAGGGTTGACATCTGCATAGGTAGTGACAACGATTCAAGGAGAATCTGCAAGAGCTATCTGAA
>Ga0315312_1002987_pt1 | contig 11210 bp, 10 predicted proteins | sample TDP7_MG_FD_203629 | JGI IMG/M metagenome (GOLD analysis project Ga0315312, IMG submission 203629) | Freshwater sediment microbial communities from Lake Towuti, South Sulawesi, Indonesia - TDP7 | ecosystem: Environmental > Aquatic > Freshwater > Lake > Sediment | place: Indonesia: South Sulawesi... | reverse complement strand
CAGAAAGTAGTTGCAGTAAGCAGTTCGAGAGTTACATGGAAAGCCCGGAATCAGGTCGCTCAGGCGGGGCGGATTTCCAGTCGATCAGCCACCTGATCCGCAACTTTCGTTCCGTAGACGAGTTCGAGAATCTTCAGGCCTAAGTCGAGTGATGATGACACTCCACCCGTAGTGATGACGTTGCCATCTACGACAACCCTCTCGTTCACGACCTTGCAGAACCTGCTCAGTTCATCCCTGTGGTCATGATGGGTTGCGCCTTTCTTCCCCTCCAGGACGCCGGCTTCTGCAAGAACCAAGGCGCCGGTGCATACAGAGCACACAACACGGTCTTCGCTGAACCGTTTGATTTTCTCGAGGAAAGCCCTATCCTTGATCAATGCGCGAACCCCTTTGCCGCCGGGGATTACAACCATATCATAGCCCCGGAAATCCTTGGTGACTCTGTGAGGCTCAATTGTCAGGTTGTTTGCGCATTTGATCTTCCGCTTGAGGCCGATGATGTCCACTTTCAGGGCTTCATCTATCAACAGGCTGCCATCTTCCTTCATCGCAATGGTCTTCGTAAGGATCTCATAGACGCCTACGAAATCAAGCTCTTCAACGTCTGGAAAGACGTAGACTGCGATCTTCTGGAGCTTCAAATCGGTGCCCTTCTTGCCAACGTGTCTAGCCTTCACGAATCTCGAATATTGGGTGTGAGACTGAAGGATTGAACGTGCTGAGCTATCTGGAAGACCTTGAAGGTCACGCGACAGATGGACCCTAGACCTGTTTGAGATGCTTCAGGGCCTCTTCCACGCTTTGGAATCCATACTTTATCTCGGCGAACTCTTTCCTTAGGGCCAAGACATCCGCTTTAACTTCGGAAGGCTCGCGGCGGTTCTTTATCACGTCCAGCATCAAGTCGCAAAGGTGTTTTATGTCGCCTTCCTTGAAGCCTCTTCTGGTCACGTCTTGGAAGCCAATCCTTATGCCTGATGGGTTCTCGCGGTTGCTCTGGTCATCGTAGGGAAGCAGGTTCCTGTTCAAGATTATGTTAGCCGCTTCAAGGTCCTCTGCAACTCTTTTTCCGCCGCCATACTTGCGAACGTCGACAGCTAGCTGATGCGACCTCGTGAAACCCTTAGACTCACCGAGCACCTTCACCCCGTTCTCGTTCAGGCATTGCCCAGCTGTCTGAGCGTTCGCCACCGTCTGCCTCGCAAGCTCCTCGCCGAAGACCTTCAACTCCAGAGCAGCCACACCCATGGCGGGCAACCTGCCCAGATGAGTGTTCGATGTGCTCAACGGGAAAACAGCGTACTGAACTTCCCTGATAGCTTTTTCCATGCGACCGTTCTTCAAGTCAGCAAGGATTACGCCTCCCTGCGGGCCTGGAAACGTCTTGTGAGTTGAGGAAGTGATGAAATCTGCTCCTTCCCTCAGCGGGTCTTGGAACATGCCTCCTGCTATGAGACCGAAAACATGGGCACCGTCATAAACAATATAGGCGCCTACTTCATCCGCGACGGCTTTCAGCTCCTTGACCGGATGGGGAAAGAGGAAGAGGCTTCCACCAAACGTTATGACGCCTGGCTTCGCAGCCCTGATTATGCTGGCTGACTTGTCGGGGTCTATGTTCATCTCGTCCATGTCGTAGGCGTGGTCTATGTTTACTAGTCCCAGGACCATGCCCGCCAAACCCGCGTAGTCATGGGAGATATGCGCCCCGCAGCTGAGCGGCGTCACAACCATCTTATGGTTCTTCGTGGCCATTGAAAGCCCCTTGAAAGTTGCGAGGTTGGCATGGGTGCCAGAGACAAGGCGTACATCTGCCCAGCTACACTTGAAAAGTTTCTTCATGAGGTCAGTTGCGCAGTCTTCGATGACTGTCATGTATCTCTGGCCTTGATAGTACCTTTTCTTGACGTGGCCCGTGAGGTCATTCTCGCCCTCAGCATATCTGCTCTCCAGGTCCATTGACAGCTTAAGCATCTGTCTGACCGCTGGAGACTTCAGCCCCTCACTTGCTATGAGGTTTATGCACTCAGTGTCACGGTATTGTTCATGTTCCTCGCTGACCTCTATGAGCTCAAGAGCCAGCTGGAAGAATTCGTCCATTGCCTATACCCACTTCGAGTTAATATCCGCATAGTGAGAATGAACGAGTTATATATCCCTTGCGCATCTCCTAGAGAACGCCAAAAGACTTTAATAACACAGAATTCTGATTCATTCAACGTTTGGGAAGGAAGGATTTTGGGCAGACTTGATGGGAAAACCGTAGCAATAATTGTCGCCAACGAGTTCGAGGACATAGAGCTGCTCTACCCTATTCTACGGCTTAGTGAAGAAGGAGCCAGAATCATTGTTGTGCCGTTGGAGATAGGCCTGCATCCTAGACCGTCAGCCAAGAAACCTGTCTCAGGTCGGTACGGGACACCGGTCCCGATCGAGGTTATGGCTGTGGGAAGAAGGTATACGTGCTCCAAGATCGAGGACTTAGACCCAAAGAAGATTGACTGCCTTCTTTTTCCAGGAGGCTTCTCCCCCGATGCTCTGAGGCTTGATGAAAGGGTTCTGGCACTCACGAAGAAGATGAACAGCCTTGGCAGGTTCATTGCCGCCATATGCCATGGTCCTCAAGTGCTCATCTCCGCCGACTTGGTCAAGGGAAAAAGGGTCACGTCCTACGTAGCTGTTAGGGATGACCTCATCAACGCAGGAGCAAAATTCCTGGATACGGCAGCCATGAGGGATGGGAACATAATAACCGGACGGGTTCCCGACGACCTTCCTGAATTCTGCCAGGAGATAATAAGAGCCCTAAGCGAGAAAGGCGCCTAGTTGAGCAATTGCCATCTCTCACTTGTTGTGGTTGTTCAAGCGGGCCTTGATGGCTGAAAAATGGCTATTCCACACCTCATCAGCATAGTTAGTCCATAAAGCAGTCTTTTTCTCTTCTTCCTCTCTGTTGCCGGGAGGAGGGGGATATATATAGGCTGGTCAGGTTTCCTAGCCTTCTTTGCAGCGTCTTCTAGGCTCATCCTAACTCCTCCTCCCAAAGAATTATTTGAGGATATAGCCAGCGTAGGGAGCTGTGGGAGAAGCAAGGCTTAAATATCTAATATTCGACATAATAACGTCTCAAAATATATAGAATGCGGAATATTGGAGGGAAAGAACTGTCTCGGACAAGCGAGTCCAGAGAGATACGGTCAATCGAAGAGATCAACGAGAAGATAGAACGCGGCGACGCTGTGGTTCTTACAGCTGAGGAGATGATAAAGCTCGTGGAAAGCAGCGGTGTAGAGGTCGCTGCGAAAGAGGTTGATGTTGTCACTTCGGGAACCTTCGGCGCTATGTGCAGCTCGGGAGCCTTCCTGAACTTTGGGCATGCCGATCCGCCGATCAAGATGACCAAGTGCTGGCTAAACGATGTCCCCCTCTACAAGGGGCTTGCCGCCGTTGACGGGTACTTGGGCGCCACAGCTTTGAGCGAGACTCGAGGCTTCGAATACGGTGGCGGACATGTCATAGAGGACCTTGTCGCAGGCAAGGAGATTGAACTGAGGGCCGAGTCCTACGGAACTGACTGCTATCCGCGCCGGCATGTCGAGACAGTAATATCGATCGACGACCTGAACCAAGCTGTATTGCTGAACCCTAGGAACTGTTACCAGAGGTATGACGCCGCCACGAACAGCACCGACCGCGTCATCTATACCTATATGGGCACGCTTCTGCCGAACTATGGGAACATCACCTTCTCAGGCGCCGGTCAGCTAAATCCGCTGTGCAAAGACTGGAATTATGAAACCATTGGGATCGGGACGAGAATATTTCTGGGCGGGGGAGTCGGCTACGTCATTGGCGAAGGAACTCAGCATAGCCCCAAGAAAGGCTTCGGTACCCTTATGGTTCGTGGCGACCTTAAGCAGATGGAGAGTCAGTATTTGAGAGGTGGCGTTTTCCATAGGTACGGTGTTACCCTATATGTAGGTGTCGGCATCCCCATCCCCATTATTAACGAAGGGGTCGCCTCAACAGCGGCTCTGAGAGACGATGAGATATTCGTGGACATACGTGACTACGGCGTGCCGACGAGACCCGATTTGAGGCCAGTCGTGAAGCATGTCTCCTACGCGGAGCTGAGGTCGGGAAAGGTCGCAGTCGGAGAAAAAGACGTGCCTTCCTCTTCCCTTTCAAGCTACAAGGCGGCTAGAGAGATATCCGAGGTTCTGAAGAGATGGATTCTGGAAGGAAAGCTCCTCCTCACAAAGCCCGTGGAACCTCTCCCGACGCAAAGAGAATTCAGGCCTCTGAAGATAGAAAAGAAGGAACTCAGAGTAGGCGATGCGATGAGGACAGAGGTTGTAACAGCGAAACCTGACGACGACGTGAGGGATGTTGCCCGTAAACTTGTCCAAAGGGGTATCGACCATCTGCCCGTAGTCGACGAAGGCAAGAAGCTGATCGGGATCGTGACATCCTGGGATCTGGCACGAGCCATAGCTAACGATAAGCGGAAACTCGCAGACATCATGACCAAGCGTGTCATAACCGCGCTGGAGAACGAGTCCATCGATGTTGTTGCTAGAAGAATGGCTCAACATAACATATCAGGAGTGCCAGTCGTGGACGCATCCAACCTCGTAACAGGCATCATAACAACGGATGACATCTCCAAGAAGTTGATAGAAGGAGGGAGAACCACGGTATGAGAGTCAGACTCATATACTCCTATCAAGTAGTCGAGAAGCCGATTCTCGCAGACATCATACTCAAAACTGGCCTAGCAATTAACATACTCGAGGCCAAGGTGAACGCACAAAAGGGCGAACTCGTTGTCTCGATCCCCATAGCCGGGAGAGAACTCGAAAAAATCCTAGCAATGTTCAAGGAGGCTGGGGTTGAGGTCCAGAAGTTCACGAAGACTCTCCAGATAGACTATGAGAGCTGCGTTTCTTGCGGAGCGTGCATATCGCCCTGCCCAACCAGAGCCTTGAGCTTCGGACCGGAGTGGACGCTCGAATTTGACGAAGAGAAATGCGTAGCCTGCAGAATCTGCGTGGACGCATGCCCGGTCAAGGCCATAGAAGCTCAACTATAGAACGCAATACGCGCCCTTCGGTCGCTCCAATTTCGCTCGTACAATCGGAGCAGCATACTGGCTTGATGCTGGGTGGTAACGTCCCTTTTCCTTAGATATGCATGCAGGTTCGCGTATCCGAATCTTTAAAGAGCGTCCTCTTTTCCCGGCTATAGTGATCGCCCGGCACGTTTTCTGGGATAGCGAGATACTTTTTCCGGGTATCGAAGGAAGAATTATTGTTATAAATATGAAAAAATATATATCTTCCCCAGCACCTATTGATACTGGGCATCCACCGAGTCGGCTCAAGGATATGGTGAGCACCACGTGACAATTCCTCCCTCAATCGGCGTGTACATTTGCCACTGCGGAGGAAACATAAGCGACACGGTGGACGTAGCCAAAGTCAAGGAAGCAATAACCAAATCCCACGGTGTAAAAATCTGTGAAACGTATGACTATATGTGCAGCAAGCCTGGCCAAGACATGATTGAGCGGGATATCAACGAACACAAGCTCAACAGGGTTGTAGTGGCGTCCTGCTCGCCGAGGATGCATCTTGACACCTTCAGGCGGGCGGTCAAGCGGGCGCGACTGAACCCGTACCTTCTAGACATGGCAAACATTAGAGAGCAGTGTAGCTGGGTTCACGACGACAAGGAGCTCGCCACAACCAAGGCAACAGCGATCATCCGTGGAATGGTTGAACGCGCACGGCATCTTGAGCCTCTGGAAGCAAAGAAAATAGCGGTCAACAGGGATGTAGCGGTCGTAGGTGGAGGAATCGCGGGCATACTGGCATCCATCGAACTAGCTGACAAAGGCTATAAGGTCTATCTGATCGAAAGAAGTCCAAGCATTGGCGGCCGCATGGCTCAGCTGAGCAAGACCTTTCCAACTCTTGACTGCTCGGCGTGCATTCTCACGCCCAAGATGGTTTATGTTTCCCAGCATCCAAACATAGAGATCATTGACATGGCTGAACCAATCGCTGTGAACGGATCACCAGGCAACTATAGTATCACTGTCACGATAAGACCGAGATATGTAGACAAGGAGAGATGCATCTCCTGCGGCGAATGTGCAAGGGTGTGTCCAGTCAAGAAGCCGAGTGAACACGAAGAAGGCTTGACGCAGGAAAAAAGCATCTTTCTGCCCTTCAAGCAGGCCGTTCCGAACGCCTATGTTATTGACCGAGACCTCTGCCTGTGGTTCAACAAGGGGGTCTGCAGAGTCTGTGAAAGGTTCTGCAAAGGCAAGGCTATTGTCTTCGATCAGAAAGAAGAGATAAGAGAACTGAAGGTCGGAGCCGTGGTTGTGTGCACGGGCTATCAACAGCTTGACCCGCGCTTGTCAAAGGAAATCTTTGGCGGATTGGATCTTTTCGGGCAATACGGCTTCGGTCTTCACCCCGATGTTGTTACAAACCTTCAGTTTGAGAGGCTCATGCTGCAGGGAATCCATAGACCCTCCAGCAATAATCCGCCTAAGAAGGTAGCTTTCGCCCTCTGCGTAGGGAGCAGAATGGATCAGGGGGTTCAGTACTGCTGCAAGATTGGATGCATGAACGCCATAAAGCAGGCGCTTCTACTTCTTAAGGCTGTGCCTGACGCTGAGCCATGGATTTTCTATACCGACATCCGCGCACACGGCAAGGGGTACGAGGAATTCTACTCCAATGCGCGCGCACATAATGTGAAATTCATCAGAGGCAGAGTTGCGGAAGTTGTGCCCAACGGAGACAGTCTAATTCTGAGGGCGGAAGACACAATCCTCAGCAGACAGGTGGAAGAAGAGTTCGACCTAGTCGTGCTCAGCCCAGCGTTGCTGCCCAACGAAGGCTCAGCTGAGCTATCTAAGATGCTTGGGATAGATCTTGGACTTGACAGTTTCTTCTTGGAGAAACACCATAAGCTGAGGCCTGTCGACACAAAGAGGGAAGGCGTATACCTAGCTGGCTGCGCTCTTGGACCTAAAGACATACGGGAAACCACAATTGAGACCATGGCAACCGCATCCAAGGTGACGACTTTTCTCGGCAAGGGCGAGCTTTCGGTATCGCCGGAGATCGCCCACATCCTTCCGGAAAGATGCAATGCCTGCGAAGAATGTGTGAAATATTGTCCAACGAAGGCCATAGAGTCGACGCCCAGTGGCGTGGTGATCAACTCGATCTCCTGCACGGGCTGCGGTATCTGCGTGGCAAGATGCCCTACCGAAGCCATCGATCTGAAGCACTCAACAGACGCCCAGCTGATCGCGCAGATCCAAGGGACATGCACCGGAGAGGGTGACCGCCCGTTAATCATAGCCTTCCTTGAGAGGACGACTGCCTACGGTTCAGCTGACCTTGCTGGGCAGACGAGAGTCTCCTATGCGGGAAGTGTTAGGATCATCGCCGTCCCCAGCACAGGAAGAGTCAGCCTGAGACATTTGCTACACGCTTTTGCTAGCGACGCGGATGGTGTAATACTGATCGAGGGTGATGACAGCCCCTTCCAAGAAGACCAGGTTCGGGAACACGTGAACAATATGAAGAAAGAGCTAGGGAGATTTGGCGTCGAATCCCTTCGCGTTGCTTCGACAACGACAACCCTGCCCCAGTATGACAAGGTTGTGAACCTATTCCAAACCTTCCATGAAAGGATATCAAAGATGAAGCGGATTCCGCCTGAGAAGCGTCAGAAGATTGCCGAGGCCTTAGCAGGAAGCGGATCAGCATGAACTCCCGCCAACCCCATCATATAACAAGTCGGATTTCGGATCGTTCCTTTTTGGACGAGATCATGAAGATGCCAGGCGGGGATAAGATACTCGACTGCATCCAATGCGGCGTCTGTGCTGGTTCATGCCACGCAAGGTTCGCCATGGACTACAGTCCAATGCAGATATTGAAAATGGTGCACTTGGGACTTAGGCGAGAAGTTCTTTCGAGTTCCACCATCTGGATATGTGCTTCGTGCTACACCTGTGCCTCTCGATGTCCGCGGAGCCTCGACATTCCAGCCATCATGTCAGGCTTGAAGAACGTCGCTATGAGGACCAACGTGCCAGCTCCCGTGGCGCTCAAGCCGATTTTCCATAGACAGTTCACCGAGATCATTGGCAGATACGGGAGGATGCATGAGCCTGAGCTGAAGATGAGATTGATGAAAAAGACCAATCCGTTTGAGATACTACAGAACGCTTCCTTCGGCGTCCGGATGTTCAGAAAGGGTAAGGTGAGGCTAAGGCCCAGCAGGATAGGCTCTTCGACCCACTTTTCAGAGATCTTTAGGAACGCTTCCAATGAGGAGAGGCGAAGATGAGATATGCCTTCTTCCCTGGGTGTTCCCTCCATGCATCGGCAAAGGAGTGCGCTATGTCAGCAAACGCGGTAAGCAAATGTCTGGGCATCGAACTGGTGGAAATCCCCGAATGGAACTGCTGCGGATCAATAGACGCTGTGTACGCCTACAACCCTTTCTTGTCAGTTTCGTTGTCAGCCAGAAACCTCGCCATCGCTGAAAAGATGGGAATGGACATAGTTACCCTCTGCAGCGCATGTTTTTTCACCCTCTCTAGGGCAAGCAACATTCTCAGGGAAAATGCAGAGATAAAGAAAAGGGTTGCCGAAGTAATCAACGACGCTGGACTGAAATTTGAGGGCGGGGTCAAAGTAAGGCACTATCTAGACGTTCTTTCCAACGACGTTGGGGTTGAGGAGATTAGCCGTCAGGTGAAGGTGCCGCTGGGGGGCTTGAGGGTTGCGCCCTACTACGGCTGCTTGGTTGTCCGACCGAAAGTGATCCAGAGATTCGACGATCCCGAGCATCCAACGTCGATGGATAGCGTGATCGAGGCCCTTGGAGCAGAAGCAGTCTACTATCCAGACAAAACCCGATGTTGCGGAGCATCACTGGTCATCACGGATGAGAGCGTGATGATGGAAATGGCCAAGGGGTTGTTGGTCACTGCGAAGAACATGCAAGCTGACTGTCTAGCGACACTCTGTCCGATGTGTCACCTCAATCTTGACGCAAAACAAAGGGACATAGAATCCCACTTTGGCGTCAGATTCGGGCTTCCCGTGCTTTATCTAACTCAGTTGATTGGAGTAGCCTTCGGACTGGACCCGAAGGAGCTGGGGTTGAATAGAAACCTAGTATCGCCGATGAAACTGCTGCAAAAGACGAAATGCGGATGACACTGGACGCCTCAGGGTACTCAGGTACGCTTCGGGCCTCTCTCATGCCAAAGGTATAAGAGCAGTTTCGGGTCGGTCTCCGAGAGGTAGGAATCAGATGGCGCTCAAGCCGATGTTTGATGATGTAGTGAGGGACTATGACTTATGCAATCGTGTGCTGACATGGGGACTTGACAAGGCTTGGCGAAGGTTTTGCGCTGCGGAATGTGCCTCGGGGAAGGTTGTGATTGACCTCTGCTGTGGAACAGGTGATCTTGCTCTATCGATATTGGATTCTTCCTCTTTCAAGGGTTTCGTCGGGGGACTTGACTTCAGCAAAGCGATGCTTAAGAAAGCAAGGAGAAAGAATGCTCTGGAAAAACGGAAAAAGGGTCAAATAAGCGCCAAGCATAGTGAGAGAAAGGGGTCCACGGGCACCCTAAGTTTCATCCTAGGGGATGTTGCCTACCTTCCCTTGCGGGACAAAAGCGTAGATCGGATAGGTATTTCGTTTGCTCTCCGTAATCTTGTCTTCAAGAACCCCAAGTCGAACACCTACCTGAAAGAGATTGTACGCGTATTGGAGCCCAGAGGAGAGTTCGTGTGTGTTGAAACTAGTCAACCAGAATCACTCCTCTTGAGGAATATTTACCATCTATACCTTAGGAAAGTCGTACCCTTCATTGGCGGACTCATTCCGAGGCACAAAGGCGCTTATCAGTATCTGGCAGTATCAGCCGCAAATTTCCTTCGAGCGGAAGCAGTTGCAGAGCTGTTGCTGAACGCTGGTTTCCGTGAAGTCTCATTCAGACATGTGACTTTCGGTATAGTCGCGCTGCACGTAGGGGCAAAATAGGCTTTGCATGAACCAGAACAACCAACAGGTCAATCCTCTTCGTGACTTTAGAAGAAGTCTAAGCGCAAAGAAAGGCAGACAGGTCTAGAAGGGACGTACCTCTCGTACCCCCTCCAGACCTTCTCTGGAGACGGTTGCATGAAAAAGTAATCAGTGTGGCAGCCCTGTGAAGGTGGAAGCGGCTAACTGTCTCGTTTCGCTAGGAAGATTTTTGCCTTCGGTTTCTTGCAGTGGGAAGGCAAAACGTTATTAATGTGATTAGAATAATAAAAATATCCCCAAGAACAGGATATCCTGGGAGCTATCAAAGATGACGCCTTTGGAAATGATTATGCTGCTGCATGGCTTTCTGGCAACACTCGTTCTCATGGCAGCCGCTCTGATCGCCGGTGTGCTGCTCTTCGTCAAGGATCTTAGTGAGAAGGATGTGAAAATAATGAAGCTGGTTAGCCTAGGAACGGTGTTCCTAGTGTTCCTTCTTGATATGACCGGGGCTTATGGCTACATTCCTTATCGTCTTCCAGCACCAAGCGCTAAGGCCGACATCGTAGCGACTGCGCCTTGGGCGCATGAAGTGTTCTTCGAATCGATGGAGTACGTCAGCTTGTTTGGACCAATAGTTGCTGCTGTCATTGCTTATGTTGTTTGGCACTATGGGGCTGGCATTGTGAAGGACTCGGCAATAAAGCGGGCGTTATTGGTTCTGTTGGCGCTTGCGACTTTGCTGGGGCTCGTTTTGGTGGGCGCTGGTGTGATCCCTACGAGAATAGCTTCGGTGAGGTGGAGAAGAATGAAATCTATGTCACAGCTCAAAGTCGCGGGCAGTCTAGCAGCAATGTTCCTTAGCAGTTCCGCAACTTCAGTCCTAATCGGAATCCTAGTCTACTTCAGAAAACAACTGCCATTCCTTGAAGTCTACAAGCCTGCAGGCACCTTCTCAGGCATATGGCTCTACTCATATCTGGCGTGGATAGTTCTATGGGCTCTGAGCTTTGCGGCACTGAGGAACAGAAAGGAAGCCGGAAGTCTCAGAACATGGATGATACTTCTAATCCTCTCAGTAGCAGCTGGCATATCGCTGGCTGAAGCAAGCCTAAAGTGGTATACCCTCT
>Ga0315312_1002986_pt1 | contig 11211 bp, 12 predicted proteins | sample TDP7_MG_FD_203629 | JGI IMG/M metagenome (GOLD analysis project Ga0315312, IMG submission 203629) | Freshwater sediment microbial communities from Lake Towuti, South Sulawesi, Indonesia - TDP7 | ecosystem: Environmental > Aquatic > Freshwater > Lake > Sediment | place: Indonesia: South Sulawesi... | reverse complement strand
TGAATTTCTTTTTCAGCTTTGTTCTTATTTACCATAATTTTTTTATAATTTCTTTCTTGACCGTTCAACTTTAGGTAAATCCTTTATTTTATATTTACCTTGTTTCATTCTTTTAATTTAACTCATTTTTCGCTTTTTTTCAATTTTGGCAATAGAAAAATCGCCCCCGCCAAGAGAGTAGATTTCCTACGCGGTAAACTTTTTTCAAGCCCCCACACCAAAATTTGGTGTGGGGGCAAGCCGATGATTTTTTTAAATTATTTTTCTCTCGGCCGTTCAACCCCAGTAGTAGAACGCTTCGCGTTCACTACGGGGCGAGTTTTCGGTAAAGATTTTAGTTTCATAAAGTTTATCCTATTTGTCGTTTTAGTTCAGATAGTAAAACTGTTTTGAAATCTTTAATTATTGCTTGTTGGTCTTGGGGTAAAAATGGAGAAACTTCGCTTTTATAATCAATGTCCATGGTTTCTATTAAATTCCGGACCTCAATAAGTCGCTTTTTTTGTTCAAGGGTTAAAAGTCCTTTTCTCATAATATAGTAAATGTCATAAAAATCGCGGGCTTTTTTTCGTTCCAAAAGGGCATCAATTTTTTCTTCAATTAAAAGTTCTTGAGGAAGGCGGTAAAGATTATAAGTTGGAATAAAATCATTGGGGATGGTTTCAATTTCCGCAGTAATTTGGCGTTCATCTCTAGCCGAAACGTTAATTGAAACGATAACTGGTGGGTAATCATAAATTTTCAAGGAGGCATCTCCATAATAACCTTCTTTTGTTGGTCCTGGTTTTGGCCCCAAATCTACTTTAATTCCCACTTTCTCTATTTCCACCAATACTTTAGTAAATAAATCTTCAATAAAATTTTTTACCTGATGGAAGGGGATATTAAAGGCAGAAAAATCTAAGTCCTCTGAAAATCGAGGGCTTCCGTAAATAAACCTCAGGGCTGTGCCTCCTTTGAACATAATATTGGAAGAACCCTCAATTTTATACAAATTTGAAAGAAAAAGATGTTGGAAATACTCTCTAATAATGTTGGGGAATTCTGGAGCTTGATACTTTTTGGCTAAATCTTGAATAGTTTCTTGGCTAATCATTGGAGTGTGGTTTTTATAATACTAATAAGTTTCTTATTATTAAATAATTTGGCGTAACGCAGAGCCTTTGCTGAATTAATTTTCTCTTTATCAAACCGACTAAGGGGTTTTTGTTTTTTAATTAATCGAAAATAATTTAAATCGACAAAAGCTTTCTCCGGATCAGCGATTATAAAAGAAAAATTGCCACTGACCTGGGTCTGATAGCCAGTAAATGCTTCTTTTTTAATAGAATTATAAGAAAAAATTTTTCCACCAACAGTAAAGCGCCTCGTCGCTTTAGAGGTTACTGAGGTAATTTGATATACAGTTTCAGGAATAACGCGATGATAAGATAGGCCGAATTCTAAAGAAATATAAGATGGTTCGTAAAGTTTATTGGCAAGATAGAGGTCGGGAACGTGGCTGTCGGCTAGCATATAAAGCCCGCGCTTTAAGCGCAAGATTAGTCCTTTTTTAGTATAACGATAAAGAAAAAAAGCGGCCGCGACTTTAGTAACGCCAAAAACTCGCCTTATATCTAAGGGAGTGAAAAGAGCGATTTTTTTCTCATTTAGCTTTTTCTGGAATAAATACCAATTCAATAATTTAGCCATATTGCTAATTTATCAAAATGGAGAATATCTGTCAAGAGCTAGGTTATTTTTCTTTGCCGGGGCGTTTGCGGTTTTTTCCCTTTACCCGGCGATGTTCGAGGCGAAAAGCCAACCCCCACCTTCTTTTTCTTCGGGTTTGTTTTGGTCTAATTTCTTTCATAATAATTAAATTTACCCCGTTACTCATTATTCAGGAGGCCTCGTTCATCTCATCGGATATACACAAGTTTCAGGATATGAGTAACGGGGTTTATATTATTTCTTTCTCCGTTTTCTCTCTATTTCTCTTACTTCTTTTTCGCCGAAACCGAAGTGGTGGGCAATTTCGTGGAAAACCGTATTTCTCACCAATTTTTTAATTTCTTCAGGGCTTGAAGCAAAATTCTCAATTGATTCTTGAAAAATAGTAATTTTATCTGGCAATATCATCCCAAAACCCCTTCCCCACTTTGTTTGGGGAACTCCCTCATAAAGGCCCAACAAAAATCCGCCATATCTTATTCCCGTTTTTCTCAGTTGCTCTCGAGAAGGCCTTTTTTCAACGCAAATCGCCACGTTATCCATCTTTTGACGAATTTTTTCTGGCAGACCTCTGGTGGCCTCTTTGACTAATTTTTCAAACTCGCTTTGCTTCATTTTTTTAATTTAACTTATTTTTCACTTTTTATCAATTTTAAAAACAAAAACGGGCAAAAGTACCCGTTTTCGCCGCTGAGCTCCGTATACTTAAATTAGTTCGAACATTTTTCGCCGCCTGCGGCGGCGAAAGCAAGCCCCCGTAATTTGCGGCTCGCCCGCAAGCGGGCTCGCCGCGTTCTTTGACAATTTCAAGTTTTTCTTTGGCGACAAATTCTATCTTTCGTCATCGATAAAAATTTCGTAATAAGAAATAAAAGTTGGAGCGCTTATCCCTATCCAGAAGAAAAATTCTTCAAAAGGAAACTTTAACCCAAATAGTTCAACGCTTCCAATATACTGCCCATAGAAACCCCATTGCCCCAACTTTAAAGCCGTAAGTTCAAAAACTAGATAGAGAAACGAGAAAAATATACCAAGCTTAATAAATTTGTGAATAAATTTTGGTTTTAGGTAAAGGATATAAAAGAGGGGCAGTATCGCAACACTCCCAAGGATTAAATATGAATAAGAAAATTTAAGCGAGTTAGGCGAAACAAGAAATATAATGGTTATTGCTAAAAATACAAGTATGGTTGGAATAAGTGCGTATTTGAAATGTTTAGATATTGTTTTGTGTTTTTCGTCATCGAGAAAGTGTTCATAAAAAGCAGTAGTCAAAAATATGAGAAAGAAAAACCATATCATATCATCGATTGGTACGACCCCAAAAATTTTCCAAGGGAAAACCAACTGATGAACTAACCACGCATCATTAAAAGTAGCCAATAAATCGAAAATGAACGCAAAAAGTAGACCAAATACTATTGAGGCGATAAAAATTTTCTTATAGTTTTTTCTTTCCCTCCAGCAGAGATAAAAAGCAGGAATTATAAAATAAAAAATTGTCGAGATAAGTGGCTTTACCTCAAAAGTAAGTATTATAAAGGTCGAAATTACTATAAGTAAAATTAAAACGAGAAGGTCAATAAGTTTACGATTCATAAAAAATTTTCTTTTACAAAATGTGGTTTGAGACGATATTTTTTTCCGGTTCTTTGGCAGTTTTTGAAGAACGCGGCGAGCCCGCTTGCGGGCGAGCCGCAAATTACGGGGGCTTGCTTTCGCCGCCGCAGGCGGCGAAAAATGTTCGAACTAATTTAAGTATACGGAGCCAGTAAGGAAAAGTCAACGATTTGTTGGTCGCCTCGCTTCGCTCGGCGACCAAATTGAACGGGATTTTGGGCGAAAAAATCAGTTGGCGGTTTTGTTTTTAATAAAATTAAAAGTAAAATAAAATTTTTATCAAAAATATGAAATACTTTATCTACGCGAGAAAATCAACCGAAGATGAGGACCGACAAGTCCTCTCGATTGAATCGCAACTCTGCGAGTTGCGAGAATTTGCCGCCAAAGAAAAACTTGAAATTGTCGCCTCGCTTTGCGAGGCAAAAACTGCCAAAGAACCGGGGCGAATAAAATTCGCCGAAATGTTGCAGAAAATTGAAAGAAGAGAAGCCGAGGGAATTTTATCTTGGCACCCCGATAGATTGGCTCGCAATTCTGTTGATGGTGGTAAAATTATTCATATGATTGACCGCGGCTTGATAAAATCCCTAAAATTTCCCACTTTTTGGTTTGAGCCAACTCCACAAGGTTTATTTATGTTGAATATCGCCTTCGGCCAATCGAAATATTTTGTAGATAATTTGCGAGAGAATACCAAAAGAGGACTAAGACAAAAAATTAGAAATGGCGTCTGGCCTGGCTGGGCGCCGGTTGGCTATCTCAATAATCTAAAAACTAAAATGATTGATGTTGATTCGGAAAAAGCACCAAAGGTCAGAAAACTTTTTGAACTTTACGCCACCGGAAACTTCACCTTTCATTCTCTCGCAAATTGGTGCAAAGAACACAACTTGAAAGGAAATCTTGGCAAAGATATTTCAACAAGTAATATCCCAATAATTCTACAAAATATTTTCTACACTGGACTGATGAAATACAAAGGGGAAATTTTTGAGGGAAAACATAAGCCATTAATTTCAAAGAAACTTTTTGATAGGGTTCAGGAAGCATTGAAACAGCGAGGCCGAATCCAAGAAATCAAAAAACATAATTTTATTTTTCTTGGCTTGATGAAATGTGCTTCTTGCGGCGCTTCTATAACCGCTGAAATACAAAGGGGTCATAATTATTATCGTTGCACAAAAAAGAAAGGGCTTTGCCAAGAAAAACATTATTTAAGGGAAGAAAATTTAATTGAGCAAATCAAATCTTTTCTTCAAAAAGTTTATTTGTCGAGCCAAGACACAAAGAAAGTTTTAGCCGAGCTTGAAAAAGATGAATTGCGAGCAAAAGAACAAACAAACGCCACTGTTCAAAATCTCAAAGAAGAACTTCCACAAATCGATAAGAAATTAGAAAAATTGATGGATGTTTATTTGAATGAAGTGATTTCTACCGAAGAATATACTTCCCGAAAACAAAAAATCCTAACTCGGAGGTTAGAACTACAGGAAAAGATACGAGATTTTGAACAAAAGGGATTGTCTTGGCTCGAACCGGCCAGAGACTTTGTTTTGAAGCTGAATTATGCGGAAAAATTGCGGAACTCCCAAAATTATCAGGAAATGGCAACATTTCTTAAAAATATCGGCTCGAACCACATTTTACAAAACCGCCAACTGATTTTTTCGCCCAAAATCCCGTTCAATTTGGTCGCCGAGCGAAGCGAGGCGACCAACAAATCGTTGACTTTTCCTTACTGGCTCCGCGGGTAGGATTCGAACCTACAACCTAGTGCTTACACCATAATCCTCTTGTTTCCAAAGGGGGTGGACTATCTCATCACCGTGGTCAAAGAGCTGTTGACTTTAGGTGTTCCGGTATCTAGTCTCTACGGGTCCATAATAATGGTTCCCACGGTATTACCTTGAAATTGTCGAGGGCTTCACCGTTATCCCGGAATGTTCATTCCAAAATTTCTTTTGGAAGCTGCAAAAATTTACAGGCACCCGCGCTACCATTGCGCCACCGCGGAATGTGCCGCTTTTGACGGCTTTTACATTATATACTATTTTTAATAGCCTTTCAATTTCTTCAATGCCCGGTGTTCTCTGATTCTTTCTAAAGCTTTGGCTTCAATCTGACGGATTCTTTCTCTGGTTACTCCAAATTCCTGGCCTACTTCTTCCAAAGTGTGGGTAATGCCATTTTCTAAGCCAAATCTCATTGATAATATTTTTTGCTCTCTTGGTGTTAAATCAACTAAAATTTCTCTTAATCTTTCTCTCAAAAGAGTTCTGGCTGCCTCCAAGGAAGGAGGAGCTTGTTTTTCATCTTCAATAAATTCAGCCAAAACGCTCCCCTCTTTTTCTTCGCCAACCGGGGTTTCCAAAGAAATTGTCTCTTGAGAAATTTTGGCTACGTGATGAACTTTATCAACCTCAATTCCCATTTCAGCAGCAATTTCTTCAGCTGAGGGTTCTCGACCAAGATTTTGCAGCAAACTTCTTCTGGCCTGGGTGTATTTTGACATAGTTTCTACCATATGAACCGGAATCCGAATAGTTCTTGCCTGATCAGCCAAAGCTCGGGTAATGGCCTGGCGAATCCACCAGGTGGCATAAGTTGAGAATTTATAACCCCTTCGCCAATCAAATTTTTCGACTGCCCGAAACAAACCCAAATTTCCTTCTTGAATTAAATCTAAAAGGGTTAAATTGGGAGAACGACCAATGTATCTTTTAGCTATGGAAACCACCAATCTCAAATTGGCCTGAGCTAATTTTTTTCTAGCATCTTCGTCTCCTTTCTCAATTCTCTTTGCCAAATCCTTTTCTTCTTCAGCAGTTAAAAAAGCTACTTTCCCAATTTCTTTCAAATACATCTGAATTGAGTCAATTTTTACCTCCGAAGAGGGTCTCAAAGGTCTTCCTGGGGCTTTTTTCACTTCTAAAAATTCTTTAGCTTCCTTTATTTCAATTCCTTCTCTTTCTAAATTTTCATAAAGATTTTCTAATCCTCGGATATCTCTTTCTATTTCAGGAAAGAAATATAAAATTTCAGATATAGTAACAAAGCCTCGCTGCTTACCCTTCTCGAGTAATAGTTTTAATTTCTCTTCCTGAAAAATCCTGCTTCTTCTCTTGATTTTTTTTCTGAGTTTTGGGGGGCGCCCCCTCCGAAGTCTTTTTTTAACTTTTTTCTTTTTTGGGCGGTGGGGGGGTCGTAGTCTTTTTTTCATTTTAAGCAGTCTCCAAGTCGCGGAGCGACTTAGAGAATTGATTAAATTCCTGAGTTAATTTTTCAATTTTTTCTAAATCCTTAGAAAGTTCGGCTGTTTTAATCTCTTGGGAAATTTGGTCAAGTTTTTGTTTAATTTCCAAAGATTGTATTTCTCTTAGACACAACCGAACTTCAGGTTCAATCTCTTTTTCTTCAATTTCCTCGACCTCAGCTTTCAAAGAAAGATAATTGAAATAATCTTCAATTTCTGTTTCCTCTTTCGGGTGGGTGGGTTTGGGTTGAAGGGTGGTGGGTGGGTTGTAGTCTTTAAAATTAAGACTTTTTCCTTTTTCTAAATTAATTAAAATCTCTTTCGCCGCGGAAGAGAAAAAATCAGTTCCGGAAATTAAATTTATACTTTGAGGAGCTTTCAAAATCAAAGTTAACAATCTCTCTTCTAACAATTCTTTTCTTGATTTCTGTGGCAAATTAACAATCTCTTCTGGTTCCAAACCATAAATATCTTCTTCTAATTTAATTTTCTTTAATTCTTCTACAATGTCTCCTTCCTTGACTTCTAATTCTTTAGCTAATTTCTGAATCCAGAAAGATTGTTCAATTTTATTTGGAATTCTTTTTATAACTGGTAATAAAATTTTTGAAATCTCTTTTTTTCCTTCTGGCGTCTTGGGGTCAGAACGAGAAAAAGCATTTTCAAAATAAAAATCTAAAATTGATTTTGCGCTCACTATTAATTTCTCCCAGTCTTTTGGCTCTTTTGCCAAAATATCTGCTGGGTCCGAACCAGCCGGCATAGTAATCACTTTGATATTAAAACCTTGGGCTTGAGCTAAATCTATTCCTCTTTTTGTTGCTGTGTCCCCTGCAATATCCATATCAAAAGCAGTAAGAAGATTTTCTGAATAACGTCTTAAAATTTTTAATTGATATGGGGTTAAAGCAGTTCCTGAAGTGGCGACCACATTAGAAAAACCTGATTGAAAAGCCATAATTACATCGGTGTAGCCCTCAGCCAAAATACAATTTCCCTTTTTCCTGATTTCAATTTTGGCTTTATCTAAACCATATAAAATCCGGCTTTTATCATACAAAAGAGTGTTTGGGGTGTTAACGTATTTTGCGATTTCAGTTTTGTCTTTTTCTTTAAAGACCCTTCCGCCAAAACCGACCACCTGGGAATTTAAATCGAAAATCGGAAAAATAATCCTTCCTCTAAATCTATCATAGAAAGACCCTCTTTCAGTAGTTAATCCCAATCCAGCCCTTTTCACTTCTTCTTTTTGATAACCTCTTGAAGTCAAAAAATCTGATAATCCCTGCCAAACATCAGGGGCATAACCTATTCTCCATTTGCGAATAGAATCTTCGGAAATACCTCGAGATAAAAGATATTCTCTGGCCACCTTTCCAACTGTACTCTCTTCAATTTGCTTCTCAAAAAATTGAGTTGCCAATTCGCAAACTTCATATAATCTCTGTCTTTCAGTTCTTAATTCTGGCCTTTCTCTTTTTAATTCCACTCCCGCTCTTTGAGCTAAAATTCGCAGGGCATCACCAAATTCGACATTCTCAATTTTCATTACAAAATCGAAGATATTATGACCAGCTCCGCAGCCAAAACAATGCCAGATTTGTCTTGCAGGAGATACAAAAAAGGATGGCTTTTTCTCAGAATGAAAAGGGCAAAGGGCCCTAAGATTAGCTCCTGCTTTGTGTAATTTAATGTAGCTACCTACAACTTCAACAATATCCAACCGATTTTTGATTTCGTCAATTGGAGAACTTAACATAAGTTAACTAGAAGTTTGTTTTGGTTGGCGAGGTTTACTAAAATAAAAAATATAGGTGATTTCCAAAATAGCCAAGGTGTTTAACAAAAGCAAGGCGATAAACCAACCTGCCTGATGATTCCTGGCTGCTTTCCACAAAGCCACGCCTTTCCAGGGCAAGGTCCAGACAACAATTAGAAGTAAAATTGGCGTATATACAATAAAATCCTCTGGGGTCATATTATTTTAGAATTTTTGTAATTAAATTTCACTTTTTCTGAATTTTCGCCCTTTAAAATTTTATCTACCATTTCAATCTCTTCTAAAATTCCTTCTATTAAATCGTAATTTTTTGCTTCATTTAAAGTTACCCATTTGTAATCTATATTTTCCTCATTTAATTTAACTTCACCAGATTTCCAGGCGCAGTAATAACTTAAAGTAACCACTGGGATTTTATCTGGACGAATAAAAATAAGGTCTAAAAGATATTTGGGTTTTTCTACTTCCAAACCGACTTCTTCTTTAATTTCTCTTTTTAAAGAATTTTCTATTGCGAAATACCAAGCATCAGAAGTGGCTTTTGGAGTATTAATATAATCTGTAATATCTAACCCTCCGCCAGGAACTCCCCATTTCCCTGGATAGACTTTTAGACTTGGACTCCGCTGGCAGATTAAATATTTTCCATTTTTATGGATAATTGCTGTCGCTACAACTCGGTGAAGGTCCACTTTTTGGATTCCCATAATTATTTTTTAATTTCACAAAAAGTGCTTAAAATTTTTGTCGCTTTTTTGAGATTTTCTTCTTTAACTAAAATATAATCGGTCTCATATGTTGATATGGGTAGTATACTGATTTCAGCTTCGGCAAGAGGTTTTGATAATGAAGCGGTGACACCAGTTAACTCAAAACCAAGAGGTCCTTCGACTTTAAAAGCCCGCCAATCTTTTTCTGCCAGAACGCCAGCTGGAATTTTATCTTGAGGACAAACAATTGATAATTCATCTGGAGTTCTAGTAATTGAGCAAAAACTAATATCGCTTGCCCAATCAGGAATTTCGCTATTTTTCTCAAAATGACAGATACCTAACTTTTCCGGCAATATTGAAAGCGTAAGTTTTTCTTTTTGCATAGTTTTTATTTCTTAATTTATTTATTGCTTATTATCTCCAGTTATTTCTGTAACTGTATGACAAGCAACATCCGACTTGCTAATAAGTATCTTTTGAAACTGTAAAATATCTGAAATCAGTTTCTCCGGGTTTTTCTTTAATCCATCATCACAGATTTTGATGGCCAGTTCAAACTGGCCCAAGCGTCTCAGCAAATCAACCATTACAGCCTCCTCTGCTCCATTCCCTTTGGCAAACTGTTGGCTGTTTTCTCTTGCCTTTTGAAAAAAAGTAACTGCTTTCTGCCGACATTTTTGTGCACTATCGCCAGAACCAGCGTCATCACATACCCAAGCAGCGTAAACATTGGCCCATCCAGCACTTGTATAGTTACCAGCGCTTTCTTGAATTACCGAATGACAAAGAAAGGCATTCGCTAATTTCGGAAATTCAGGGTCATTGAGCTGCTTTTGGTAAAAATCGCTCTGGACTATCTCTGAAGCTTTTTCAACCTCTTTAGATATATCTGCGCCGGAGTAACCACATGAGGGGCAGGTTTGTATCCACATATTAATAGTTGACCGCTTTAATTCCGCTGGCCTCGTATCTAAGTCTGGTGCTCCAAGGGTACTTGTCGAAGTAATTACATTATGCTTACTTGTCTTTCCGCATATAGCGCATTTTTTCTCCTCTGATACAAATGTTGTCATGGTTGGTCCTCTTTAAAAATGATTTTATATAACTCGTTTTTGTAAAAACTCTTGCTCGAAAACGACCTTTATTTGATTTTTCATTATCTTCATATTGCCGCCCTAATTTAAATCTATTAATAATTTTTATTTCGGGAAACGAAGACGGAAGGGGTGGGATTCGAACCCACGATACCTTTCGGTATATACGCTCTCCAGGCGTACCAGTTAAACCACTCCTGCACCCTTCCTTTATCCTGGTAAAGCGGAGATTAACTGAGTTAATGTTGGATGCTGGACTGTAAATTTATAATTTAAAAGTTTTAGAATTGTTAAAAAGTCTAAAATTTCTTCTCTTAAGGTTTCGGGGCCGGCAAAAATCTCCCAAAATTCTTCAATCAAATCTTTGGCATAACTATTTAAAACCTCCCAGTCAGCTTTTTCTTTTAGATATTCAGTGATTTTTTTAAATTCGCTCCTATCTAACCAAATTCCATAGCACAAATTACAAAGGTCAACAATAATTCGAGATTTCCCATAATAGACTTCGTAAAGCGGTAATCTACAGATCGGGCAAGCTCTTATCCCTCGATTAATTTTAAATTTTGTTTTGTCTTTCCAGAGGTCAATATCCAGCCATCTTAAATTTCTATCTTTTTCATCTTTGGCTTGACGCAGTTCATCTTCTTCAAACCAAAGACCCAAACATTGGGGGCAATAATCAACTTCTACTCCGCAAAAGATTGATTTTTCTAAATTCTTTTTACAAATTGGGCAAATCATAGATTTAAAATTTCATTTCTCTTAATGCTTTTATTCTATCTTCAATTGGTGGATGAGTCATAAATAATTTTGTTAGCCAGTTGGTTGCCTGCTTTCCCCGGAAAGGAGAAAAAATGTAGAGGTGAGCGGTTTGATTACTGGCTACTCGCAAGCGATTAGGATCAGCAGAGATTTTTTCCAAAGCTCTTATCAGGCCATCTGGATAACGAGTTAAAAGGACACCGGAAGCATCTGCCAGAAACTCTCTTTTCCGGGAGATGGATAGCTGAATTAAGATAGCGGCCAGAGGAGCCA
>Ga0315312_1002985_pt1 | contig 11221 bp, 15 predicted proteins | sample TDP7_MG_FD_203629 | JGI IMG/M metagenome (GOLD analysis project Ga0315312, IMG submission 203629) | Freshwater sediment microbial communities from Lake Towuti, South Sulawesi, Indonesia - TDP7 | ecosystem: Environmental > Aquatic > Freshwater > Lake > Sediment | place: Indonesia: South Sulawesi... | reverse complement strand
CTATTTTTAAGAAAGAAGCGTTTTTTATAACCTTTTTTCAAAAAGAACTTCAAATATTTAAAATAAAATTATAAGGGTTTTCCAAGATTCTAAGGTTTTTCAGATCAAACCATTATAAAAATGTTTAAACCGTTAGTACGCCCACATTTAAACTCCCCTTTTTTTGTTGTCTACCCACGCGCATAAGGGGTTAACGCATATGAGCATAAATGAGAAGATTAAGCGTTAGTACGTCTATTTTGATTTAATGAGATAGGGCGCCAGGTTGGGGTCTCCCATGTCGCCGTCAGGAAGGCTTTTCTGAATACTCAGGGATAGGGTAGCACGTCTAGGGTGGTTACCTGGTTGTCGTTTGTTGCCGTACATTCGAATAAGCAAAACCAAACAGAAATAGAGTGAGGGTTTTATATGGCTAAGATTGACGTTAAAGAAGTGGCAATTAGGGTTCGTAGCAAACGCACACCAAATATTCTCGATGTAATGGCCATAACTCAAGACGGCAAAGAAATCAGCCTTCCCTATCGAATAGAATGCTGGGCAGATGTCCTAATGTGGTGAGAGATATGGAATCCTTAGACGATTATGGTGAATGCGACATCTGTGGACAAACAAAACATATAACAAAACTTGAACTCTGTGAAGCCTGTGTCCTAATTGTCTGCGATGACTGTCGCCGAACCCATAAACATACGGCTGAAAATGGCTGAAGCAAAACTACGACCCATATACATTGAGGTGATGCGAATGGCTAAATGTCCTAAATGTGGAGAGGAAATAGAGTCTCTAAGCCAAGGAATAAGTGAGACGGCAGACCGTAAGACGCTTTTACGGTAGGGCGTTAAAGGATGGGATAAAAAGGCTATGCCCTCCCCATCTCGAAAGCACAAGAAGAGGATAGGTCGGGTGGGATAACCCCTCGCCCCCTAAACCTATGGCTAAAAAGAATTGGGTTATTGAAGCCTGCTTTGAGGAGGCAGAAAAGGCTGAAAGAATCTTAGGAGAGCTTCAAAAAATCTTTGGTAGAGTAGAGAAAATCTATACACCAGTGGAAGGCGAGGAAATCTATGAGATCATAAGAAAGAGGCTTTTCGAAGACTTGGGTGACACAAGCGAACATAGAAGAGTTGCAGAAGAATACTTTAGCCTCTACCAGAAACTTGGCGAATACATCCCATCCGAATGCAAAGAGGTTGCATACAAAGAAAGAATAGTCCGAGCCTATCCCTTCCACCCAGAAACAATAGATATACTCTTCGAAAGATGGGCAACCATCCCAACCTTCCAGAGAACCAGAGGAGCACTTAGGCTCTTAGCAGAAGTAATAGCCGACCTCTTCAAGAAAGAACACTCAGCCCACTAATCCAGCCAGCCCACATAAACCTCGGAAACTCCGCCATAAGAAGAGAATTCGTTAAGCACATAGGAAACGCATTCGAGGGAGTAATCGCATCAGACGTTGACGCCCCAACCGCCAAAGCGCCGAAAATAGACAGAGAAATGGGAACAGAATACGCAAGGTTCAAAGTTGCAACAGGCCTAGCAACTTCAATATTCTTCTACTCATTCAGCGGCGGCGAAAGAAAAGGAGTAACCACCCAAAGACTCAGACTGGCATTTCTCCGTCAAGGAATACCAGCTACCATCGTAACAGACGCCTTAAGAAGACTTGAAGACGAACTCTGGTTCCTCCACTTCGAAAAGAACTTCTACTACTTCAGCAACATAGTCGGCCTCAACCGGGTCGTGATAGACAAAGAAGAAGCAGTAAAAGACGAAGACATAGAAGAAGAAGTCAAACAAAGAATAGACAAAATCAAAGGCACAGACTTCGACGTCTACTTATGGCCAAAAACAAACTCTGACATCCCAGTCAATATAGGCACCAACAGGAAATCCCCATCCATGGTTAGAAGATCCCCTACAGGCACGCCAGCAATGTTTCCAGCTTTTCTTGCTACCCTCTTAAGCGATTTCGCCCTTAGTTCTTCTGATGTCGGTAGATTGAACACACGATATCTCAGGCAAGGAACATTTAGTTTGCTAATCTCCTCCTTAGAGGGAAATATGTTTGAGTAAATCAGTTCTATTCCTCCCGCGCTTACACACTATGTTTGAAAAATAATTATAACTTAATGAAGCTATCTGCCTTTGTTTTCCAAAGCATCTACCAGAAGACTTGTTGGTGCCCATTCATGTCCTCTTTTTTCAGCTACTTTTTGACCCAATTCCTTCATCAGTTTCTTGTTCATGCGTTGGATCTATCCTACGAGTAACATCCCACCTTTTTAAGCCGTATTTAGCAAGCTCTACAGCGATAGCTGAAGGCAGTAAACCCCCTACACCCTTCTGCATCAGACACGTAATGATTTGAGCGTCTACCTCATCTTCACACGCAACTTTCTGAATGTAGCTAGGCTCAAAACTCATCCACTCACGCAAACCAGCCATCATAGTCCGCGTTCTAAGGTCAATTTGACCGATTTTCACTTCAAGATGCTTTATGCGCTCAAGCATGTACTTTAGACGACCGACCTTCTCACCGTATGACCCTAGCAAGACTTGAAACAGCTTCCTTCAGTTGAGGTGTTGCTGGAACGCTTCTGAGCGGTTAAAAAGCTGAAATAGACAAGAAATAGACACATTTTGTCGAAGTAACCTTAAATGAGGCTTTTTCCAATCTTAGGTCGAGCCAAACTTGACACTTGAAACCGTTGAAGGACTTGGATTCATTCGAGGGCAATATAGAGTTAAAGGTAGAGGCAATGTCCTCTTGGTATGGAGGATACTTCAAACGGTGAAAGGATACAGCCTTCTAACTGTCCGTCAGCTCTATTACATTCTTATCTCCAGATTCAAATATCCAGCAACAAGAGCCTTCTATAAACGCCTAGACCGGTATCTCTCAAAAATCAGACGTTTAAACCCAGAGGTTCACAAAAAATTCATAGACCCAACCAGACAATTCGTTATTCCGCCTCTACCCTACGCTCGCATAGAAATATGGGTTGAAAAGGACTCCATCCGCAACTTCATAGCAAAACTAGCAGCCAAATACAGGCTGGGAATCCAAGTTCTAAGGGGCTTCGCCAGCCTATCCATGTACCGGAAAGCATTAGACCGAGCTCGCAGAAGAGGGGTTGGTCTCGTACTTTACATAGGGGATTGGGATCCCAGCGGTCTTTTGATCGAAGAAGTGGCCCAAGAAGAAATGGACCATAGGCTAGGAATCAGATTCGCGCGACTTGCTTTGACCATGGAGCAAATCAAGAGGTTCAAACCTCCCAGCCGTCCGGTCAACCTTAAAGATACTAGAGCAAAAGAATACATTGAAAAATATGGCGACAGATGTTGGGAAGTCGAGGCAATTAGACCCCGAACCCTCTACCGCTTAATAGAGAAAGGCCTCAAAGAAAATGTGCCCCCAGAATTTCTAGCCGAAGCCGAAGCCAGAGAAAAAGCCGCCAAATTAGCGAGACCAGTCACAGAACGCCTGCGAAAAACCATTGAAAAAGAAGTCCTTCGCCTATTGGAAGCAGGCGTGCCAGAAGAGGAAGTCCTAGCCCGAATTTCCGAGAAATATAGGATTAAACTCAGAGGCGGTAAAACTGAATGAAAAAACAACCGAACAAAAAATTAAAGAATACGTCTGGTAAACAAGGAGACACAGTAATGTCGAAAAAAGGAATAGTGGTTGAAACTATCCTACCCCAGAAATTAAAGGTAGAAATCGAACGGCTAAACGGGGACAAATGGCGTATCCACTATGTCGAGACCCTTCCCAAAGAAACACCGAAAGAACACATAGAAACGACGCTTAGATTAACCAAGATGATGGGCTTCTCAATCAGAAAAAGAAAAAACACTCTTTCCTACACGGCTGAAGGTGGAACACCGATAGCGTTCGGGGGCATCTTAGGTGAACTTCTTGCCATATCCAAGATTGGAGACTTAACCCTGAGAGAAATGATTGCCCTAATGGGCCTCGCACTTCCGATGCTGAAGGAGATGCAGCAAAACAAGGAGGCAAAATAGCGCGCGCGCGAACTCGTTTCAAGTTGCATTAAAGATTTAAGGAGAAATGTCCAAATAAAAGTCAGGTGGTATTATGTTTAAACCACAGAAGCATCCTTTTCCTAGAACCACAGAAGAATGTAAAATGCTATTAGAAACAGTTCTTGAAAAAGCTGATAGTTCTCTCTTGAGTGACCAGAAAGCAGCTCTTAAGGCATTGGAGAGGCTCTGTGAGAAGCAATGTACTAAATCTCTTACTTATATTATGAGGAGTTTAGTGGGAGCTCTCTTCCCTTCAAGCAAGACCTTGCCAACAAAGCTAGAAAATGCCTATAGATTAGTTTTCAAAGCAAGTGGTTCCAAGAGATTAAGGCGTGAAGCTTATGGTTTACTGTTTAGCCATTAGACGATTTATACTACATCTGTTAAAATACGACTGGAATTTCCAGTCGGAATAAATAACGACATATGCGGAACTATTGTGCTGTGGACAAGAACTGCCCATCAGCTCCGACCTACTTCGTAGCTTCAAAGACTGGGTTTAGGGTCGAAACTGAAGTAGAAGTGAGAACTCAAGGTCGGAGAAGGGTTTATGTATACTCCCTTAGGAAAACTATCCAAGACGATTATTCTTTCTACGGTTGTTTCAATTGTTGGACTTGCAGAAACACTTGATATTAGTCCATAAGCAAGACTTCCAAGCAAAGTTTGTACTGAAACGTAAGAAAGAAAAAAATAAGATTGGTCTAGACCAAAAATAAAAAAAACTCTAAGTAGCAGGTCATTCGCTTTAAATTATTGGAAGATTCCTTAGATGATGAAGTCGCCGATCTTTGTGGATAGAGATAAGCTTTCACCCCGTTATATACCTTCAATCTTACCTCATCGGAAGAACCAAATAGACTTTCTGTTGACGCTCTACAGGGACGCCTTAGAACACATTGAAAGAGTGTTTCTGAGAGTGAGTCAAATAGTTGGTGATGTAGGGACTGGGAAGACGTGCACTGCCATAAGATTCGGTGAAAGGCTTGAGGAGGAGGCCTCTTACAGGAAGATTAATCTTCAGCACGTCTATTTGAATTGTAAGATTGAAGGAACAAGTCGTTTTGTTCTATATGGAAACATGATGCGTAAAGTAGCCCCTGAGATTTCGACAAGGAGCCTTAGTCCAGAGGAAATGTTGCAACAACTTGTAAAATACCTTAGAGACGAAGAAAAATACATCTTAATTTCTATTGATGAGATAGATTATTTTTATATACGCTCCAAGGAGCATTTGGTCTACGACCTCACGAGGTTACCTGAATTATATCTAGGACAGCCAAGCCCGGTCATTGGAGAAATTTTCATCTCAAGAGACCTCTCTTTCCACAATCAATTGGACCCAAGCGAAATATCGACGCTTGGAAGAGGCATAATCGAGTTTCCTAGATACACTGCTCAACAGATTAGGGACATTCTAGACCAAAGGGTACAAGAGGCATTCAAAGCTGGAGTTGTTGACGAGGGGGTTCTTGAATTTATTAGTGACGTGACTGCTCGGCCTCCGGTGAATGGTGATATCCGGGTTGCTCTTGATTTACTTCTATACTCTGGAATCCTAGCCGAGAACCAAGGATACGATAGGGTTTTGCCCGACCATGCACGTAAGGTCTATGGTCAAACTCACCCAACTATTACTACACAGGATATTCTAGACTTGGACGATACGGAGAAACTAGTCCTTTTGGGATTAGTCCGCACATTACAGTCTCAAAGGACTCCATATGTTGGTTTAAGCGACATACGTGAAGGTTACCATGTGGTTTGTGAGGAGTATAAAATAAAGCCTGTAAAGGAAATCGAAGAATCTGTGCAAGACTTATGCGATCGAGGAATAGTGGACATGAAGTCTTTGACCGAGTTTGGCATATCAGGTGTTTCAGCTAAGGACCTTGAAAGTTTCTTGAATGGAATAACACTACGTCTGAAGCGTGGCCTCAGTGAGACCTGAAAAACGGCGCGATATATGGGAAGAAGTTGAACAAGGACTGGGCAGCATTGGAAAGCTCAAAATACTTCGGGTGATGCTCCAAAAACCAGACGAGGCCTTCACGAAATATGGCTTGGAGAGGGCGACAGGACTCAAACCAGTCGACGTAAGAACCAACCTAAAAAGTCTCATTAAGCTCGGATGGGTGAAGGAATATCCATATCAACCAAGAACATATAAAATAAACCTAGAAAATGAGATCGTACAACATCTTTCAGAGTTTTTCCGACAAATAAAATATTTGAGATAATGCCCACTCAAGGAAATTCAGATATCTGAATCCAGTCAGAATCGAACCGGAGAAGCGCATGCTTAGGCAGTGTGGAACCCACACAAAGTTTCGCAACCTAATGCGATGGCTAACAAAAAACAACTACATAATAAAAATGGGCGGAATGGGATCTCGAGCACCCTATAAGGCTAACATGGAAAAGGTGAAGTACCTACCAAACGGAGAAATCACCATAAAAATATAACAGAAAAAAAATAATGTTTGTTTAGTTTATGGTGGTGTCTTAAGATTTTAGAACTTTGCTTGGGTCACCACGCTCTTCCTTCATGGATGGTTAGATAAAAAGAAAATTCAATAAGTCAATCCGTAACTGTTCCCACGCGCATTCTACAAAAAATGGGGGAAGGGGTGCTTCTTCCTTTTGAATGCTTAGTCAGGGTATAGCCACCATACTCCGAGGAGTCCAAGATCGATGACGTTTATGGCGCCGTCGCCGTTGAAGTCACATCGCGGGCCATACTTTGGTTCTCCGTATTTTGCTAACCAAGCATATCCCAGCATGCCCAGGTCGAGTACGTTTACTTTTCCGTTGCAGCTGGCGTCAGCCGGAAGTCGAATGACCAAAGTTCCGCCGTAGAAGGGTAAATAGGAGCTGATCTCGCCGAGAATGGGGCTTGTGACGTTGGCGGATATTATGTATGGTACGTAGTGTCCATCCACGAAGGGGCATGGGGGTACACCGGTAGTGTTCCAGGGGAAGGTTAGGGTGGTGTTGGCTCCTGGAGCCAGGTTGGTGACGTTTTGGGTTCCAATGGTGTGGTGGTCGTAGTAGACGGTGACGTTGAAGGTTTCGGTAAAGTCACCCTCATTCCTTACGGTGACGTTGATGCTGATCTTCCAGCCTGGATAGATCGCCTCGGCGCCGTAGGGGAGCACGGGTGTAACCTCGATGATGGCTACCTGTGGATCTTTATGACGACTGTGCCGTCTACCGACGTGTGGGGGATTTCTTTATCGTTTGAATCGACGAGTATGGTTTCGGTTAGGTCCAGTAGGGTTTCGCCTCGTGCCTTGGTCTGAAAGGTGATCGTCGCCAACACTCCCTCGCCACTGACTCCAGGTCCGGGTCCAAGAAGGGTGCAAGTGACCCATACAAGGCCGTGGGTGGCGTCGAAAAATGAACAGAAGAACCTAAAGAAGCCAGCACTCACAAGATCAGCAAGAATTTCTAAACAGCCTAGCGCGCGATTTTACAAATCCTTACGGGTTGCTTACTTTATTTACAGGGTTTATCTTTTTGCTGTCAAGGGAGTAAGTAGAAAACCCCCTTACCTTATTGGATATCTTCCGTACTTTCTTCCTATTTCAAGCATAGCTAGATAGTTTTCCAATTTTACGTAGTTGGCCACACTGTTTCCGCAACCTAAGGCGTAACCTTCTCCAGGAGCGCATTCACGAATGATGCCCTTCACGTAAAGTCTAAAGCGGCTTTCAGGCATACGGCCAAGCTTATCCATGTCTACCCCTCCTAGAATCGCGATGCTATCTCCATAGAGCTTTTTATATTCTGTGACTGGATAAGAGGAGTCTTCATATGAGTGTTTAGCATCGATTCCTACATAATTAATAAGGTCTTCCATTACTAGTTTCAGGTTTCCACAAGAATGAAGAATAAATGGCTTTCCATATTTATGGACATTTTCAACACACCTTTTCTGCCAGGGAAAGACATACTTTCTTAGTTTTTCTGGAGCCATCATCGGACCAGATTTGTATCCAATATCATCTCCCATAGCCATGGCTCCAGCCATTTCTCCCTCAGCAGCAAGTCCACAAGAATATGATATGACCGTTCCAATTTTTTCAAACATATCCCTGATCAGAGAAGGATCTCTGAACAAGGCCCTAAAGAAGGGTACTGCCCCCATAAGCCACATAACATTTTCAAGTGCACCACCACTTGTCATTGGTATAATCATCATTCCCTCTGGAAGATTTTTCTTAACAAACTCGTACATAGGCAAATAGGCATCCTGTATTTCATCTAAGTCTGGCCATGGATATCGATGAAAGTCCTCACGAGTCTCAATGACGCCTCTGTTTTCATCTTGCCACGTCCTTTTAGGATGAGGCATCTTGGCGCTATCCTCAGCTAAGAGTATGTTATCTCTGGAAAGGAAGAAAGGAATACCAAGTGGAACATAGTCGTAGCCTAACTTGGAGTAAAACTTTATACCAGTTTTTAAGTACAGCTCTGTTTCCTTTCTTGTCTCCAGTCCTATTTTTGACAAAGGCTCTTTAGTAACAGCTTCCATAATTTCAGTATCGGCAAAGAGTTCGTAGAAAGGAACAAAATCTGGTTCCCCCTCTAAGAACAAAACTTTCCTTAACCGTTCAAAGTTTGGGCATCTCATTTAATCCTGAATGTATTTAGGTAAAGAACTTTTTAATTTTTCCTGTCTTTAGTTCTATTATATCGCCCAACTGAAGCAAAGGAAGTTTAAAACTCTATAGCAAGCTCATTTTTAAGATGAAAACTTTGCATTTGCGCAAAAAACTGTGATAGCGTCATTCCTGCTCGGTGAGAAACTTTTCAACTTCCTCGCGGGTGGGGAGACCCGTTTGGGCGCCCACATGTGTTATCTTTATTGCCGCAACAGCATTTGCGAACGTAGCGGCCGAGCGAACATCCCATCCACGCAGGATTCCAATGATAAATCCTGCATTGAAGGCATCTCCCGCTCCAGTAGTGTCTATGGCGATGACCTTGAAGGCTGGGACCTCTAAGGTTTCATGTATTGTCCTTACAAGGCATCTCTTGTCACCTCGGGTTATTACCACCAGCTTCGGCCCTAGGGAGATTAGTTTCTCTGCTGCTTCTGTCAAGTTGTTTGCTCCGGTGAGGGTGAGGGCTCCCATTTTGTTGGGGAGCAGAACGTCTGTCAGTTTGATTAAGGGCGCTAACTTTTCGAAACCGTAGTTGGCAACGTGTTTTTCTAGGTCGAAGGATGTAGTCACTCCTTCTTTCTTCGCGTGCCGCATGGCTTTTTCAGCGGTGTCGACTCTTAGCGCTGTTGTGTGAAGGGCCTTTGCGCTTGCAATGTAGTCGAGGTCAAGCTCCTCAGGTCTGGGAAAAACCGAGAGCATGTAGGGGGATTGAACGATCGTCTTTTGTCCATCAGGGGTCACCATCAGGGGTCACCGCCACGAAGTTTAATGGTGTCAAACAGTCCTTCCTAGTTATCAAGCGGCTAGCATCCACCTTCTCTTTTTTGAACGCCTCACGAAGAAACATTCCGTCCGCGTCGTTGCCACCCCGCCTATGAAACCAGATTTAACCCCGAGTCGTGAAAGCGCCACACAAAAGTTGGCGGTGACCCCGCCGGGGTGTTTTTCGTATTTCGTGGCGAAGATCTTTTCGTCAGGTTCAGGATAGCGAGGAATAGCCGCAATTAGGTCTACTACGACCTCGCCCAATCCAATTACGTCAAGGGGTGGCATGTTGCCAACTCCTACTCTACAGTTGCATGTTTGTCCCTAATGTCCTCATCGGTGAGGCTTAAACGACCCATGATTTCAGAGGACAAGCTGTCGAGATAAAGGAGGCAGGTGATGTCAAAGAGGGTCGTAAAGGGCGCATAGGACTCATATTCTGAGAGCTTTGTTTTCCCCTTGATCATATAAATTTTTTGTGGGGCTCGGTTTGGTCCCAATAGGCGGTGCTGGAGTAGTCATCCGACCTTCTGTTGGCATTGGAAAATACATATTTCAGTACATGAGCAAAGAAAAAGTGGAGCTTTACGCGACCATCTTGTCTAGTGATCTTAAAAGGGTCTTTGATGAAAGTCTCTTGAGAAAAATGGCTGAGGAAAGAGTTGGTGTATAAAAATCCCAAAAGCACATTGGATGTTTTTGCGTATCGCAGTTAAATTATTACGCTCACATGGTACCCATCATTCTTTTTTTATCTTTGAGCCAGTCCATCAAGATGTCATGGACGATTCTGACGGTCCTCTCGATCCATTCCTCCGGTGTCCCCGGTTCAGCAGGAGCGCAAACCAATTTTACTCGATAAAAGTCCTCCTTAGGATTTTTAGTGGCAATTAACTCGTTTTTTGTTCCCCTCCTTCGGCCAGCAACTGAATAAAAATAGTTAAAACAGATCTTTTTTATGAGTTCACCCTTATCGGTTTTTATTTCTGGTAGATCACTAATCTCCTCAGTCCTTTCATAGGCACTTGCTTCTAGATCTTTAATTCGGCTGACAATGTAACTGAAAAAGAAGGGCGCCTCGCTCTCATGAGCCTTAACGGACATACCAAACGTTTTGGCTTGATAAACCCTGAAGATTTCTTTCTCACGGATCTCCCGTTCCTCTTCCGTGAGCTTGAGCTTACGAACCATTGAGGGTGTATACAGCCTCACAGCTACCATAGCCGGTCGGACAGCGGACAGAACCGACGCTATCAGGGCAAGCAGAAATCCGATGGCGCTCCACCACCACTCCAGTTTCTCTCGGACCATGAGCGCCTGACCGAACCATGCCATAACACGATAAAAACCAAGGCCGAGCAAGTATCCCATGCCTCCTCCAACCATACCCATCGCGATGGCCTCTGCTATGAAGATGAGGGCTACATGAACAGGGTTCAGCCCAACGACCGTCAGAATCTGCATCTCCCGCCTGCGCTCGTATACCGCATTTAATATCACTGTTCCAACGTTTAACGCAACCATCGTCAGCGGGAGCAAGATCTCAATGGCGCCCTTAGCCTCATAGTAGTAGCCTAGGTAGTAGAGGGTGACGCGACCTTTCTCAGAGACGTAAACGTCATAGTTAAAGACAAATGTAAGCGTGTGAATTGCCGCTTCATCAATTTTCGTCAACGGTTGGAAGGCAATCCTGGAAAGTATCGCTAACTGCGGGGCCGCTCCCTTTAACAGCT
>Ga0315312_1002984_pt1 | contig 11223 bp, 16 predicted proteins | sample TDP7_MG_FD_203629 | JGI IMG/M metagenome (GOLD analysis project Ga0315312, IMG submission 203629) | Freshwater sediment microbial communities from Lake Towuti, South Sulawesi, Indonesia - TDP7 | ecosystem: Environmental > Aquatic > Freshwater > Lake > Sediment | place: Indonesia: South Sulawesi... | reverse complement strand
TCGCTTCAAGTTGGGCCAATTTTTCGTCTAGGCTCTTTTCATGTTGCCTCAAAACTGTGATCACCAGATCCAAGACGTGGAGCTTGGACGAAGAGCTTTCCTCCATCCCTGCACGCCCCTTGCTTTGTCCACTTTTGTTTGAATCCTCTATAAAGGGTTGTGATTGACGAATTAATAGGAAGCGTATGTATTTTTGATTTGATTCTAGGATTGGTATTTTTGAAATAATTTTGTGCACAGATAATAAAGAGCCGAAACAAAAATGCTCGGGCTTAGTTCATACTTACGATCTGAACTTAACGTTCGATTTGTCTGTTCACAAACGGTTTAACCGAACACTAACCTTTATAACAACGGAGGAGAAGGGAAGAAAGTGGACAGTTTTAGCGAGATAGGAACAGAGGGTCTCCAGATTAACCTTCACTACAGATCCTTAGAGGCCCGCAGATCGGCTAAAATGGAGGATCATCCTTCTGTTAAGTACGCTTTTTCCATTTACATGGGTGAAGCCGTCAACATCCTTGGAGGTAACGCCCTTTTGCCCTTCACGATTGACGTTGAAACCAGGCCTGAGGGCGCCTTTTTTAAAATTAAGGGTCAAGTCCTTATTAGAGGCCCACAAGGTGCTGTGGAAAAGTGGATCATACCAGAGGATGGTGGGCCGCCCAGGATTTGGTCTCAGGTTTACTTGGAGACTTTAAAGTTACTATCCTCCTTAGCCGACTATATTCATGCCCCCTCTCCTGATGGAATGAGGAAGAAGCCGGAAGGCAGTTGGTTGTAGGGTAAGAATCTGACACTCATCATTTAACGGCTTTTCTTCTCGCAGGAATAGAAAAATTTATATATGAAGTCTAACTGTTTAACAGTTAGGTGTGCAGCCTGGATTCCTTAGGCTAAAGGTGTCCCTTTAGAAGGTTAAAGTGACCGGGTTTGGACGAGGAAGAGAGAAGGCAGTTGCAGCGGATTGAGGAAAAGATAGACCTCCTCAATAGGATGCTTCGAGAGCACCTCTCAATCTCCAGGGAGACGGGGGTGCCGTCTAAAAAAGTAGATGTCCCCCTGAGTGCGCCCGTCAGCATATACCTACTAAAGTTTCCCGACAGCCTGAGACAAACCATGCTTGCCATGGATAGGCTAAAGGAGGCCACCACGGGTCAAGTTGCCGAGGAGACGGGAAGGTCCAGAAGCGTGGAGAGCATTCATCTGAATCAGCTGGAGAGGATGGGCTACATAGGAAAGTTTAGAAGGGGACGAAAGGTTTTCTTCAGGGTTCCTCTACCGCCCCAGGAGAAGAAGGAGGCCGGGTGAGAAGGGAGGGCTCGTATGGCGTCTAAAGACGCGGAAGAGAAGGAAAGCCTAGCCTATCTGGACCTCCTAGCCTCGGCCCTGACACAGCATGAAAAAACTTTGGATAGGCTCATTGAAAAACTGGAGAAGGCGTCCATTGAACTGTCGAAGCTCAGCCAACAGAGGGGCGAGGGCCAAAGGGTTGAAACCAGAATAAGCGCCGTTCAAGCAGGGGCTCCTGAGGTCATTACCTACGTGAAAATTGAGATTAACCGTCCCATTGAAGAAATAATCAGGATTCTGGAAGCGTTAACGGCGAAGTCTCCACCGCGCCAACCCTAGGAAATGCGGGGAACCGTTAAGTGCTCAGGTGGATAAGAGTTCTCGGCTTTGCAACTATCTATTTCTTCCTATTTGTCATTTCAGCTATCTTATTTATGATTAAATCACTTTCAGACTCCTCTCAAATAACAGGGTATCTCCAATACTATCTTCAAAATCCTTTGAAGACTATCCTCATAATGTTTGCTGAATTAACACATAGTCCTCTCCTAATGCTCACACTTTTTATCGTAATACTAAGCTCATTCATTCTCGGTTTCATAACTGATTGGGTCTTACGCATTCTGCTTAGGAAGGGGAAGCGAGGAACAGAATTTGACCAAAATGCGCAAAGCTTATAGCCTAGAAAGGAGAATTCTGTTTTAGGCGGGTGAGTGGGATCACCTCCCACCCGTTCCGCCATAAAAACCCCGGCGTAGGGAGGTGAAAAGGTTGGAAACCAGAGACATAAGCCTAACAGCCATTTTTTCGAGTTTATATGCCATCTTAGTCGTCCTTTTGGCGCCCATCTCCTTCGGCCCCATTCAGCTCCGCGTGGCCGATTGCCTAATTCCCCTGGCAGCCCTCTTCGGCTGGCCCGTCATCGCGGGAGTAACCCTCGGATGCCTCGTAGGAAACGCATACCTTTGGCTCGGAATCCAGGATGTAGCCCTGGGCCCCGTGGCAAACTTCCTCGGAGCCAGCCTCGTCTTCCTCCTCAGGAAACGGAAACTTTTGGCGTGCATCATTGGCGCTTTACCAATCGGCACCATTGTGGGAAGCTACCTTTGGCTCTTCTTTCCACCACCAGACGTTTTCAGATTCAGCCTACCCGAGTGGGCGGCCATGGTAATCAGCATCACCCTAAGCAGTTTGGTGGCCATGGCCATCATCGGTTATAGTCTGCTCACGATTCTAAGCCGACCCGGCGCCCTTGAAGCCCTAAAATCCCGCGGACTAAAAGTCATTGCACAAAGCTGAAAATATAACTAAGGGTCTTCCGTTCCGAAGAGGTGTTCCTCGATGGCTCGTTCTTCGTCCTCTTCTGGAACGCCGAATCGTTTCCAGATGGGACAAGCTCTGCAATCGCGGGCGCAGTTGCCGTTGTCGATGGCTTTGAGGCAGTCTTCGAGGGCGATTTCAGAAGAGTCCTCCACGGAACTCACCACACATTAATATTTAAAAGGGACTAACTTAAATCTTTGACCGTCTACACTTTTCCAGTAGCATTTTTTGGAAAAGATTGGCCATTTCTATAAATCGCCTAACTGAGCGCCTTTGGTATTTTGTTTAGAGTTTCTTTCCCTGACTCGGTTATCTCGTAAAGTCTTCCGCGCCTGCTCTTTGGAGTTAGGCATCTCACTAGATTTCTTTCCTCTAGTTCTCGGATTGCCCGCGTAACATGTTCAATGCGGATATCCGTCTGCTTCGAAATGGCGCTCGGCGTCTTGGGGCTGTCTAACATAGATAGCGCTATTTTTCTACGGTATGCGCTTGCAACAAGGAAACTAACGTCTTCCCATGTCAAGGATATGCAACCTAATTCCCCAGAGTGATACTTTAAGAAATTAATTCTTAATGGCCAAATGGTTACCATCACGCTATTAACTGGTATGTTTTTGGTCATAATCCTTATAGGATTGCATAAGGCCTTAGAATTTAGAGGCCTTATAAATTCGAGGCCCTCCAGGAGTGAAGGATAGCTCCGAACCGAGCCTTGGGGCAATCCCTGAACAGGTTAGACAAAGCTAAATGGAGGGTGTCGTCCTGTCCGTGCTTACCAACCTCCTTGATTCGACTCTAAGAGGGTCTAGAGGAGAGGGAACCCGGCAGGGAACAGCCCTCCAATTAACACATAGGAGGTGTGAGACATGCCGTTAAACATGCCCGCTATCAAAATAAGACAGAAGGACATAGATATATACGTTACTACCATGAGAGCAGAAGACCTTCTCAACAACTACAGCATCGATTGGTGGAAGCGAGATGACCCCACTGGTTATCAAAGACCTCTAAAGGATTCACGCATACGGGAGATTAAGCACTACCTACTGAAAGAAATCGGAACATTCCCAACGTCGGTGCTAGCTAATGTGAGGGGAGAACTCCAAGTAAGGACCATGAAGGGATTAGGTGAAAACAGTGAACTGTGCGAAATTTCAATACCTGAAAAGTCGCTTTGGGTGATTGATGGCCAACATAGAGTGGAGGGGCTAAGGGCAGCAACAGATGAAGAGAAGAAATTTAGAGATTATCCGCTCATTGTTTCTCTGTTTACATTGCCGGATATTTATGATGAAATGCAACAGTTCCACATAGTCAACTCTCGCGCAAAGAGCGTTCCAACAGATTTGGCTCAACAGCACCTTTTCCAAATGTTATCCAAAATAGGTCTACCTGAGGTGATGGTGCGAGAAGGCGAAAGAGACGCATACGGGGCATATGTGATTCCAGTGGTAAACAAACTCTTGAAAGAAAATAGCTCTCCGTGGAAGGGAAAAATTCAGCTAGCAGATGAACCACGAAAGAAACCACAACATGTCATCAAACAAAGACCTCTAGCGGACTCCATTCATTTCATAATCAAGGAAAGACCCGCACTTATGAAGGATTTGGACAAACTAACCAAACTACTAAAGGACTATTGGAATGCCCTAGCGGATATATTTCCTACCGCATTCGCAGACCCAAAGAACTACACGATTCAAGCAACAACAGGAACATATTCATTGCACATGGTCTTCCCTGAAATTTACGCTGAATGCGAAAAAACAGGGGATATCTCAAAGGAAGGAATGAAGAAAGTTCTTGAAAGAATGTTCGACAAAACAAGTGAAAGGCTCAATACAGAGATAAATGACGCATTTTGGAGCAAGGAAATAGGTGTGGGAAACTTCTTGGCTCAAGCAACCAGCATGAAGATGATCAAGGCATTAGCGCAATATTTCAGAGAAGCCCTTTGGGAGAAATAAAACTCCCTTTTTTATCTACTTCACAATACGTTCTAATTAAACAACCATACTTGGAGAAAGCCTGAGGGATACATCAGAAGTTTTACACGATGAAAGTAGTAGAAAATTTAGAGAATCTCTTAGGTAGGATGTGACAGAAATGCCGATAGATGGTAGGACTTTCGCAGTGCGCGCTAGACTTTTTATATTGGATGTTCCAAATGTTATGGAGAGGCTGAAGCATGACGGTTAAGCCTTATGGGGTGTCTAGTCTTGTACGATTGGAATAAACGAATCGATACCGGAGACTATGACGTTAGACTTTACTTAAAGATGAATGAATTGGACCTTTTGGCAGAAGCTTTGAAAGCCTACAAGGTTCGTTCTAAAAATGCTAGGGCGAAAGGAGAAATGCTAACTCTTTTCGAGCTGGTCTTCCGCCATTACATCGGCTAGCTTTGAACCGTGCATGAGCGCTTCTCCACTTCCTACCCCATGTATTTCTATCCAGACAACACCCAGGAGAGCATCATAATCTTCCAGAAGGGCAAATTCGACTACGGCTACGTTAGGAAGCTTAACTCAGAAATCCTAGAAAGCTCCAAAATCAACACTGAGGAGTATCAGGGTAACAAGTGGTATCTTACAGTTTGGGACATTACTAACGTTTTACCCCTAAGCGGGCGTCTTGAGGAGGGAATAGCAGCTTTCCCAGAGGAGATTCCTAGGCGACTGATAAAACTCTACACCTTCGCTGGAGAAACGGTGTTAGGCCCCTTCCTAGGCTCGGGGACCACCACAAAGGCGGCGAAGGAGTTGGGAAGGAACAGTTACGGATACGAGATAGACCTGGAACTCAAGGACATTATCATACAAAAGATAGGCTACGGTCAAACAACCCTCACCCAAGACAAGATTGAAATAATGGAAAGGGAGGACGCCCGAGGGCTCAGAACCTTCCTCCAGGAGGGGGTAAGGAAACAAAGATCGGTAACGAAGAGGGAAGTGAAAGAGCCGATTCCAGTCCCAGTTTTAGCGGACAAACCTACGCATCAACCAGACTTAATCACAAAGGAGAAAAGGGTTCCAAAGGAAGAAGTAAGGTCTGGATGGGCGAAGTTAAAGATAGCCCTGCCGAATGCGGAGGCGGTTGAAAAAAGAATCGAAGAAGCTAAAAAGAAAGGCGTCTCAGCAGGATACCTTCGGACGTTGGAACGCCTGAAAAAGCACTGGGAAATGCAGGAAAAATAGCATGATGAGCAAAGAAAATAAGGCTGAATCATTGGCCGTCTCAAAAAAGGAAAAGGAAACGCCAAGAATCAACTTTAAAAAATTTTTATGAAGCGGAAGGCTCATAGTGGAGAGACCGTGAGGAGATACTCATTGGATTCTAACTGAGTCTATAAGTTCCTGTGTAATTTCATAACGTTCGTCACAATTATCAAATAATTCGTCATGAACATACATTGGAGGTTTTCTAGAATAATATAAAATTATCACAACTCCAGCGTCCCTGGCGGCTTTGATGGCTGGAACGAAATCAGAGTCCCCAGTAACTAACACAGCTCTGTCAATTTGGTGCCCCCAGCTCATTCTTACTAAATCTACTGATAGGAGGACGTCTACACCCTTTTGTCTGAATGTTTCTCCTATCTTTTGCAGTCTTCCCAATCTAACCTCAAACCTGTTTAGTTTTTTGAGTTTGTAGATGAACCTGTCCCTTTCAGCGTACCTTTCCCGTTCTTCTAGGGTAGGCGGATTACTTTGATAGGGCATACAATCATAGTAGTACGTTCTTATCCGCTCAGCATCACCACATATCTTGTTTGAAAAAGCCTCATAATCTATGTTAGGTTCGCCAAAAAGATTTTTGAGAACTTTCGCGCAATACCCACCGTCAATTAGAACCGCGACCTTTGCCATAAAAGTGGCTCCAATTTTAGGTATTTTGAACTGTCGTCCTCATCGAACGACAGCGCCTATAGTAGTGTAGGTACTATTGGAATTATTTAAGCATTTTGCTGAAGTGGACTTAAAGGCGGAGGAGTTTTATGGCGTTTTCTTTGGTTATGGCCCTGAAGGCCTTCCTGCCTATGTTAACTTTTTTTATGTAGTCAACTATGGGGAGTTCCTGGCCTTCGTGGAGGTAGTCGGTGGCGAAGAGGAGCTTATCATAACGCCTCTCCAGGAATTCCACGCCGAATCCTGGGTCCCTGGTGATGGCGTTGTAGCCCGAGCCTGCGGATAGGTCCGCGTAGAGGTTTTCATACTCGCCTAGGAGGGTGTCGGCCCTTCCGCCCGGCTTCACCTTCCCCTTTGGGTAGCCCACCTTAGGATCCACCTCAGCCGAGATTTCGCTCCACCACGCGGGGCCATGGGCTATTAAAACCGTGTTGGAGTGTTGGGAAAGAACCTTTTCGAAGCCTGGGAGGCCCGGCCTGTCGTAATTAATGTACTCATACCTAATATCGATGACCACCGGGAGCTCCAGTTCTCCGCAGGCCTCGTAGATTTTTCCGGATCTGGGGTCGTCTATGGGTAGACCCTGGAGGCACTCGCCGAAGCCCCTGCAGCCCCTGCTCTTGTATTCCTCAATGATGTGGTGGGGGTTCCAGCCGGGCATGCCCCTCCTCGGGTCCGCGTTGCAGAAGGGGATGAGCCTTTCGGGAAACTTCCCACACTCGGATAGGACGTAATCCGTGGTGGAGTAGAAGTCCAGTTCCTCGGGGTTCTCTATGGGCAGGATGACGGTTTTCTCGATTCCACACCTGTCCATGGTGGATACCAAGGTCTCCACGGTTAGGGGCTTAAGGCTTACGGATATCCTCCCAACATGAGCGTGCGTATCTATCATCTCGCTCCCTCCCAGCCTCCATGGCAAGCTTTTCTATGCCGATCGTTCCCTAAGCAACTTAGGTTACATCCCAAAGTGGGTTATAAAAGGTTTACCTAACCCTCTGAATGCTTCTTAACAGCCCGCTTAAGAAACGCCTCACCGAATGACCTGTCTAACCCTTCACCTTGAAAATTGTTTCTGCGTCTGTCATGGGGAAGGGGATGCCTTCTGGTCTTTTTATTTTTATTAAACCGTAACTTTCTAATTTTTTGTAAGCCAAGGTGAAGGCTAAAAAGTGGTCTGTTTTTGTATGAAGTCTTATTTTCTCAAGAACAAAGCTCATCAACTCTTTTTGTGTACACTCCCTTTTTTCTCGGAGATAATCCATTATGTACTGTCCCGCTATATTAATTAAAGTTTCAAAGTCCTTTCCCATTGCTGACGCTTCCAAGCGATTTCTTTATCTATAGCCTTCAAGATATAAGATTTTTCGCCCCCACATTAATTAACCTTCGATGACAATTTTTGATTCTCTAACCAAATTTAAATCTTTTGGCTGGCTTTTAACCTTAAGGACCGTTCAACATTGAATTGATCGAAGTGAACCGAAAAAATGCTGTTATTTGCCGTGCCGTTGACGCATCTTATCAAGTCGCGCTTTATTCTCAAATGGTCGCATATAAGTTATGTATGTTTCTTCTCAAACTCTGTAACCTAGCTCGTTTTAAACCTCATTTCTATCGACACCCAAAAACCAATAAGTATTAGTGTGAAAACCAGCCCTATTCAAGTTTATAAGTTATTGTTCCGCCTCTTTATTATTTAGGAGTGCCCAGATATTGGCGCGGCTTAGAGGATTTGAAAAACTCACGGGTGTAGACGAGGCGAGATCCGCGTTAATGGGGGCCCTTAAGCCGACTAGGATAGTCTCTGTTCAAGTGCCCCTATCCGCGGCCCTGGGTAGGATATTGGCCGAAAACGTGATGGCCGAAGGGGACCTGCCCCCCTTTGACCGATCCGCCGTGGACGGCTACGCCGTAAGGGCCCAGGACACCTTTGAGGCTTCCCAGTTCAACCCCAAAACCCTCAGGTTAACCCAAGAAAAGGGGGTTGGCCCAAGGGAAGCGAGGCAGATATGGACTGGAAACCCCATGCCTCCCGGAGTCGATGCCGTGGTCATGCTGGAGCACACCCGCAGAATCGGCGAGGGAATCGAAGTTTGGACCCCCCTCACCCCGGGCGAAAACGTCTCCAGGAGGGGTGAAGACGTGAAAGGGGGCGAGGTGGCCCTGAAGGCCGTAACCCGCTTGGGGCCCCATCACATGGCTCTGCTGGCTGCCCTGGGAAAAACCCGCGTGGATGTCGCCAAGAAACCCCTGGTCGCCCTCCTCTCCACTGGAAATGAGCTAGTGGAGCCGGGAAGGGAACCAGAACCCCATCAGGTCATCGACGTGAACCGTTTAGCCCTCGCCTCCATGTGCTTGGAACTCGGCGCCGAAACCCTGGACCTGGGCATAGCCAGGGACGACGCGGAGGAAATTGGCGCCAAAATTCGGGAAGGCCTAGGAAAGGCGGATGGGGTCATCGTTACAGGCGGGACCAGCGTCGGATATGCTGACCTTGTTCCCACGGTGGTGGACCAGATGGGCAAGCCCGGAGTTATCGTGCACGGAGTAGCCATGCGTCCTGGCATGCCCACAGCCCTGGCCATTATTGAGGGTAAGCCGATTTTCATATTGCCGGGAAATCCTGTGGCAGCCATGGTGGGTTTCGAGGTCTTTGCCCGACCATTAATCCTTAAGCTTCTGGGGGTAGAGAACGAGCCGAGGCCCATGGTTAAGGCGAGGTTAACCCAGAGGGTGGCTTCAACCCTGGGGCGACGGGTTTTCCTGAGGGTAAAGGTCTTTGAGGAGGAGGGCGATTTCTTCGCCGAGCCCGTCCGGGTGACGGGTTCAGGGATCCTCACGACCATGACGAAGGCAAACGGATACGTGATAATTCCAGAAAACCGCGAGGGTGTGGAGCAGGGGGAAGTGGTCACCGTGCACCTCTTTGACAGGATTGGAGGAGCGGGAATTGTTTAGGAAACTCGCCTCCTTTGAGGAAGCAAAAAGGATCATTGAGCAGAACTTTTCGCCCAAACCCGTGGGAGTGGAGCCTGTTCCCCTCTCTGAAGCCCACGGTCGCACCTTGGCGGAGGACATAGTGGCAGCCATGGACGTTCCGCCCTTCAACCGATCAACCGTGGACGGCTATGCCGTGAAGGCGTCAGACACCTTCGGCGCCGAGGAGGACCAGCCCATTACCCTGAGACTCTGCGGACAAGTGGCTGTGGGCGAACATCCAAAAGTTATCGTGGAAGGGGGAACGGCTGCAGAAATCGTCACGGGGGCCCCCCTACCCGGGGGGGCTGATGCCGTGGTCATGCTGGAGCACACCAATCGAAGGGATGCCACCATTCTTGTGCATCGTCCCGTTTCTAGGGGAGAAAACGTGATGAAGGCGGGGTCAGACATCCCGAAGGGGCAGACCGTTCTCCAGGGGGGGCAAAGGCTGGCTCCTAAACACATAGGGGTCCTGGCCGCCCTAGGCCTAACGGAGGTAAAGATTTACAGCCAACTACGGGTGGCGGTGATCTCCACGGGCGAAGAGATTGTTGAACCCGGAAAACCCCTTCCTCTGGGAAAAATTTATGACATCAATGCCCACACCTTGAGCGCCGCGGTCCTGGAGTGCGGTGGAAAACCCATTAATTTGGGCATCGTCCCAGACGAGAGGGACCAACTCAAATCGGCCCTTGGAAGGGCCCTGAACATGGCGGGCATGGTCATAACCTCAGGAGGCGTCTCGGTGGGGCCCAGGGACCTTCTCCCTCTAGTTTTGAACGAGTTGGGGGAGCCCGGCGTCCTCTTTAGCGGAGTGGCCATAAGGCCTGGAAAACCCCTAACCTTCGCCGTGATCAACGGAAAACCCGTTTTCTCCCTGCCCGGCCACCCCACGTCCTCCCTTCTGACGTTTCATCTGTTTGTCCGCCCCATCCTTTGCAGCATGACGGGAAAACAGGAGCAGGTTACTCCCACCCTTAGGGCTGTGGCCGCATCGAAGATTTTTCCAGCCAGGGGTCGCCGAACCTTCGTCATGGTGAACCTTACCCGGGACGAATCCGACAGGCTGCTGGTCTCCCCCGTTCCTTTGGGGTTGTCGGGGGCCATAACCACCCTAGCCAAGGCTGACGGCTTCATCCAAATCCCTGAAAACCAGCAGTTTATCGACGAAGGAAGCGAAGTCACAGTACATTTATTTGAGGAAAACCTATCACTTCGGAAGGAGGGCGAAGGGACTCCCTAAACCAAAAAGTCGGCGTCTTTATTTTAGGTGGCCCAAAATAACGCTCAGGGTTGGGGGACGCTAAATGTAGTTTCCAGCCATTGTATGGCAAACTCGGCGAGACTAGCCGCGTCAAAAAGATACGACTGTGCCGCGCCTACCTTCCCAGAACAGCCTTTGCCAGATGATAGATACTCATGTACAATTGTCTTGAAGTATTCTTCCGCGTCCGCTACGATACCTCGACAGGTGTCAAATTCTTCAATCTCTACCCATATCCGTTGACCGTCGCGTAAGATTGGCATCTTATAACGCACAATCCGTTTATTGGGGACATCAGCCATATGCTCAGCGTAATGTAGGAGTGTAATGGTATTTAGTGGTGCGCCGAGGAGTAGCACTTTGCCTCCTACCGTGCATAGCTTAGCCAGAGGCGAGCCTGGACCATATCCGTATTGTAGAGGATGATTTTCCGTTATCCAACGGGCCAACGCACCT
>Ga0315312_1002983_pt1 | contig 11224 bp, 7 predicted proteins | sample TDP7_MG_FD_203629 | JGI IMG/M metagenome (GOLD analysis project Ga0315312, IMG submission 203629) | Freshwater sediment microbial communities from Lake Towuti, South Sulawesi, Indonesia - TDP7 | ecosystem: Environmental > Aquatic > Freshwater > Lake > Sediment | place: Indonesia: South Sulawesi... | reverse complement strand
TTACGCTGCTGTTAATAAGCATGTTAACGTTGGCATTTAACATTCAAACGGCTAATGCGGAGCTTGGAACATGGATTCTGGATGATGACCCCGCAGGTTCGGTGGCAATCGTTGCTATAGACCCCCTTCTGAGCAAAGCTGCTGTAGGTGAGACTTTCACTGTCAATTTGACCGTTGGCAACATCTTTATTGACATAGGCTGTAACGGCTTGTATGGCTGGGAAATCCAATTAGTCTTTGACCCCGCTGTTTTGGAAGTTGTCAATGCAAGTGAGGGACCCTTCCTCAGGGACACTGGCTACGAAACGACGTGGCCGTCTCCAAGAATAAACAACACCGTAGGCTTCATAGCTGCTGGAGCCCTCTTTTTTCCTCCTTTCCCACCGAGTGGAGCAGCTGGCAATGGAACCTTGGCTTCGGTTACTTTCCTTGTAAAAGCTGAGAGGGCGTGTCTTCTCTATATTGACTACACATTCACGGAGTTATATACGGTCGTATATTTGCTAGATGAATATTCGGTGGTTCTTATTGATTATACGACTGTGGATGGTTACTTTTACAACATTCTCTTAGCACATAATGTTGACACGAGTCTAGATTATAGAGGGCTCCAGTGTGCGATTGACGCTCCTGAAACTTTGAATGGACATACGATTCTCGTTGACGCTGGGACCTATTTCGATAACGTAGATGTGTATAAATCGTTGAACATCATTGGAGCAGGATCATCGCTCACTAAAATCATTGCCAAAGACCCGAAGCGAAATGTTTTCAGCGTGACATCTAACTTCGTGAATATTACCGGATTCAATATCACAAGCACATCCGCTTATAGCGCAGTTTTCATCGCCCTGGAGAATGCGAACTGCTGTAGCATTTTAGACATCATTACAACTGGTGGCGGAGAAGGCATTTCTCTTACCAATTCTTCAAACAACCACATCCTGAATATCACTGTATCCTCCTGTGAAGGTGCCGTTTCCTTGATTTACGCAAACAATAATCGCATTGAAGGTGCACACATAACAAACAACGATTATGGCATCGGGCTAGCTTTTTCTTCTAACAACATTCTCAGAGGCAACAGCATATCTGGTAACAGGTATAACTTCGGAGTTTGGGGTTGGAACTTTTCAGATTTCGTCAATGATGTGGATGCTTCGAATACGGTTGACGGCAAACCGATCTGCTACTGGATCAACAAGCGAGATGCGGCTGTCTCACCTGAAGCTGGATATGTGGTTCTCGTAAACTGTACGGGCATAACCGTCCGGAACCTGAACCTTACTAACAATGAGGAAGGCGCACTCTTGGCTTACACAACAAACTCAACAATAACCAAAAACAACATAACAAACAACGGCTTTGGCATCAGTTTTCAGGAGTCTTCAAGCAACAGCATATCCAGAAATAACATAGCAAACAACTCTGGAGGTGTATTGCTCTACAACTCTTCAATCAACACCATTTCTGAAAACAACATAACAAACAACTGGTGCTCCTGGTTTGGTTTTGGTATCGATCTCACATGTTCTTCACACAACTTTATTTACCATAACAACTTCGCGAACAATTATAAAGGCCAAGTCGTCACCGACGGCGCTTCGGTGAATTTTTGGGATGACGGTTATCCTTCTGGCGGAAACTACTGGAGCGATTATAAGGGCACAGACTTCTACATTGGTCCTCATCAGAATGAGACTGGTAGTGATGGAATAGGAGACACACCATACTTTGTTGATGCGAACAATCAAGATAACTATCCTCTTATGAATCCTTGGACTCCTCTAGCAGTTGTTGCTACCGCAGACATTGTTCCAAATACATTAAACTTGAAAAGTAAAGGTAAGTGGATTACCTGCTACATTGAGCTTCCAGAAGGCTACAACGTAAGTGACGTTGACGTTTCCACAGTCATGTTGAATGAAACCTTTCCCGTCTCTCTTCTAGACGTACCAGCCCCACAACCAGTTCCCACAGAAATCGGAGACTACGACAACGACGGAACCCCTGACCTCATGGTTAAGTTTAACAGAACCATACTCACATCCCACATCTACCACACTCTAGACATAAAATATGGCAACGTAACCCTAACCATAACAGGAGAACTCTCTGATGGAACAACGTTTGAAGGCAATGATACCATCAAGGTGATTTTCGGGGGAGACGCAGACTCGAATGGACTGATTGATCTAACGGACTTTTGTATATGGAAAGAAAACTACGGGAAAACACCTGAGCAATGCCCACCTGACGTGCACCCAGACTTTGACAACAATGAGCTTGTGGAAATGCTTGACTTCTACACGTGGAGAGAAAACTTCGGAGCCACCATCCCCCCACAACCATAAAACTAACACTAGATTCTGAGCACCCAAACCCATTCCACCCCTTATAGAAGTCCTCATATTTGGATCCAAATAACAGCAGAATGTTGAAATCAGTATTTTTTCGGAAAAACTGCTTGCACTAAAAAGAGGGGGCATAGGGGGGACTATGAAAGAAGGAGAAACAACACAAACAATGATAGCAGCCACTCCAAACCATAGTTAATTTTAAAACACCAACCCACACAATAACGTAGGTCAAGAGGTGAAAAAGTTTGGTTAAAGTAGACAACTACGAGGTGCCAGAGGGACTAAACTACTCCAAAGACTACATGTGGGTACGCGTAGAAAAGGGAAAAGCTAGAGTAGGCATAACAGACTACGCCCAAAAACAACTCCGAGAAATTGTGTTCGTTGAACTCCCAAGCGCAGGAGGCACCATCACCAAGACTGAACCCTTCGGAACCGTAGAATCAGTCAAAGCCGTCTCCGACCTCGTCGCCCCAGTAAGCGGCAAAATCGAACAGGTCAACAAGGAAGTAAGCGACAAACCAGAACTGCTAAACGAGGACCCCTACAACAAGGGCTGGCTCATTGTCGTAGCGCCAACCAGTCTAGACGCTGACCTAAAGCAACTCATGGACTTCAACAAAGCAGTGGAATGGCACAAGCAAATCCTCAAGGAAGGCTAAGCATGCCTCGAAGAATCATCATCATCGGCGCCCACGCCGCAGGCGTCGACGCAGCGGTAGCAGCGAGAAAAACCGACAGAACCGCTGAGATCACCCTCCTCACTAGTGAAAAGAGAGCAGGATACTCACGGTGCGGCATCCCCTTCGTGTTAGGGGGACACATACCCAACTTCGACGACCTCATAGTTTATCCGCCGGGCTTTTATCGCATGATGAAACTCGACCTCAGACTGGAAACAACAGCAACGAGCATCGACACAGAAGCCAAGACCGTGGAGATTCAAGACAAGACAGGAAAGAAAGAGAAGCTGACATATGACAGCCTAATCATCGCCACAGGCGCCGACCCCTTTCTCCCACCAATCAAGGGACGAGAAAAACAGGGAGTTTACGTGGTCCGCACCCTCGAAGACGGAGAGAAAATTGATCAAGCTATCAAAAAAGCCAAATCAGCGGTCGTAGTAGGAGCCGGACTAATCGGACTAGAAATCGCCGTAGCCTTCGTTGAGCGAGGACTAAAAACCACAGTGGTGGAACTCCTACCATACGCCCTACCTGTAATGCTAGACAAAGACATGGCAGATATGGCTCAGAAGATGCTGGAAGAGAAAGGCATGAGAATCATCGTTGGACGCGGAGTCGACGAAATCCTCGGAACAGAAAAGGTCAGCGGAGTCTTAGTTGCTGGTGAGAAGATCCCAGCAGACATAGTTGTGGTGGCAACAGGCATAAGAACCAACACGGACCTAGCAAAAAACGCCGGCATAGTGCTTGGGGAAACCAGAGCCGTAAAAGCGAACATGAAAATGGAAACCTTCAAAACAGTGAACCAGAGAGTGCAGCCTCTCAAAGACGTTTACGCCATCGGAGACTGCGCCGAGTCTGTAAGCTTGATCACCCACAGGCCAGTGCTGAGTCAACTTGGAACAACAGCTGTAAGACAGGCAAAAGTGGCTGGAACCAACGCCGCCGGAGGATACGCTGTTTTCCCCGGATGCCTAGGCTCCGCAGTTACAAGGCTCTTCGACTTTGAGATTGGCGTCACAGGACTAACAGAGTTCATGGCTGGTCAAGCTGGAATGGCAACCGTTGTAGGGAGCATAACCTCAAAAACCAAGGCTGACTACTATCCCGGAGCCCTACCAATTAGAGTGAAAATCGTCGTGGAAAAGGAGACAGAAGCGATTATTGGCGGCCAAATCATAGGCGGGGAGGAGGTAACCCAGCGCATAAACGCCTTGTCCTTTGCCATACAAAAACAAATGACTGTGAGAGAACTGATGAAGGCGGATACGTGTTATGCTCCGCCACTAAACGAAACCTGGGAACCCATGGTTTTAGCCGCGGAGGCAGCAATGAGGAAACTTCGGTAGCGTCGGTCCAACGCCGCATCGTCATCACCCAATCTGTGTGATATGAAAATTATAAATAGAGAAAATTAGTTAGTGAGTCTTCTAAAATAACGTGAAAAAATGAGGGTGATAAAAATGCCAATTAGAGTTGCCATAAACGGATTCGGCAGAATCGGACGACTCCTCTACAGAGCAGGCGTGGAAAGAAACGCCAAAATCGACTTCGTAGCCGTCAACGACATAACAGACGCCAAAACCCTGGCACACCTCCTGAAATACGATTCTGTGCACGGACGCGCACCATTCCCAGTGGAAGCAGAAGGAGACAGCTTGGTAGTCAAAGGCAAAAAGGTACGCGCACTGATGGAACGCGAACCATCCAAACTCCCATGGAATGCCTTAGACGTGTATTTGGCTGTGGAATCTACGGGACTGTTCACAGATAGAGACAAAGCCGCACAACACCTAACAGCCGGAGCAAAGAAAGTGCTGATTTCCGCTCCTGCCAAAGACCCAGACATAACCATAGTAATGGGAGTGAATGATGACAAATACGACCATAAGAAGCATAACATACTCTCAAACGCCTCTTGCACAACCAACTGTGTTGCCCCCGTTGCCAAGGTTCTACATGAAAACTTCGGCCTCAAAACAGGCCTCATGACCACCGCTCACGCATACACAAACGACCAGAGAATCCAAGACCTAGTCCACAGAGACCTCCGCAGAGCCCGCGCAGGAGCAGTAAACATAATACCAACAACAACAGGCGCAGCCGTAGCAGCCACGTTGGTGTTGCCTGAATTAACTGGAAGAATGAACGGAATCGCCTTGAGGGTGCCTGTTCCCAACGTTTCCATAGTCGACTTAACATGCGTTTTAGAAAAGAACACAACCAAAGAGGAAATTAACGCTGCTTTCAAGAAGGCTGCAAAAGGACCACTCAAAGGAATCTTAGAATACACGGAAGACCCAGTTGTGTCTTCAGACTTCAATCACAGCACCCTTTCAGCAGTTTTCGACGCTGATTCAACAATGGTTCTCGGAGGAAACTTTGTCAAAGTTCTCGCATGGTACGACAACGAATGGGGCTTCTCCTGCCGAATGGTCGAGCTCATAGAACTCATCGGCAAAAAAGCGGGCTTCTAAGACCGCTTCCCCCTTTATTTTCTTAGAAGATAAGTGATAAATACTCAAAAACTCAAACTACTGAAGCTAAGGCAGGTAGGTGATAGAATGCCAAAAATATTCACACTTGACGATTTTGAATTCCGAGACAAAACAACCCTAGTTCGAGTGGACTTCAACAGTCCCATAGATCCCAACACCAAAAAAGTTCTTGACGACAGCCGAATAAGAGCGCACGGAGAATCGACCATAAGGGAGTTGTCCAAGAAAGGCGCTAAAGTCGTCATATTGGCGCATCAGGGTAGACCAGGTGACCCAGACTTCACCCCGCTTAAGGAACACGCCCAAATCCTTGGCAAGATATTAGGCAAGCCAGTAAAATACGTGGACGATGTCTTCGGAGAAAAGGCTCAGAAGGCTGTCAAGGAGTTAAAGAGCGGTGAGATCCTCGTTTTAGAAAATGTTCGAACTTTTGCAGATGAACAGAATAAGGGGTCGCCAGAAGAACATGCAAGGTCAGAGTTTGTAAAGAAGTTAGCTCCCCTCGCCGACTTTTTCGTTAACGATGCTTTTGCAGCCGCCCACCGAGCCCACATTTCAATAGTTGGATTCACAGCGGTTTTGCCGAGCGCTGCTGGTCGCATAATGGAGAGGGAGGTCAAGGCGCTAAAGAAAGTCTTGGAGGCTCCGGAAAAACCCTGCGTTTTCATTCTTGGAGGAGCCAAAGGCGACGACTCCCTAGAGATATCCAGATACGTTCTTAAGAACAAGATTGCGGACTACATTTTGACTGGAGGAGTGATAGGCCACATATTTCTTGTAGCTAAAGGCTTCGACCTTGGAAAGCCGAACATGGAATTCTTGGAAAAGAAGGAGTTGATGGGTTTGGTTCCGGGCATACGAGAATTGATGGAGGCGTACTCCAAAAAAATTGAGGTGCCCGTTGACCTAGCAATAGAGGCGGAGGGAAAGAGAAGGGAAATCGCTGTCAACAAGCTGCCTACAAACCATTCCATCTACGACATAGGAACAGAAACCGTCAAAAAATACGAGCCGACAATACGCGACGCAAAATCAATCGTTGTCAGCGGACCCATGGGAGTTTTCGAAAACAAGGAGTTCCTGCCGGGCACTGAGAAAACATTCAAGGCGGTGGCAACCTCTAAGGCGTTCTCTCTGGTTGGCGGAGGTCACACAGTGGCAGCCGTGGAAGAGTTGGGGCTGACCAAAAAGATGTCCTACGTCAGCACTGCTGGAGGGGCGCTCATAGAGTTTCTCATGGGAAAGTCGTTGCCAGGCGTCGTGGCACTTGAGAAAGCTGCGGCTAGAGCCTAAAGTTTCAGCAACACTTCGTCCCCCACACTTTTAATTTAGAATTACGGGCTTGTAGACATCAAGGAAGACTTAATTACCCAAGTTTAATCCCAGTAGTATTATGGACTTGGTAACCCTCATCGTAACAGTTGTGGTAATTAGCGTCTCCGGAGCTCTGGCTCCTGGTCCTCTGTTTTTCGCCACCATCTCCTACGGCACTAAGTTTGGGGCCAAGAGTGGGTTAGCATTCTCTATTGCGCACACCGTGATTGAGTTCCCCCTCGTCATTCTGTTATCCATCCTAGTAGCCTTCGGTAGCAAAACCATCACAAGCGAGCCGATCATCAGACTCATAATAGGGGTTGCGGGAGGATTAGCCCTTCTTGTTTTGGGGGCTTTACAGATTCGTGAGGGTCTTTCCTCTAAGTCTGGTAAATCCAGTGAAAGCGTGGCGGCATCCAAGAACCCTCTGCTTGTAGGCTTGGTCCTCACTGGATTGAATCCCTTCTTTATTGGTTGGTGGCTCACTGTTGGATTGAAACTTATTATTGATGCTTGGACGTTTGCGTTTCTAGCCGGCGTAGGAATAATGTACCTAAGCCACATATGGATGGATTACGTGTGGCTCACGGTTGTCGCCTATTTCGCAAAGATGGGAATGAACGTTGTGGGAGCTAAAGGATACAAGGCCGTCGTCATAATTTTCGGAGCAGTGCTGATATTCTTTGGACTTCTCTTTCTCACTTCAATCTTCTAGGCATATTGGCAGACAAAAACTAGACGTGGTCTCCTTTCGCTTTCTATCGGCTTCAGCTATATTATCGAGACTGAAATAACGACTATAATTTCAGAAAAGTATGTGCAACATGAGATGTTGCATTGAAAAGGGAAAAAACTGGTAGAATGGGCACAGCCACCAGCATAGTTCATGTTTTTGATAGTGAGTGGTGTGCCGAGGAGGTGCTTCTCGTTGACCCGTAGCTACTTCGGAAAGGAAAATGAAACTCTGAAGAGGATTCTTAAAGGCAAGAAAGCTAACGTAGAGTGGGATTGGGCAAATTTCAGAAGCACCGAGGGTTTTCCGGTTGACGACAACCTGATGTCATGGGTTATTGGCCAAGAAAGGGCGCTGCAGGAGTGTTACCTCTGTCTCGACGAGTGGGCGCACAAGCTGAGATGGCTTGAAAAGAGCAGATGGTACAATGATTGGAGTGACCCTGAGAAACCTAAGCCTGTGGGCAGGACCAAAATGAGCCCTGGACCCTACCTGCTTCTCTTGGGAGACCCCGGAACAGGTAAGTCTCTCATTGGAAGGGCGTTGGCGGATAAGCTCACCCAAATCTACAATGAAAAGAACATCGAGATATTTGACGTCCTCTGTTGGAGAAACAAGGTGATTCCAAGCGAGCCAAAAATCTCGATACACGAGGCGGGTAAGGGCAAACAGATAATACGGAAAGAAAAGATTAGGCAGGAGAAGAGGAGATTTCTGCTTTCTGCAGGTCTAAAGACACTTCAAGGGCTGTTGATAATACTTGGCTTAATACTCCTGTTTATCGGACTGTACGGCATACATACCATCTTCGTGACATGGGCTTCCAACCCCGAGGTAGCCGATGAGATAACCCTGCGAGAAGCCTTTTCCTACAATTTCTTAGACTATTTCGCCAGCAGATTTCCCGATTTGACCCTCGTCCTTGTTCCAGCTGGTTCACTACTGTTCTTCGCCATACTAATCTGGTGGTTCGGAAGGTTCGGAGGAGGAACTGCCAATCTAACAGGCATCGGCGGAGCACAACAGTCTAATGTACCCAAGCTTATTGTTGACAGTTCTTCCCAGCACGCTCCCTTCATAGATGCCACTGCCCACAGGTCCTCTCAGCTCTTCGGAGACATAGCTTGGGACCCCTACCAAACCGGCGGATTGGGCACACCTGAGCATCAGAGGGTGTCCGCCGGAGATGTTCATAGGGCATCTCTAGGCATCCTCTACATAGACGAGATCAAGAACCTTGATCCCGTTGAAGCCATCACTCTGCTGACTGTACTAGAAGACGGACAGCTACCTATCACCACACGGGGGCGCTATCAGATCGGCGGCACCGCTGCACTGTCTGTTTCCACCGAACCCGTTCCCTGCATGTGTTTCCTAGTTGGCGCTGGCAACTTTGACTCCATCAACCAAATAAATCCAGCACTGATGGACAGGATATACGGCTATGGCAAAGTTGTTAGGATGAACAATGACATGCCTAACACCGTGGAGAACAGGAGAAAATACGTGCAGTTCATTGCGCAAGAGATACGTCGTTTCCACCTTATTCCCTTCAGCAGAGAAGCATGTGAAGAGATTATTGATGAAGGCAGGCGTAGAAGCAACAAGAGAGACGCTTTGACCACCAAGTTCAGGCCCCTAATCTCCATTATCAAAACCGCTGCTACGCTGGCCATGAACGAAGGAAAGACCATAGTGGAGAGGAGCCACGTTAAAGATGCCATCGACAACCACTGCAAAACAATACAGAGACAGATACTGGAACACCAGCTAAGTGAGAGAGGAAAACTGATGGAGATTAAACCTGAGGGCAGCAAACTCGGACAAATCTACGGACTAGCCGTTGTGGAAGACCCCTACAGTGCAGAGAGGACTGGAAACGTGTTGTGCGTCAGGGCACACATGGTCAAGAGGAGCAAGGTTTCAAGGAAATACCCGCTGAGCGGATACTACAAGGTGACGGGTATAGCCAAGGGAAACAAGGAGAGGTTCATATCCGACAGCGTAGCCAAGGTCAGAACCGTCATACTTCAGAAGTATGGGGTGGACATCGCACAAGACTATCTGACTCATATAGACTTTGCGCAAGCCTACGCGATTGACGGACCGTCCGCGGGAGTTACGATGGCTATACTGCTGTGCTCTCTGCTTGAGGGGAAGCCGATTAGACAGGACGTGGCTGTGACAGGTGAAGTCAATGTTGGAGTTGGAGACTCAACCCTAGTTACTGCTGTTGGTGGACTGTACGAGAAGATTAAGGCTGCGGAGGCTTGGGGATTCAAGAAGGTGGTGGTGCCTCAAAAGAACTTCGAATACTCTATAGATGTGCAAGACTACAAGATAGAAGTGGTGCCAGGCAAAAACTTAGACGACTACCTAAAAGAGTGTCTAGACTAGTTTCAGCGTTTGATTATCTCACAACTCCATGCGCTTTCGAACGTTCTCTTAAGTTATGATTAAGTTTTTATCCAACATTTTCCGTTTGAAATTAACATGCCAACAATCGATTTGGAAAACCTCACGAAGAAGTGGTGGTTCTATCTCCTTCTATTCCTAATCGCCCTTATGACTCCGCCCTACACCGCGAAACCTGTCACTTACATGGAAACTGGAGAACTCGTTATCACAGTTCTGCGAGAGGCATTTACTCAGCACAGATGGCTAGCACCAGTATTTCATATCGCCACCACAATCCTGATAATTTTTCTGTGGAAATTTGGTGAGAAAATTGGGCAATACTTCTATGCATATCTTGCAGGCAACTATATTTTCATGGCGTTTGCCTCAAGCATGGCAGTTACAGAAAAATTTGGATTCGTGGTCATTAGCAGCAACTTGTTTCTAATACTCTTTGTGGGTTTCCTATGGATTCTAGGAATTTTTCAATGTAAAGGCAATTTTGAGTCACCGAAAATACAGAAATGGAGACTTTGGGCAATCCCCCTCGCGATTCTAGCATTTTGGTTCCCTATAAATGAACTTGCGCAACCCAATTTTAACCCATTACTCCTTCTAACATCAGACTACGGAATCGCATTTTGTCCTACAACCCCGGTAATGGTTTTCATCTTAACCTTATACCATCCCAACGTTTACAAGCCGGCATATCGTGTCTTATGTGTCGTCGGGACCTATTTCGGCATTTTAAACGTAACCGCACCATTAACACTTCCCGGATACACCAGTTGGCTGGCTATCCTCCATGTCCCACTACTTACCATCTCAATTTACGGCTTGATGTTGGAAAAGATGAAATACCAGCGCCAAGATGCGGGATAATCATCAGACTCTATAGGTTAGCGTATGTGTCGAACTCCCAGTTCGTGACGCTCCTCTGAAACTCCTCCCACTCCATCTTCTTAATTTCAAGATACTTGTTGAAAGCGTGCTCCCCCAAAGTCTCCCTCATCAACTTACTCTTCTTGAACTCTTCTATAGCTTCCTCCAAAGAGGCTGGCAGAGTTTCGATGTAGAACTTTGCGAGTTTGCTGTCGTCAAATCCGTACACGTCTTCTTCTACAGGGTCAGGCGGCTCAATCTTGTCTTCTATTCCCTTAAGCCCCGCAGCCAGCATGACAGCAAAGGCTAGGTATGGGTTACAGCTCGGGTCTGGACACCTCAACTCAAGTCTGG
>Ga0315312_1002982_pt1 | contig 11229 bp, 11 predicted proteins | sample TDP7_MG_FD_203629 | JGI IMG/M metagenome (GOLD analysis project Ga0315312, IMG submission 203629) | Freshwater sediment microbial communities from Lake Towuti, South Sulawesi, Indonesia - TDP7 | ecosystem: Environmental > Aquatic > Freshwater > Lake > Sediment | place: Indonesia: South Sulawesi... | reverse complement strand
TCGATCCCTTTCTGATCGGTACATCTAACTTGATTCAGCGGATTGGGCTAAGGCCTAATTCTTTGACGTTTATCGGGCTGGGGTTGAATGGCCTTGCCTCTTGGGCATTGGCTGAGGGAGAATGGCTCCAAGGATCAAGCCTAATCATTCTGGCTGGGTTCTTTGACATCTTGGATGGGGCAGTGGCCAGAAATTGTAAGGAGGTCAGCTCTTTTGGTTCTTTTTTGGATTCGGTTGTGGACCGTTACTCAGACCTCAGCCTCCTGATCGGCCTGCTCATTTTTTACTCGCGACAGGGCAATGTGCTGTACCAAGTCTTGGTGGGATTAAGTCTCATGGGTACAGCTTTAGTTCCCTACACGCGAGCAAAAGCAGAGACACTCATTTGCCAGTGTAACGTGGGGATTATGGAAAGGCCAGAGCGCATCCTGCTGATCTTTTTGGGGGCGGCGATTGTTTCGATCATGCCCATCATAATCTGGGTCTTGGCCATCTTTACAAACTTCACGGTGATCCAGAGAGTTCTTTACACCCGTCGGCATATGGCTGGGGGAGAGCCAACAGCTAAGCAAGAAGGCAAAGCCACTGAGATCACAGAGAAATCCTCTGTGTTATAATAAAGACCTAAGAAAAGTGATTTATCACAGAGGGCACTGTGTTCTCTGTGGTTAGGTTTTGGCAATACCGCCAGGGGCCCAAGGAGGGAAAAATGGAAGGTGGGGAAGAAAAAAAGGGGTTCACCATTCGCGACCGGAGATTTTCTTCCCAGCAGGAAGAGCCGGCTAAGGGGGAATCGGGAAAAGAGCAAGAAATACCAGAACCTCCTTTCCTTCCGGAAATCAACTTTTCTTCCTTTATTTTTTCTCTGAGCACCTCCGCGCTGCTACATTTGGGAGAGGTTCCTGATCCGGTGACTCAGAAGCGGGAGAAATGCCTACCTTTGGCCAAACAGACCATCGACATCCTGGGAATGCTCAAAGAGAAAACGCAGGGTAATCTGACGCCCGATGAACAAAAACTGATCGAAAACCTCCTTGCTGATCTTCGCTGGCGCTACATCCGGGAGGCGAAAGACCAACAAAAATAGGGGACAGAAGCAGAACACAGAATACAGAAAATAGAAGGCGTAAGAAATTTATTTTCTCTGACTTCTCATTCAGGAGGAAGTATGTCCATTGGGAATGAGCGAATCGGACCAACTCCTAGGCGCTTCGGGGTTGGCGCTTTGATTTTCGTGGCCATCATCGGCCTATTGGCGGGCCTGCTGATTGCCTCCAGCATGGGCGTTCGGCCGCTGGCTAAGGATTTCGACCTGACCTTAGGGAAGAAAGTTTATGTGGCCGCAAGTCCCTCTTCTTCACCTTCCCCTAACTTCGTGGAGCTGGCCAAGCGGGTGAAGCCCGGGGTGGTAAACATCAGCACCACCAAGGTCATAAAAGGAGGGGGGAGGGTTTTCAGACATTTTTCCCCGCCATTTCGGGAGCACGATCCCTTTCGGGATTTCTTTGGCGAGGATTTTTTCGAGCGTTTTTTCGGGGGGACCCCACAGAGAGATTACGTCCAACGATCCTTGGGCTCGGGTTTCATCATCGATCGAGAAGGGCATATCATCACCAATAACCATGTGATCGAAGGAGCGAGCGAGATCCGGATTCGTCTCTCTACAGAGAAAGATTTTGAGGCGGAGGTCATCGGGCGAGACCCTAAGACAGACATCGCCCTGATCAAAATCAAATCCTGGAAAGATTTGCCCGTTGTCGAGCTGGGGGATTCGGATAAGTTGGAAATTGGAGAATGGGTCATGGCCATCGGCAACCCCTTCGGACTCTCCCATACCGTGACCGTGGGGATCGTCAGCGCCAAAGGGAGAGTGATTGGCTCCGGACCATACGACGATTTTATCCAGACAGACGCTTCCATCAACCCCGGAAACAGCGGCGGCCCCCTGTTCAACACAAACGGAGAGGTTGTGGGGATCAATACAGCCATCGTGGCTGCTGGCCAGGGAATCGGCTTTGCCATTCCCATCAACGTGGCTAAGGAAATTATCCCCCAGCTGAAAAAGAAGGGCAAAGTAACCCGGGGAGGCATCGGGGTTTATGTGCAGAAACTCACTCCGGATCTGGCCAAATCCTTTGGGTTGGAAAAGCCCAAGGGGGCGCTGGTGGCTGACGTCATCGCGGGGAGTGCGGCCGAAGCAGGAGGAATTCGGCGGGGGGACGTGATCATTAGATTCGACGGGAAAGACATCGACGAGATGAACGAGTTGCCCCGAGTCGTTGCCTCCACTGCCGTGGGTAAAGAGGTAGAAGTGGTCATCCTGCGGGAAGGGAAGCCTTTAACGCTAAAGTTGAAGGTAGGCGAACTTAAGGATGAGGCCGTGGCTCCAGCCGCAGAGAAAGCCAAAGTGGAGATGGGGATGAGTGTGCAGGAAATCACTCCGGAAATCGCCCGGCAGCTTCGCTTAAGCGAACCCAGCGGAGTGGTGGTCAGCCAGGTAGAGGCGGGCAGTCCGGCCGATGAGGCGGGAATTCAGAGAGGAGATGTCATTCAGGAAGTGAACGGCCAGGCCATACGCAAGCTCAGCGATTACCGGGCGGCATTGGGGAAAGTGAAAAAAGGAGAGATCGTCCGCCTCTTGGTCAAACGGGGCGAGCGAAATTTATACCTGGCCATGCGCAGCTCAAAGGCAGAATGAGATTTCTGTCGCCGGCAAAAGTCAATCTACATCTGGAGATTTTGGAAAAGCGGCCAGACGGTTACCATGAAATTCAGACCTTGATGCACCGGGTGGCTCTCTTCGATGAAGTGGAGATTAGCTTGGGAGGCCGCGGAATTAGGCTTGTTAGCGAAGGTGAGAAGATACCGGCGGGGATCAGAAACCTGGCCTGCCGAGCAGCCCGGCTTTTCTTGCGGGAATTTGGAATGCCGAAGGATGTGGAGATTGGCTTAAAAAAAAGAATTCCTGTGGCTGCCGGGCTCGGCGGCGGAAGCAGTAATGCGGCTACGGTGCTCAGGGGATTGAATGAATTGCTGCGCGTGAGGGGGGATAGGGAGCTCTTGATGGCCTTGGGAGCAAAGATTGGAGCGGATGTCCCTTTCTTCATTTTCCAAAGCCCAGCTTTGGCCAGAGGGATAGGAGAGAGGTTGGTTGCGGTGAAGGTGCCTAAGCCACTATGGTTCCTGATGGTCATTCCGCCTTTGCGCATCTCCACGGCCCGGGCTTACGAAGCCTACGACCTTCTACGGACTAAAAAAAAAGAAGCCACAAAAATAAAAGATGCTTACCTGGATATTGAGGATCTTTTGCCGGTCATGAAAAACGACCTGGAGGCAGTAGCCTTCAGCCGGCATCCCCAGATCGCCCGGATGAAGGGAGAGCTTTTAGCCCGGGGAGCCAGGGGAGCTCTGATGTCCGGCAGCGGCCCGGTGGTCTTTGGTCTTTTTCCCGCGAAAAAGGAGGCTGAGCAGGCGGAAAAAGCGATTCCTTTGCCAGCGGGCTGGAGGACAGTGATCGCCCGAGGGATTTAGAGTAAGGGATAAATCTTTTTGGGACGCAGATAAACACGGATTATCGGGATATTGAAAGAAATTAATGATAGAATATTTATCTGCGTGTATCGGCGAAAATCTGCGTCCTAAATAAGTGGGGCGTCGTCAAGCGGTAAGACACGGGTCTTTGGAACCCGGATGCGGAGGTTCGAATCCTCCCGCCCCAGCCAAAAACTTTGGAAAATTCCCAAGAAGAAAAGAAGGGAGGACAGAGGGTGGACCAGATGAGGATCTTTTCGGGGAATTCCAACCTGCCTCTGGCTCAGGAGATATGCCAGTATTTGGAAACCACTCTGGGGCGGGCCAACGTGGAGAATTTCAGTGATGGAGAGATCCTGGTGGACATTGATGAGAGTGTCCGGGGCATGGATGTTTTCGTCATCCAATCTACCTGCACTCCCGGGAACACCAACCTAATGGAACTCCTGATCATGATCGACGCTTTGAAAAGAGCGTCGGCCAACCGCATCACGGCCGTCATCCCCTATTATGGGTATGCGCGTCAGGATCGCAAGGTTTCCCCCCGGGCCCCCATTACGGCCAAGCTGGTTGCCGACTTGATCACAGCGGCGGGTGCGCACCGCGTTCTGACCATGGACCTGCATGCCGGCCAAATCCAGGGTTTCTTCAACATCCCGGTGGATCATCTCTTTGCCGCTCCCGTTTTGTTAGAGTACATTCGCGGCCGTTTTCGCGAAAAGCTGGTTATCGTCTCCCCAGACGCGGGGGGCGTCGAACGGGCCAGGGCCTTTGGCAAAAGATTGAAGGCCAGTTTGGCCATAATTGACAAACGGAGGGATAGCCCGAATGTGGCTAAGTTCATGAATATCATCGGGGAAGTCAAAGGCTTGCAGGCTGTCATCCTGGATGATATCGTGGACACGGCCGGCACTTTAGTGGAAGCAGCTTCCGCCCTGGCCTCAAAGGGTGCAGCCAGGGTTGTGGCCTGTTGCACGCATCCTGTGCTGTCGGGACAGGCGGTGAAACGGTTGAGTGATTCGGTCATCGAGGAGATGGCCATCACCAACACCATTCCCCTGAAACCTGAGGCCATGTCCAGCCCCAAATTCAAAGTGCTATCCGTGGGGAAACTTCTGGCCGAAGCTATTAAGAGAATTCACTGCAATGATTCAGTGAGCTCTCTATTCGTCTAAGGGAGGTATTATGGAACAGAGAGAATTAGAAGTTACTCTGAGGACCGGAAAGGGAAAGGGAGCAGCCCGCCGCATCCGGGGAGAAGGAAAGATCCCGGCCGTCCTCTACGGACGTGGAATGGAGACGTATTCCTTGACCCTTAATCCCAAAGATTTGGAAAAAATATTGACCAGCGGAGCTCGAGAAAATACCCTGATTGGATTGAAGATAACCGGGGCGGGAAAAGAGAAGATCAGCAACAAAGTGGTGATGCTTAAAGATCTGCAAGTTCATCCCGTCCGGAGAACATACCTGCACGCCGACTTTTATGCTGTAGCCATGGAAGAGAAGATTGAGGTGGAGGTTCCCATCCACCTGATTGGAAAAGCCGAAGGAACAAAGGCCGGTGGCATCTTGGAGCAAGCCCGGCGCGAGGTGCGCGTTCGCTGCCTGCCCTCAGACATTCCGGAGTTTATCGAGGTGGATGTCAGCGGCCTGAAGATCGGGGATTCCTTGCATGTCCAGGATATCCCTCATTCGGATAAATGCGAGCTGATGGCCGAGACCAATTTCACAGTGGCCAGCGTCGTTCCGCCCATTTCCGAAGCCAAGTACGAGGAAATCGTAGGCGCCGTGGAAGGCGAACGGGAGATTGTCCAGCCCGAGAGGATTGGAGAGAAGAAGGAAGAGGCTGAAGAGACCAAGGAATAGTCCGTTTTTAAGGAGGTGGGGTGAAGCTTGTCGTTGGTCTCGGGAACCCCGGACGGGCTTATCGCTGGACGCGGCACAACCTGGGCTTCTTACTTATCGAGCGGATGGCCAGGCAAAATGGGATCGAGCTCTCGCGGCGGGGGTTTCAATCCGTATATGGCCGGGGAAAGATCGGGAACAAAGAAGTAATCCTGGGCAAGCCTCACACATACATGAACCTTTCTGGAGAAGCTGTGCGGCGGCTTCTCCAGTTCTTCAGAATCCCGCCTGAAAACCTGGTCGTCCTGCATGACGACCTGGACCTGCCTTTGGGGAAAATCCGCCTTCGCCTCCGCGGAGGTCATGGGGGCCATCAAGGAGTTAAGTCCATCATAGAGGCTTTGGGGAAAAATGACTTCCTCCGGTTGAAGGTGGGAATTGGAAGGCCAACTGAAGCAAATCAGGACCCAGCTGATTACGTGTTGGAACCCTTAACTGGGGAAGCGAAGGAGGAATTCAAGGACATTATAGAAAAAGGTGTGCAGGCGGTAGAGGTTCTGCTCATCGAGGGACCCCACCAGGCGATGGAGCGATTTCACAAAAAGTGAGTTGAGAGTTGTGAAAACCCCCTCCTGCTTCGCAGAGGCGTTATTTATCCCCCATCGCCTTACGCTTTTTGGTTTCGTTCCAGATACGATCCATTTCTTTTAGGGTTGATTCTTCTGGCGTGCGTCCCCTCCGGCGTAACTCCGATTCTACCTGTTGAAAACGCTGAATAAAGCGGCGGTTGGCCTTGCGCAGAGCATCCTCGGCGGAAATTTCCTGGAAGCGAGCCCAGTTGACCAGAGTAAAGAGGAGGTCCCCGAATTCTTCCGCGACAGCTTCGGGGGGAGAGTTTACCTCGGCTTTTCTTATTTCAGCCATTTCTTCCTGGATTTTTTTCCATACCCCTTCAATGCTCGGCCAGTCAAAGCCTGCCCGGGAAACTCTCTCGGAAATTTTCTGGGCCCGCTCGAGGGCCGACAAGGATAGAGGAATTCCATCGAGAAGGGATGCCTTTTCCCTATTTTTCCCCTCCAATTCCTTTACTCCTCCCCATAATTTAACCACTTCTCGGGCATCCCTGGGTTTAGCCCTGCTTTCATCCCTTTTGGAAGGGGGGAAAACGTGGGGGTGACGGCGAATCAGCTTTTCGGTGAGGGTATGGACGACGTCTGGGAAGTTAAAATGGCCCTTTTCTCCATAGATGCGGCAGAGGAAGATGATCTGCAGGAGAAGATCGCCCAGCTCCTCTTTCAGTTCCTCCGAAGAACCAGCTTCGATGGCTTCGAGCGCCTCGTAAGCTTCCTCGATCAAATATTTTTTAAGGGTGTTTTCAGTCTGCTGCCGATCCCAGGGGCATCCAGAAGGACCGCGCAGCCTGGCCATTAGACCTAAAAGATCCTTTACGGTGTGCTTTTTATTGCCTTTCCTTTTTTGCGGGGCTACTGTGGAGGCTTTCCTTCTGAAGGTCTTCATATTATGTTGAAAATCCCTTCAAATCTCCCCAACCACTCTTTGGCTAAATGGGGGCCAGCCCTGAACCGTGCTGGTTTAGGGCAAGGGGGGATTTTTCTGCGCTTATCTGCGAAAATCTGCGTCCCAACAAATTCATCTTAATTCAGCCTGTGGGGGGATACAAGGAAAATTGTTGCTTGACAAGGAATTTTATGATATTATTTAAAAATGATCAAAATGGCAAGTGAGTTTTGATCGAAAGGTCAAAGGAGTGAAATTGCCCTCAGATGCCGGAGGGCATTTTTCTTTGGAGAATAGAAAACAGTGGGAATTCAAAGAAAATTGCGCCCTGGGCATGTTTTTCTTGCCTTTTCTGGGGGAGCCGCCGGAGAATAAGCAGGCTTGAAAGCCAAAATTGAGGACGCTCCCATCGTCCGCCTTCATTTGGAAGATCCAGCCGCTGCTAAGCTTCTCTTTGGCGAGAATGACAACAACCTGAAGCTCGTTGAGAAGAGCATCGGGGTGCGGATTCACGCTCGGGGTGATACCTTAGCCGTTTCAGGAGACCGAGTGGATGTACAACTCACCGAAAGACTCCTTTTCGAGCTTTACGACATCATCCGCAGGGGCCACCCCATCTACCCCAACGACATCCTTTCGGCCATCCGTATCCTTTCGGGGAACAATTCGGTCAAGCTGAAGGATATTTTCTTAGATACCATTTTTATCTCTTCGAAGCGTCGTCTGATTGCCCCCAAAAGTCTGGCCCAGAAGCTCTACATCGATGCCATTCGGTCCCATGACATTGTTTTCAGCATCGGGCCGGCGGGTACCGGAAAGACCTATTTGGCCATGGCCATGGGGGTGGCCGCTTTAACCAAAAAAGAATTGCACCGCATCATCCTCACCCGGCCAGCTTTAGAAGCGGGGGAAAAGTTAGGATTCCTTCCCGGAGATCTGCTGGAGAAGGTCAATCCGTATTTGCGCCCGCTCTACGATGCTCTGCATGACATGATGGATTTTGAGACCGCTTCCCGCCTCCTGGAAAAAGGGGTCATTGAGGTGGCCCCTCTGGCTTTTATGCGCGGCCGCACGCTGAACGATTCCTTCGTGATCCTGGATGAGGCCCAGAACACGACGTCTGAGCAGATGAAGATGTTCCTCACCCGGCTGGGTTACAGCTCTAAGGCTGTGATCACCGGTGATATCACTCAGATTGACCTTCCTGCCGGGAAAATTTCTGGGTTAGTGGAAGCCCGAGAAATCCTGAGCAGTATCGAGGGAATCCACTTCAGCTACTTCACGGAGGTGGACGTGGTTCGTCATCCCTTAGTCCAGGATATCATCAGAGCCTACGAAGGGCAGGCACAAAGGAAGAACTCCTTGGAAAGGGTGGGGAAATGACGGTGCGCACTTTTTTAAATTTTTCCCCCGCGGTAGGGCACAAGAATTCTCCGCAGCCTGGAGGCCGTGGGTGGAGCTTGCGGAAGTTTCCCTGGAGGCGGATTGGCCTGCTTTTGTTTCTGGCGGCGGCCGTGGGTTGGCTACTCCCTGCCCAAGCGCTGGGGACGAGCTTGCTGGTGATCCTCATTTTGGCCATCCTATTTGAATTTGCCAGCGCGAATATCCGCAAATTCTCCCCAGATGATAAAGACCTTCTCTTCCTCACCCTCCTTTTGGTTCTCATGCTCGCCGTGACCAAGGCCAGCTTGGCAGTTATTCCCCTGATCGGCCAGGCGTTGCCAGAAATCCCATCCTCGGCTTACGTTTATGGGATGGGGATCGCGGCCGGGGCCATGCTGGTACGCATCGTGCTCAACTCCGAGACCGCTTTAGTCTTTTCCTTGGTGGCCAGCACATTTGCCGGGTGGTTGTTGGAAAGCAGTTTCTTCTTCTCCGTGTATTTTTTCATCGGCAGCATAGTGGGAGCCCACAGCGTGGGTTTCTGCGAGGATCGCACCATCTTGGTGAAGGCCGGTGTCAAGGTGGGACTGGTAAACGTTTTGACGATCCTCTGCCAGAACCTGATCGGCCATACGGGGATTGTCTCCGAAGTAGGACTCAACCTGCTCTTCGGATTTTTGGGGGGAGTTGTGGCAGCGATCGTTGTTTTAGGAGTGCTGCCGATAGTGGAGTGGGTTTTCAGATATACTACGAACATCAAGCTCCTGGAGCTGGCCAACATGAATCATCCCCTGCTAAAGAGAATGATCCTGGAAGCTCCGGGATCCTATCACCACAGTATTGTGGTCAGCACTCTGGCGGAGAGTGCCGCCCGCTCGGTCAATGCTAATCCTCTCCTGGCCCGGGTGAGCGCTTACTACCACGACATCGGTAAGATCAACAAACCCCTCTATTTTGTGGAAAACCAGGGTCGCAATGAGAACAAGCATGACAAGCTGGCTCCCAGCATGAGCAGCCTGATTCTCATCTCGCACGTGAAAGATGGCCTGGAGCTGGCCCGGGAATACAGGCTCGGGCAGAAGATCAGCAACATCCTTCAGCAGCACCATGGAACGGGCCTGATTTCTTATTTTTACCAGAGGGCCAAAGAGCAGGAAAACCCAGAATTCGAGTCCGTAGATGAAGGAGCTTACCGCTATCACGGGCCCAAACCTCAGACCAAAGAAGCCGGGTTGGTCTTGCTGGCCGATGCGGTGGAGGCCGCCTCTCGGACACTTCTCCAGCCCACCCCCGCCCACTTACAGGGTCTGGTGCAGCGGATTATCAATACCATCTTCATGGATGGCCAGTTGGATGAGTGCGAGCTGACCCTGAAAGACCTGCATCAGATTGCCAAGAGCTTCAACCCGATCCTGGCAGGCATCCATCATTACCGCATTGATTACCCTATGCTGCCGGCTAAAGATAGCGCGGGGAAGAAAAGAAGCAATGGGGATCACCATAAGCAACCGGCAAAAACAGGTCGCGATCGACACGCGGAAGATAAGAAGAGCGGCGAAGAAGATCTTAAGCGCCTTGGGCTGTGAGGATCAAGAAGCTAACATCGTCATTGTGAACGATGTAGAGATAACCCGGCTAAACTGCCAGTATTTCCACCGCCATCGGCCCACCAACGTCATTTCTTTTCCCCTGGGGGCGGGCAAACCGCAAATTTTAGGGGATGTGGTCATCTCGGCAGAGACAGCAAAGCGCCAATCTGAAGCAGCCGGTGGGGAGACAGAGGAAGAAATTCTCTTCCTCATGATCCACGGCATCCTCCACCTTTTGGGCTACGACCATGTGGGCTCCCGGAATGAACGGAGGAAGATGGAGGAAAAAGAAAGAGAACTTTTTTCTTTATTCACCTCTCCTGCATGTCGGGAATGACCTGCCTTCCTTATAATTTTTGCCCTGGAACCTTGACTCCTGCTTTCCTCCCGCCTGATTCTGATAAGTACTTGAAATAGAAGGATTATTCGTATATCTGCTTAAAAATGGGCGGGAGCAACAAGATTTTTCTTGACAACTCATCAAATGATGAGTATATTAAAGAAAAGTAGCAAGCACGAAATCCCAAATTATAAATAATTACCAATGGCTAAAATTCAAAATACTAAACTTTTCTCTTTTAAAATTTCCCCTCCCTTTGGAGACTGTGTCGTAATCCCTCCTTGTCATTGCGAGCGATCCCGCCTTGGCGGGATCGCGACACAATCTCTGATGGGGGGACCAGAGGTTAAAGATGGATCTCACACCGAGACAGAGAGAGATTCTGGATTTCATCCAGACCTTTGCCGCAGAGCAGGGCTATCCGCCCACAGTCCGGGAGATCGCCGGGCATTTTGGGATTGATTACCGCGCGGCCGTCGACCATCTGCGGGCCTTGGAAAAGAAGGGGAGTTTGACGCGCTCCCCCAAGTCCCGGGGCATCCAGGTTTTCAAGCCTTTCGCCGCCGTGCAGCGCATCCCGGTGGTGGGAAAGGTGGCAGCCGGGCCCCCCTTAGAGGCTGTGGAAAACATCGAGGGGGCCATCCCCCTGCCCGAAGAGTGGGCCAAAGGGTCTGGACTTTTCATCGTGCGGGTGGACCGGGCAGGGATGAGCATGTCCCCCACCATCCTGCCGCAAGATTACCTTCTCGTAAAGCAGGGTGCTTCTGCGGATGATGGAGCTATCGTCCTGGCGATGATCGATGGAGAGGTCACCGTGAAGAGGATCTTTCGGGAGGAAAATTTTATCGTGCTGAAGTCGGATAACCCGGCCATGCCTCCCATTCAGGTCAAGAAGGGCGGAAGGAATTTTCGTATCCTGGGAAAAGTGATCGGGGTAGCTTATCGGAAACTGTAAACCATAAAACCTTCTCACCGTCGAGTAGAGAGCAGGCGCGCATAGGGACAGATCAATGACTTCCAAAG
>Ga0315312_1002981_pt1 | contig 11229 bp, 10 predicted proteins | sample TDP7_MG_FD_203629 | JGI IMG/M metagenome (GOLD analysis project Ga0315312, IMG submission 203629) | Freshwater sediment microbial communities from Lake Towuti, South Sulawesi, Indonesia - TDP7 | ecosystem: Environmental > Aquatic > Freshwater > Lake > Sediment | place: Indonesia: South Sulawesi... | reverse complement strand
CAAGGTATTAAGATTAGAAACCTAACTATGCCTACGCCTTTGAACTGCTCGTTCAAGGCCAAGCTAACACCTATCGCGAGTACTACAATCGTAACGACTGAAAGAACGGTGAAGACAAGAGTATTCAAAACAGCTTCAGAGAAATAGTGGCTGAAGATGACTCCAGCATAGTTCTTTATGCCTACCCATTTTCCAATGTTTTGAGGCTCGAAAATTACGTACTTCACAAAGCTCAGGTATATTGCGTATGAAAAAGGATATATCGTGAAGAATCCAACTAACGCCAAAACAGGAAGAATCATAAGTATTCCGGTTCTTTCCTGCGGTTTCAAAGCGAATCTACCGAACCTTCTCTATCAATCCTATACTCTTCAGTTCCAAATAAAAAAAGGGGATATTTTAGATAGTAAGCCTAACCTGCTTTCAGTTCGTTCCACTTGTCCGCCATCAAAGTTACGCATTTGTCGACGGTTATCTCTTTACTCAAAGCCTTCGCCAGAGCTTCCCTAAGTATGAATTCTATCCACCGACCATAAATCACTGGATGAGCTTCAGCGATCGCCTTACTGGCTTGGTCTTTGATCAATGCGGCAGCGCCCTCTCCGCCATAGAACTCCCCGATGGACTTCGCTATGTCCGGATCCCCGAAGGGTGATAGAAAACCGAAGCCCAAGCCTTTCTCAACAGCCCATCGCTTTAGCACTGCATACTGTCCATTGTGAACACCGCCGAAGTATTCGATGAAGTAGATTCCTGCTTGAATCACATCCTTGCCTCTATCGTAGCACATCTTCGTCATGTTGTAGCTCTTGGCGAAACCGTAGCATTCATGTGTATTTCCAGGCATGAGGCCCAGTCTAAATTGACCTGCTCGTGGCGATTGCCCAGGAGTGTTCATGGCCGCCAAGTTGTACTTAGCCAGTACAGTGATAGCTCCTTCTCCTGCACCCATCTTCTTCTGACCGTCAGTTTCATGTGTGGCTATGTAGTCCGGATTTATGATCTTATGTGTGTTTATCCCGTCAACAATCCATTGGAGTTGCTGGCGAAACGGAGAGTCTGCAGCAGCGAACACGGGATTCAGTGCATCGTCGAACAGCCGAGCTCCTCGACCATACGATTGAGTCATGAGAACATACCAGTCAAATGGGTTATTCGCTTGGTATGATAGGATGAACGGGTACTTGGCTAGCCCTTTCTTTTTCATTTCCAGACATGCTTCTAGAACTTCATCCCAATCCTTTGGCTCCCGTTCGAAACCCACCTGTTTCAGCGTGTCCGCATGGTACATAAAGTTGAACATGTCCGCGTAGTATGGCAGTCCGTAGAGCTTTCCTTGGAATGTCGATGAAGATCGAGCGTATGGCGCCATATCGTTCTTGTAGTCTGCGATCTTCTTCTCCACGTCATATTGATCCCAGAAGTCCTCTATTGGGACGACCCATCCAGCACTCGCGAACTCTTCTATCCAATCCTCTCCGTCGTAGCATATGTCTGTCGGAGTGTTCGTGGTAAACCTCTTGACCATCGTTGGGCGATAGTCTGGCCAGTTGAAATCGTACAAGCCGACTTCAATGTTCGGGTACTCCTTCATGAATTTGTCAGCGTTGTCTTTGATCGTTTCAACCGAATAGTTCCAAACAGTGAAGTCGAGATGTATCTTGCCCGGTGTGGGTGTTGGAGTTGGCGTAGGCGTTGGCGTGGGCGTGGGTGTAGGTGTTGGTGTAGGTGTCGGTGCAGGTAACGTTGCATAGTATGCTACGCCTGCTACAACCGCGACAACGACGATACCGCCGACATATTTGACGTAACTGCGTCTAGATACTTTCTCTGTGGCCATTTATTTTCCCCAAAAGTAATCGAGTGGCAAGTTCATTTAAAAGCTTTTGGAACGTAGACCCACAGTAGAATGCGACTCTTTGCCTGTGTTGAACTCTGATTTTACAAATCGAATGTCTACCGCGAAACTTAAAGGGATGCATCTGCAGAAGAGCTCTTGAATTGATTATGGAATCCTCTTTCGAGAAAGCCTACAGATTTCAATGTGTTAGGTGCGCCAAATGTTGCTACCAGGAAGCGCTTTCCATCACTCAGAACGACTACAATCGACTGAAGGGGTTCTTGGACTCTAAAGGCGCTAGAGTCAGAAAGGATTCTTCGTACTTTCATGAGATTGAGAGCCAGGGCGCTTGCCCGTTTCTAAAAGGAGATCTCTGCTCCGTATATTCAAGAAGACCTGTGGTTTGCAGAGCTTTTCCTCTTACGTTCAGTTTTCTACCTGATGGTCAACTCTACGTGAATCTGATTCGCTGCAAAGGAATTGGCTTGAATGATGGTAAACCGGTTGATGAATCGTTCGTTACCGAGGTAGTTCGCGATATAGAGGAATTAGACCCAGAATTCTTTCCAACTCTGAGAGACAATAGCATAAGGGAACACGAATCTCTTCTTCCGTTTCTTGATGGAGGAAGCGTAACCGATTTTGAATCAAAGAGAGTGTTTCTCTCGGAAATCTCGAAATGGCTGTCAAATAAGTCGTTGGGAGGACAAAACATTAGAATTAAGTGCCACGTTCTTCTGAGCAACTTACTAGCTCTACTGGAGCATCAAGTAGGAAGGATCAGAGACAGGGTACGGGTAATACCACCATTGATTCTTACGAAGGATGATGTTGAGAATATCGTTGCAGACATCGATAGGGACATTCCGTCGGTTTTGGAAAGACGACTTGAAAGTACTCTTGAAGCGGTACAGGATAGAAACGCTAGGGCTCTCAGTACAAATCGAACTGAAGTCTTCTGGGATGGAGAACTGAAGAAGGTTGGCCTTGAAGACAATCTTCCATTCAAAGACCTGTATGGAAAAACAACATATGTCAAAGTCAAGGAACTGGTCTTCGAGAAAGGTGTTGAGCCGGAAGCGGAAAGAATTGCTTTGGAGTACATTGAGGAATTGCTCAATCGCGTTGACCTAAGAGGGTTCCCAGTGTCCGGGCCCCTTACCGTTGTACTGCCCTCATTAGATGAGTATTCAGTTAATCTTCATACGTATAGTCAATTCTACTCTCGTGATCAGGTAAGGGTTTCATCAGACTCGATGAAGAAAGCGATAGAAGATCTCGACACGAGGCTTTTGATAAACAAGATATATCGGGAGAACAGTCTAAGACAACTCTCTGTACGTTGACTAAGGTTTCGATCGCTTCGTTCAGGCCATTGGTTCAGGAACTTCACTAAGGCCAGAGGTCTTCAGCCACGTCTCGAAGACCGAGTTCTAGGAGTTTCTTCTTTGTTGGTTTGCTTGTCTTTGGATCCCAGCCTCTGACCCTGAAATACTGTGGTAGCGTTTTGTCGAGTTTCACAACGGCACCTGCTTTGGTCTTTTCCTTAAGTAGTCGGTCTGGCAAGTTGTCTTCTTCTCTCGAACACCCATGACGCATGTTAAAGGCTTTTTTGAGGTTGTAGATTCTCTCGCCCGCTTTCATGATGTCCGCAGTTGTATTGTTGAAACCTGTCAAGGCGTTATACGCTTCTCGAAAGTTCTCCACTCCATAGGCAGCAGCGAAGTCGGCGAAGATGCACCAGCCAGCCGCGGCGATGAAAGCCCACCAATCCTCCATGATCTTGGCAACTCTCCCTTTTCCTTTGGTCGAAAACCTATCCAAGCGTTTTGGATATCCCAGGTCGGGCCTTGTACGCCCAGTCGCCTCGAAGAACAAGATCGGGTTTGCTTCTGTATGTCTCCCACCGGTTGGACTGCACGCATAGTGTGGGCCGCCCGCCTGAAACGCTCTTGGGTCGTGCATCGCAATGTCCATTCCTTTCACTTGAATAGCATATCGTTCAGAGCCTCGCCCGATTATTGCAGCAGCTCTCCTTGACCCTTCTGCCAATATGTTCCCAAACCCTTTCCTGAAAGCAATCATATGTATGATCTCTATCGTGGCGAGATCGTCACCAAATTTCACATCCATGCCTTCTGTCCACTCTTTACTGATGATTCCTCTTTCGCAGCACTCCATTGCGAAGGCGATGGTGCTTCCAGCAGAGATCGTGTCAATTCCGTACAGGTTACATAGATCATTCACTTTTGCAATCGCTTTGATGTTGCTGATGCCACAGTTTGAGCCCAGAGCAGCTTGTGTCTCGTACTCAGGGCCCTCTGCCCCATCCTCGATCGCGTACTGTACGTTTTTCACTTTTGCAACTCTTCGACATCCTATTGGACAGTTGAAGCATGCTCTTCGTCCGGAGAGTATCTCCTCATATCCTCCTGGATAAGCTATCTTCTCGACGTATGGATCTCCGGGTCCTCCGAAGTCCCCTCTCGACCAGTTGTAAGCCGGTACGTCGCCAAGTTCCCAGCCCGTCAAGAAGTAGTCTGGAGTACCGCCCTTGCCCAACGATTTGACATCCGCATCGGATTGCATTAGCCGCCTCACCTTTGAAACAACCTTTTGAAAACGTTTCTCATCAGCTATAGGGACTGTTTTATGCCCTCTGACTGCTACTGCTTTGAGTTTCATGAATCCCATAACTGCTCCCAAGCCGCATCTCGCTGCAGTTCTATTAGCCTCATCGTTCATGACAGCGGCGTATCGAACGAGGTTTTCTCCTGCTTGCCCGATGTCGGCGACTCGTACTTTCACATCGCCTAGATCTCTACGTATCGCTCTATCAGCTTCCCGAGCATTCATCCCCCAGTATGATGTGGCATCTTTAATCTCAGCTTGATCGTCGTGAACCCACAGGTACACGGGTGAGTCTGATCTACCCGTAACAACGATCATGTCGTATCCAGCGAACTTCAGTTCAGCACCCCAGAGCCCGCCGGCATTGGCGTCGCCGAAATAGCCTGTCAAAGGCGACTTTGCAACGACCGTGTGCCTTCCAGCGGTAGGAGCAATAGTTCCGGTTACCGGTCCAGTACTGAAAATAAGCCTATTCGCCGGGTCTAATGGAGCTACCCATGGCGGTACTTCGTCATACAATATTCTAGCAGCTGTCCCAACTCCTCCAACAAATATTCGCGTTAGATCCTCCTTCAGCTTCTCGTTAGAGATAGTCTTCGTGGTTAAATTGACTCTTAGAATCTTACCCATGTATCCTCCTTTCATGAATTCCACCGGAGACAGTCAGGTAGAACCTTGACGCACATAAGCATTTTCGTTCGAATACTCGGAACTAAGGAGCTAAGCTATTGCGACCGATGCTTTTCCTTCAAAAGAAAAAAGTATGGGAGCCTCAATTCGCAAAGCTAGGCGAGCAAGATCTCAGAGGTTTGTCTTAGAGTTTCTTAGCAAGCCATTTGATTACTTGTATCCAGAACTTCGGATAGTGTTCCCATCGGATAAAGTTCACAGCCCAATGGGGGGTCGCGTCGGAAGCGAAAGCCAAGGCTCTTCCTTTCCCGTAGTCCCAAAGCGCTATTAGCGGGTCTTTCTTCTCCCCTATGGTTGCGAGAAGCGTAGCCTCTTTTTTCACCTTCGCTCTGTTGTAGCCTAGGAAAGGAGGGCACTTTTCCCATGGAACGCCTTTCATGACTGGGTGGTTCTTGTTGAGTGCTGTAGCGTATGCTCCTTCAGGAGCCTCTACACGATCGTCATCAGGCATGAATTCCATTGGGAAAGCCTCTTCAACTGGAGTTCCATGCCATCTACCGTGACCGAATCTGCCTTGAAAAGTTAGCCAGCCTCCAGTCATAACGAATCCTCCGCCTTTCTCGATGTACTGCTTTATCGACTTTAGCCTGTTAGGGCCTGTTATGGGTCCTTTCCACATGCTTGGAGTGTAGAATTCTGGGTAGAAGTAGAGGGTATCGGTTTCAACTTCGCAGAGCATTACGACATCATACTCAGCCAGCTCCTCAGGAGTTTTGGGGAACTTGCTGTAAGCGTCCCAAGCTGTCATATGGGTTACCTTAATCTCAGGGTCGCTTTGCAAGCCGTCAATTAGAGGCTGTCCCCATACGTGCATTTGGAAATTCTTTATCTCCATGGTGAATGGAGAGGGTATAAAGAGTGGACCGACTAAAGCTCCCGCATCTCCAGCATAAAGAACTTTAATCATATTCCATCACCTTCCTTTGGTTTTCTCTAAAATCCCCAGCACTCGAATTGATAAAGTGAATATAAATAGCTTTTCATGATCGCTCGAGTAGAGCTTTAAGATAGGATGACCTAAGGCGCTTCCTCACCTACTTAGACCAATCTAGAATCGTGAGGGCGTAGGCCTTTGTTGTAGCAATAAGACTTTCGATCGTGACGTACTCATCCGAAGCGTGCACTCCGTCGCCCGCGGGTCCGGCGTAGAGAGCTGGCATATTGCCGTACAAGGCTACTGCCCATAGATCTCCCGGCGCGGCCAAACCGAGCACTCTAACAGGCTTCTCTAACGCTTCTTCCAAGTTTCTCTTCATAACCTTGACTATGGGGTGATTTGGGTCGCCTGCGTAACCTGGATGCCATCTTCCAACCGATTCAACCTCCAACTGCGCGCCCTTCATTCTAATGTCTCTTTCAGCGGTCTTGGCTAGGAATGACTTCAATTCATCTTCCCATTCTTTTCGCGTTTTATACTGTGTCGGAAGCGACGTGAACCAAGCTTCAATCACACACTTGTCAGGTGCAGTGATTATGCCTCCGACCACGCCGGCCTCGACCGCTGATATCATCAGAGGACTCGGAATAGGGTGAGAGTAGTTCTTCCATTAAGGATGCCTCTGAACCTTTGCTTGGCGACGATCCTCATACTTGAACAGAGCTTCGATGACAGCCATCGCCGCCGCAACTGCATTGGATTGGCGCGCTACTTGAGCTCTTCCAACTGGTATGCCTGAGCCTCCTCTCGTAGTTACCCTGAACAAGAGACCTCCTAAACATCCAGGAGAAATATTGAGCGCCGTTGGTTCAGGGGAGATTACAGCATCAGCGTGATAGCCTCGTAGAACACAGGATAGAGTGCCGTTGACTCCTCCAAACTCCTCATCCACCACGCTTTCCAGAATGATATCCCCTCTCAATTTGACGCCTGTCTCGAGGACGCATTGTAAAGCCATTATCATCGCTCCGAGTCCAGCCTTCATGTCCAGAGCACCTCTGCCGTAGATCTTTCCGTCCTTAATCTCGGCGCCCCAAGGCGGAACAGTCCAACTCCAAGGTCCAAGGGGAACGACGTCTACGTGGCCTGTGAGAATCAGTGAGCGACCGCCCCCTTCTCCTCTAAGAATTCCAACAACATTCTCCCGGTTGGCATAGCTCCTTCCAGATAGGAAGGCTGGATGGTCCCGTATACCTTCAACTTGGTCTGGACTGAACCTGTCTATTTCAAGACCTAGTTCCTTGAACTTGTCAGCGACCAGCTTTTGACATTTCGCCTCATCTCCATCCGGAGGCTTGTTAACGCTTGGAATCCTCACCAGACTCTGTACAAAATCTATGATGTCTCGGCTTCTAGCCTCAACCGTCTCCAAGACTTTGTTCTTCAATTCCAAAAGAGATTCCGTTCCAAAGGTAGTACGAACAACGACTACTCTGCTTCAATATATCAGCGTTTCGAGCGACAAGCCTCGACGAATGCAATTTGAGAGCAAGAGAAGACTTAAATCAACAGGCAAGAGACTTGCTAACGATTCGCTATGTCTCTGAATAGACTATTGGGCGAAATGAGTTGGGAAGATGTGAAGAAAGCGGTGGAGGACAGCCAAGTGGTCGTTCTCCCGGTGGGCTCGAACGAACAGCATGGTAAACACTTGCCCTTGGATACGGATGCCTTCCTATGCCAGAACGTCGCGGTAGAAGCTGCTAAACGGTCTGGATGCGCTATAGTGGCTCCTTCCATCGTCTTCGGGTATTCACCGCATCACATGAGCTTCCCCGGGACGGTAACGGTCGACCCGCATACGCTCATTAAGCTCCTTGTGGAGGTTACTCTCTCCCTCGTCCATCACGGATTCAGAAAGGTGCTTATACTTAATGGACACGGCGGAAACCGAGGACCTGTAGCAACCGCTGCAGGGGAGGCTCAAGAAAAGTCGGATCGAAAGGCTAAGATAGCTGCCGCAAGCTACTTCGACTTCGGTAGAGAGAAAGTCTCCTCTTCTCGAGATTCCGAGCTCGGAGGGATGTGCCATTCCTGCGAATACGAGACATCAATGATGCTATTTCTCAGACCTCATCTAGTGAGGAAGGAGAAGATTGAAAGGTGCATGCCATCTGAAGTGATCAAAGATTACGTTTTCTACGATCTGCTGAAACCTTCAGTCGTTGATATAACGATGGATACTAGAGAGCTTTCTCCTGAGAGCGGTGTATGCGGCGACCCGACCGTAGCATCAGCCGAAAAGGGGAGAGCATTCTTCAACGCTGTTGTGGACGACATAGCGGAATTCTTGAAGAAGTTCTACGAACTCAAGATCCGGTGAATATTCGACGCTGTTCATTCTGAATTGGCGTGATGTCTATCGACTTCTTGAAGCAGGCTCCGGTAGATGCTGACTTCTCTGTTCTCTTTTTTGAACGCATCGTTCTAACCCCTAGCATTTTAAGTGTGTTTTCACTCAAGAGTTGGTGATGGGAATTGCTCAAGAAAAAACTAGTGGCAATATCATTCATCGTGGCTATCCTCTTAGTGGCATCATTCTTCATTGGCACACTATACTCTCCATATGGTGGGTTCATGGAGCTGCGTCCATTTGGACCGGAGATCCCGGGGTATCCGACACCTACACCAACCCCTACGCCGGCCCCGAAGGGCGCTGAATATACCGGCGAGCGGATGGTTATCTACAATGCATACGTGTCCCTTGAAACAGGAGATATTGAGAGCTCTCTAGCCAAGATCAGGGGTTTGGCTGAGCGCTACGGCGGATATGTCGCAGGCTCGTCCCGCTCCTCTTATGGAATGCAGGCTATAGCTGAGATTACGATCCGAGTTCCAAAGGACGAGTTCCATGTAGCGGTTCAGGAGATAGAGACCTACGGCAAGGTCTTGGATGAGCGTACGACAAGCGAGGATGTTACTCAACAATACATCGACGTGAAAGCTAGACTCAGCAATCTACAGAAGCAGGAGCAACGTCTAATAGAGATACTCAGCATGGCTCGAACCGTAGATGAGGTGCTCAATGTTGAGAGGGAGTTGGAGCGTGTCAGAGGCGAGATCGAGAGCCTCCAAGGACAGATAAACTACCTCGAAAGGAGCGTAGCCATGTCGGTAATAACGGTCAGCCTGAAAGAACCTCCGCCACCGTTCACTCCTCCAGGCATGGATTGGGGAGAAACCTTCGAGAGCGCGCTGAGAGGATTCTTCGCAGTAGTCCGTGGCTTGATAATCCTAGTCGTCTCGTTGCTTCCATTCATTGTAATCGGCGTTCCCGCATACTACGTGTACAGGAGAAGGAAGCTGAAGGCGAAGAAGTAAACGCTGGCTAAGACAGCTACAGTACTTCCAGCTTTGCCTTTCTGTTCGCGGCCATATTCGATATATTCGCAACCGAGACGTTGATTGCGATTAGGGCGATGATATCAGAGTCGCTGTCCTGATGATGCCTGGGATTCTCCTTATTCGTGTGACCGTCTCGTCTAGAACACTGAGTTCCTTTATTTCAATCCTACAAACCACATCGAATTCGCCGTAGACGACAAGGGTCTCAGTCACTCCGGAGAGTTTCTGAATCTCTTTCGCTACGGTGTGTTCCTTCCCTATCTCAACGACGATCAGCACATAAACGACTACCGACTTTGAAGGCATACTCGTTCCCAAGATACGGGTAACTAACTGTCCTGATAATTCTTTCGGACTGTCTGAAACCGTTGAGTAATATACAGTCTCAAGTGGGGCTACGAGTGATAGAGTCTTGACCTGTTCAGATAGGCATAACTTACGGATCTTGCTGCCAGACTATTTCTTGGCTATGACTTTGCTCAAAACATCGTATCTAGCCTTGACTTCATCATAGACTTTGGTTCTCAACTCTTCGCCAGATAGCGACAGCATCTTGATTCTCTCCAGTCTCGCTGACAACTCCATGTCTCCAAGCACGTTCTTCACCCAATTCTCAAAGTCCCCTCTTCCCATATGGAATTCGATTGAAGCCACGTCTATAGTCTTTAACTGATTGCAGAACTCTTCCAGGCTTGCTGCGGCCTTCCCTGTTGGTATCCCGACATTCGTGTAGAAGTAGAATGCGCTCTGCGGTAATATGGGACTCAAGACCTTCATCGCCATGTCCTTCGAAATCTTTCCGACTCTCTTTACGCGAATCTTGGACTTAGACATAGTTGGATTTTTGAGGCTGCGTTTCCTATAAAGATGTTGCTTTGAAAAGAATAGATAATCTTATTACGGATGGCATTTGGCATCTATTAGTCACATCGTTCGTTCCACATAGCATGGCGAAATTTGGAGGGCTGCTGTACGAGAATCGCGATGTTCGTATATGAATTTCCACCGAAGATCGTTGGAGGACTAGGAACTTACGCCGCAGAGATCTCCCAACAATTCATTAAGATGGGTCACGATGTAACCGTCTTCACAATGAATGATAGTACCTTGCTGACGAGGGAAACTTGGCATGGAGTTGAGATCCATAGACCAATGCTCGTCGAGATATCTGATATACTTCCAGCCTTGGTAGCTGAGGATCTGAGGAAATGGGGGAGAGGTATCAAGTTCTTCTCTAACATCTTCGTTTACAACATACTTGCTGCTTCAAAACTTGTGAACGATCTGGTAAAGAAAGAACAGCTGAAATTTGACATAATCTCAGCTCACGATTGGCTGTCGGTCATCGCAGGAGCGTCCGTGAAGAGGGAGCTCAATATTCCTCTAGTCTTCCATGTTCACTCCACGGAAAAAGGCAGAGCCATGGACAGCGGTTCCTCCGTCGTCAACAGTATCGAATTCTACGGAGGAGAGATCTCAGATAGAGTGGCAACCGTATCCTTCGCTATGCGAGACGAGCTCTTGGGTCTAGGCTTTCCGGAACAAAACGTAAGAGTCTGCTACAACGGCGTAGACCCAAACAAGTACGACCAAAGCAGAGTCAAGCCTGAGGACGTAAACACGCTTCGCAAGAAATACGGCCTCCGGGAAAGCGACAATATGGTTTTCTTCGTGGGCAGACTGACCTCGGTCAAAGGAGTCGACAGACTTGTGATGGCTATGCCCGAAGTCCTAAGAAAGCTGCCGAACACAAAGCTGGTGATCGTTGGATTGGGGGAGATGCAAA
>Ga0315312_1002980_pt1 | contig 11230 bp, 14 predicted proteins | sample TDP7_MG_FD_203629 | JGI IMG/M metagenome (GOLD analysis project Ga0315312, IMG submission 203629) | Freshwater sediment microbial communities from Lake Towuti, South Sulawesi, Indonesia - TDP7 | ecosystem: Environmental > Aquatic > Freshwater > Lake > Sediment | place: Indonesia: South Sulawesi... | reverse complement strand
TATTGATTACCCGAGTTCCTCATTTTTTAAAGATGCCTCGGGTATACCTCTTCCCCCACACATGCAACGTTTTTACTCGAATTTGAAACGTTTATCTGATAAAAGGGCAAGGTACTATCGGCGGGAATCTGATTTTCGGGCTTTCTGCTCGCTCAGTCGGGTAGTTCAATTACTTAAGCTTCCTAAAAGTGTTCGAGATCATGCAGCTTATCTTTACCGTAAAGTGATTCGATCTGGAGTTAGCAAAAAGCAGCTGTCAAGTGTCATTCTTATTGCATACTGCCTTCTTTTGGCAGTTCGGGAGTTTGAAACTGGTAAGCTTGTAACGATGAAGGATATAACCCAAGCCTTCCGGAGAGTGGGGCATCGAGTCACAATTCAGAGCATCATTCATGCGGCTCTAGAGTATCGAACATCCCTTAATGTTCGTTTAACGTTTCGAAAAAGCGAAAACTACCTGCCGATTGTTTTAGACAAAGTTGTAGCTTCTCCTCAAGTCAATAGAAACCTGTTAAGAAGCGGGGAAGATCTTCAACGTTATCGACAAAGGCTCTTTGAAACTAGTCAGAGCCTTCTTAAAAAAATAGATGGAATTACTCGAGGAGGACGGAACCCATACATTTTTGCGGTTTCGGCGGTGTACGCAGCTGATAGAATTTTATCTCGGCGCGATCAAAAACCACAGTTTTTGACGCAGAGGCTTTTAGCTCAAGCGACCAGTGTAGCTGAATATAGTATACGCGAGCACTTCTCTACTCTCCTTAAGAATTTCGTTTGAACTCTAATTGCTTACAACTCCGTCAATAGCTATTTGTTTAGGACCAGCCTTGCTCGTCGCTGTTAGATACTTCAACGATATTTTAAAGCTTGTAATATATGATACACGGACAAATCTCTTATCAATAAGAACGAACGCGTATTTGCTCATATCTGTCAGTTCGATTTTCATTAGGTGAAGATTAATTATGTACTGAACGGCGCTTGTCTTGCGTACTATAATACGGTATGAAACTTGTCCCGAATAGAAACTTTGAGAAACTCCATTTAGAAACGAAACTAAAAACTTTCTCAATTCCTTTTTTAGATTCAATGCAATTCTTTCTGCATTAGTTCCTTTAGCCCAACTCCTAATTTCAGATGTAACACGTTTACATAGGATCCCAGACATCGTGCAGAGATCGTAAATGCGTACAGGGTGGAGCGACTTAATATTGAACTTCACGAGAAACGTAGCTTGGGTACTCGTGTCTACGAGGCGTGTAGTGATTACAGCGTCGATGTCAACTGCTCCCTCATAGAACTCAAATTCTTGAGGAATGCCGAGCGTGCTCATTAGAATTAAGTCGCGCTTATCATTTTGGGTGTGCCTGTTTGTTCGAATATCTTGTATAACTATGAATGCAGCTATTCCATTAGCTTTCAGCCAAGTTTCCGCGGTTTTTATCCATTCTGCTGCACTTAATTCATAAACTAACTGATTGGGGTTTTCTCCATTTTTGGCAAGCAGATATAGCTCAATGCCTATTTTTTTGTGCAGATATTCGTTTAAGTCAAATAACAAGTTATAGGCGGCTAGTTCGAGTCGATCTGCGGCCATTCGGTTGGCAGCCGTTTGCGCGATTAATTCTGCTGCACTATTCTGTGAGATTGAACAGAATACCAAAATTACCAGAAGGTAAACTATTGCAATGGACCATAAAAAAGCGTTTTTCACTTTGCGCTTACTTGGCATATGATTTCCATCACGCCTTGACTAGTTGTTGCAAAATATTTTGCTTCCCCAAAAACTGAGTCAGCTAGACGACCGAAAGATGTCAATAGCTTTGCATTATACAAGACGTAGAGCCTACAAGCTAGTTCACTAGGACACAAATTTACAATTTTTACTAATACGTAGGTCGTCTCTTGTCGCAGTTCTACTTTAGTGATTAATTCAGTGACATAACCTTTCATGGCAGAAACTAGAAGGATTTGCTGAGCTACTTTTTGGAGGTAGCTGATTTGAACGGCTAGCAAATGGTCGTTATCGGAATAGGTATGAACGCATACGGCTAGAATAAGTACTACGCTGAAACACAGCGCAGTCATTGCATCAGTCATCGAAAGAATGCCGTTCATTTTTCTCCCCTACTTTGATAAAGCTAACAACAAGTTGACCATGTGAGTAAGCTAGAATTGGGAGAACGACATTTACGCTTATGGTACTTTCAATTGAGATCGAATTGTCTTTAGCTTGTTTTATCGTCAGATGACTTGAAGCTTTGTCCAAGTCTATAACAGGATAACTATTGCTTGAGCTCGGATCAATGTAAGAATATTGTTGTATCACAGTTTGAGCTTCATCAATTCCACGTCCTATTTGCACTGTCAAACTTAGGTCTCCTCTGCTAGTCTCAGCATTTGTTGCCGTTGCAATAACGAATATAATGAGTACAAAAATTGCAACTGAGGCAGAGAGTTCAATTATTCCCCCCTTCCTCATGGCGCTCCCTCCGTGAAAACAACTTGGTCTTCTTGAAGAGCAACCGTGTAACTTCTTCCAGAATATAGCGTACATTCTTGGACGTAAAACATGGCTGTTTGGATTATCGTCAGTTCATCAGCCTTTGCAGTTACTATCCTTCCTTGAATATGTACAGTATAGATTGTTCTTCCCTTTACGCCTGGCAATTCTATGTAAATTTGTACTTTCCTAGAACCCACTATGTTAATGGTTTCAACAATGCTTTCTGTCACGTAGGTAAGTTGTAGCTTCGTGTTATGCTTCAGTAAGTAACTTCCAGTATTGGCAGTACCTGCAATTAGGACAACTCCAAGAATAAGCCATACAACGATTTCGAATCCAAACTCGGTGGTTTCTACTGGCAAACTTAAACCTCTAAGAAGTTTACAATGACTGCTCTATCACCGTGAGATAGAGTAACAACGTATGTGCTAGCCCTTGTTGGTTCTTTTAGAATTCTAACTGAAATCGGGTAGATTCTCTCATCAACGTACCATCGTTCAAACGCGAGATATTCAATGACGATCTTGTTACCATCGCCGTGAATACGGAGTTTATCTGGGCAAAAAATTTTGAAAGAATAGTAATTAGCTTCTCTAAGGAATATATGCCATATTCCGTTGCCAAGTTTAGTTGCAAGTTGGTTTACTAACAATGTTTTGTAGCAGTCTTTGACAACTTGGTTTTCGCTGCTTATGACTTGTGTTCCCGCTGAAGCTACTATGAGAAGCGCGATCACAGTGGTTAATGCTTTTTCCATTATTTCGGCCATGGTTTTCACCCGAAAAATAAAATGGAAAGATCGCCGAGGGCTAATGAAACGATTAGTGCCGCAAAGAGGCAAGGGATAAGAGGAAGTCGGTCTTTTTTTGGGCTTTTTTCTAGGATTTTGTAAAGCAAAGTTGGCAACGGTAGCGCTAACCACGCTTTAGGTGTTACAAGGATAGAAACTACAGCTACCACGGCTGCGTAAATAGCAAAATATGCCTTAGGACGCTTACTTCGTGCGGCTTTATAGATCGGCATGAAATATGCCAGAGCAAATAATGTGTTTATTAGTAAAACCATTGAGAATGGTGTCAAAGCAGATATGCAAGGTGTTACACCAAGCGATCGTGAAAGACTGAAAGCCAGCGTTCCAGGATAAGTTGGGTAGCAAAGCGATAAGGCCAATAAGTATCTTCCATCTCCGTCTCCGATAGCTCCGAGCTTCCAAAGCATCGCAGATGAAATTGCAGCAAAACCTACGCTAATAATGCTCTTTAGGACAACAAGTTGGCTGAAGTTAAAAAGAATTTGATGTATAATAAATGAAATAAATCCGATCGTGAGTAGAAAGCGATCAACAAAATCTGGATATACGTATTTCTGGAGATCTTTAAAAGATGCATAAATTGACGCTACGGCAAGAATAAGAAAAACTCCTCCTTCCTCAAGTAAAATTAGCATTGAACCCCCAATCACTGCATGCGTGGTCTATTTAAGCCTCCCTACTCATTAAACTCCGGGAAAATTTGGGTGTCAAAAGTTCTTGTATTTACAAGTGTGACTAAGGACGTTGGAAAACGTCAACTCGTAAATAACTTGGCTTATGCCTTAGTAAGTTATAGCCGGAAAGTTGCTGTGTTAACTTTGGATCATCATAGAGAAGAAAGTCGTGAACAATTAGAGCAAGCAAACATTAAAACTTTTGATCGACCTGACGTTTTGCCGTTCGAACAATTCGATTTCATCTTAGTTAATTCGCAGCCAGGCTTTTTTCCACATAACTTAAGCGGCTATAATTTTTTAGTTCTCACGCCTCTCATCGATGTTATTTCTGCAAGCAGGATTTTTATGGATTCACTAGGTGTTAACTTGATAATCCAAATTGTTGTAAATATGATAGGTCAGCATAAGGAAATGGAAGTTTATGAATATAAAATAGAAAGTTTGATGGGTGCTCCTGTGGCTTATGAGATTCCATACGATAGAGTAGTATCTAGGGCTGAGGTGAAGAGGCAGCTAGCTGTTAAAGTCTACCCGTGGTCGGCTTTTTCACAAACCTTGTTAAAGATGGCAGCTCTAGTTTCAGACTTCAAATACTTACCCCCACCCGATTACATGACCCAGAAATTTTTCAAAGATTTACCCGTGTCGTTTTCAAGGTTGGTTTTCAAAAGGTGGTGAGTTTATGGCTTCATGCGAGTCAGATCAAGGGGAAAGCGGCACACTTAGAGAAAGCATTAAAGATCTTAAACTTGGCTTTAATGGGCTAAACGATGAAATGCGCCTGCTGAAAATTCGCTTTTTAGAACTTGAAGATGTCATTTCGGCTTTAAAGTTTCAAATAGAGTTCGTTCAGGGATTGATTGAAAGAAGAATGGTTGAAGTTAGGACCTATGCCAAGGTTGTCAGCAAGATTGAGTCGTGTCTAATTGTTCATTGAGTGGTTGCACTGTGTCAATTAAAAAGTCAGTGGAAGATTTGGCGGCAGTTATGCTTCAGAACGGTGCTACAATTGATACTGTAAGGGGTGTCCTAAAGGCGCTCGGGTTTTCGGATGAAAACGTCGAACAAGTGATCGGCACACTGCAGTTTTCGAGTTATGCAAAAGAAGAGGGGTTGCAGAACGTCCGGCAAACCGATTTGATCGACTCAAAATCATCGTTTCTTTCACAAATCGATTCCAATGAACTGAACGTGACTTTAAAGTCGTTTCAGGAAGAAGTTGGTCGACTACAGCTTGAACTGTCCCAACTATCTCAACGTGTCAAAATCATAGAAAATGGTGAAACTTCAGGTCTCGAGGCCAAGGTGAAACTTCTCGAGGCCAAAGTAAATGGTCTTATTGACGCCGTTGGCGAGTACGTGCCAACTCTTATTCAGCGAGTTAGTCGCTGCAAACCCATTCTAGACACCGAATCAGGTGGATCGCTATGATTTGTCGAAGTATTTTTAGGATTAGAAATCTTTCGATGCGCGAGCAAGGGTTGCGCAGGAAATTACAATTTCAATGTAATTGTCCAAGCTTTGAATTTGCGGCAGGCGATCTATGTGAAAATTCACATTGTATGGCTGCTTGTATTCTTGCGCTTGGGTTTGTAGGAGAAGTTGATGAAGTTGCTTTCTTAACCGACTTAGATACACATGTTTATTCAAGTAGCCAATCTGCTCTATTAAGTGAGGTTGCGAGATCGATTGAAAAAGCAAGAGAAGCTTATGTATCAATGTTGCATTTTCCTGATGAATGTAAGTTTAATCGTCGATTTGAATGCGAGTTATATTGGTGGAAGTTTTTCTTTAGGTTATTTTCAATAGATCCTTTTCCGGGTTTGCTCTTTGTAGACCCTATTGCCGCGTACAACTCGCTTCTTTGGGAGCAACAAATCATAGAACGGGGGCTTGTTGAAAGACGTGAGTGTAGGCGATGCATTAAGATTGTTTTTCGTACGATTTTAACAATTAAACAATCTCTTCGTGAAGCGCGTTTAATCAGATATTATGAGAAAAATATGAAATTAGTAAAATTTTTAGATAGAAAATCGGTTTACAAGTCCTTCTTTTCTTCACGACGGCTTTCTTCTCGGGGCTTTCGTCGACGACGTATATTGAAATGTCTTGGGTTTTTGTTAGACGACTATGAAGTCGGGCCGTATAAGGTGAAGGTGTATAGCTCTACCGATCGGTTGACTGAGCCAACATACTCCGTAACATATCTAATACCTTACTTTCTCAGGAAACCGATCGTTGAAGTTGCTTCTGCCTTAGAAAATTGTGTTGAATCTCGTTGGGAAGTTGCCATCCCAACCTTCCAGGAACTCATTACGTATCGAACTAATGAAGCGCTTAGTCTATTGAGGGCTCAGAATTTAAATCTGCGCAGAGATACGATGTGGAAGGCAGCTCAACTGGCAGCATATAAATCACTAAACACGACAAAAATTATGCCCCTTCTTCTTGATGAGAACATAGAAGAAATTTTTCTCGATAATCCAGTAGGCTTTCTTTATTTGGATCACAGAAGGTGGGGAAGATGTCGTTCAAATATCAATCTCTCCCAAAGGGAAATTATCGCAATAGAGACGAGGTTGAGGGCCTCAAGTGGATCACGCCTTGACTTTGCTACTCCCTCGCTTAAGGCAGAATTATCAACTGAAAGTTTTCAAACTCGTTTCTCAATAGACATTCATCCTTTGGCGGTTGACGGTTTTCATCTCGACATTCGTAAACTTAGGAAGCGGTACTTTACTCTTCCTGAACTTGTAGAAAATGGAACGCTTACCGCCGAAGCCGCTGCGTATCTTTACTTTTGCCTCACTCGGAAAAGGAACATTACTGTAATCGGAGAACCTGGCGCAGGTAAAACGACACTTATTAACGCATTAGATCTTACGACTCCACCGGAATGGAGAAAAATTACAGTAGAGGATGTCGTGGAGAGTATTGCGCAAGCCTCTCTCGGAAACCATCAAACAAGGTTCAAGGTAGATCCATTTGAATCTTTCCATCATGAAAGCCGGAAGAAAAGTACAGAAGTAATTAAACTTCTCCATAGAGCTCCAGACTGGATCTATCTGGGTGAAATTCAAACCGCTGAGCACAGTAGAGCAATGTTTCATGCTCTCTCTACGGGTCTCCGAGGATTGCAGACATGCCATGCAGCGTCTCCGGAACAAGCAATAACACGTTGGGTCATTCACCACAAAGTTCCTGTCGTCTGTCTATTTGATCTGGACATTCTTATTCACGTAAAAAAGCTAATGCTTAAAGGCTATGAAATTCGAAAAGTGGTCCGAATTTGCGAGGTTAAACCCCCAGTCTTAACTGATAAATTAAATGAAGTGAACCTATCAATCTCCTCGGTTGGTTTGCAAGACATTTTTAGTTGGAATCCAGCTAGTGGTACGTTAGAACGTACCTGTGATCTTTTTACAACCCCTGTTTTGCAAAGAATTAAACGTCTAGAGTTCCTTGATGAAGGACGTTTTGATAAAGAAATCAATGCCTACAAACTCCTTTTTGAGGAGCTAACTCATCACAAGATTTTCCAAGTTGATGAGATTATCAGAATTTTTCATAAGCTCCATGCTGAGCGACTTCACCTAGAACGTGCTGAAAGACTAGATTGGTCTTCTTTTAAGGAAAAATTATGTATTGAAGGGTTGGGATTGAACGTTTGAACGTTTTTAACACGGTTTGCAAGTTCAGCGGCTCTATTTCCTTTCTGAGAAATTTAGGTGCAAAAATGGTCAACGACCGGCTTTCCCAATCAGCAAAATACTATGGATATGTGGCTGCAGAGGTGGCATCATGTGCCTTCTGTAGTGCTTTAGCCCTTGCCACAACAGTTTTCTTTTGTCTATTTTTGATTAATTCACTGCTAGGTATTGTAGTTTCAATTGGAGTTGCCTACTTTGCGTACTTGCTCGTTGTTAATTATCTTCCCCAGAAACTTCGGAAAGAGCAAGTAACAATATCTAGGTACGCAAGTCTGATCTTGGACGAATTCTACTTTATGTTACAATCGACAGGTTCTGTATTTGATGCACTGCAAGTGGTTGCTCTCGGAGATTATCCATTTGTCTCTAAAAAGTTCAGAGAGATCATCAAGCGAGCGCATAATGGTGAGCGTCCTGAAAGCCTAGTCTTAAGGTATGCTAATTCGCAGCCGTCTGAAGCCCTTCGACAAGGCCTTATTGAACTTCTTAGTGCCCAACCGTTATCGTCTAAGACCGCTCTAGATATTATAGAATTATCTGAGCGTGAAATTCGGGGGCATTTTTGCGAATTTACCTTACAACTTGAGAGCAGAATTCTTGTCTTATTTGGTATAGGTTTCTTTATTCCACTAATTTTCTCGTTCGCCGTTACCCTTCTCGGCTTTGTTAAATCTCCGTTAGTTTTTCTAGTTGTTCTTATTCACGTTACGCTTCTAGACGTACTGTATAACAAACTTACGAGTTCGGAAGTGGCTTTATTGTGGTGACGTTTCGATCAACTTCAATTTTATATTTCTTGTGTGCTTCGATTATTGCTTCAGTCATTTACATACTTACAAATCAGCTTTTTCTCACAACTTTAGTTTTTTCAACGATTTTCGTCGTGTTCTTTTCCTTGAGATCAAAAAATGTTAATCGAGAGACTTGGGTTCGGCTAGATGATGCCCCACAAGAAGTAGAGTCTTTTTTTCTAACTTTTTCTGCCGAACTAAAGCGAGGGAACAGCCCAGAAACGGCTTTTAGAAATACTTTACAAACTTATAACGGTCCGTTACGTCAAGTTTTTCTTGAAACCTTTTCAAACACACTTTCCGGGTCGTCGCTTTCCTTGGTATTAAATCATTTACAGCGCAAGTTAAGTTTCAAAGGGTGCAAAGAATTCCTATTTATGATCTCAAAAGCTCTGAGAAAAAATTCTCAACTAGCGGGTGAAAACATTTCTAAGATAATACTGAGGCTGCGTGAAAACCGCAAATTAGATGAGGAGCGAGAGCACCTCTTGAAAGCGCTTATATTTAAGGTAAAAATTCTGACGATTGCAATTTCGGCATCACTTGCACTTCTCGTCTCAATGCTTCCACTATTTTCGATTTTTACTTCGTCTGTTTCTTTCGCATTCTATTACCATAATTTCAATTATACCACTGAAACCTCTTGGTTATGGGGTGTAACTCTTTCACTATGTTCTGCATTATCGGCCTATTATGCAGCTTTAGCAGCTATTGCAGATCATCCGCACCATTACGCCATCCTTTCACTCTTAGTCTTTTGGGGTGTTTTTACAATTATGTCTCCTTTAGCCAGAGCTTTCATACCTTAGCTTCTAATTTTGTGGTGTTTAAATAGCATATTAAGCAACTCTGAGTGGGTTCTAAGCTTGACAATACGCCATCTCACTGAAGTTTTGAAACGTTTTGTTCGATCTGTATCTGCTGCGCAACTTGTAGAGGAGGGCTTACTACTTTGCATGGCTTTGGTTATGCTTACCGTGATGCTTGGTGTAGTCCAGAACGTTCTAAAGCTTGTAGGGGGCTTTTTTAACCAGTCGTGGAACGAGCTGGAACAGATCGCTCAAAGTTTGTTTGGATGGCTACACTAGTTATTCGAGGTTGATAAATTGGCTTTTCAAAAGGAGAATCTCTTTTCAATTTTAGTGTTTATGGCAATAGGGCTAATATTTCTCTTAAACATTCGCTGGCTTTCAGAGCCAAGTTTTTCCCTTTTTAGTACGGTAATAATTCTAGCTATTACTGGTCTGGTCTTTATATCGACTGGTTTTTGCACGAACTTTACTTTACAAACTTTCCTTGTGAAGTTATCTAGACATATGAGGATGAAACTTATGACTATTGGACGATCAGAAGTTAATTTGTTTCAAACTTTACGTCTTAATTCAGCAAAATTATTAGATGGGAAATATCTCGCGTTTGAGTCTGGATCCATGCTCCGTTTGATGGCCGCGATTCAACTTACTGGTAGACCCAGAGTTCCAGAAGTTGAAATTGATCGCTCAGGGCGAGTGGATCGAACAGATTACTTAAGTACCTTCTACAAATTCCGTGATCTACTTGCCGGCTTGCAAAAATTTTCAATTCCTTGCATTTATATGATAACACTAACACCTATTCCCACGGAGGCAAGAGCGGTAAAATCGAAAATTAACGATTTAGAATCTGAGATTTCAGATAACCTAAGTGACATCAAGCCTGGATCGATTGTTGCGCAAGAAAAGTTTCAAGATAAGAAAACTGAGCTTCGGCGGCTTCTCATGGGAAAAAAGATAGGTTTCTTCCAAACAGGGATTTTCTTTTTCCTTTGGGCGGATGGAAAAGTCGAGAATATAGAGTCTCTTGTAACAACATTGGAAGCTCACATTGGCAATCTTACAGCATCTCTCCTCGCAGTCTTTCCGGAAATGGAAATGAATAGATTGGTTGGCGTTGAATTGACGGAGGCAATTAGTAGTTTTTTCTTCCCTTCGGGGGAGGTTTCACCGCCAACCTTCTTATAGCTCCTGAGATTGTGGCGTTCACTAACTTTGTTACTCCTACGCCAACAACAGTAAATACGGTTGAAGAACCAGACTTTTACTTGGCTAGACCAGAACAAGTTCAGCGGAATGGACCGTTCCTTGGATGGGTTCGAAAGCATGGAAAGAATTTGTACAGGGTCAACCTTGGACTTGATGATTTAACTACTCACATAGCAATTTTTGGAATGACTGGCTCGGGTAAATCGACAACTGCAGGTGCCATAGTGTCTAGGCTAGTAGACCTCGAAGTGTCTGTTTTGATGATTGACTGGCACAACGAGTACCGTGGTCTAGTAATTGCGAAAGGAGGGTTAGTGTTTACGCCAGGTAGGAGCGTCGCCCCATTCGCCATAAATCCACTTAACCCAGCTTTCTCTAAGGATCTTAGTGAGCATATTTGTTTAGTTACTGATATTTTCGCTGATGTATTCAAATTTACTCCACCACAAGCTTACATGTTCAGAGAGGCTCTTCACTCAGCTTATAAAAGAAGCAAACGTCCAGGCGGCTTCTCTGAGTTGCCTACAATCTCATCTGTTCTTCAAGAAATCGGAAGCATGCCTATCAGGTCCGCATACGATAACGAGACGAAATTAGCGTTACTCAGGCGTATTAAACCACTAACTGAAGGCCAAGCTGGTATGGCCCTAAACGTATCATCTGCAATTGATTTGGAATCTCTTCTACAAAATTTTGTATCCATCGAATTAGGAC
>Ga0315312_1002979_pt1 | contig 11233 bp, 9 predicted proteins | sample TDP7_MG_FD_203629 | JGI IMG/M metagenome (GOLD analysis project Ga0315312, IMG submission 203629) | Freshwater sediment microbial communities from Lake Towuti, South Sulawesi, Indonesia - TDP7 | ecosystem: Environmental > Aquatic > Freshwater > Lake > Sediment | place: Indonesia: South Sulawesi... | reverse complement strand
GTCGTCGTCCCTCATCTTTTCCTTAATTATTTTAGCAGCCAGCGCTGGGTTTTTAGAACCGTAGATTCCGCGTCCTACGATGACAACAGATGGTTTAGACTCTAGGAGAGCGTCGATGTTGTCCGGGTTCAAACCACCCGCGATCGCAATTGGAGTTTTCACAGTTTTTGAGACTTCTTCTAGTTGCTTTGATAACTTTCTTTGGCGAGGATCGACCCATGTATGCAGGATGATGAGGTCGGGACCCAGCTTCTCTATTTCCTTTGCTCTTTCTACGACCTTTTCTCTTAGACCCAGAAAATCAACCATAATCTTCTTGTTGTATTTCCTTGCGATTTCAATGGTCCTCTTAATTGTAAGGTCGTCAGCGCATGCCTGGACGGTAATGATGTCTGCTCCAGCCTTAAAGGCCTCTTCCGCAAGAAACTTCTCGCCAGCGACGATCTTAAGGTCCGCTACAATGGGCTTTGAAGGAAAAAGTCTCTTTAGTTCCTTCACAAACCTTAAGCCCTCCACTGTTATCATCGTTGTTCCAGCTTCAATCCAGTCAACGTAGTCTTGAACTTCTCGAACGATTCTTAGTGAGTCTTGAAGGCTCATACAATCAAGAGCGAGTTGCAGATTCAAATGCGTCTTCCCCTTAAGATTTTTCTTATCTATGCTATCTGTTAATTTAAGTCTATCCTCACGGGAGAAAAGTTCTGAAGGACAAACAGCTGGAAGGTGACAAAGATGAAAGGCGGAAGAATCTATGTGATTCAGAGACATCAGGCTAGGAATCTACACTACGACCTGAGGCTGGAGGTCAACGGGGTTCTCAAAAGCTGGGCGATACCCAAAACGCCTCCTACGGAAAAAGGCATAAAGAGACTGGCAGTTCAAGTGGAGGATCACCCCCTCGAGTACGCAGATTTCGAGGGAACGATCGAGGAGGGCCATTACGGAGCGGGTACCGTCGAGATCTGGGATAAGGGTGAGTATGTTTTAAAAGAAAAGGACAAAGACAGGATGGTTTTTGAGGTCAGAGGCAACAAGCTCAAGGGAGATTATTGTCTTGTGATGTTCAAGGGAAAGAAGAACTGGCTGTTCTTCAAGAAGTAGGTGCGAGCAAAGTAGCTTCCTTGCTGTTATGGTACGCCTTCAAAAATCTTTCACAAAAAAGTAGAAGATTTAATGTTTTTGATCTCTACCGTCTTTTGAGGAGTTTTATTGTTTCTTGGCAGAACTTGGGTAAGTCATCAGGAAAACGCGAAGTCACTATGTTTCCGTCGACTATGGCAGGCGCGTCTACGAATGTTGCTCCAGCGTTTTTTAGGTCCGTTGCTACAGATTTCCAGCACGTGGCTTTCTTGCCGCGGAGTATATCTGCCTCTATCAGCATTTGTGGACCGTGGCATATGGCTGCTATGACCTTGCCTTTCTCGTTGGCCTCTTTGACTATCCTGACCAAACACTTGTCTATGCGCATCCTGTCAGGTGCCCTTCCGCCGGGTACTATTACAGCATCATAATCATCGAGATTCACCTCGTCCGGCGAGAGATCCGACATCATCGGGACTCCATGTTTCCCGGTGTATGTTTCTTTGGCTTTTGAACCAACCACATCCACCTTGTAGCCTTCTTCTTGGAAACGATAGTATGGATAGAGAAATTCGACATCCTCAACTCCGTCCCCGACCATGATCAAGATTTTCCGCAAATCTACCACCTCTCAAACATCAATCAATATAATGGTTAGTTATATTTCAAATTGTAGGGTTCTGATCTGATCAGAGATAAAGGATTGATCGATCGGGCTGATTTCTAGTAGGCTTTATATTCTACTGTAGGGTCAAAGTGATTGTTCTTTGTGAGCGTAAGGTGAAATGGCTAAAGACCCTGTTTGTGGCATGTACGTTGACGAGGAGAGTCCTCCTTTCAAAAAGAAAATCAGGGGAAGAATGTACTACTTCTGCAGTGAGACATGCCTCAGAACATTCGAGCAGCCAGAGATAGAACTCCGAAATCTGAAGTATTTGGTGGCTTTCAGCTTAGTTCTTAGTTTTCTGACCCTAGGCTTCACTTGGTTTGATGTTCTCCCATTCCTAAAACAGCCGCAGTGGCTTTTCCTCTTGGCGACGCCTGTCCAATTTGTCGCGGGATGGAGGTATTATAAGGGAGCTTGGGACGCTCTCAAGGCTAAGACCGCTAACATGGACACTCTGATAGCCGTCGGCACGACTACTGCGTGGCTGTACAGCACAGTTGTGACTCTGCAAATAACGTTTCCCGGCACTTTCCCAGAGATATTTCCTGCAGAAGAGTTGTACTTCGACACAGCGGCTCTCATTGTGGCTCTCATTCTGCTGGGTAAGCTTCTTGAAGAGATAGCTAAGGGCAGGGCCTCAGAGGCGGTTAGAAAGTTGATGGACCTGCAGCCAAGAATGGCCAGGGTTTTGAGAAATGGAAAGGAGGTGGAGATGCCTGTGGAGAGGGTTGAGGTTGGGGATCTTGTGGTTGTTCGGCCTGGAGAGAAGATTCCAGTTGATGGTGTGGTTATGGAAGGCTACTCCTCGATAGATGAATCTATGATAACGGGTGAAAGCATCCCCGTGGAAAAGGTCATCGGTGACGAGGTCATCGGGGCTACCTTGAACAAGACAGGAATGCTGAGATTCAAGGCTACTAAGGTCGGTGCGGACACAACATTGTCGCAGATCATAACCTTGGTAGAGGAGGCGCAGCTATCGAGTGCCCCTATGCAGAGGCTAGCAGACAGAGTTGCGGCCTACTTTGTTCCAACAGTGATTGGCATAGCCCTCCTCGTCTTTGTGTTTTGGCATTTCAACACTGGTAGCCTCACCTTTGCCCTCACACGTTTCATCGCTGTGGTAATCGTGGCTTGCCCCTGTGCCCTAGGGATTGCTACGCCAGCCGCCATCATGGTAGGAACTGGAAAGGGCGCCGAGAACGGGATTCTCATTAAGGGTGGAGAGTACCTGGAAAAGACGCGAAAGCTTCAGGCAATCCTTTTCGACAAGACGGGAACGCTGACTAAGGGCAAGCCTTCGGTTACGGACATTGTTTGCTTTGGAGGTTTCAGAGAGGAAGAGGTTTTGAGGCTTGCCGCGATAGCCGAGAAGGGGTCGGAGCACCCTTTGGGAGAGGCTATACTTGAGAAGGCTAGAGAGGATAAATTGGATATAGCTGATCCTGAGTCCTTTGAAGCCGTCCCTGGGCTCGGGGTGAAGGCCACGCACAGGGGTAGAGTCATCCTATTAGGAAATAGAAGACTCATGAAAGAGAACAAGATTGGGCTTCCAGAACCAGAGAAGAGCCTTCGGAGGCTCGAGGGAGATGGGAAGACGGTCATGATTTTGGCCGTTGACAAGAAGGTTGCAGGATTGGTTGCTGTGGCCGATACCTTGAAGGAGTATTCGAAAGAGGCAGTTAGTGCGCTTCAGAGGATGGGCATTCGGGTGGTGATGTTGACAGGAGACAACGAGCGTACTGCTAAAGCCATCGCCAAAGAGTTGGGGATTGAGAGAGTTCTGGCTGAAGTTCTTCCTGGCGCGAAAGCCAACGAGATCAAGAAGCTGCAGGAAGAGGGTCTGGTTGTTGGCATGGTGGGAGACGGCATCAACGACGCACCTGCACTAGCACAAGCCGATGTGGGAATAGCCATTGGTGGTGGAACTGATGTGGCTGTTGAGACCGGAGATATAGTCCTTATAAAAGATGACCTGAGAGATGTGGTGACTGCGATCCAGTTGAGTAGGAGTACTGTTCAAAAGATTGTGCAGAACCTTTTCTGGGCATTTGGCTATAACGTTGCTTTGATTCCGCTGGCAGCTGGAATCTTGGCTCCCTTGGGAATCGTGATGCATCCCATCTACGCTGCGGCGGCTATGGCTTTGAGTTCGGTATCGGTTGTCACAAACTCTCTCCTGTTGAGAAGGTTCACTCCAATGCTGAGTTGAGTTTGAAGAACTAGATTCTGAGGGGGCGTTTTGTCGAATAGAACCAACCGGCTGCCTCTTGAGAGGCGCTAAAGGGTTCAGCATTCTTTTCATATCCATTGTTTGTAAGTAATTCTAGAAGTTGATTCTCCATTTCGCGAGTTCATCTTCATTCGCGGCCCTCGCTGTCATAACCCTGTCTACGTTTCCCCTATACATCACTGGAGCCTCCCCTCCCGCGTCTGAGTACCTCACAGTGATGGAGGCGGCCTTCTCTATTATTCCGTTCCCCTTCTCAGAACCCTTCAATAGCGTGATTGGTCCTTTATGTCCGATTAGCTCCAAGAATGGTAGGTCACTTTTTTCAGCTATATGCAAGAGCTTTTCATTTTCCTCTTTGTTCCTGCCAACTATGATTTTGCTTTCTCCAACCCTGAAGTGCCTACCAAGCTTCAGTAGCGTCACATCCTCGAATGCCAGCCGATCCTCATGCTTTAGAAAGTCCCTTAATCTGCCTGCAAAGCTCGGATCCGTTAACAGGCAACCTCCAGAAGGACAAGGATAATCGTTGATGCTAAACTTCTCAGCCAACTCAATCTGAGGGAGCCTTCTTCTTCCACTGATGGCATACAACTTCTCTCTGTCTACCAACCCTCTCCTCTCGGGCTCTGTTTCAGGCAAAAGCCTAGCGGAGAGCGGCCTCAAAACTTTACCTTCTAGGCCGGCCTCCCTCTCGATCAGGAGCATAGCCCTCCTCCTCTGCGAGAAAGGCCTCTCATCTAGGACCTCACCAGTTGCGATGAACTCAGCGTTGATCTTTTCCGCCACCTCCCTTGCCTTCCTGAACATGTAAATTCTACAGTCGATGCATGGATTCATCTGACTACCATAGCCATGGGGAGGGTCTGCCATGAGGTCTAAATAGTCTTGGCTGGCCGCTGAGAAGTGCAGTCTTATCTTGAACATCTTGACAACCCTTCTAACCGTGCATTTGTCGCAAAGGCAGAAGGGGGTCGTAAAGTTCAAAGCCTCAACGTTTAAGCCCTGATCCAGCAGGATCTTTGTGGCAAGGGTTGAATCTAGCCCGCCAGAAAGCAACATCAAGACTTTCGGGCTGGTCAATTCTCTTTGCATTTACATCATCTTTGATGTTAGCGCTTGATATAACTTCGTTATATTTGGGGGTCGTCGAGAAAAATATATGGATTATTCCTAATTAAGCTAAGGCGGCAATAGTGGCATGAGGCTCTTTGTTTAGAACTCTGTAAGTTCAGCCGGCTCCAGCATTGTTTTGAAGCTTTAGCCATGCAGGCGAAATGTGCATTGAAATGAAAAACTCCTTTTAACACTAACGCGTGATCATTAAATTAAATAGCTGGTTCTCTCCTGATTTCAATTTTCTTACATGTTCTTCTCTTTCCTTATAGGCTTGGGTTTTAAGAGCCTCAAAAGTTTCGTAGTAACTTTGAAAGTTAATTCCCAAAATTTTTGGAGTCCACATCCTCAAGATGCTTCCATAATATTCTACTGAGTCGAAAACTAGTGTAACTATAGCTCCCTCCCTGTGATCTTCGTACAATTTCTTAGCCCATCTCAAAGCTCCAGCAATATAACCTCCACCACTAGGAGTCGCTGGGATTCCAACTTCCCACAGATTTTTCATCGTCGCAAACGCTTCTTTATCGGATATTTTATATACCATATCACATAATTCTTCAGCCCATCCAAGGCTGTCAGATTTTCCAAGTTCTTTCAAACTCCTTAAACCAAAAATATGCCCGCCCTCTTCTTGCCTAAGCCCAATAATTTTTGCTTCCCGCCTCATTTTCTTAATTCCAACACCAGTTCCTACCAAGCTACCACGCGTTCCCTGACCACTCACATAGTATAAACTCTGCATTCCTTCAGTTTGATGTAAAACCTCTGGAGAAAGTGAAAAATAGTACCCAGCCGCATTAAGGAGGCCGTCAAATGGCTTAAAATAACCATGTTGGTCAAAAAAGCGGGTGGTCTCAGGGTGTACCTTTTCTTCTACATATGCCAAACTTATTGCTTTTCCCCTCTCCGAATCGCTAGTGGGGCAATACTCATCTTCACAACCATGGATCATAACCCCACTACTTCTAAGGTAGTCTATGAGATCTCTGTTTTCACCAAGCAATATTTTACCCATATAAGCTTCAGGAACAATATCGAGATCAAAAAATGGAAGTATTGTCGGAAAAGATCTGATAAAATTTCCATATCCAGCTGTTGTAATTTTTTTAATCCCATCTAGCAGCCCAAGCTCTTTACAATAATAAAGCATAAAAGAAACGGGTCTGTCCTTACCGCTTCCACTGGGGTTCAAATATTCTGGCTTGTAGAGAATCCGTATCCCATGATTAAGATAAGGGTTTATCTCTTGGGGGGCTTCTCGAAGTGGTGTAAAGGCTACACCTACCCTTTTACCTAACCATTCTAAATATTTGGGAATATCTATTTTTGCTCTAAGCCCTTCCAATTCTTCAATTGTCTTTACAAGGTTTTTACTTACTGATCCATCAGCTAACTCGGTGGCAAGACTCCTAGCGGCAAACATGTTCACCAGTGTTCATACGCTTTACCCCTCTAATTTCCGTAACATTGTTATATTTTTACATTTATATGTATTATTCTCCAGGAGACGTCATAAAAAACATGTGACAAATTCTATGCAAAGACATTCATGCTAAAATATCTCTCTCCCAGATCAGGCAAGATCACAACTATCACTTTTCCATGACCAAGCTCTCTTGCTTTTTCTACGGCAACTTGCATCGCAGCGCCTGAGCTGATTCCAACAAATAACCCCTCCTCTCTTGCTAACCTCTTTGTCATCGCCAAAGCATCTTCTAAGGAGACGTTCACTTTTTCATCAATCTCCTTCTCGTCGAATATGGAAGGCGGATAGGGCTCCTTCATGTTTCTGAGCCCTGGGATAACCTGTTCAAGTAGGGGTTCGACGGCAACGATTTTTATGTTATGATCAATCTCCTTTAGTCTTCTTCCAACGCCCATCAGCGTGCCAGCTGTACCGATGCTAGCTATGAACATATCTAGTTCACCCTTCGTCTGCTGGATGATCTCTTCAGCGGTAGTTTCATAGTGGGCCAAGGGATTGAGCGGACTGTTGAACTGGTCTAGCATGAAATACTTTTCCGGATTCTCTTGGAATAGCTTCTCTGCAAATTCTATCGCACCAGCCTCTCCCTTCTCCTTTGAGGTGAGGATTATCTCTGCACCAAGTGCTTCTATCTGGGCCTTTCGTTCATAGGTGACATCTTCTGACATGACGAGGGTTGCTTTGTATCCTTTGACAGCTGAAACCATGGCCAAACTGATGCCGGTATTTCCAGAGGTGGCTTCAAGGATGATCTTGTCCTTTTTCAGCTTTCCTTGCTTCTCTAGCCGCTCAACCATGTACTTTGCCATTCTATCCTTGACGGAGCCTCCTGGGTTGAACCTTTCCAACTTCGCAAATATCGTTGCGTCCTTTCTATCAGTCAATTTGTTTATTCTGACCATTGGTGTGTTTCCTATCAGATCGAGAACATCATTTCCAATCATCTTGAATCACTTCGATCGACTTCACCATTTTTCCATATCAGAGACCCGTTTGCCTTTTACCTTTTGCGCACGCGCGGTTGCGTTCATCAATTCTTTCACTACCACGAGGAAAGATTTTTATACTCACATTCATGAATCCATTAGTTCAAAATGAGGAAGTGAACGATATTGCCATGCGAAAGCAGTAAAAAGAAGAAAGTAACCAAACCGGATGATCCGTGTCCATGCGGTAGTGGGGAAAAATACAAGGATTGCTGTGGGTAGTAGCCCCATGGAGCCCCCTACACGCACATTCCCTTATTTTTGATGATGATCTGCACATAACTTTAGTAGTTCTAGGTCGCGTTCATTTTTTTGCGTCGAAAGTCTCAGAAAATGGGATGGTTGCCAAGGGATTTAGTCTAAGACGAAAGGAACTTTAGCAGATCTTTGAGCGCGCCCTTGTTGTGGGAGAATCTGACCTTGATGGGTGTGATAGAGATGTACCCTTCTTTCCTAGCAGCGTACAGATCCGTCTCCGGTCCAACATCTGGATAGACGGTGAAATCCCAGCACATTTCGTATCCGTCATCTCTTTCAATGTAGACGTTTTTGTAGCCCTTGTAGTATATTTCTGTGATCTTGACCTTTTCAGGGTCAGCTCCCTTTGGAACATTTATGGAGATCACGTCGACACCCTCAGGCATCCCGTTCTCCAAGATATATTCTGCGACCTTGGCAGTAATAGAAGCTGTTAGCTTCAGCTCTCTCATGGAAACCTCCCCATCCCCTCTAACAGAGGGAAGACTTGTAGCATAACAGGATGCAGATATTGCGGGCGTACCGTGGATGGCTGCCTCAAATGCAGCTCCCATTGTGCCTGAAGATAGCACACTGTCTATGCCTATGTTTTCTCCCAGGTTTATTCCTGAGACTAACAGGTCAGGTGGGTTCTTCAAGACTTTATCTGAGGCAAAGAAGTAGGCGTCTGCTGGGGTTCCAGTTATGGTGTGGGCTTCTGAGCCGTCCGAAAGTTGTGCCTTCATCACTTTTACCGTGTCGTGAACGCTTATGGATTTTCCTGCCCCGCTTTTCCTATCACTTGGTGCGACGATGACTACATTGCCCAACTTTTCTAACTCTTTCTTCACGACAAGGAGGCCTATCGAGTCGATCCCATCATCGTTCACCAGCAGTATGGTTGGTCTCATCCTGTACGTCTCCGCTTTTTCCGTCATATTAAAAGTAAGTTCACCTGTTTTGGAGAATTCTAATAATGGTCTCACGTTGACATAAAAAGGTTAGGGAGACCGGTCTAGGAGGACGGGCGCAATATTCTTCAGTTTACAGAACTCTGTCAACTCTTCTTTATGATCTCCTAATGAGAGGATGTGGTGGTTCCCAAGCGTGTTTGATACCAAGTCCCTGACGCTCGCGTCGAGCTTCACTTTGATCTGAGTCCTACACATGTTTGGATCATTTAGGTTCTCTGCGATCTTTCCAGTGCAAATCAACATCTTTCCCAAGTTCTCTCCAATTCTGCACACAGTCACCTTCTGCAGTGGAAGCACTCCTTGAATGGAGACGCCGATCTTTGATTCGAAACGTGATCGAAGCGTGCAACGTTCACATAGTGTGGTTGCAACAGTGCAGTGAGCGAAGACTATTGTATTCTCTTCCAGGTTTACATCATTCAAGTTTGCCATTAGGGCTGGCTGGGTCGTCAGTTGTCTGACAATCATCATGGTCAAGGCAGAGTCTATGTCTCCCTCGCAAGCGGCAACTATCCCTTCATCACTCAACAGAGACAAGGCCAAGCAGGCGGTGTTTTTGGCTGGCCCGATCAAGTCGAAGCATTTTATCGTGACTGCGCTCAAATTCTTCTCTTCGACGAGTCTCTTTGTTGCACGGTAAATTCTGATGGCTTCTAGTATCTCCTCGTTGCTTGGCTCGATTGTCTTGTCGAATTTGGGCAAAATCTTCTTGGAGTGTTCCTTGGCTTCTTCCACGGAAACCTTGTTTGACGCGTCCAGCAACTCGTCCATTTTTGCCTCAATAGTTCTGACACCTAGCCTCTTCTTGATCAATTCCCTGTTTTTTGTCGTCGCGACCAGCCACGCAGATGTACCTCCGACGACTCCAAGCTTGGAGCCATCCAATTCTTTGATTGCCCCAGTGATCTTGGCATAAAAAGCTACCTTCTCTCTGGCTTTTCCATTCTTTTCAAGAACCAGCCTTATGTTCTCTCTGGTTCTCTTGAGCTTTGAGAATGCCTCCAAGCACGATGCAAAAGAGTTGTCTGAAAAAGTTGGGTATAGGATGATCAAGACTTCGGTTTCGCCGCAAATTTCGCATACGAGCCGTTCGGTTCCTCCTGTGGCAACGGAAAGTATGAGTATGTCAGATTTCAGAACACGACTTTTTATTCTAGCTACCTCTTTGAGAGAGGTGATCAAGCCGAGGTTTTCGGCTTTGAATTCTCTGAATAGGCTATCACATTTGGCGTTGACTCTCTTCCCAACCTCTACTTGTTTTCCGAGAGTTGCTGAGACTGTGACCAGACAAATCTCTATTTCTTTCTTGGACAAGTTCCCCTGCCTTTTCTACCTTACGCTTGACTGAACGCTTTACATTACAGAGGATTGTCTAAAAAACTTTAACAGGATCAAAGTTGGCCTCGAAACCGTTGCAGTGAAGATTTTCCTCACAACACTTCTCAACGCTAGGTCGAAGCCGAGAGTCATTATGATAAGACTCAAGTACAGTGGATGTCTGGGGTTAGCTTGGTTTGATGTTCTTGGCTGCTCTTTCTACAACTTGCTTGATCCTTTTTGCCCGTGTTTCTGGTTTTTTGGCGCTCTGTATCCAGTGGATATACATTAGTTTGGTTGAATTGGGGAAGGCCTGAAAGTTGCTTTGGGCCTTTGGTGATGCTTTTAGTGCTTCTTGTAGGTCTTCTGGAGTTTTAGGAGTTGTTTTTGAGGTATAGGCGTCCTGCCATGTGCCGCTACGCTTGCCTTCTTCGATAGCCTCGTATCCTGCCTTTGTCATTTTGCCCTCTTTCATGAGTCTAATTGCAAGTTCCTTGTTGGATTTGGACCAGACGCCTTTTTCTCGTCTCGGGCTGAATCGTTGCCGGAACGTATCTTCATCAATTCTGTTCATCTTGCTATCTATCCAACCATAGCACATGGCTTCCTCAACTGCCTCAAAGTATCGAAGACCGTCTTTTTTCGAGTTTTTCTTGTGAAGTATCACCCAAGCTTCATTCTCTCTTTCGTGATTTTTCTGCAGCCACTCCCGCCATTCTTCCCTCGTCTTAAAGTCAAGATCTTGTGGCCCAGTCATTTTCATAGACTTCACTGTGTTTCTAGGTTAGCTAGCTAACACACGATGAACACAAAGGTAATAACATTTTGGTGATAATGTGATAGGTGAAAGTGAGGAGAGAACTGTGATGAAGAGTAGTCATATTAAAGGGATACCCCACATCACCATTGGTGTGTCGGATCTAAAAAAGTCTGTGTCTTTCTATCAAGAAATTCTTGGTCTTGAGAAGATAGGTGAGTGGCCAACTTATGCGGTCTTTGACATCGCCGGAGTAGAGCTTGGTCTGGAACCAAGAGCAAGACTGGAAATTTGTCTGCTAGTTGACGATGTTGACAAGGCCTATCGAGACCTTAAGGATAAGGGAGCCAAATTTGTTAGAGAGCCAAAGGATCAACCAT
>Ga0315312_1002978_pt1 | contig 11233 bp, 12 predicted proteins | sample TDP7_MG_FD_203629 | JGI IMG/M metagenome (GOLD analysis project Ga0315312, IMG submission 203629) | Freshwater sediment microbial communities from Lake Towuti, South Sulawesi, Indonesia - TDP7 | ecosystem: Environmental > Aquatic > Freshwater > Lake > Sediment | place: Indonesia: South Sulawesi... | reverse complement strand
CTGCTCGCCTATTAAAAGGGAACGTGAGCTGGGTTTAGACCGTCGTGAGACAGGTTGGACTTTATCTGCTGGGAGTGTTGGTTGCCTGAGGGGAAAGGGTCCCCAGTACGAGAGGAACGGGACGCTGCAGCCTCTAGTTTACCGGTTGTCCGACAGGGCACTGCCGGGCAGCCACGCTGTTGTGGATAAGAGCTGAAAGCATCTAAGCTCGAAGCTGCTCCCGAAAAGAGGCAGCCATTCCCTGGCAAGAGACCTGGCGACAGGCCTCAGCCTGGGACGAGGGCTCCCATAGAAGGTGGGTTTAATGGAGTCGGGGTGTGCGCATCAAGGCTTCGGCCGAGGTGTTTAGCCTGCGGCTCCCAATCGCCCAAGGTGTCGGGCCTAAAAGGGGGTTTGCGTCTGGGTGATATTATGTGCCTTTTCAGGGTGGTGGTTTCCTTTGCTTTTCTTGTCTTGTATGCACTGTAGAGAGTGTTGTTTGTTCAGCAAAGCGAGAAAATTATTGTTGAACAATAGATGCATAATGTTGCGTGCTCTGTTAGTGGGGGGTTTAGGTTGGGTTGTTTTTGAATGAGGCTTGAAAGGGGTTTAGAGGAGTTCCGCGATTATGGCTTTGAGTTTTTCGGTTTCTTGTGTGGCGTTTCTCCATTCTATAGTTAGACTCTTATAAAACTCTTTTTAGGGGTCAGTGTAGAGGGGTATTTGTCTTCAAATATGCTAAATACATAAATTGCGCTGTTCCTTTGGTATTTTGAAAACTAATTGTCTGGACTTTGGTATATTTGAAGTAGCTAGAATTCATCTAAAATGCTTTGAATACGTAACAGACCGCCAAGACAAGAAAATCTTTAGAAAACGAAAATAGGCTAAGGTTGTGCTTAGCCTCATCCTCTCTTTTTCTATGTACCCAGTTCTCTGTTAATCTGTTCCATAATATCTTGGAACCTTCGTCTCAGCATATCCCTAATCTCCCTTGCTTCTTCTTCTGTTACATTCACATCTCTAAGTGTGTAGAGTCGCTCCATTAGCTTCCCTGTCTTCCTTAGTCTTTCCACCCTTTGAAAATATCTTCTATTCCTTACTGTATCATGTGCTAAGTCCGTTAAAGTACTGAGTACGTATCCTAAAGCAAGTTCTTCGGGTGAATGGATTACAGGTAATGCGTCTAATATCCAACGAATAGGTGATGTAAGTTCCATTTTTGATATTACGTAATCTAGTAATTTTTCTACACTTCCTCTCGTTCTCTTATCCAAACTACAATCACCTCAATTATTTTCTGTTTTTTTGTTCTTTATAAGTCCTCTGAGTATTCTTTACATGGAAAAAGTTAGAAGGGAATTTCTTTGTATTCCATCTGATTTTGTTCCAGAGAACTTCTAAGTCTATCTGGAATCTGTGGAGCTACTAAGATACAACGTACTTGTTCATTTTTACTCATTTTTCTGTAATCTTCCCGATATTTGAGCAGTTGACCTATAGCTGAGCTTGAGGCTGAGGGATGCTTCAATTCAATAAGCACATCATTGCCATTCTTGTCTCTTGCGAAAATATCAATCTTCCCTGTTGGAACTTTGTATTGTTCACTAATGACTATAAGACCCTCTTCAAGTTGGTTGAGGTTCTCTCTAATATATTTCTGATACTCTTCTTCTTTCTTAACAAAGTTCTCCAGTTGCCTCTTAAGTCCATCAGGGTCTGCTAAGTAACCCATTATCCACAAGTACTCTGAACTCAACCAATAAGACTCTACCTTCTTGGAAGTTATGATATTTAACTTCAATAGGTCTTTCAAGAAACTTTTACCAGTTCCTACGGGAATACCATTGGATAACATTAATTCCTCTTCTGCCTCTGGAGCTAGACCATTTTCCACTAGTCTGAATAACCTAACTTGCCAAGTCAAAACTCTTAAATCGGTACTAAAGATTTGAGACAGTAATTCCAAACGTTCAGATAATTCTTCTCGTCCTCCTAACTTCACAACAATTTCTTTTAGTCTGTCGAACTCGTCTTTTGTTATTGTAGTTTCTTTTAGATAACTTGAGGCAATTTCCATGCTTCTTTGTTCAGCTAAACCCGTAATATCTCTACGAACTTGCTCAATTTCTTCAGATGAGAGTCTTTTTAATGCTTCAATCCGTCCTATGATATCTTGACCAAAGCTTTGAAACTCTTCTTTTAATCTCCCGACTTCAGAATATCTTTGAACATCTCTCAATTGAGCACAAACGTTCCGTATATCGCTTTTGAGTAGAAGGTAGATGAGTAATCCAATAATCGCTGACACTACGAGAGAAATTAAAATTATATCATACATCTAGTCTTCCCTCATTTTCCTATTGTTGATAACGCACATTGTGGACAATATTTTTCTTTGAGGATTAAGAATTTCCGTCTGAAAGAAGTATGTTCTCTACAAATCTGTTTCCCACATAGTTTACACTTGAATCTGTCTTTGCTACAAGTTATCATCCCACATTCAGTGCAGACAAACTTCTCAGTTTTCATAATTCTGGAGCATATCATACATATGTCAGGATAAACTTTAACTCCAGAATCAGCTTTAACATCGACTATATTACTCGGAAGGATCGTTAATCCAGAGGAACTCTCAATCCCGACTATTGCGTATTTGTTCTTCAGCATCGAAAACACTATGTTCCAAAAAGGAATGTAAACTTGCTTAATGTCTAATATGTTTATGTCCTTTTGTTTTGGAATGCATGTTTTCTCATATCGCCTATTGTTTGCACCATAATAGACGACAGTTTCTGTGTAAACTCTAGTCAGCACGTCTTTTGCTGTACTTTTAACCTCTTTGAATAGTTTGGTGAATTCTCCTTTCTCGAAAATCTTTACATCGCCTAAAGCATCTGGAGTAACTGTGTAAATTCTATATTTTTGAGAAAGCAATGGATTGGTTACAATAGGATTTATCGGTTCTCCTCTGTCAGACAGAAAAATGGATGAGCTTTCATTTATGCTGTGAATCACACCAACCGATGTTTTAAAAACAGCATTTATCGAGTAGTCAACCATGTAGGAAGGAATCAAACTTAATCCCATTTCCTCAATAATAGCAGATTTCTCTTCAAATCCTATCAAGTCATTCTTTAGAAAACTGAATAACCTTACAGTGATTTGTGATTTGTTAGATATAGGAAAACAACTTTCCTTCAATTTGCATTCACAAGTATAAATGTCATTCAGCAAACAATATCAACTTTTCTATTTAGTTTTTCAAATTATGTGCCACAATTGCCACTTTGCATGGTTAAGAAAAAAAAGTCTTTGAATGTATAAGAATTGGACAAGATTATATGAGATAACATATTTTCCAATAAAGATAGTTTTATAAAATGATTTTGTTCATACTTTTAGGATATGTTGAGAAAGAGTTACCATCTATTACTACTATATGCTAGTATCTTCTTAATCATCGTAGGCTCTTTAATGATTGCTTTGGATGAAGCTGGATATTTAACGAAGAAACGTAAACTGGAATTAGATAACCTTAGAGGCTTGCTTCCTGAAACAGGCCGTGGAAATTTCCTTTTATAAAGCGCGTACAGAAGCGCACATAGACGTATGATTTCATTCGATTTTCTCGGGTTATAGAGAGGATTAGGGAGTCATAGTTTTATAATGAAACGTTGAGATGTAATGGAGGCGTGCACTTGTCTTTGGGTAAAGTTGCCACGCGCGTGTCCATTGGCGTTTGCGCGTACAACGAGGAAGATAACATAGGTAGGCTACTTAGAAATCTTCTGTATGAGCAGAATTTGTCCTTCGACTTCGAAGTCATTGTGGTTTGTTCAGGCTGCACAGACAAAACTCCCAACATAGTAAAGGAATTCTGCGACAAAGACAAGCGCGTTAGGCTTATCACTGAACCCGAAAGAAAAGGCAAGGCCTCGGCTGTTGGCAAGATTCTAGACGTGTATAAGGGAAGCTATCTATTTTTCATTCCCGCTGACGTTCTACCTGAAAAGGGAAGCCTCGTAAAACTTCTTGAACATTTTCGAGACAACAAAGTAGGCGTGGTAGGCGGTAAACCCACACTCATTAATGAGGAAAGAGGGGTTCACGGCGTAGAAGCCATGGCCTATCTAATGTGGAGAATACACAATCAAACTTTACAGACACTAAATCACGACAATGTTCTGACGCATGCCAGCGGGGAACTTTTTTGCATCCGAAGGGGAATAATATCAAAGATGCCTGCTAATGTCATAAACGATGACGCCTACATTGCAATGATGGCAAACCGCAAGGGCTTTATCATAAGATTTGATCCAAAAGTCAGGGTTCGAATAAAGGCGCCATCCACCTTCGCCGATTTGATCATGCAGAGAAAAAGGATCGTTTATGGACACTACCAGATCAAAAAGATTCTAGGAAGCTCTCCCAGAACCATCGAAAGCATGACATTCTACGATCCTCGACGAGTTATCCGAATTCTGGCGGAAACAATGAAAAAATACCCCAAAGAAATCCATAAACTCTTTGCGGCCATAATCTTTGAAATGATGGTAAACTTACTGGCATTCATGGACATCACCCGAGGAAAATCTTTCGTTCTCTGGAAGAGAGCTTCAACTACTAAAAGATTGATGTTCTAGTTTAGGTCTTTGCTTATGTTTTGTCCGACAATTTTGATATTAGTTCTTCAGAAGAGCGCAATCATAAGTCAATTACAACCTCTCTGAACCTCTTAAACTTCTTGTCGAACACCACAGCTATAATTGGCTCGACTTCAATCCAAGATTCGTTATTTTCAGCTTTCTGTCTTTCTCGAATAGCTTCTGGTAAATCTTTAGGTTCAAATTCCATGTACTTGTCCTCTCCATTCTTGCTATGAAGCCAAAGCCTAAAAGCCTTAACTTGTTTAAATTCAGAGAGTTTGCCACCACTCAAAGTTTGTGCGGGAATCATCCTTCTTTTATCACTCAATTTCCATCAACCTTAATCTTTTGAAAAGTAATTGCATACGCCATCGGGGAAGACATCATAAAGTTTGGCGTTGCAGTATGGACAGAATATTTCAATCTCGCCTTTCCATTTGTGTTCCCTGTATGTTGCCGAAGCGGGATCAAAGACATAAGTATTATACTCGTTCTCAAACACCTCGACAAGCTGTTTCTTGCAATAAGGACATTTAGGCGGAAGTTTCTTCATTTTGTTAAATCGCCTCAGTCCCGGCTCCGGAAGCTGCATACTATCTTTTAAGCTTTTTGTAGAATGGCTCATGGCAAGCAAAAGACAACAGCAACTATGAAATTCTGCTCGTCTTTAGTTTTCTTTTAAATTCTCTGATTTCAGTGTCTGATTTGATCTTTCCCATCTTAATTAGCGCTTCACACTGCTTTCTTGATTTTTCATCTGGGAAGTCCATTAATTCTCGATATTTTGACCAATTGATTTCTTTAGACACTTGGTCAACAGAAGGATAGTATGTTCTAAATTTTATAAGATAGTTTAATTGAGATTTTGACATTCCTACATCTCTTGATAATGCCTCAGAGACATTTGCAAAAATATAGCCATCATTCTCAATCCGTTTAATAAATGAGTAAATCTCATCTGCCAATCTCCATTGAAGCTGAGAATCAGCCATAAACTTACGGTTACTTCGTATTTCTTTTAGCAGTCTTTGCCAACCATCAACAAGCTTTGCATATTCATTTTGGATTTGGATCATTTTTTGACTTTCTGAAGTGTGTGCAATTGCATCTTGGAAGGAAATAATTGCCTTAAAACGGCTTGTGCCGTCTGGGTCTCTTATTTTTAGAATTTCCAAGGGTATCTTCATAATTTAGCCCCTAATGCAGGAGTTATACCAACAAGAGAAGAGTTTCGCTAAAGTGTCTTTCGGAGATTCTATCCCTCCTTCTTCCACCAATATAGCAAAAACTGTCCGCAAGACATGATATACCCTTACGCGCTCATCTCTTGCTTGCAAAGTCAATCCATCTGCAACTTTCCACGCTGGGTGCCCCATATTAATTATGATTGCTTGTTTTCCTGGATCTATCCACCCCTCTAATGAATTTTCAGGTTGTTCGTCATAACCGATTTTAACCAAACCTCTGACCCTTCGTCTAACTCTTTCAATAGGCGTTAGACCACTTTCATCTTCTACGATTCCTTTTCCTTCCTCCTCACCTATAGTGACTACACCTTTTCCCTCGGCTGGGCCACCTAGTGTTCCTGTTGTTTTTTGTTTACCTTCCATCTCGGTGCCACTAAGTTCACCAATTGCACTTCGTATTGCTATAGCTCTTTGTATTATATTCTGAAATATAGTATTCGTCAAATCAGTAAACTCGGGCATTTTCAATACCTGATTTATGCTTCTCTCTAATTCTCTCGACATTCTGTCCAAATCGGTGGGCATCGTAGGAAGTCTTGGCTTTGCTCCGATTTCATCTAACCACTCCGAAAAGACTCGCCCCATCTTACCATGAAATTTTTTCCATAACATTGATGTGCGCTCAAAGTCGGATTTAGATGTTCTCAAGATGTCTATCAGATGGTCTGCTAGAATTAAGCCATAAAAAGTTTCACTGCTCAAGGGGTATTGCCTGAACCACCACTGCATAACTGTCTTACCATAAACCACGATAAATGGTCCTTGAAATTCTTCAGGAAGTGCTCTTGTGGATTTTACAAAAAATCCCTTAATGCGATGCTTTCCATATCTGAACTCAAATTCTTTGCTTTTTTCTACTTCACTTTCGGATACTTGCCAAGGTTCTATTTCTCTTTCGTTTATGGTAACACTTCTTACATGATAATAGCCTAATAAAGTAGCGTTATAGTATTGTTGTAAAACTTTTTTTATAAATTGAGGGTTGAGTTTACTGATATCTTCATCATTTCTTAATTTAACTTCCACATATGTACCAGTGGGTTGGTCTACTTTATTTAGAGTTGCAATAGGTTCCCACTCCAAAGAGTCACCATAAAAAGCCCAGTGTGTAGTGCCATTAAATTTTCTAGACCTTGTCTCGGTAATTGTGTATTCCGCTCTGTCTAAAAATACTTTGGCACCAACTCCAGCGAATCCTATCCCTTCTCCACGGCGTTTTGTAAGAGACGCAATATTGTGATATTCCTTAAGCTCATACGGAGTCATGCCCTTGCCGTTATCTAGTATTTTATACATATTACTATCAACATGAATATCTATTTTTGTCGCTTTCGCATCTAATGCATTAGCAAAAGTTTCAACTATTAAAGCGGTAAGAGGGTCATAGGGGAATTGGTCCCTAAAATCCTGTATCAATTTTTTCCAATCACTGACCGTAGAAGGCTGCCTTTTTCCAATAATCCATTCTTCGGGCATTGTTTAAGCCCTTACCGTCTTTTTATATTCTCTTTACCAAAATTATGTTCAAGGTTTTCGGTTATTAAACCTAACGTATTCCCGCCATTTACCTCTAACACCAAGCATTATAGAACCCACATTATACACTCTCTAAGACATACATTGCAATCTGGACAGAAAATTTCAATGTCAACCAGGTTACCTTTGTATGCTCCAGTTGTTTCATCAAAACTGCAAGTCCAATATTCTTCCATTCTTGATGATGACGAACGATCGTAAATATATATTATGTGCAAAATATAAATAGCTAGCAGAGGGAGGTTGCATAATGATAAAATGTCCCGAATGCGGTGAAACTCTATCTGAAGTAACCGTTGTTCTGAAGGTTTCGGGGTTGGAGTACGCAGGCTATAGATGGAACGAAGACGAGAAGAAGTTCCTTTATTATGAAGTTAAGGATGTGGTGAATTCTGACTCGGAGATAGACAGTGTGCAGTGTCCTCACTGCGACAAGAAACTGAATGAAAAATTCCTTGAGAAAATAGGCTAAAAATACCAATTTTGCTAGCGGCTCCTTTCTCCTCGAAGCATAGGTTTGTTTAATAACGCCTGCGTATTTAGATAAAATGTGAGTGGTTACCATGGGTTACGTAAAGGTAAACGCCAAGGTAAGGAGCATCCAACCCCCAAAAAAAGAAACCGAAATCCAATTACTAGCCGACACTGGCGCCATATACACCATAATCTCAAGCCAGCAACTTAAAGAATTAGGCGTAAAACCCACAGGCAAAAGAAGCTTCAAAACAGCAGACGGAAGAATCATACAAAGGCAAGTGGGCATCGCAGAAATAGAAATAAAAGGTCAGATAACCCACTCCATAATCGTCTTCGGAGAAAAAGAAGACGTACAAGTCCTAGGCGTAACCACCCTAGAAGAACTCGGACTCCAAGTAGACCCCGTCACAGGAGAACTAAAACCCCTAGAACTCCCACTCCTTCATCTCTTGAATTAAGACCTAAATATCTATAAGACAAAAATACAATTATTAGTTTTCCCCACGGTTCCTTGTTACAATCTCTTAAATATGGAAAACTCTTGCTTTTCTTGATCGAAGGACCAGTTGAAATGCCTCAGGAAGCTCATACCTAAAATAACTGGAAACCCGGGCACAACCTTAGCAACAACCTCAACATTTTCCTTCGCCAATTCCGTGCCCTCTATTGCCATCCAAGGAGCAACAAACAATTTAGCTGTCGCCTCCCCCTTCACCGTCATTAACACAACCCTATCCTTACCCTTACGAATCAAACCTAAATTTATGCAATCAACCTCTGAAAGGACACAGTATGTTGCACCCGTATCCACACATGCACGATAAACAGCCGATCCTTTAGCACCCCTAACCCTAACAAAAAGCCAAGCTAAACCACGCTCATCAATGGGAACACTAACAGACAAGCAGTTTCCCGCTCCTCCTTAGTCTGAGAATATCCTATAACCACATCCACATCCTTCTCACCAAACCTCTCACGAATCCTCCTCCACAACCTCCTTTGAGACGTAGCCACCGCCAACAATTCGCCATCACGCGAAAGCGCAAACCACTTCCCCTCATTCTGCCTCGCAACCTCATCATAACGCGCAAATAAAGAAAACATACCTTACTGCACCCTCTAATTCTTCTAATAATTAAAATTCCTCAGAATCTAATAAAAGTTATGAACACACCCACGTACACCCAAAGCCTGTTATAGCGTAAATTTTTCTTTAACTACTCCTGCCTTTTCCCTTTCTTTGGCGGTGATCTCGAAGATTTTTTTCATCAGTTCAATGTCTTCCTTGGTTTGTTTTATACCCCTTCGAGAAAAGACTCTCTTCTGGGTTTCAATGGCTGATTGGAGATAAAGTTCCACGGGCTTAGAGCCGAGGCTTTCTGACCAGATGGTGAAGGAAGGCACATCCTTTGTAACGAAACCATGCACCTGCGAGGCCACCCCCACCTTCTTGCCCGTGTAAATCTGGGTCCCAATAGAAGTCTTCACATGATCACCAATGAAGCAGCCCACCTTAATCTGGCCCGTGTCCACACTTCTCCCTCTAGTCATAACCTGCACTCTTCCATAGGTGTTCTTGAGGTCCGAGTTAGTGGTGGCAGCCCCCAAGTTCACCCACTCCCCAATATAGGCGTGGCCAATGAAGCCCGTGTGATACTTATTCGAAAAGCCCTGAATGACTGTTTCCTCCAACTCGCCGCCCACGCGACAAACATGCCCAATGCTGCAACCCTCCCTAATCAAGCCCGTAGCAATTATAGTCTTGTCCCCAATATAGGTTGGACCGCTAATCCTAGAGCCCGCATGCACCACAGTCCCCTCACCTATAAATATTGGGCCGTCCCGAGCATCCAGCGCAACATGAGCTTCGACAAAGGAACCCCTACCCACATACACGTCTCCCTCATTGCCGTAAACCGTGGCCCTGCTGTCCAATGTTCCTTCACTTTCTCTCTTCCCAAAAGCCGAGTAGTCTTCCTTAATTAATTCCGCATTTTTGTTCACTAAATCCCAAGGATAAGCCAGCAAAGGCAGGTCTGAGGCTTCAAGGGTTTTACATTCCTTCATAAGCTTCTTTGCCATCAAACGAGAAAGGGGCCCACACAGTTCCTCCCCATAATTTCTAGCGACATCTTCGCTCAAATAGGCTAGAGCCATCCTCCCCTCCTGCATCATCAAAACGTTCCTAGCAAGCTTTTTCTCAATCAGCCTTTTCGCCTCCTCATTAACGATAAAGGCTCCATTAATCAAGAGAACTTCATCATCGATGGAGGCAGGCTCATTCACAGCATGCGAAACTCGCTTTTTTAGGGTTGGCACCAGATAGTCTCTCGTAAACAAGAGAAACTTAGATTCAGGATACATTCTTTGAGCGCGTTCAAGGAAGGTGAACATGCCGCTTCGGCATTCAAAAACAGGCCTCGTATAAGTTAAAGGCAAAAAATTCTCACAATCCTCGTCTTCAAACAGAGCCACAATCATTCCTTAACATCCTCCTGCCAAATCATCTCAAATCTACTTTATACCATTTATTTTTAATATAAGATAATAGGCTAATTTAAGCAAGAAAACCCGGAAGGCATAACAATGGTTGGAATATTCGGCTGCATCCTCAAGGAAGGAAACGCAGCACCAGTCACCCACACCGCCCTAAAAAGGCTTGAGTATAGGGGCTACGACTCCGTGGGAGAAGCAACCATCCACGAAAACAAGTTACACATAAAAAAGGACCAAGGAAAAATCGACCACGTCCACGCCCTACACAACTTGGACGATCTCCCAGGCAGAATAGGAATAGGACACATAAGATGGGCAACCCACGGAGCCCCAATGCAAGTGAACACTCACCCCCACACCGATTGCAAAGAACAAATCGCCGTCGCCCAAAACGGAATCATCGAAAACTACGCAGAAATCAAAAGAGAACTTGAAGACCATGGACACGTTTTCAAATCTAAAACCGACACTGAAGTGATTCCCCATCTCATTGAAGAAAAACTTAAGAAAGGACTAACCTACATCGAAGCAGTCCGCGAGGCCGTAAATCGACTAGAAGGATCCTTCGCCATCGCCATCATTTACGTCAAAGAGCCCAACAAAATCCTTTGCGCCCAAAAAGAGAACTCCCTCGTAATCGGCATCGCCGAAAATGCCGCATACTGCACCTCAGACATTCCGACCTTCCTCCCAATGACAAAAAAGGCCGTCACAATCGAAAACGGGGAACTAGTCCTTCTCGACGAAAAAGAATATGAAATTCGCAGGTTTACCGACTGGAGCCTGGTCTCAAGGGAACCTAAGCTAATTGATTGGGTGCCTGAAGTAGCTGAAAAAGAGGGTTACCCC
>Ga0315312_1002977_pt1 | contig 11235 bp, 12 predicted proteins | sample TDP7_MG_FD_203629 | JGI IMG/M metagenome (GOLD analysis project Ga0315312, IMG submission 203629) | Freshwater sediment microbial communities from Lake Towuti, South Sulawesi, Indonesia - TDP7 | ecosystem: Environmental > Aquatic > Freshwater > Lake > Sediment | place: Indonesia: South Sulawesi... | reverse complement strand
CGACGACCTCACCCACGAGCCGGAGCAGATCAAAGCCTATCGCGACACCTGGAAACTGGGCATCCACTCCTACCTCACTTACCTCCGCGACCGCCTGCTCCTGGCCCGCGAACTCCTCACCGAGAGCGGTTCTATTTTCGTCCAGATGAACGACGAGAACCTGCACCTGGTGCGGAGCCTGCTGGATGAGGTGTTCGGGCGAGAGAACTTCGTGGCGGTGCTTCCGTTCACCAAGACCCGTGCTGTGTTTGAAGCGAAGACATTGCGGAGCATCTGCGACTATCTCCTTTGGTATGCAAAGCACAAGCCTTCCGTGAACTTTCGTCCGTTGTATGCGGTGAAGGACTGGCGTGAGGAGATAGATGTTTACACCTACCTGCTATACCCTGACGGTACGGTTACTCCAGTGGGTAGAGACATCGGCGCAATCACTCAAACCATCTCCAACGAAGCTGTGTTGTTCAAATCAGATGACCTAATCCGCACGCCAAACCCTGAATTTGCTGTGGAAGTGAACGGACGGCAATTCTTGGGGAAGTGGCGTACGAACGCTGAAGGGATGAGAAGATTAGCTTTAGCAGAGCGTTTGTTCGCACCTGGCAATCAACTTCGCTACATCTACCGCTTTGATGACTTCCCCGTAAAGGCGATGGAAAACATCTGGCTGGACACAATAGGCGAGCCCGAGAAGCTCTACGCCGTCCAGACCAACACCAAAGTCGTCGAGCGCTGCATCCTGATGACAACTGACCCGGGTGACCTGGTCTTTGACCCCACATGCGGGTCCGGCACCACCGCTTACTGCGCCGAGAAGTGGGGCCGGCGCTGGATCACCTGCGATACCTCTCGCGTGGCCTTAGCCATCGCCCGGCAGCGGCTCATGACGGCCCGGTACGATTATTACGAGCTGGTTGACCCAGAGCGCGGCCCGGCGGGTGGCTTCATCTACGAGACCGTTCCCCATATCACCCTGAAGAGCATCGCCCAGAACCCCGAGATTGACACCATAGCCGCCAGGTATCAGCCACAGATTGATGAGGCGCTGGCAGAACTCAACCGGGCATTGGGCAAGCACTGGAAGGAATGGGAAGCGCCTCGCGAGGCTGAGGCGAGTTGGACAGAGGAAGCCCAAGAGGCACACCAGCGGTTCTGGTCGCTCAAGAGGCAAAAACGCCAAAAGATTGACGAGAGCATCCAACGCAACGCGCCCCAGGAGACACTCTACGACCGGCTCAAAGTTCAAGGCAGCGTGGTGCGCGTGTCGGGGCCGTTCACCGTGGAGGCCATCCCCGTGCCCGTGGTAGAAGAGCCCACAGAGGCACCCATCCCACAGTTCGAAGAGGAGGAGGCCCGTGCCCGCGTGTCCGACCGGGGCGGCGAGTATCTGACGAGCATGCTCAACCTGCTCAAACAGCAGGGCGGCGTCCTCTTCCCCGGCGCCAGGAAGATGGAACTGGAGAACTTGCGGGCGCTTAACCTGGGGATGCTCCACGCCGAAGCCGAGGCGATCCAGAACGGCAAGGCCCTGCGCGTAGCCCTCAGTTTTGGCCCGCAGTACGGCCCCGTGACCGCCTTCCAAGTGCAGGAGGCCATCCCCACGGCGAGGATGAACGCCTACGATGTCCTCATCTTCGCCGGGTTCAGCTTCGACCCGGAGGCCCAGGCTTTGATTCAGAAGGCGCCGGTAGCTGGGCTTCAGGTGCACCTCGCTAACATCGCCCCCGACGTCCTGGTGGGAGACCTCCTCAAGACCACTCGTGCCAGCCAGATTTTCACCGTTTACGGCCAGCCGGACCTCCATGTGGAGTTGCAGAAGGACGGCACTTACATCGTCGAACTGCGAGGTGTGGACATCTACGACCCGGTCACCGGAGAGGTTCATCACGCCCGTGGCGGCGACGTGGCCGCCTGGTTCCTGGACACCGACTACGACGGCATGACCTTTCACATCTGCCAGGCCTTCTTCCCCGGCGACGGCAAAGCCTGGGCTAAACTCCAGCGAGCCCTCAAAGCCTACATTGCCCCCGAAGCCTTCGCGCAGATGCGCGGCACCATCTCGTTCCCCTTCCAGCCCAGCGGGCACAAGCGGATCGCAGTGAAGGTGATTGATTTTCGGGGGAATGAGGTGCTGAGAATCGTGCCAATAGATAAGGTAAGCTATGAGGCCTCGCCCTGAGGCACTTCGTGTCCCGAGGCTTCGGCCCTGAGGGACTCAGCCCGAAGGGTTGACAGGAGGTGAAGTAAGCATGGAAATCCGCCATTACAAATTCAATCGGATCACCCTGGATCCAGATAAGTGTTTCGGGAAGCCTTGCATTCGGGGGCTGAGGATGCCGGTCGCTTCAATCCTCAGTTATCTGAGTTCAGGAATGACGGTGGACGAGATCCTGAAAGAGTGGCCTGAACTGGAGCGGGAGGACATCTACCAGGCTTTGGGCTATGCAGCCTGGGCTATGGAAGAAAGGGTTGTGCCCTTAGAAGAAGTGGCTGCCAGATGAGATTCCTGCTGAACATGAACGTACCACGAGAACTTGGCAGGCGATTGACAGCCCAAGGCCACGAGTGTCGCCATGTGGGCGACATCGGAATGGCTCAAGCGAGTGATGTGGCGATTATGGAAGAAGCCAGGGGGAATAAAGAAATCATCGTGACGCACGATCTGGACTATGGCCACCTGCTGGCTTTCTCCGGTGAACCGGCGCCCTCCGTCATCATTTTCCGCCTTCGCAATACCCACCCTGACAACCTGTTTGCCCGAATCATGGGCGCATGGCCTGAAATCGAGAAGCCATTGCTCGAGGGAGCGATTGTGGTGCTGGAAGACGCCGCCTTCCGCGTTCGAAGATTGCCGATTGCGCAGGGGGTGTGAAGTCATGTCCCTCGCGGTAGATAACCCGATTGTGGATAGCCCCTTCGAGGAACCAACTCGCTATTGGGAGTACAGAGAGGGGCAGCCGGTGCTGGCGGAGGGCCGTCGTCCGGCAGGCTATTACCTCAGACCCCGCACTCGGGGGCCGCAGGTCTCGATGTTCGAAGAGGAGTTCGTCCCGCTGGAGGTGGTCAACACCATCCGCGAGCGGGTTAAAGTATGGCGCGAACGCGGCTATCCGGGTGTAACCCCCATCACACGGCAACTCCTGAACCACTGGAACAACCCTGAGCGGGAACGGAAACTGTTCTTCTGCCAGCGCGAAGCCACCGAGACGCTGATCTGGCTGCTGGAGGCGTCGCCGGCGGAAAAGCAGGGCATCGCCATCCCCAAGGACAATGGGCTCATCCGCTACGCCTGCAAGATGGCCACCGCTAGCGGCAAGACGGTCGTGATGGGCATGGTTATCGCCTGGCAGGTACTCAACAAACTGGCTAACCCTCAGGACCGCCGCTTCTCCGATGCGGTGCTGCTCCTTTGCCCCAACATCACAATCAAGGAACGGCTTCGGGTGCTTCTCCCATCGAACAAAAGCAACTACTACGACCGGTTCGACCTAGTGCCCCGTTCGCTGGTTGAGAAACTGCACCAGGGCAAATACCTCATCACCAACTGGCACCTGTTCCAGCCGCAGGACGACTCGCGCTCAAGAAGCGTCGTCCAGCGCGGACTCGAAAGCGACCGCGCCTTTTGCAATCGGGTGTTGAAAGAATTGGGCAGCAAGCAGAACATCCTGGTCATCAACGACGAAGCTCACCACGCTTATCGTCCTGCGCAGCCTCTATCGCCGGAGGAGATCAAACAACTTCCCCGCGAAGAGCGCGAGCGGTTAGAAGAGGAGTTTCGTGCGGCTACGGTGTGGGTGAGTGGGCTAGACAAGATCAACGCCGTGCGCGGCATCAACCTGTGCGCCGACTTCTCGGCCACACCCTTCTACATCAAGGGCAGTGGCTATGATGAAGGGGCGCCCTTCCCCTGGATCGTCTGCGACTTCGGGCTGGTGGATGCCATCGAATCTGGCATCGTGAAGATCCCTCGTGTGCCGGTGGATGACAACACAGGCGCGCTCATCCCTAAATACTTTCGCCTGTGGGAGCACATCAACCAGCAACTGCCCGCTTCCGAGCGGCAGACTGCCCGTCGCCGCGCCAAGCCCGAATCGGTGCTCCGTGAGGCTGAAGGCGCGGTGGCAACCCTCGCGTCCGAGTGGAAGAAAACCTTTGACAATTGGCGACGGGATGGCTCGCCTGTGCCGCCTGCCCTCATTGCCGTCTGCGACAATACTGACCTCTCCAAACTCGTGCACGAGCATATTGCCGGAGGAAACGTTCTGTCCGAACTGGAGAACCAGCCGGGGCAAGAAATCACTTTCCGGATAGACACCAAGCTGCTCAAGGAGGCCGAAAGCGCAGTCGAAGGCGAAACCAAACAAGAAGCCGCTGACCGCCTGCGCAAGACGGTAGATACGGTGGGCAAAACAGAGTGGGAGGGTGAAGGTGATCCCCCGGGGAAGAACATTCGCTGTGTCGTGTCGGTCGGGATGCTCAACGAGGGTTGGGATGCGCAGAACGTGACTCAGATTCTTGGCCTGCGCGCCTTCACCTCACAACTCTTGTGCGAGCAGGTGGTGGGGCGCGGCTTGCGACGGATAAACTACGACGACTTCAGCGAGCCCGAATACGTGGACGTCTATGGGGTGCCCTTTGAGGTTATCCCCATCAAGAAGAAGCCGGTCAGCCGCACGGAAGTGCAGAAGGTCTCCACCCTGGTGCGTGCGCTTCTCGAACGCAAGCACCTGGAGATCACCTTCCCGCGCGTGGAAGGCTACGTCTTTGACGTGCGCCAACGGATTCGGGTCAACCTAGAGGGCGTGCCTTACCTGAGAATTGACCCCACCAGTGAACCGACCGAAGTAGTCGCCAAGCCCGCCGCTGGCTACCGCATCGGCCGCCCTGATCGCCTCGGTCCAGGCCCTGAAGTGCTACACGATCGCAATCCTTTTCACAAGGAGAAGCGGCTTCAGGCAACCGTTTACGAGATTGCCGCTGAACTCACCCGCCGGCTGAAGGACAAACGGGATGACTGGGGCGCCCGGCATCTTCTCTTTCCTCAGGTGCTCAACATTGTTTGGGAGTACCTGGAAGAACGTGTGATCCTGACCGACGATACACCCCTTGAAGAGATTGCTCTGCTCAAATACAAGCAGCGGATCATCGAGCGACTAACCCAGGCGGTCGAGCCCGACATTGAGGCGGGCGAACCACCGATACTGCCGGTGATCGAGCGTTTCCGTCCTGTGGGCTCTACGTCTGAGGTGCTGTTTCGCACCGTCCGGCCCACCGTCGGCACGACGAAAAGCCACATCAGCCACGTCGTCTTGGACGCACCCAAGTGGGAACACAGTGTAGCTTATCAGCTAGAGCGGATGCCAGAGGTCGTTGCCTATGCCCGAAACGACCATTTGGATTTCACCATTCCCTACGAGTGGCAAGGGGTTCGGCACGAGTATCGCCCGGATTACCTGGTGCGTTGGTGTGGCCAGAACGGCCGAGAAATGACAGTCGTTCTCGAAGTGAAGGGGTTTGAAACGGAGCAGGACCGACAGAAAGAGACCGCGGCAAAGCGATGGATACGGGCAGTCAATCATCACGGTGAGTTTGGCCAATGGGTGTTCAGCGTATGCAAAGATCCGCGGAAGTTGAAGGAGACTCTGAGGGAAGTAGCGCTTGAATAGGACGGAGGGTACAGCTTGATCTAGCGTCGCATTGCCGGCTTGGGCTTACGTCAGAGGGAATAGCCAGGGTTATGAGAGATGAACGCAAACATAGGGAGAACGAGCTGCTCTTAATCAGTTGTGCCGTGCTTCACCAGAGAGCAAGATTCGGAGGTGCTTATGACATCAGCGGAAACGATAGACAAGATGGTCAATCGGATTGTAGAACGTTTCCATCCATGGCGTGTCATCCTGTTTGGCTCGCACGCTCGCGGAGCGATAGCGATTTCGATCTTCTCATCGTTGCCCCCTCGGACAAGCCGCGCTGGCGTCGCACCGCGCTGGTCTATCGCCTCCTGGCTGGCCTGGGCGCCCCCAAAGACATTATATGGTGGACGCCGGAAGAGATAGCGGAATGGCAGGGCGTGAAAGCGCATTTTATTAACATTGTTTTGCGGGAAGGGAAGGTGCTCTATGAAAGGCCCGCATGATCATGCCCTGGCGCTGTTGGGGAAGGCGGCAAATGACCTGGTGGCCGCCAAGGCGACCCTAGCCACGGGCGAGGCCCTGGACACCGTTTGCTTCCACGCCCAACAAGCCGTCGAGAAAAGCTTGAAGGCCATCCTGGCCCTTCATGACGTTGAATATCCCTGGCGGCACGACCTGGGCGAATTACTGGGGCTGGTCATACCGTTCGCCCCGGAGGTCGTCCCCTTCGGGGACCGAATCATAAGCATGGCACCTTTTGCTGTGGAGATCCGCTACAACGAGGAGTTTGAGCCATCCATGGACGAGGCGAAGGAAGCGTTGCAGACCGCCTTGGAGGTCCACAAATTGATCAGCGTTATCGTTGAACGGGGCGAGGCAGGAGAAAGCCGCTGATGCATGACACTGTGAACAACCACAATATTACTCGTCAAAATGTTGCTCAAAAGCTCATTGACTACCTGCATCATCGCATCACGCTGACGGAGTTGGTGGACTGGGCGGAGTTGGCGATGATGGAGGCAGATTTTGATGAAAGGGACTTTGAAACCCTGCGAGACATCGTCAGCCGCTTGGGTCTGGCAGATGTGAAAGCCTTCGGGATGACCTGGGAGGATTGCGAAGGCTTCTTGTCGCGGCTGGGTTATCGAGTAAGTGTGAAGATCTCCGAAGCCCCAGCGATGGCATCAACTGGAAAGTAGCAACGAAGCATTTGAGCACTTTTTTGGAGCATCTAGATGGTCAGAGAAGCTGCAACTCTTGAACCTATTACGCCCGCACTCTTGGCCGAGGTACGGGATGCGATCATTGAGTGTATCGCTCCTGACAAGATAATACTTTTCGGATCGGCGGTGCGCACAGATGGCTCCACACCGCGTGATATCGACTTATACGTCATAAAGAGCGGCATCAGGGACGTGCGCGAAGCGGCACGAAGAATTGAACGACTCTTTAACGGTCGGTTATTCGCTTTGGATGTCTTGGTAAGGACCCCCGAGCAAGTAGAAGCCAGTTTGAAGGCGGGCAACTCATTCTTGGCAAAGGAAGTTTTTGGAAAGGGCCGGGTTCTTTATGACCGAGAAAAGCAGCCAACCAGAATACCCTGAAAAGTACTATGCTCAGCTTCTGTTCTTTGCCAGAAGCGATCTCGAATGGGCGAAAAGCAAACTGGAGAGGACGACGCACTTCTACCATAAACCTTGCTTTGAGGCACGGGAATCGGTGGAGAAAGCACTCAAGGCCTTTCTGGAAGCCTCCGGCAAGGCAGCACCAGACCTTCATTCCCTGAGAACTCTGGTCGACCTTTGCGCGCAGATTGACAAAGAGTTCCTCAGGCTCCGACCGAAGTGTATAATCTTGCAGCCCTACCAGCACGAGGCGAGATATCCTGAGCTTCCAACCTATGATTTCACGCCTGAAATGGCAGACGAAGCCGTCGCCATCGCGAGGGAAATCTACGACTTGGTAGAGAGCAAGATACGCTTCCTTGGGGAAAGGGGCTTGATCGGGGGGTTATAGGCTCGAAGTTTGCTGTTGGAAACTCGAAAATAGCGGAAGTGAATATGCCTCACAGTTCATCCGTTTCAATCAGGTCCCGCCGGGCCGTGCCATTCTGGCGCAACGTCCGCGTCATCTGGGCGCTGAGCCAGATCGCCTTCGCCATCCTGGTCGCGGCCGTTGCGGGGGTGCTCTATTCGAATATGAAACACGGCCTTGAGAGCCGTGGCCTTTGGGGAGGCTTCGGCTTCCTCAGGCTGGAGGCCGGTTTCGACATTGGGGAGGGGATAACTTACGACCCCTCCGATTCCTACGCCCGTGCTTTCCTGGTTGGGGTGGTCAATACCCTGCGCGTCACCGCCGTGGGGATCGTTCTGGCCACCATCCTGGGGGTGGTGGCCGGTGTCGCCCGGCTATCGAGCAACTGGCTGGTCAACAAGATGGCCGGCGTTTACATCGAGAGCATCCGCAACACGCCGCTGCTGGTGCAGCTCTTCGTGTGGTATTTCGCCGTCATCATGAAGCTGCCGCGGGTCAAGGAGAGCATCGTCCTGCCCGGCTCGGTCTTCATCAGCAACCGCGGCGCGGCGCTTCCCTGGCCCGTTCCTACGGCTTCGTTCGGCTTGTGGTCGTATTTCCTCATCGCCGCCACAGCCGTAGCCGTGGTGCTGTGGATCGTGCGGGCTCGCTGTCAACGGCGTACAGGACGCCCCGCTTTCAGTATGCTGTGGGTGGGCATCGCCTTCGTTGCCCTTGCGGTGCTCGGTTGGTTCCTGGTGCCAGGGGAACCACTCGTTCTGGATGTGCCATCCCTGCGGGGTTTGAACTACCAGGGCGGCCTCACCCTCACGCCCGAGTTTACGGCGCTACTGGTGGGGCTGGTGGTCTACACCGGCGTCTTCATCGCCGAGGTCGTTCGGGCCGGGGTCCTGGCCGTGCCCCGGGGCCAGATCGAGGCGGCCAGGGCGGTGGGGCTTAACGAGATGCAGGTCCTGCGATTGGTAATCTTCCCGCAGGCGCTGCGCATCATCGTCCCCCCGCTCACCAGCCAATACTTGAACCTGGCCAAGAACTCCAGCCTGGCTGTAGCCATTGGCTTCCCCGACCTCTTCAGTGTTGCGGGCACGATCTTCAATGTGACCGGCCGGTCACTGCAAGTGATCGTGATGATCATGGCCAGCTATCTGAGCATGAGCTTGTTTACCTCGCTGCTCATGAACGTGTATAACCGACGTGTGCAACTCGTTGAGAGGTGAGCCCCCACCCTCCCCCGCCTCGCTTCGCTCAGCTCCCCCCTCCCTCTCCCGCCGAACGGGAGAGGAAGGGGGTTAGGGATAGGTGAGGGCCAAGAGGTAAGTATGACAACGGTTTCCGAAGCCGTGCGGCCTCCCCGCACCTCGGTGGGCGTGCTTGGCTGGCTCAAAGAGAACCTGTTCAGCACCTGGTACAACACCCTGCTCACCTTCGGCTCCCTGTGGCTCATCTACGTGATCCTGCGCGGGATCAGCACCTGGGCCTTGACGAAGGCAAAATGGGATGCGGTGACGACCAACCTGTGGCTGTTCATGATCGGACCTTTCCCGCGCGAAGACGTCTGGCGTGTAGGGGCCTGTGTGATCATGGTGGTGTTGCTTGGCCTGCTTAGCTGGGTGGTCTGGGGGCCACTGGGACGCGGCCGCACGGGAGCGAGGCGCTGGGTGATAGCTGGCTGGCTGCTATCCTTCCCCCTGACGCTCCTTTTGCTTCGTGGACTCGATGGCAATGCGATATTGCCTTCGGTGGGCACGAACCTTTGGGGCGGGCTGTTGCTGACCTTCGTGCTGGCCATAGTCAGCATCGTGGCTTCCTTCCCCCTGGGCGTCCTGCTTGCCCTGGGCCGCCGGAGCGGCCTACCGGCCATCCGCATATTCAGCACTTTGTACATCGAGCTCATCCGGGGCGTGCCGCTGGTCACCGTCTTGTATATGGCGTCAATTATGTTGCCCCTCTTCTTGCCCGAGGGGATGAGGGTGGACAAGGTCGTTCGAGCCATAGTGGGCTTTACCCTCTTCACTGCGGCGTATATTGCGGAGAATGTCCGCGGGGGGTTGGCAGCGGTGCCCATAGGGCAGTACGAGGCGGCAAAGGCGGTCGGTCTATCCGGCACACAGGTGATGGTTCTGATCGTGCTGCCGCAGGCGCTCAGGGCGGTGATCCCCCCTATTGTGGGGCAGTTCATTGCTCTGTTCAAGGACACTTCTCTCGTGGCTATCATCGGCCTCATGGACCTATTGTACATCTCCAAATGTGTGGTGGCCCAGCCGGAGTTCATGGGCTTGAAACGGGAGGTATATCTCTTCGTCTCGGTGATCTATTTCATCTTCAGCTACGCGATGTCCTACGCCAGCCGCAAGCTTGAGGTGGCGCTGGGTGTTGGGGAGAGATAAATTAGTCCGAAGCCTTTAGTCCGAAGTCCAAAGTCAGGCTTAGGACTATCAGGCATAGAACTGCTTTCTGAGGGGGCAATGGTGGGCGAGAAACTAGAAACTGCAGACGACATCATCATCTGCCGAGACGTGCACAAGTGGTTCGGTGACTTTCATGTGCTACGAGGGGTGGATCTCACCATCAGGAGGGGCGAGGTGGTTGTCATCTGCGGGCCCTCGGGCTCAGGTAAGTCCACCTTCATCCGGACGATCAATCGCCTGGAGGAGCACCAGCGAGGCACCATCATCGTGGACGGCATCGAGTTAACCGACGACATGCGGAACATCGCCGCTGTTCGGAGCGAGATCGGGATGGTGTTCCAGTCGTTCAACCTCTTCCCTCACCTCACGGTCCTTCAGAACATCACCCTGGCGCCGATCTGGGTTCGGAAGTGGCCGAGGGAAAAGGCTGAGAAAATCGCCTTTGAGCTTCTGGAGCGGGTGGGTATCCCGGAACAGGCTCGCAAGTACCCCGCCCAGCTATCCGGCGGGCAGCAGCAGCGGGTGGCCATCGCCCGGGCGCTGGCCATGCAGCCCAAGATCATGCTCTTCGACGAGCCTACCAGCGCCCTTGACCCGGAGATGATCAAGGAGGTGCTGGACGTGATGCGGGAGCTTGCCCACTCCGGGATGACGATGATCGTCATCACCCATGAGATGGGCTTCGCCAAGGAGGTTGCTCACCGTATCTTCTTCTTCGACGAGGGCAGGATCATCGAGGGAAACACGCCGGGGGAGTTCTTTAAAACCCCCAAACACGAGCGCACCAAGCTTTTCCTGAGCCAGGTCCTGACCCACTAATGCAGGTGAGCCAGGCAGCCTTGGGCTGCTGAAGATATCAAAACAAGAAAGGAGTCGAGGGGAAAATGGCTTATAAGATCACTGAGGAGTGCATTCTATGTGGGGCCTGTGAGCCCGAGTGCCCCAATGAGGCCATCAGCGAGGGTGAGGAGATCTATGTCATAGACCCCGATCGGTGCACGGAGTGCGTGGGCTTCTACGAGGAATCGCAGTGCGCCGCGGTCTGCCCCGTGGATTGCTGCATACCTGACCCAGATCACCCGGAAACCCGTGAGGAGCTGTTGGCCAAGTATCACCGATTGCACCCGGGTAGCTAACCCCACTCCCCCAAGGTCCTACGGTTT
>Ga0315312_1002976_pt1 | contig 11238 bp, 9 predicted proteins | sample TDP7_MG_FD_203629 | JGI IMG/M metagenome (GOLD analysis project Ga0315312, IMG submission 203629) | Freshwater sediment microbial communities from Lake Towuti, South Sulawesi, Indonesia - TDP7 | ecosystem: Environmental > Aquatic > Freshwater > Lake > Sediment | place: Indonesia: South Sulawesi... | reverse complement strand
TCGCAAGAGGCGTTTGGAGATAAACGGCAGATTAAAAGACCAGGCCTTCCTGGCTCAGGCAGCTTAAAAATGGTACTTAGACCTAACCACATTTTTCGGTTGACAATTCAGAAACAGGCCACCTTGAGGGCAGCAATTACACACAACACAACCCACTCTTCCCATCTCTCTGCAGCCTGTTTACAATAACCATGCGAATCGGAGAGTAATGGAATTAAGAGCGCCGGGTCGAGCGATGCCGCAGCAGCGCACCCCTGGACAAGATTTCCATTCAGAAATATCTCATTTTGCACATCATAGTGTCGGGTATAGATGATGTATCGAGACCTTCGACATCGCCGCATAATATCATCGATATCTTTGTCCAGGAAGAAGACTGCAATCGTTGATTTGCCTCCCAGATTGGACCTCAGCGCTTTCCGTCTGCGCAAGAAGTCATGATACGCTAATAAGGCATTCTTGCCTCCAGCAAATGGGGGGATCTCGTTCGCTCTGCATATCTGGTATGCAATATTTCGCTGAGTACGGATTATTGCACATATCTGACCATAAAAAAACGGATCGCATTCCTTCCCTTCTACAAATGCGAATACATTATTCTGAGACATCTGCATATAGCGAAGATAGCCCTGCGAGGAATGACCGATACGTGCAGGAGTCATTATCTGCGCCTTACATGGGTATGACGAATTGATCCGAGATATCCGCCATGACCTCCGGAGAATGAGTGGCCATGATAAGTTGTGCCTCGGGTGCCAGTACTCTCATGATCTTTATGAGTTTTCTCTGCCAATCTACATGCATAGAAATCTCTGGCTCATCTATGATGATAGAGCTCATTTCGGCCAAAAGAGTTTGTACTAAAATCATAAGGAGATGTTTCTCCCCGGAAGAAAGCGAAGAGAGGCCAAATTTTTTTCCAGGGGGAGTTTTGATTTCAATGGACTGATCCGTGAACATCAGTTCCTTACCTCCCGAAAAGAGATTTCTGATCAACTCCTCCAATTGTCTCCGTGGAGTGCTCGCCTCTTCTATATCGGTTTCAATCTTGTCAATATCCAGGACAACTCTTCTTAGGGTTGAGTCGCCTTCATAACGCCTCTCGAAATCGTTTTCTTTCGACAGAAGATGAGGGGATCCTTGACGAACCAAGAACTTCTTCATCCGTTCATATGCCTGATGTGAATCAAGTCCCGCCCTCCCCTTGCGGGAGACCTGCTTCCGTGGCGACAATACCACCTTAAGAATGCTGGCAAGCCCCGCTTCTTGGGCTTTACGAATTTTGGTTGATAATGTGCCTGTGTACTGGAGCCATAGAGTTTCAATTGAATCTGCAAAAAAAGAATCGATTTGCTCCTCGGACATCGATAGTTGGCCGATTCCAGTGGGTGATATCCATTGAGGAGCGATCGTTCGAGGATAAATCCTTCCCAATAAAAGCCGCGATGTCGGCAAGTACTGATGATGCCAATTGGTACTTGCTGCCTCTTTGTCTGCCGGGCTCGTCTTCCACTTTAGGATCTCGCTCTCACGTTGTGCAACTTGGATCGCTCCCCTTTCATCAATTCGGACTGTGGTTGCCTCCTCGATGGTTGGCGACTTCCGCTCTATATGCGGTTTTGTGATTGTTCGGGTGAAATTCTTATTGAAGCTGACAGAGTAAATGGTTACAGATGCGGAAGTGAAGGGGACTCGGGCAAGAAACGACGCATCATTACTCATTGCTGAATGAAGTATTTTCAAAAGAGAAGTCTTCCCGAAGAACACGTTGATATGGCGGTCCATCGTCCTTTCAAAAGGCTCTGGACGCCCAGCAAGACCTTCAATCAGAAAATTAACTATATGCGACATGGCTCACTCCTTTTTGGCAACCTTGTTTCCTAATAATACCCCGACTCTCGTCCACAGTTGGCATAAGATGATTCCTTAGAGATCCAATCTCCTATTGACTTTTCTTAACTGAAAAACCCAGACCTCTTAGCCTTGCTGCCGCTTATTTCCAACGAGCAAATGTGGAAACTTCTTGTCAATATATACACTTATCGGAGAGGTCCTATATCGAAACGAAATCACAATTGCATCTGCCGATTACCATTCGAAATCTACTCCGATCCCCAAAATAATGCAACAGAAGATTACAGGAAGAACTCTACGCTTTTGGTTAAAGCCTTTCAATAAAAATCAAAAGGGATCACCCATTAAATTTGCTCTTGGCTCTTGCGCCGCTCCGAAATAGGCCTTTCGGTTCCCTCCCGCAATCTCCGATCCCGGGCAACCTCCGCCTTTACCCTTTCGATTACACTGCTTACCAAACCATATTCCCTCATCTGAAAATACTCCCCACTCCTCAGCAAACTGTCTCCTCTCAATGATAGAGGTCAGCAGGGAATGGGGTCAGGTCTATTTTCTTTGCATTTTGCTTCTTTGATTCATGATCCTGCTCACTGACGTAAAGTGCAGGCCAAGAAAATCCGCTACCTCCCGCTGGGTGTACCCATCTATAAAAGCGGTCGAGCCTGCTCTTGGCTCTTTTCTAGCTGCGAAATAAGGCTTTCGATTCTCTCCCGCAATCTACGATCCCGTATAAAATTGGTAAAATTGGGGTCAGTCCGTGAATCTAGGAATGCTCTTGCATTCCTGGCTAAAAAGCGCGTAGATTTGAGTGATGGCACGGAGACTTCGAATTGAGTTTGCGGGTACAGTTTATCATGTAATCAGCCGCGGAGTTCGTGGGGAGGCCATCTATTCCAAAAATTTCCTAAATTCACGGACTGACCCCACCTCTCCCAAGCGCGCCAGCAAAGCCAACCCGGTTCTTGAATCTCAACTCTATTGAGCCAACGTAGGGTACAACCCTCCGGCTACCATCGGCCAGCGTTAATCCTTTCCTGTTAATTTCCTCCAGCCCGAGCTGAATCTGAACATGAGGTGGGCCGTTGTATCCTTTAAAGAGAGCGATTCCCTTCAGGCATGGGTTTTGCGTTGAATGGACATAAGCACCATTGGGAGAGGTTTTAATTCCCTGCGGATGGGATCAAGGATCATGCCTAAGGCCTCCAAGGTCGTAGCCCCCAACAAAAATATTCCCCTCTTCCCGAAAATCACCGGCGCTGCCCGAATTTTCCCTTTAAACTCGAAGTAAGCATTCCCGATGGGACTTCTAATAATCTCTCCATTAGCCAACGTGAACTCTTCGTAAGACGTGGGTTTGATGCCCAAACGCTTCAGCTCCTCTTTGGGAATCACTGAATAGACTGCGCCGGAATCAACAAGAAATTCATACTCCTTTGTTTTTCGCGGACGCACAGGATTAGAGACCTTCAATTTCAAAAATGTGATCCCCATAGAAGGGTCCTCCTCATTCATACCAAACATCCACGTATAGGCCATTTATCCCTTAGCTATTTAGATTATCTGATAATTTTTCTTCGTTGTCCATAACTATGGGGAGGGCTGAGCTCACATCTTCATTTGTCAATTATGCCTTAACGACAATTGGCCAATAGCAAAGCGCGGTAAAAGTAAATGGGACAGCTCTGTTTTAGGCAAATTTTGGCGCCAAATAATTAGAGCTGTCCCCTTTTTCGACGTAACAATTCCCCGATAAAAGAAGGTGGATCGGCTGGCTACAGTAAAATCTGAAACTTTTTTCTAATAGCCCGATCCGCTTCCTCAGAAAGATGAGATTCTTTTGCCCTGGCCATGAGCTTCTTGGCGATCACCCTTGCGCGGCTCCAGGCATCCAAGGAGCCGTCTTCTGCCCATTTGGCTCGATTGTTCGCGTCGGTCACGCCGTTACCCTGGAAGAATTCAGTCCGAAGGTGGGCCATGGTGTGGGGCGAGGTCATAAAATTGCCACCCGGTCCGACCGTGCAAATCACCTCAAGGGCCAAGTGTTCAGGATCAACGTCAATTCCTTTGAGGACTCTTAGAGTCTTACCAATAATCTCATCGTTCATGACGAAATGCTCGAAGGAGACTGTGAGAGAGGATTCCAGCATTCCAGAAGCGTGGTGAATATAATTACATCCGCCCATGGCAGCCAGAATGGTAGACATCGCCGTCTCCCATGAGGCCTGGGCATCAGGTATTTTCGCATCGGAATGGCCGGAATTGGCATAATTGGGTACGCCGATAGAACGCGCCAGTTGGTGGGCGGCGGCGTTCATCATAGCAGACTCTATTGAACCACTTTGGAACCCCATGGTACGCAAATTGGCCGTAGAGGGGAGGCCTCCATAGATTACAGGTGCTCCTGGTTTCGTGAGCTGGCAGACGGTGATGCCAGCCAGTTCTTCGGCATGCCCGAGGGCCAGAGTAGCCGCCATTGTAATGGGAGATGTCGATCCCGCCATGGGGGCTGTTGAAAGAGCAACCGGGATGAGATGGCGGCAGGCTTCCTGGGCGATTCGCATTGGCTCTGTACAAAATTTAAGGGGAGATACGGCAAAACAGCTGACGATGGATATGGAAGGCCTCTCTCGGAGCTTCTCCAAACCGCCAGCCACCATAGAGGCCAGGTCAAGAACTTGGTCGAAACTGGCAACATCGTTGACGCCAGCCATGACGTGTTTGGCCGTCGATTTTAAACAGGCGTAAAAAACATTGATGTCCCATATCGATTCGGGGATATCGGTAGGGACGCAAGGGCGCAGAAAAAAGTGGATATTCTGGAGCTGCTCTACTAACAGGCCGAACTGGTAAAGATCCTTGAGGGTGGAGGGCCGAGCCTGCCCCGTTTCCAGATCGAGAACGTTGAGAGCCGCCCCCCCCGTGCCCAGGTATACCCGGTCTTCTCCAAGGTCGAGGTCATTCTTACCATCGCGGCTATAAAGAAGAACCCGTTCGGGAGCTTTTTCCACTTGCTCCATGACCAGGTTACGGGGAAAAAAGATCCGGGAAATTTTCCGATCGACCTCGGCCCCGGCCTTCTCCAGCATTCCAACCGTTTCCTCAAGCCCCGATTCGTAAGCAAAGCCAGTTTTCTCCAGAATGGTGAGCGATGCTTCATGGATTGCTTTAACTTGATTATCCGACAACGGACGGTATTGGCCACCTGAAAGACTTTGATTCCCCATGTCTTCTCCTTGGTTATGCCGAACTGCTAAAATTATAGCCAGTAGGGCTCATCCCACATTTTTAATTTCTGTCCCAAACCTTTCTTCAGGGCACTTTGGTAAATCGTGTACCCCCAAGATACATCTTCGATGCTCATTCCTCCCGTAACGTAGATGATCTTCTGCCGCTCGCTTTCTCTGGCGGGGGTCTCCCCGGAGATAATTTTTTTCAATTCTACAATATCGGAATCTTTCATTTTCCCGGAGAGAATTTGCTGGTGGATCTCCGCATATAGAATCCTATCTTTTAATTCTTCTGGCACTTTCTTCATTTCCTCACGCCAATCAAGGTGCATCTGCCAGTTATCCGCTACGATTTTAGAACTCAGCAAAAGGTCCTCAGCCAACCCGGCATCTGCCGAAAGTCCCAAAAAAGCCCCCTCTTTGAACCATTTTCCTTCATAATACGGCCTTTTTAGCCTGGAGGTAGCTGAACAGATTGCATCGGAGCCTTTGATCGCGTCTTCCATATTATCAACGGCATAGACGTTCAATCCCAGAATCTGGCTCATCTCTTTGGTGAAAGCCTCAGCCTTGCTCCGATCGATGTCAAATACTCTAACTTCCCTCAGATTTTTCATCCCCACTGCCAGGGCCATTAAGCAAGTCCTTCCAATGACTCCTGCTGCAATAACCCCTGCTAGGGTAGCGCCCTCGGTTGCCAGGTATTTAGCCCCCAACCCGATAGCCGCCCCGGTCCTCATGGCACTGATTAAGTTGCCATCCATCACCGCCATCGGTACGCCCGTCTCTGGATTGTTCAGAATGACCAAAAGAACCGAGCGGGGCAACCCATGTTTGACCGGATTCTCCAGGTTGGACCCATACCACTTTACGCCACAAACGTTGAACTCCCCCCCTAAATAGGATATCATCGCCATAAATCGTCGGTCGGGACCTGCCACAGGCATACGAGGCCCTCTAGCCTCCTTAGGAAGCCATAATTTCATTCCATGATGGTTTTGGGAAGGCCCACCCATCAAATAGTCACCCCTATTCATGGTCCTAAAAGCCTTCTCCATCACCTCCAGGCAACCGGTCATATCCAGGACGCCAGCTTCAATCATATCTTTCTGCGACAAGAACAAAAACTCTACTCTACTTCCGCTCATTTCTTTTTCCTCCTTTAAGAAGTCCTCACCGAGCGGGCTTTGAAACCTCTCCTCCAATCACGTTGGGGTTTCTCAAAAAGAGTGAAAATCACATTTTCCAACCGATCTTCAAAGAGATAAAGAGCTGAATTCATTGGTAAAGAAAACAAGATACATGATGGTGATCATTCATGGCTTTGATAAGCGGTTCCTCATGCTCACATATTTTCATTGCTTCCGAACAGCGGGGATGAAACCTACATCCAGATGGAGGATTGATCGGACTAGGGACTTCTCCCCGCAGGATAATCCTCTTTTTTTTCTGTTGGGGCTGGGGAATAGGGATCGCACTCAGGAGTGCTCGAGTATAGGGATGGAAAGGATTCGAGTACAATTCTGTGTCTTTGGCTACCTCCACGATCTTACCGAGATACATCACCGCAATACGGTCAGAGACATGTTCGACAACGCTTAGATCGTGCGCGATGAACAAATAACTCAGCCTGAATTCCTGTTTTAAATCATCCAGAAGATTGATCACCTGGGCCTGAATACTCATATCTAATGCCGAAACGGGTTCATCGCAAATGATGAGATCTGGCCGCGAGGCCAGGGACCTCGCTATGCCTATGCGCTGCCTCTGGCCTCCGGAAAATTCATGAGGATAGCGGGACATATATTCGGGTGGCAATCCGACCTTCTTAAACAGATCTTCGACCCGTTCCTTACGGTCAGGGTAAGAATGCAGGCCATGAACCAGAAGAGGTTCACCTACTATATTTCCCACAGACATCCTGGGATTCAGGGACGAATAGGGGTCTTGGAATATGGCTTGAACTTTCCTCCGAAATTGTTTCCTTTCGGACGGATCCAGGGCATTTATATTTTTCCCCTCAAAGAAGATATCTCCCTCTGTTGGCTCTAGAAGCCAGAGAATACACTTGCCGATGGTTGATTTGCCGCACCCCGATTCTCCCACCAGGCCCAGAGTTTCTCCTTGGTCAATCTGAAACGACACCCCATCCACGGCTTGTAGCCAGCCTACGGTCTTTCGAAAGACCCCTTTTTTAACCGGGAAATACTTTTTCAGACCTCGAACTTCTAATAAATGTCCTCCCTGAATATCCAATCTTTCACCTTGTTCTTACCAGTTTTCGAGGGCAGCCCAGCAGGCAACCCTGCGACCGGGCTGGATCTCAAAAAGTTTCGGCTCTTCCTTCCTGCAAATCTCCCTTCCCTTGAAGCAACGGGGATGGAAGTAACATCCTTCGGGTAGATCATTCAAACTAGGAACCATCCCGTGAATTTCCTCCAACCTCCTTTTCTTCCCTTGAGCCTTGCTCCCCAATTTGGGGATGGAATTCAAAAGACCCATGGTATAGGGATGGAGTGGAGACTGAAAAATAGGAACGACCGGTGCCTCTTCCACGATCTTCCCCGAGTACATCACAATGACCCGACGAGCAAATTCGGCCACAGCTCCCAGGTTATGAGTGATCAAGATGATGGAAGTCCCCATGGACTTCTGGAGATCCACCATCAATTCCAGGATTTGGGCCTGGATGGTTACATCCAGGGCGGTCGTCGGTTCATCGGCTAAAATCACTGCTGGCTTACAGGCCAAAGCCATGGCAATCATCGCCCGCTGTCTCATTCCACCCGAAAGCTGATGGGGATATTCGTAAATTCTTTTGGCGGGTGAAGGAATCTGCACCTTTTCTAGCATTTCTTTGGCTCTTTCCGTGGCTTCCTTTCTGGGCAGGCCGTAGTGCTCGGTGTAAACCTCGATGATTTGGTCTCCTATCGAATACACCGGATTCAGGCTGGTCATCGGCTCTTGAAAAATCATGGAAATTTTTTCTCCCCGGATTCTCCTCAATTGGTCGGAGGACATTTTCCGTAAATCTTTCCCCTGGAAAAGGATTTCTCCACTCACAATTTGACCGGGAGGACTCGGAATCAATCCCAAGATGGAAAGGGCGGTTACACTCTTTCCGCACCCTGACTCCCCCACCAGCCCCACAATTTCACCATCTTTCACATGGAATGAGACATTGTCCACAGCTCTTATGACCCCTTCCGGGAGGAAAAAATGGGTCCTCAAATGCCGGACGTCTAAGAGATGATGAGGACCCAAGATTTCATTCGCCGGGACAGGGTCATTCATCTTTTCAGTATCAGATTTCTTGACTTCATGATTCATCACGAGGCAGCAGCCTTGGCTTTGAAGAGAGATGGTTTCATGATCTCATGGCCAATCAAATTCTTAATTTGGGGTCGGTGATATCTCTCAATCCATCCCCAACCATGTTAATTGCCAATACGGTCGTTAGGATGGAAAGGCCGGGAAAGACCGATAGCCAGGGTGCGGTAGTCAGTCGATCGATCCCAGTTTTGATCATATTTCCCCAGGTAGGGATCGGAGGCGAAACGCCTAACCCAAGAAAGCTAAGGCTTGCTTCGGTTAGAATGGCCGTGCCCACCCAGAGAGTGCCAGCCACCAAAACCTCACCCAAAATGTTGGGCAAAAGATAATGGGTAAGGATGCGAAGGTGGCTGACCCCGATGACTTTGGCTGAATATACATACTCTCTTTCTTTGACGGTCAGCGTGGGTCCATAGGCGAGACGAGCAAACCTGGGGACAAAAACGATGCCGATGGTGAGAATCAATTTCATCATTCCAGGCCCTAAAATCGCCACCACTAAGATGCCGGAAATTAATACGGGAAATGATAATAGCACATCCACCATCCGCATGATGATGCTCCCCACGATTCCGCCCCGGTAACCAGCAACGGTGCCCATTGCCGTACCGACAACGAGACCGAACCATATGGATAGAATCCCTACGGTCAGGGAAATGCGGGTGCCCCACAAAACGCGAGACAACACATCCCTCCCATATTCATCGGTACCTAACAGATAAGCCTGACTGGGTGGCTTAAGGCGCGACAGAATGTTTTGTTCAAGAGGATCATAAGGGGAAATCCAAGGAGCGAGGACAGCCAAAGTAATGACCAGGATGACGATAACCGACCCGACTAAAGCGGTCTTATTTTTCTTGAAGGTGCGCCAAAGCTTGCCTTTTTCCCCTTCCCGTTTTTCCCGGTCACTCATACTTTATCCTCGGATCAATCCAACCATAGGAAAGGTCAATCAGCAGGTTGATGAATACCACCAGGCTGGCATATACCACCATGACGGATTGGAGAGTCATGTAGTCTCTTTGCTTGATGGCTCCAATCATCATCTTCCCCAGGCCGGGACGAGAAAATACAATTTCTACGAGAATCGAATTCCCGATCAGGACAATCGCATAGACCCCAATAAATGAAATGACCGGAATGAGGGCATTCCGGAGAGCATGGCCATAGATAACGATTCTTTCCCGCAGCCCCTTCGCCCTAGCAGTCCGGATAAACTCTTCTTGAAGGACATTTAGCATCGATGAGCGAGTTGTCCGAGTAATATAGGCGGTCATCATAAGTCCCAGCGTAAGGGTCGGGAGGAATAGATGATAGAGGTTATCCCAAAGGTTAAGAATGTCTCCCGCTCCCAAGACGGGAAAAAGGTCCAACCGGATCGAAAAGACGAGCATGAGGAGGATCCCCAAGAAAAAGGCTGGAATCGAAAGGCCGGCCAAGGAAAGTGTTCGCCCAAGATAGTCAGAAAAGGCATTTCTTCGGAGAGCCGTGAATATACCCATCGGGATCCCAAAGATAATACCGAGCAGTAGGGAGCTGAAAGTAAGTTGGAGCGTATAGGGCAGAACTCGGCCCACCTCCGGTGCTATCGGACGGCCACTGATTATAGATTTCCCGAGATCTCCACGAACCAGGCTTCCCAGAAAATCTGCATATTGAACCCAAAGAGGTCGGTCGAGACCCATCTGCTTTTCCAGAGCCTCAACAGCCTCCTGGCTGGCATAATCCCCGAGTACAGCAACGGCCGGACCTCCTGGCATGGTGCGCATTAGGAAAAAGATCAAAGTCACTACGGTTAAAAGGATGGGTATGGAGAGCAGAATTCTCCGGATGGCAAATTGAATCATCGATTCAGTCCTCGCCTTTGGTTAGGAAAGAATAGGGAAAGGAATCTCAAGAAGGCCAAAATTTCTTTAGGACCCCTGCTAGGTCCTAAGCGGATTTTGTAACGATTTAGGATAACAAGTTTCCCTTGAGTCCAAGAACTTTTTTTCCGAGTAAGCGATTAACTGGGATGCTGGCGGAAAGTCCTGAACTTTCCTCCCCAGATTTCCGCCAGCTAGGTCCTCAACGGATTTTGGATAAATTTTTCTAAATAATCGCAACGATCAGCAAATGGGCGCGGATAGGCCCTGCGTTTGTGCTGCCTCTACCCTATTTTTTTAACAATTGCGTATTTTCCGTAGCCCGAAGTCCATCCGTCAAGGTTTCGGGTTTATATCCCCAGTCTATATAGGATTTATTAGCAAAGAGGTACCCCAAAGTAATCACAGGATAGGCGACAACATATTGCAAGACCATTTTTTGTGCTTCTTTCCAGATTTCCACTTGTTTCTTAGGATCACTCTCTTTGCTGGCATTCTCAATCAGGCTATCGATGCTGTCGACGACCCGATCCCCATTAGCATCCACACCGCCAAGGTGGGAAAAATTGGTTATGGGCTTTTTCCCAGTTACTACGATGGAGGCCGAATGGAAGTATTGAGTAAGAATGATATTCGCGTCCGGCCTCATGGATAAATACACCACGATGGGATTCAAATTTTGTCGAATCCGGGTATGAAAGGTGGCGTGGTCCACGACTGAAATTTTCAGGTTAATCCCTATCTTCTTCAATTGGGCCTGCATTAATTCGTATGCCCGTTGATAAGATTCGCTCTCAGATGTAAAAACATCCAAAGAAAAACCCTTGGGATACCCTGCTTCCGCGAGGAGCTGCTTAGCCTTATTAAGATCATACTCATAGAGGAGATTTTCCTTGGCACATTCCTCGCGGGAGAGTCCCCCCTGGGTTACAGGAACCGGAGAATAAAGGGCCTCCGAT
>Ga0315312_1002975_pt1 | contig 11238 bp, 10 predicted proteins | sample TDP7_MG_FD_203629 | JGI IMG/M metagenome (GOLD analysis project Ga0315312, IMG submission 203629) | Freshwater sediment microbial communities from Lake Towuti, South Sulawesi, Indonesia - TDP7 | ecosystem: Environmental > Aquatic > Freshwater > Lake > Sediment | place: Indonesia: South Sulawesi... | reverse complement strand
CAGTCCGCTTCTCAAGGCGTGAGATCAAGACAATCGACAAAGCTGTGGAGAGAGTCGGAGCCAAGTCTCGAAGTGCTCTGATTAGAGAAGCTACCCAAGAGTACCTTCAGAAAGCTGGCAGCCTCAAAGTCATTGAGATCCGTAACAACATCACGCTCAAAGACGCCAGGGCTGAGATTATAGCATATCTTCGCAAACACAAAGAGGCCGAAACATTTGACATTGCGAATGATCTCAGACTTGATCTTGACCTTACTGTCAGAGCGCTGAAAGAACTGTGGGAAGAAGGCAGAGTGGCATGATAGGAAAGGAAGTCGGAGACAAACTCATCGGCGAGCAAATCGTCTGCGAATGCCGCAAAATGAAAGGCCCTGTTCTCATACACAAAGGTGCTCATAGAGCCCAACGATATGCCCTGTACGGACTCCCTGCAGAGGCGGTGATAACCAAGAAATGGAGGTTAGTCGAGTAACTCCACGACCCAACCCCAAAAACATCATCGAGTGAGAGATTAGTAGTGTGAGTCACGGGAGCGCAACAAAATGAACTCAGGTGAGTTCGGGGGTTCGAATCCCCCCTCCTGCGTCAAACTTGGGATGCGCTGCCACTGCGGTCGCTTTTCTCTCATTGGCAGAGCTTTCTACACTCAACTGGATGATGAACGACCGAAAGGATACGGGCTATACAAGAAGACTGGACGCACTGCTGGCAGCGCGAGTAGAAAGAAAGTTTTCTACATGTACAAGAGCTATGAAAGAACGCCATGACCTCTGAGGTTTGGGTCCTCGTGTGGGGAACACGGACCGAGCCTGAAGGATCTACGAGTATTCTTCAGCATTTGACGTGCGCCATTTTCTTCGCGATGGACCCTTGCGATAACGCGGGTCCGTTTCCCTTCGGACCCGCCATGACTTTGTTTTTCATATGATTTGGATTCCAATGTCCGCAACTTTTGCGACCTGTTCAAGGTCGCGATCTGACGTAACAATCTTCTCGGCGCCGTTTGAGATCGCTATTCCCGATACTAGCGCGTCCAACGCGTTTATTGGTGCACCTAACCTAAGCAAGGCCCCCATGATCTTCGACGCCTCCGTCGCAGCGTTCGTATCGAGCCCAAGAAGTACACTCTGTTGAGCAAATGCCCTCACCGCCCTCTCCTCCCTCCAAAGCCTCCTGTGGTGGATAGGAGAGAGAAGCTCGAACAGGGAAACCGTGGTCAATCCCACACCGTCCCCTGCTTTCTCAACGGATTCAACAAGAGACTTCGTCTTCGCTCCTCCGCGCAGAAAATCGATTACGGCCGACGTATCAAAGACAATCATGTACGGATCGTTGCCCTTTTCCTAATTTTTCTTGTTTCGCCTTGAATTTCCGCTATGCTTTCACTGTGAGCCAGTGCACCCCACAGCGAAAGTAAGCTGCTTCGCTTCTCAAGGATTCTCTGTATGACATCGCTGAAACTCTCGTCCTGACGCTTGGCCTCCGCTAGTTTGCGGTAAACCTCCTCTCTAATGGCAAGGTTCTTGGTCGTCGTGGCTGTACACAGGGATGTATACACATGTGTGTAAATAAACCTTCACCGACAAATCGCCCTGCACAAGGTGGCCAAGCCGTCTGCAGAGTACTTCAACGGATTCCGGTCTTGCATCATCTACAGATACGGAAGACTGAAAGATCATGCTCATATGTGAGCTGGAGAAGGGGTCGAAAAGAATCTGGAAGCGCAGATATTCTTCGCTTGCTGCCTCGAAGGAGACCGCTCGACCGTATCCGAGTCTCGGCAAACTGCTAGTCTTGCCGTACCCTGAGTCGACCCGTCACATGTTGGGTAAAGCATACCGGCAAACTCGCGCGAATCCCCTGCCTCGCGCAGTTAGCCAAGGACTGAGTTGAGAAATTCCAATTGGATCCTTGCTTGTTACAAGTTGAAGGCGGTGTTCCGAGGTGAAGTACAAACTGAACCCGCCCAACAAATCTGCTGAGTCCCTCCGGACTCGAACCGACTGGCGAAATCCTCAGTCTAGGTGACGAGCATCCCAAGACTGTGAACAAATCCAAAATACATCCTTGACATACTAGGCCGTGGGAAAGCCAAAGCTAGGGCATGACTTCAGGGCTTCGTAGAGTCTTCAGACTCGGGGTCTGAAGCCCGTTCGAGGCTCTATTATCCCTACTCCGCCGTCCTTCGAGGCAACTGAGAAGGAACAAGCGCTGTCACAGCGTCGACAGCGGCCTGATTTCAGAAATATGTGGCGGGATACATTCGCACTCTCGTCTAGGACCGTCACCCAAGGCGAGGCGCTCAGGGAATGGTTTTGAACCCGGCTGTCTTGAAGTGGTGGTCAAAGGTGAATGCTGCCTGTAACCCAAGGGTTCTCATCAAGACAAAGGATGTGCAGTCCGTGAAGCTCACATCCCTCATACTTCTGAAAAGCTTCCATGACGCTTCAACAGTTGGCTCGTCAACGTGTAACATCATTGTACGTGGCGATGTCCTGAGAGCGTCTCCGACTTCAATCGCCAGATCATGTTTCCCGAGAACGCACTCGATAACAGTAACCGTCTCGTCAAAGACGCAATCCGAAGTGAAGAATTTGGTGAGGAGTATTTCGCCTGACAGAAACTTGCTCATAGCTTCGCCCGCAGCGTCATGCAAGCTATCGTCCTCGTTATAGTAGGCAATCAGTGCGGAGGTATCTAGGAAGATCTTCACTGACTCCGCCTGCCATACAAGACCTCGTCGAGTTTCGAAGCATTAGTCTTCACTCCCGTTCTGGCTGGCTTCACGTTGAACAGGGGATCCTCATTGAGAGGGGTTTGAAGTCCCACCCAACTGGTGATCGCCTCTCTGACGGCTTCCTTGATCGTCATCTTCCTTCTCTTTACAATCCTCTCTAGGATCCCGTACTCCGAAGGATCTACTTCCGTCTGAACAACCTTGCCCAGGGCCGTTCACATGTGCTGCTTACATGTAACGGACATTTAAGCTTTGCATGGAAAGCCGCCACGATGGACCGAATTTTATTGAGCCTCAATGCCGCTCAGAACGGTGAAGATGACTTCATCTCGGTGCCGTAAGTAGGCTGCTGGCAAAGCTTGAGCTCCATCGCTACATCTCGCGTGCGAGGTCAGGAACCGACAAGATAGTCGACATCGCGAAGAGAGAAACGGGTCCCTGACGGCCAGCCTATGGGAAGAGGCTCGGATCATTAGCGGTGCAATATTGCAAGATTCAATGAATCGTCTGCTGGTAGGCGTTGTTCCTATTTTGGCGCGTGGTGAATCCTTTTCTCAGCAATGCTTGAACAGGTGTCTAGACTCTGAGGATTCTCTTTCCGCCCGAGTAGACTGTGATAGGTCCATCATCTGAAACCACTAGAGAGACGCAGTTGGTGGACGCGGATATCTCTGCAGCGCTTCTATGTCTTCCTCCGTCAGCGACGCCTACTTCGGGCTTAACTGTGTCAGGAACTCGCGCCATCAGCCTCACAGACGAAGCTCTTGGTTCTCCGTGCCCACTAACTACTAGTGCGAACTCCTGGGTGGCGAGGTTGAATAGGTGTCTTTCTTGACGGCCCTTCAGGGCTAGCACGTTGGCCTCGCGGAGTCTGAATCTGGGCGCCTCGGCCTGACTGAGAACCTCCTCATGATCTCCTAGTATTATCGTGCCACCCTTGCGGTGATTCGACATCGTGATGGCGGCGGTGAAGATCTTGTACAGGATTTTCCGATCAATCCCCTTCTCTGACGCTACCTGATCCAGTCTCTCTTTGACCTCACCTAGAGATCTATGAACCCAGTCACCTGTTTTTCCTGAGAAGTAGACTTCAGCTCGGAGGTCTCCGTCATGAAATAGCTTCGCTGTTTTCAGTGGTCCGGCAGCAACGAGCGCGTATCCAGGCGCGTTCTTCAGCGCGCCGCAATATCCATTGAACTCAACATAGGTGAAGCTGCTCTCATCGGGATCTGGAGGAGCGCCCGGAAGAAGTCTTGCATTCTCTACTGTCCCGTCCTTCCCGATTATGAAGGCAGATGTGTATCCGTCCACGAGTCCGAAGAGGGACCTGATAGTCTTGGACAGTTCGAGGATGTTTTGTCCCCGGAGTTCTATTCCGACAAAATCCGGAAGGCGTTCCGTGAGTTTCCCTGCATCCCCTATCAGGAACCCCGTTGAGAGCGGTCTGCCTTCCTCTTCTTTCGAAACGCACTCATGAACAAGTTTGAAGACTTCGAGCGCCGCGTTTATGTTGATTCCAAAGTTCCTGGACAGCGAGTAGACGGGCTCCCAGAACTCCTGCCACCCTCTCGGGTAGCTTTTGACTAAGACGAAACTCAGCGACGGCAGTTCGTGTTCATCGAGGCCCGTCAAGTTGATCCGCTTCTCACACGAACGTGAGTAGGAAAGTATTATATTGATTCCGTAAGACCTCTTTCTCTCAAGGAGTCTAGATCGTTGTCTATACGTTTCGGCGTGTTGCTGTTCGCGCTTTTGATCATAACATCTCTGCTTCCATCAGCGACGGCGGCATGGGCCTTTGACCTGACGGTTCAGCCGAGTAGGCAGACAATTGCCCCAGGCATGCCAACCGCTTTTACGGTTCTCGTCTCCTCCACGGGCGGTTTCAATGCTCCAGTGAAGCTACAGTTGGACAATCAGGCCAGCCTGCCAACCTCGATTTCCGCAGTTTTCACTCCAAGCACGGTGACTCCTCCAGCAGACGGACTGGGATACGCAATTCTCGTCATCTCGACCGCAACTTCAACACCAACAAAGGAATACCCGCTAACGATATCAGGCACAGGAGGAGGCCTGACCGACTCTTCCACCGTCACTCTTGAAGTCACGACGAAGTCTACGTTCGCTGTGTCGGCGTCTCCGTTCTCCCAAGTCATCGGGTTGACATATTCGAAACAGTTCGCGATCACAGTAACCTCACTGGGGCAGTTCTCAAGCAGCGTCTCGTTGAGTCTGGACCAGGTTCCATACGGAGTGTCATACAGTTTCGATCCCGTATCGGTCACACCTCCTGCTGGGAGCAGCGCGTACTCTACACTCACCGTCTCCGTTGGCGGGGAGGCGTCACCGAACGTCTACGCGCTGATAATCAGGGGCTCCGCCGACGGCGGCCTCGCGATTGGTGACCGAGTTCACTACTCTTTTGTTGTGGCGGACGTTCCCAAGGCAACAGGATTCCAGATCAGCGTCTCAAGCGCCATGCAGACTCTCGTCATCGGCCAGTCAGTGTCCCTTAAGATCGAGGTAACCTCGATTGGAGGGTTTTCCTCAGATGTCGATCTGAAGCTGCAGAGACCTCCCGCTGGCCTCAGCTATTCGTTCGATCCTCCCGCTGTGAAGCCTAGGCCGGACAACCCGGCGAGCTCGACTCTGCGGCTTACTGCCACAAACGACGCGAAGCCTGGAGACTACGAGGCGGATGTGACGGGGACTGGTCAAGGAATAACACAGCTGTCGACGATAAGGCTGACAATCCAACCCGTTACTACACAGTTGAGTCTGAAACTCGCCCTGACGAGCATAAGGAGAGGAGACGCTATCCCTGTCTCAGGAGTCATCTCGCCCTCGGTATCGGGAGCAAGCATTGACCTGATATACACTCGGCCCGACGGCACCGAATTCACAAGGCCGGTCACGGCTAGTTCCACTGGCGCGTTTGGCGACGAGTACGTGCCAGATTACATTGGACAGTGGAACGTGAGAGCCGAATACGACGGGGACAGTGCGCACAAGGGTTCGAAGAGCTCGATCCTCGAATTCCAAGTCGCCGAGAAAACACTTCTCGAACTGATTCAAGAAAATGCTCTGTGGATCGTCATAGGAATAATCGTAGTCGCCGCTGTGGGTGCAGGTGTCTACATGACTAGGCGGGGTCGCGGTGTGGAAAGAAGGGGTCCCCCGCCAAGGGCCGCCCCGCCGACCGCCGCTCCACCAACTGTGTGGGTGACACCTGCTCCGCCAACAGCTGAAGTCGTGGAAATGCCACCACCGCCTGCTCCCCCTAGACCAAGAGTGGAGAGAAGGGAAGCGCCGCCGCTCATACTACCGAGGAAGAAGTGCTTCAACTGCGGAGACGTGATCTCTGCTCAAGCGAAGTTCTGCGACAAGTGCAGAGCCCCACAGCCAGATAAGGTTGAGAAAAAGTACGAAGCGCCTTCGTTGATCATCCCGAGGGTGTACTGTGTCAACTGCGGAGACGTGATCTCTGCTCAAGCGAAGTTCTGCGACAAGTGCAGAGCCCCACAGCCAGTGTAGCCGGCTCGAACCCGCCTCCCCTCATTTTTCTTTCTCAGACCAAGCACGATAGTCCTTGGACCACGAACTGACGATAAGACGCTGTGACTTCACTTGACTAGCGTGAACTCTGCACAATTCTCTCAGCCGCAGCTTTGATTGCCACCGAGAATGGGTCGCTCGGAGAGGAAAAGCAGTACACCTGTTTGCTCTGAGCCATCATGAGTCCGTATGAGAACGGTAGCACCCCGATGACTGGAACTCTGTAAGTCTTCTCCAGCCTCTCGCCGAAGTGTTCTATGTCTAGTTCCGGAGGCACCCTGTTGGCGATCAGAAAGGTTCGAGGGACTTCCATTCTCCTCGCAATCTCAAAGGTCACAGCCGTCCCAAGATAGTCTTGCTCGTCTGGACGAATTATAACGACCAGAATGTCGCACATCGCAATCGATAGCAGAGTATCCTCCTCAACACCCGGATGCGTGTCTACTAGCAGGATGTTCAACTGAAGTTCCTTTGTCAGGTCAGAGACGGCGGTGCTGAGCCGTTGAACATCGAAGCCTTCTTTCAGCATTGCCACGATCGCCGCCGCGTTCAGTCTTGAAGGTATGAGGTTAATCCTTCCAGGTGGAAGAGAGAGCTTTCCGCCAACGTCGTAGACGGTGTCCTTGATGGAGCATTCACCTTTGAGGTAGTCGTTAAGGCAGTATTTCGTTACGGAATCTCCAAGACCAAACAGAACATGGATGCCGGGAGACTGAATGTCCGTATCTACTACGCCTACACGGGCTCCATCACTTGCGCAGCAATACGCCAGATTTGCAGTCAGGTTCGACTTGCCTGTACCGCCCCTGAACGAATGAATCGCGACTACAGTTCCCACGTTCAGACCTCTGCTCCAACTGTACTGTTAGACGAACAGCTAAAACACTTTGCAGAGTCTCGACGCCGTGACGATGCTGCCGACAAAGACTCAGACTGCGGTCGGCGGGATTCCACTCAAGAGATCGTCTCGTGACTGATCGCTGAGTCGTTCTTGAATCTCGGATCGTGCATCATTGTGCTGGCACAAGCTAGGCTGATTGTGGGATTGCAGCGGAGCGTTGCGCATTCCGAAGCCGTTTGACGACTGTTAGCTGGTTCATCAGGTCGTGAAAGAATTCTGTGCCCATGACCTTCTCAGCCTCTCTTCGGACACTGTCCTCGTCGATGACTATCTCAAGCTTCTGAACAGTGACCTCCAAGTCTGATGAATACTTCTTCAGCCTGCCTATCTCAAGCTCGCGGATCCGTATCTCTTTCTGCAACAGCTCCTGTTGAAGACGATCCCTATCGATTGCGGTGTTTCTCTCCTTGATCACGTTGTCAACGATGAACGCGAAGACCGCCATGCCCAAAGAGTTGCCGATCGCCATTGGGAGATAGGCGACTTCGACAACAGAAAGCGCCTCGCTGAAAGGACGGGCGATTGCAAGTGTCAATGCCATGTGAAATGACTCCATAGCAAATGCAAACACTGTCGCCCACAGGAAGCCAATCAGGTTCTTCCTCCACAGCCAAATCAGGCCTCCAAATAGGCCTGAGAGAACAGTGGCAAGCGCACACGGAACTGCGGTAAATCCTCCCATGTTGTACCTGTAGACGCCGCCAATCAAACCCGTTGCAACGCCGATTACCGGGCCGCCGAGAAGGCCAGCAATCATGGCGCCCAAGTCCCTGACGTTCGCTATTGCTCCAAGAATCTCCACGCCACTGTAGTTGCCAAAGATCGATAGGAGCCCGAAGATCGCTACCATCAAGACTCCGCTCTTTAATCCGATCTTGCGGTTGCACACGTCAAAGAACCAATTCGTCCGCGTAACCAAGTAAGCGAGTATCGCGATGACCGCCATGAGCTTGACGAGCTGAATCAGCGTTTCAAAGATGGCTGCCATGATTCATCCACGAGCCTGTCTTGTCGGTAGAGGCTACATTCGCGCCTCAATTGTGATAAATGTAACCACTACTCACAGTGTAAAGTTGGATAACGTGTAGATCTGCAATCGAGTGTCGTGTGGAATTCCAGCCGACGGCTGTGCAAGACCACGCCAGCTTTGAGGCACTACAGAGTTCCGTGATACGTTCTCGCGGCTACCCTATTCTCGGGTCTCAAGCTTTCGTCCGCATGAGCCGCAGAACTTGGCGTAATGTGGATTGATGTGACTGCAGAACGAACACGCCGTCGAAAAGAGTGAGCCGCCGCAACCGTAACAGAACCTGTTGGATGCAGGGTTGCCCATTCCACACTTGCTACAGTACACAGTCGTGGGAGCAACACGCGTTTCTTCCATTGATGAATCCCCGTCCCTCGGTCCAACTACTGAAGCGTCTTTGTTTTACTTAGCTCTGTTCATTCCAGCCCCCGTTTACACCCTTAACGCTATTCTTCCCTAGTGAGCTTCGGTCTTCTGCATCTGGGATCGTCGCGCAATTTCCATGCTTGCTCGACAAATTGCCAGGATACATGTTGTCTGGCGTCGCAGCAGCTTGAGCTACTATGGCTGGGTGAAACCTTCCGCCAATTGGGCACGTCACGTCTGGGCCAATTGGAATACGATCTGTTCTTTCGAGCGATGAAGCGAGGAGAGACCAGATGAAAAATGACTTCCCTCCTGTATGTATCCATGGCATGAAGTGGTCTCCGAACCAGAATGAGTCGAAACCCTCCTTTTCGGCGAGTATTGCGTATTCAAGAAACTGTCTCGGCTCGGCCTCGTTCTCTCCAACATCCACGCCTATCTTCAATCTAGTCACGGACTGGGCAAGACGCCAAGCTGCCTATGACACTTGACAAGCATGTTTCAAATGGTGACAACAGAGCTAGGTCGGCTTTGATGCGATCGTCGGGATCAGTGTAGCGGTGTGGAGTCCCACAGAATCTGAAAGATGGCCTCACAGTCGTCTATATTTCTCAACAGCAGCCGAGTAGTGCATGAAGTTCTCTAGGCGCATCTCGGGAGGGATTCCTCCCCCGCAGTTCAGTATCAATCCGTACGGGCCTCCGTCCCGAACAACCTGTTGAATGTGCTGATCGATCTGGTGGTTGGTCATCGTTCCGATCTCTCTCGTTATTCCCCCCATCAGCGTTATTCTGTCTCCATATCGAGCTTTGAGCTCGGCCAGTCTCATGTTGTCGGCGGGTTCCAGAGGATCCACTGAGTCGAATCCGTTGTCAACGAATTCCCCTACAAGCGACATCACATTTCCGTCGGAATGTAGAGATACCGTTACTCCTTTCCTGTGAAGACGCTCGACAAGCTGCTTGTGCCATGGCTTGTAGATCCTCCTGTACTTGTCGACGCTCAGGAATGGGCTTATCCGTTCTCCAAGGTCGTCGGTAACCCATACTCCATCAATGGGTGCCTGATCGATGACCAATTCAGCCAGGTCCATCATGGGGTTGAAAGAGATCTCGATCATTCTGGTTATGAACTGTGGATCAGTTGCGAGGTCTCTCAGGTACGGAGTCAGGCCTCGGAGAAACATCCACGGTGTCTCAAATGGGCCCTTTATCTCGGCCAGTATGAAATATCCTCGTTCGCGTAGTGCCTTGGCTTGATCAGCGAGCGTCCGGATCTTGGTTTCGAACTTGCTCAGATCGATGGGCCCGATTGACTCCAAGTCTTCCTTAGTCTGCACAGGGCTGTGTAGGGTCTTTGCGAAGTACGGCTTCTTACGCCAGTACTGTAGTCCTCCGAACGGGTTTCTCGCGATTATGTAGTCTTCCCCTTCATGCAACCTATCACAGAATATGTCGAAGCATCCGGGAAAGCCGGCTATGGGCAAATTGATAATGTCAGACTTGAAGAATCTCGCTTGGAATATGGATTGGGTTAAGGCGTCGGCTTCAAAGAATTTTTCCCCCAAGAACCTAGCCTGCGACTCCATTGAAGTGAAATCTACCCAATGCGGGATCATGTCGGCCGGCTCCCGTTCAAGCGCCCGCAATACCCTCTCTCTCGAATTCAATAATTGACGCCTCTGATATCGAAATCATCGTACTCTGCGAAATGCAGTCTTTCTGATGTCACGCCCTCTAGATGTCTTCCCACTTCCCTGACTTGACCGAGCGATATGCCGCATCAACGATCTTGTTGACGAGTAGGCCGTCTTCGAAGGTTTCACGCGGCTGTTTTCCTTCAAGGACACAGGAGACAAAGTGCCTAAGTTCATTTGGGAAGCCGTATGCTTCTACTTCATTCCATGTGGGAAAAATCCAGCCCTTCTTCGTCTCGGCCTTCTCCACGATCTCGCCCACCTTCTCTTCGGACGCTACTGTGAACATTTGGAGTCCTGTTCCTTTCGTTGCGTCGAGGAAGATGGCTCCCTCACTTCCGTACATTTCCATTCTCAGATCGAATCCTCCGTGTGCGGCCCAGCTGTTCTCAGCTTGCGTGAGCTCAGATCCGTCATGTTTCACCAGAACCACGCTGTTCTCCTCCGCTCGTGTGTCGTGGACGAATGTGGAGATCCATGCGCAGGCTGAGACAGGTCTTCTGCCGATCAAGTACCTTGCAACCTCAATGCTATGGCAGCCCATGTCCATCAGCACACCTCCGCCTGCGAGGTCTGCGTCCCAGAACCATTTGGAGTGCGGGCCAAAATGTGCTTCTCTGGATCTCACCCAGAAGAGCCTGCCGAGCGCGCCCTTGCTGATGAAGTCCTTCGCTTTCACCACTTGAGGCATGAAGACTTGGTTCTCTGCGTAGCAGTGAATTACTCCGTGGCGTCTCACCGCTGCGACCATCTCATCGGCTTCTTTCGCGCTTCGGGCGAGTGGTTTCTCGCATATGGTGTGCTTGTGGTTCTCCGCCGCCGCTCGTACAGCGGGGAGATGCAAGAAGTTGGGAAGCCCTATGTCTACCAGCTCGACTTCAGAGTCAGCGCAGAGGTGCTCTATCCCGTCGTTCCCGTAGTATCGTTTCGGTATTTTCCAGCGGTCTGCGAAAGGC
>Ga0315312_1002974_pt1 | contig 11241 bp, 9 predicted proteins | sample TDP7_MG_FD_203629 | JGI IMG/M metagenome (GOLD analysis project Ga0315312, IMG submission 203629) | Freshwater sediment microbial communities from Lake Towuti, South Sulawesi, Indonesia - TDP7 | ecosystem: Environmental > Aquatic > Freshwater > Lake > Sediment | place: Indonesia: South Sulawesi... | reverse complement strand
GTCGCCGGCCCTATTCCGGGCCGGTTCGAGGTCGGGGATGTCTACGCGATCGAACCATTCGTCACTGTTAAGGAGGCCGCAGGGAGAGTCGAGGACTCGGACCAGGCGTTCATCTACCGGGCGCTCAGAGAGAAAGGCGTCAAGTCTGAATCGGGAAGAAAAATCGTGGAGTACGTTCGCAAGAACTACAGGACTTTGCCCTTCGCATCGAGGTGGCTGTGCACTGCGTTGGGGAAAAACGTCTTTGAGGAGGGTTTCCCCGAAGCGGTCAGGGCGAAGTGTGTCTCAGGTTACCCTGTGCTCATCGAAGCGAGCGGTAAGGTCGTGACACAGGCCGAGCATACACTGGTCGTAAAAGAGAACGGCTGTGAAGTATTCACGATTTAGATTCTGCTTTTCCTAGCGGGCTCCTCCGCGTATATGGAGTCAACCCGCATTGTGCTGCTGCACTGTTGACACTTCCCTACTTCCTTGTACACGAAGTCTCCCTCGGCAAACGCGCGCACTACCTTGAAGCCGCAGTTGGAGCACAAAACAACCGAAAGCACCCTCGCCGCTATGCTCTGGAGCATCAGAATCCTCCTCCGCATCTGCATGAGAGAAGAGACTGCTAACACGATCGCTACTGAGCTGGCGATGGCGTAGAAGTAGAAGCTCTCCATGTTCCCCTGTTGCTGGAAGTTGAGGGCGGAGTACATGGCCCAGACCGCCCAGGCTAGGATGATTATGCTGAAGATCACCATCACGTAGCTGTACATGTGGCTTGGTTTCGCTTCCAAGACTGTCGCCTACTGAGCAATTCCCACTGTGTTGCCGATTCCGGCAACGATCACTAGCTCGCCTTCCTTCGTTCTTTCCCGGATGAGCGTCTTGATCCTCTCAATGACACCATCCGCGGCCTCCACGATCTCTTTCTTCATAGGCGTAATTGCGTCCTGGATGCTCTCCTTGATGATTATCGCGTGGACCGGTATCTTGTGTTTGGTCGCTTCCTCTTCGATCTTGAACCTCTCTGTCCCGACTCCTCCGATGGCCGCTCCGACGCCCTCGCTGATTTCTCCGGTCTTCTCCCCCTCAAACTTGAGTGCAGCATCCACCATGACAATCATTGCAGCCTTTCCGGCGTTCTCTTCAATCAGAGTCCGAATCGCGTCGCCAGGTTTGCCAACATTGCCTCCAGGTCCCTTCGCCTTAAGCGCTATGACACGGCGCCCCTCAATCGAAGTTTCCGCAACCATGACATCCTTCTCCACCTCGCGCTTCTCGCTGTTTCTCATGAGCTTTGATGCCACAAGGGCACCCGCGCCATCGCCGACCGGCTGTCCCTGGGCGAACGCCTTCGCCGCGCCCGAGTATGCTTCGGCTTCCTGCATGATCAGAGGCAGAAGCATCTGTAACTGCAGAATCACGTAGAAACTGGATGTCTTCTTGCCGAGAAGGTAGAAGTGTCTCACGACCTTGTAGAGTAGATTGAGCGCCCACGATGCCTCGACGAGGTTCTCAAGGTTGTTGACCTGCGCGTCTGTTGCTTCTGGCGCAACCTTCCTGACATCAGCCTTGAACTTGAGGTCGCGCACGTCCAACAGATGGTCAAGCTTGCCGACTATCCCGGCTGGATCAAGATCGACCGGACTGATGAAGAACTGCTCAAGCAGACCAGAAAGTGCCGGTGAAGGATCCTCCTTCGGCTTGCCGATCTCCTTGATTGTTCGCAGTGCAAGAGCCTTCGCATCATTCCTGATGAAGTCCAGTTTCCTCACGGCGCCGTCGAGTTGAAGGATTGCGATTCTGCTCTGTATTTGTTGACCGAAGAAGAAGGAGGCAAAGATCATTCCGAATATTAGAAGATTGATGAGATTTGCTAGGAGACTGCTGCCTCCTCCCACGGGGGCGATCTGAAGCGCCACATCAAGTATCAAATAGGTTTCCTCGGTGAAGTCGGCAGTAGATCGACCCGGCGCCCGTTATAAAGATTGATTGGCGATTCCAGCAAGCAAAATTGATATGGAGTTGGCAGCTGTCCAAGTTTCGCGTGGCCTTGCGGAACACACTACCGCCTGAATCGCCTGGGAGATTCACTTCCGTGTTTTCGGCGACCAACGCTTTCGAAATGGGAACGGGTCCTAGCTCCCAGCTATGGCCGCCAACTCCGGCCAAGTCCTTCGTCGAGCCATAATTAAACGTTGTCAGCCATGCGATAACGTCTCAAACCTTGCAAAGTTGAATTCCAATTTGACAATTCGAAATGACTACCCGCGATGGAGAAGTACAGTCGTTTCAGCCGGCACTAACACCGGTGACGCTCCATAACAAGACTGCAATGCCTGGGAAAGTTGGTGGGGCCGAAGGGATTGTCATGGCGTTCGCGCCATTTTGAACCCTCGACTTCCGCCGTTTTGACCGCCTACGGGTTTCTCCCGCGCTCCGGAAGATCGTCATCCCACATGGTCAGCAAACCCGCACCATGCCAAAGGCTTCTGGAGCCCTTAACGGCGTTATCCTGTCGTCATCCCTGGCTAGATGCCGCCGAGCCTCAGCGGTCGCCTACGGCCCCACTGGCTGACGACTCTCCAGCCCCACCGGGCTAAACTCGCACACGATAACCGTATATAATGTTTGAGACCTGTGAGCCTGACCGCCAATCAGTTGCGGATTTCTCTTTTGTCGAGTTGTGAGTTTGCATGAATCTCGAAGCCGGGAAGACCTGTCTTGCAGGATGCAGCGGCTGTGAAGCCTAATAAACGGAAGACAGCACGAATCATTGGGAAATCCGATGATTCGCATAGGCCTGATCGGGAAGACGAATACTGGCAAGACAACTTTCTTCAACGCTGCCACGCTTCTGCACGCAGAAGTCTCAACGTATCCGTTCACGACCAAGCGGCCAAACACGGGCACGGCCCACGTACAGACGGTGTGCGTTTGCAGAGAGCTTCGAGTACAGGACAGGCCGCGGAATTCCAGATGCATCGATGGTTGGCGCTTCATTCCCGTCGACTTGATAGACCTCCCTGGACTGATCAAGGGATCATGGAAGGGGAAAGGCCTAGGGACGCAGTTCCTCAGTGTGGCAGCTCAGGCTGACGCTCTCCTGCACGTGGTTGACGCTTCAGGCGGCGTGGATGCCGAAGGCAAGCTTACGCGCCCGGGTCAGGGCAACCCTGTCGCTGATGTCTATGACATCGAAGATGAGCTAACAAGATGGTTCACCAAGATCGTGGACAAGGGCATCTCAAAGATTGGTCAGCATGCAGGCGAGAGGGGCGTCGACGAGGCAGTCTTCAAGGCGCTTGCAGGCCTGAGGGTGCGTCTAGATCAAGTCCAGAGATCTCTCCGAGAGACTGAGCTCGCTGATGTGGAACCGAAGCGATGGAAGGCGGACGATATCGAGCGGTTCGCGCGGAAGATCAGAGAGCTCTCCAAGCCCACAATGATAATAGCGAACAAGATGGACTTGGCCTACGCCGAACAGAACTACAAGAGACTCGGTCAGGAGTTCGGCAGAGCGCTTGTGATACCATGTTCAGCAGATGCCGAATTGGCACTGCGTAGAGCAGAAGAAAAAGGCTACATCAGATACATACCCGGCGAGGAGACATTCCAAGTCCTCGCGCTCTCAAAGCTGACGGCAGAGCAATCAAGGGCACTCGCGTATGTTCAGCAAAGAGTCTTCACGAGATGGATCCAGACGGGCGTTCAATTTGCTCTAAACTCGTGTGTCTTCAAACTCTTGAACATGAATTGCGTCTATCCTGTGGAAGATCAGGAGAAGTTGAGCGACAAGAAGGGGAACGTACTTCCCGACGTTCTACTGGTGCCCTACAATGCCACCCTATCAGATGTGGCGCAGCATGTCCACTCTGAGCTTGCCGAGACCATGATCTATGGCATTGACGCTCGAACAGGAGTGAGATTGCCGGCCGAGTACATAGTTCGCGATCGAGACATCATCAAGATAGTCGCAGCCACAGCAAAGCGTCGGCCGAAACACTAGCCTTAGTCTGAGAAGACCTTCAGCAGATCCGCCTTCGTGATTATTCCAGTTACCTTTCCTCTCTTCATCACGAGAACTGCTGAATGGTACTGGAGAAGCGCCGAAACGAGGGAGAGAGGGGTCCTCTCGTCGATCTGCGGAAAAACCTCGGTCATTACCTTCGACACAGGCATTCGGGAGAGGTCCTGTGGGTTCGCGCCTGACACGATTCGTTCCATAATGGTGTTCTCGGCGATGCTACCGACTACATCTTTGCCGTTGAAGACAGGTAACTGAGAGTAGCCGGACTCGCTCATAATTGCCGCGGCCTTGGAAACCGGCTCATCCTCTTGGATGCCCACTACCTTTGCTTGCAGGAGGTCTCTCGCCTGGGGTTCCTTTTCCCTCTGGAGCTTCTCTAGCGTGTCGAAGATTGCTTTCGTCTTTGGGTAGGATGGTTCAATCTTTCCGGCTTCGATCTTTGCGATGAGCGACTGACTAACGCCGGCAAGTCGTCCAAGCTGTTTCTGACTCATCCCTAGAATTCTTCTTCGTCTTGCAATGTCCTCAAGGCGCGGAAGCATAAGATCACACTTGAGAGCTATTCCGTTTGGAATAGGTTAGTCATAACGATATTAATAGACGATCGTGTCGTACAGGCGCGCAGGCGTTCGGAATGGCGAACATATCGGTAAACCTACTGAACCAAATTCCAGTAGAGGACCAGCCCATAGAGATATGCGAGCGCAAGGGGTTGGGTCACCCGGACTCGATCTGCGACTCTGTGATGGATAGGATCTCAGTAGCTCTAAGTGAGGAATACCTGAAGCGTTTCGGCACGATCCTGCATCACAACATCGACAAGGGGCTCCTAGTAGCAGGCGAGGTCGAAACGAAGCTTGGAGGGGGAAAAGCCCTCAAGCCAATGTTGATGGTCTTCGGCGATCGAGCGACCTTTGGGGTCGAAGACATTGTTGTCCCTGTCAACCGGATTGTGCGTGACACTGCCAAGAAATGGTTCAAAGACAACCTCCGCATGGTCGACCCCGAGGAGCACGTCCGCTATCAGATCGAACTGAAACAAGGCTCCGAGGCTCTGACTGACATCTTCAAGAGAAAAGGCAGGTACCTCGGCGCCAACGACACATCCGCCGCCGTCGGTTTCGCGCCTATGACAACAACTGAACGCGTCGTCTTGGAAACGGAACGATTTCTCAACTCCCCGAACTTCAAGAGAAGGCATCCGGAAACCGGAGAAGACGTCAAGATCATGGGAATGAGAAAGGACAGGCAGCTGAATCTGACCGTCGCGATCGCGTTTGTTGATCACTATGTGGATAGCGAATCTAGCTACTTCAAGCGAAAAGAGGAGATCACACAAGAGATACTGGAATTCGCGCGGTCTAAGACGAGTCTCGACTCAATAGATGTGCACATCAATACAGCGGACGTTCGGGGAAGGGGGGTTGCTGGGATGTACCTTACAGTGCTCGGAACATCCGCTGACGGGGCCGATTGCGGACAGGTTGGAAGGGGCAACCGAGTCAACGGCATAATACCGCTGAACAGGCCAACATGTTCCGAGGCAGCCGCGGGAAAGAACCCAGTCAGCCATGTCGGCAAGATCTACAACCTTCTCACATACCAGATCGCCAATCGCATCCATACGGAGGTTGGCGGTCTACAGGAGGTGTATGTCTGGCTCCTAAGCGAAATCGGGCGACCGGTCAATGAGCCCAAGATCGCCTCCGTTCAGCTCATTCCCAAACCGGGAACAGCGCTGAGAGACATCTCAAACAAGGTGGAAGAGTTGGTCTCTACGGAACTCTTGAACATCGACAAGTTCAGCGATGAGTTGGCTCACGGACGATTGCCTGTCTGCTGACACGCCAGGTAGTTACGCTCGGAAGATCGAGAAAACAGTCTCTCCTCCAAGAACAGTGAGGCGCGACGCGAGATTGCCAACAGCAGCAAGAGGGAATCTCGCAGCCGTGTTCAGCAAGATCCTAGCGCTGCTCATTTCTCTTCTTTTGATGTCGTACTTCTTCTCGATGGCCCTGGGTCTCTTCCTGATCTATTTCATGCCTCAAGGCGCTGAAGTCGCGGCTCAGCGCGTCGTTGCGCTGCCTCTGAGCCTATTTATGGTTGTGAACTTTGCGATTCCACTGGACATCAGTGCTGGCATCTTCTTCCTTCTGTTGTGGGTTCTCTATCTCGGGGCTTTTTTCCTTGCTTGGCTCGACGAGCCTACTCTCCTAGTGTCAGTCAAGATCCTCGGTATCGGCGGTCTCGATGTGAGGCGTTCGAACTACCTCGCCGTAATGCCGCTGCTTTCTTCCATCGTGCTTGTGGCGGTTGTTGTCCTGCAGACCTTACAGGAGTCAGCTGGAGTTCAGACCGGCGGGCTCCCCCCTGAGCCTCCTGTGCTCCTCTTTCTGTTTGTCTCATATGCACCGCTCGTGGAGGAGTTCAGCTACCGTATAACTACAATAGGGATCCTCAACGGGTTGTATCTAGTGCGCAAGGGGCGCACACTTGCGCAACATGTGGCGCGGCCAACTGCCGCTCGTCTCCTCTTGCTGGCGATATGGAAACCTGAGAGCGTGAAGGAAGCCCTAGGACTGGATACGATTCGGAATAGTGGAGTCAGACGAGGAATATCAGCGTTCGAATGGCTTCTCTTGGCTGTTACGTCGCTAGCCTTTGGGGCCGTTCACTACCTAGCCGGGGGAGGATGGGAAATTGGCAAGATCTCAACAGCGGCTCTGTCAGGCTTTGCGATGGGTTTTGTCTACCTGCGCTACGGTGCATACGCTCCGGTGCTGCTACATTGGTTCTTCAACTACTACCTTGGCTCGTTCGACCTCGCGTATCAGTTGAACTTGGCGTGGTTCAATGTGGTGTCTGACGCGATTCAGCTTCTCAACCTCAGTGTCGGCACTCTTGTGGCCGTGATGCTGACCGTGGGGTTTCTCTTGAGACTCCGAGCGCCAAATCGCCGGGAGCGTTGAATCCTCCATCCCTCTTGGGGCTGACGGCCGAATGTTTCATAAGGGCTTGCACAGTGAGTCCTCCAGAGAGCAGGTGTCGGAGAGTGTATCACCGCCAAGTCAACGACTATCCGTAGGGCTGCCTGCCTACACGACCGCCACTGGAATACATGCGCCTTTGAGGAAGTTTTCTATGAGTACTGATTCCGAAGCCCCATCCGTCGCAACGCAGACGAAGCCCAGAAAAGCCGAAATGCGGCTACCTAGTCGGTATGACCAGTCGGAACTTGAGGCACTTTGGCAAAAGAGATGGCAAGAAGCCGGCATCTACCACTATGACCCCAACGACCGTTCAAGACCCGCCTACTCGATTGACACTCCTCCTCCGTATCCCAGCGGCGAGTTCCACATGGGAAACGCACTCAACTGGTGTTACTTTGACTTCGTCGCCCGTTACAAGCGTATGCGCGGTTTCAATGTTCACTTCCCTCAAGGATGGGACTGCCATGGTCTTCCCACCGAGGTTCGGGCAGAGCGAACTTTCAACATCAAGAAAGGCGAAGTTTCTGTGGAGAAGTTCCGTGGGATCTGTGTCAAGCTCACAACTGAATATATCGAGAAGATGAAATCCGCAATGCAGTCGATGGGATACTCCATCGACTGGAACCTAGAGTATCGCACCATGGACCCGGCGTACTACAAACTGACTCAGCTATCCTTTCTGCAACTTCTCTCTCGCGGGTTCCTGTATCGAGGAGAGCACCCAGTCAACTGGTGCCCAAGATGTGAAACGGCAATAGCGGAAGCAGAGGTCGAATACGTGCGCAGTGAAGGTAGACTAGTCGATGTTCGCTTTCACACCAACAAGGGAGACCTTACTGTGGCAACATCGCGGCCCGGACTGATACCCGCGTGCGTTGCACTGGCAGTGAATCCAACTGATGCTCGCTACAAGGAGTTCGTCGGCGGAGAGGCTATCGTGCCCGTTGTGGATCGTAGAGTTCCCATCTTGGAGGATGAGCTTGTTGATGCCGAGTTTGGCAGCGGTGTAGTGATGATCTGCACATTCGGCGACAAGACGGATGTCAGATGGCAACACAAGTACAATCTTCCGGTGGTCAAGATCCTGGATGCTCAAGGTCGATTAACGCTGGAAGCTGGGAAGTACGCCGGGCTCACTATCTCGGAAGCCCGGGACGCCATAATTCGTGACTTGAAAGACATCTCACGAGTCGGAGCGTCGAAGCCTCTCAGCCGAGAGATCGGCACCTGCTGGAGATGCCACACACCAGTCGAAATCCTGTCAGCACCACAATGGTTCATGAAGACCAAAGACATGACAGAGGAGATCATTGAATGGACGAAACGAGTGACTTGGGTTCCAGAGTTCTCGAGTAACAGGATGATAGACTGGGCAAGGTCGCTAGACTGGGACTGGGTGATCTCAAGACAAAGATCATTCGGAACGCCGATCCCCGTCTGGTATTGTAAGAAATGCGGAGAGATGCTTCCTGCCGAAGAAGAATGGTTGCCAGTGGACCCACGATCACAGCCTCCAAGAGAGGCCTCATGCGCTCGCTGCGGATCGCAGGCGTTCCTCGGCGACCCCGACGTGATGGACACATGGATGGATTCCTCCATCACATGCGCTGTCCATGCGGGCTGGCCGGATAGAATGACAGAGTTCCAGAGACTGTTCCCCGCAGACCTGCAACCAAACGGCTACGACATCATTCGCACTTGGGACTACTACCTCATGGCAAGGCATCTTGCGCTTTTTGGCAAGGCACCGTACAAGACCGTGCTTGTAAACGGGATGGTTCGCGGCGCTGATGGGAGGATGATGCACAAGTCGTACGGCAACTACGTCGAAGTGAACGACGCGGTAGAGAAGTACGGGGCAGATTCCGTCAGACAGTGGGCGGCTGCAGGCGGGTCTACAGGTTACGACATTCCGTACAGATGGGCTGATGTTGAGTACGGGCGCAAGTTCCTCACGAAACTCTGGAACGCAGCAAGGCTGATACTGTCCTCACTTGAGGCCTTTGATCCAGATCTACCAAACCCCAAGCTTGAACTACTCGACCGGTGGCTCTTGACCAAGCTCCACAGCTCTGTCAAAACAGTCACAGACGCGTTTGAGACCCTTCAGTTCAGCGCGGCGGTGGATTCTGCTAGGAGTTTCACATGGCACGATCTATGTGATCAGTATCTGGAAGCTGTCAAATACAGACTGTATTCAGAACATCCTCAGACTCAGGAGAGCAGAAAAGCCGCGCAGTTCACGCTCTTCCACACTCTGGACATTGTCCTCAGGCTCCTGGCTCCGATCTGCCCCCACATCGCGGATGCACTCTACCGTGAACTCTGGAAGGGCGGGATGAAAGCGACGAGCATACATTCTTGTCCTTGGCCCCTTCCGAACGAGGAACGGATGGACACGGAATCCGAGAGGCGAGGATCAATCTTGGTTCGGGCGCTCTCTGAAATCCGCCGCAGCAAGTCCGAGAAACGACTCTCTATGAAGACGCCCGTCAAGAGATTGAGTATTCGTGCGGGAGAAGAGGCTGCAGATGTACTGCAGAGTCACGCTGATGTCATCCGCCAGGTGGCAGTGGTTCAGCAAATTCAGATCGTGCCCACAGAACGAGACAAGGGCGCGCCGGTTTTGAAGGGGAATGAGGACTTTCTGATGACGCTGGAGTTCTAAGCGCGAAGTCTTTAATACGCAAGCCGGTTTTCTTAGGGCAGCGGTTTGACATGAAGGTATCCGAACTGAAGCCGGGCATGAGACGAGTTGACGTTGAGGGCAGAATCGTCGAGAAAGGGGAACCACGTCAGGTTCAGACACGTTTCGGTGAGAGCAGTCGAGTTGCCGACGCGGTCCTGACCGATGACTCGGGCTCAATAAAGATGTCACTGTGGAATGAGCAAATCGACAACGTCAATGTCAACGACGAAATACGCATTGAGAATGGATACGTCACCAGCTTCAGAGGCGAAGCACAGCTGAACGTAGGCCGATACGGCCGACTCGTCCCCAAACAGCAGTGAGAAAAGGAAGTTCGCATATTCTGTACACAACGCTCCCCCCGGCGCGGAGCAGAAAAGGGGAGCTACTCCTGACTTGAGCGAAGACGAGAGACTAGCTAAGATCAAGAATTTGCTCGATTCGGCCATAACAGAGTTCGAGTCCATATTCGAGTCTGCCGGCAGCTTCGAGCAGTCACGAGTAGGAAACGGTTGGACCCCTTCAAGCATCCCCGTACAGACCTATGCGCTGTTCTCAATGCCTCCTGAAGACGCCGCGAAGATTGCCGAGTCGAAGAAGACTCGCCTCTACGGGCCTACACTGTTCATGAGATTTCGATCCAAAAGAATCGAGGCGGCGGGAGACCCTGTTCTCGTATACTTTCCGTTCTGGCGAGCGAAGGGATACCACGAATGCTTCTACTTCAGAGGCAAGACATACGACGCAAATGTGCCGGAGGATGTAGTCGCGGTTCAAGTCGGGGGGCGAATCCGGCCCCTGATCTCAGAAGTCAAGGGCAGACGTTCCCTTCTGCGCAGAGTCACTGCCTGGGTGAGAGGCGTTCTTCTCGCCAGACCGGAACCTAGACACCTTACTGTTGACGGCGCAACGGAACTTGCATACCAGTTTACCGAGGCATCTGTCCTCGTAGACGGCGAAGGACGAGGAGACCTCTCAATGGAATACCTGCTTGAGAAGAAGCCTCAGATGCAGCGCCTCGAGGAACGGGAGGCGCTCAAGAAGGAGCGCACTGCTGTGAAATTCGCCCCGCTAACATTCGCAGTGGAGGATGTTGTTCGCCTACTTCACGGCAAAGTGGTGAAGCCGCCACCTGTCTTCAACAAGATACTGACAAACAGGTTCGAGGTCACGGAGCTGCATCTGCTGGAATTGCCTGTTTACGTTTTCAGGTACCGATACCTTGGAAGAGAGAAGGAGCTTCGAATTCACGGAGTCACCGGGGAATCACTAAAGTAGCGGCCCACGGAAGGTGGCCTCAGACGCCCTCTGACCGCTCCCATGATGCGCTTCGCTCCAAGGTAAAGTCGCCTCCAGAACCTCGAAAGCAGCCACCGCACAATGAGGATGGCAGCGAGCACGACTACAACAATCTCAAGAAAGAGGTATGGTTCGGCGACGACCCCAACGGAGGCCGATCCTGCGTTTCCGTAGATGTCCTTCGCCTCGACTGAAAGGCTCCAGCTTCCCGGCCTGAGCACGTCGCCAAGCGAGAAAGTGTACTTGGC
>Ga0315312_1002973_pt1 | contig 11244 bp, 7 predicted proteins | sample TDP7_MG_FD_203629 | JGI IMG/M metagenome (GOLD analysis project Ga0315312, IMG submission 203629) | Freshwater sediment microbial communities from Lake Towuti, South Sulawesi, Indonesia - TDP7 | ecosystem: Environmental > Aquatic > Freshwater > Lake > Sediment | place: Indonesia: South Sulawesi... | reverse complement strand
GCGTTCGAATTGGCCGAGAAGTATGTGAAGGCCACGCAGGAGCATTACCCGCCCGGAATCATAGGCCCGTTCTGCTTGCAGACTTGCATCGACAAGGACCTCAGGTTCCGCATCTATGATGTCGCGCCCAGAGTCGGGGGAGGAACGAACGTGCACATGTGGGTCGGGCATCCTTATGGAAACACGACCTGGCGCACAAACATGAGCACGGGCAGACGGCTGGCGGCGGAGATCAGGCGCGCGATTGAGACCGACCAGGTCAAGGAGATTGTGACCTAGGGTTTCTTGGCCGGTGAACACGAAGGGACAGCATGCTGGCTATTGTCCGTGCCATTCAGACTCATAGCTAAAGCTTATAAAGGGGCAATGGTTTCCCCGGGATACCTTCCCAATGGGTGTCTTGGTTCCCGGGAAGGGGGGAAGTAGAATGACGAGTGGAGCGATGAGCAAGCTATCAGCATGCTTTTTGGTGCTGATGATGGCATTGGCTGCCTTGGTCGTCCTGCCCGGAGCGAACGAGGGCCAGACGCCGGGGACGAACGACATATATGTGCCTGTGGTGGAGTCGAGGTATTCGCTCCCTGTCCCCGAAGCCAAAGTGACTCTGACCAACGTGCACACCGGCGAAGTGCTCACAGCCCAGTATTCGTCTGGGCCCTACTTCGTCGCCTATGATGCACCCTCAGGATATTACAGGGTGGATGTGACCGCGGACGACTACTACGACTCCAGAGGCGAGGTGCAGATCAGGTTCAAGGGCCTGTCCAGCAACTCGACCTCACCGATTACGTTGGGTGCTTTCCCGACCAAGGAGTGGACGTGGAATGTGACGGTCAGTCCTGTGATTCAGAATGCACTGGTCGGGTTCTACAACCCAGTCAAGAGGGAGATCGTGGCCCAGGGCAAGACGAACGCCGATGGATGGGTCGAGGTGGATATGTTCGACACGTCAAGCCTTGGCACCTACTACCTGATAGTGCAGGCCAGCGGATTCCAGACCTACTACGAGTCAGTCGTTGTCGATTCGGACAACCCCGCCAAGAGCGTGACGCTGACCACTGCCAAGCAGGTGACGGGCTTCGTCAACACGGCCACCGGGCTCGCGCAGAACGTCGTCGCATATCTTCTTGACTCAGACCCGTCGGTTCCCTGGATCGCGAGGCTTCTGAAGAGCGAGAAGCAGACGGGCTTCTTCAGGTTCGACGCCGTCGTTGGCCACTCCTACATACTATGCGTGGATGCAGACGCTGCCGCGGCAAACATAACCACGGTGACAGTGACTCCAACGACCCCCGCGATGTCAATCACCTTGCCAGCGCAGACTCAGCGCACTGACGATGTGAGCATAGCCTATGGCTCCGACTACACGAGCTTCGTATTGGCCCTGTCCACGACCTGGTCCTATGACGATGCGTTCTCAGGCCTGAACTATTCCGACATCGGAAGCCTCAGGATGCAGATCGACCTGAACGGCAACGCCGACGGGGTCGTGGATGCTGATGAGGCCACTGACTTCCAGCTGATGATGATGAGCTTAGGAGCTCGTGATGTCACGAGCGCTAGGCTGCTTGTCGTGAACGATACCAGGATCTATCTTGCAAACGATGCGCTCACCACCTTCAACCTGGGTTCGACCGAGGGGTCTGTGACTCTCAAAACTGGCATAGTATACAGCTACAGCTGCGGCTACGCTGTATACACGCCGCCAGGCGAGGACCCATTGCCTGTCACGAGCCCGATATACACCATGGCCTTCACAGCGAAGTACGACAGTCCTGCAATTGACAGGGTCTACACGATCGACCTGATGCCTGATTTCGAGCTTGTGCAGAACTCGAGTGCGGATCCGGATGTATTCGTGGGGGGCTACCTGACGGTCACAATCGACCCCGACAACGGCTCGGGCAGTATTGACCTCGGCCTCACGGTTCAGGAGTCGATGAAGGCGAGCGCGGGTGCGGCCGTCAACAGTTCCGAGTCGAGCCACACCGTCATGGAGGACAAGAACGTCTCGATGTACATCGTCAAGGTTGGCGCGAACGTCACGTTCAACGGCAGCGCCTCCGAAGACCCGAACGGCAACCCGCTTACGTACGTCTGGGACTTCGGGGACGGCTCTGGACCTGTGACGACGATGAACGAGACCATCGTGCATAACTACACAGCCGCCGCAGAGCTCCTGACCGTCAATCTCACGGTTAGGGACGTCACGGGCAATCCTGCGTTGGAGAACTGGACGACCATAGAAGTCCGGTGCGACGGCCTTGACCCAGTGCCTGTCATAACTGTGAAGAACAGGACCGTCACGGATAACTCGATTTCGCTGAACCAGAGGGAGACAGTGACGTTCAACGCCACTTCCTCTGCAGATGACGCAGTGTCTGCGGGTGACGAGCTAGGCGTAATCGACCATGTGGAGTTTGACTACGGTGACGGCAACAGCTCAGGCCGCATATCGTGGGACGAGGACCAGCAGAACGTGACGCACTCGTATGAGCGCGCCGGCACCTTCACGCTCGTGCTGAATGTCACGGATGTCGTGGGACACTGGAAGAACACGACCATGACTGTGAATGTCAACGACACCACACAGCCCGTTGGATCGTTCACTGTGAAGAATGCCGACAAGAACTGGAGCACCACACTTGTCGAGAACAACACGCTGGTCTTTGATGCCAATGCGACCAAGGACAACCTGAACAACAACACGCAGCTCAACTATTCCTGGTACTTCGGAGATGGCACATGGCTTAACGTGACTGGAGCGCAGGGCGGCTGGAACGTCACGCACCAGTACCACAGGATCGGCCCTGTCACGGTGACGCTGAACGTGTCGGATGTGGCGGGCAACTACCACAAGCTCCCGAAGACGATCACAATTGCCTCCAGCCCCAGGCCTGACATGCGCATAACCGGCGTCACATATGAGCCCTTGAGCTTCACCGAAGGCCAGTCGGGCTACATTGTGGTCAACATGACCAACATGGGCAGCGCAAACGCGACGAACATTGCTGTCACGTTCTACATCATCAAGTCCGACGGCACGCAGGAACAGATTGGCCTGCCCTGGACGCAGATCCTGAACGGCACAAGCCAGGTTGACACGGTGCTTGTTGGAGGGACGGTCCAGGTGAAGTTCCCATGGACTTTCGACAACAAGGGCACGTACAAGATCAAGGTGAACGTCACAGCCACGAACCAGCTGAAGGAGAACACGTACACTGTTAGCGACGCCAAAGCCCTCGAGGTCAAGGAAGCGTCGTGGAAGAAGATGGCCCTGTGGGGCGGCGTCATAGCGGTGATCGTGCTGGTCCCGCTCCTGCTCTACCTGCGCGGGCGCTGGTCCAGGCGTGAGAAGAAGGGCCCGAGGCGCGAGAAGAAGGAGAAGGGCGGCGAGGAAGAGCTGTAGCCCTCAAACCTCAGGAAACCTCTTAACATCACTTTTCATTCTCTCACGGGCTGAGCAATCATGCCACATGTCTGGAGACTGGTGGACAGCGGCCTTGTCTCACCTGCGGAATCAGCAGCCCTGGATGAGGCGATTCTGGAAGCGCACATAGCTGGCGCCGTTCCCAACACGCTGCATTACTACAGACGAGCGGTGCCGACGATATCCGTTGGGTATTTCCAGAGGGTGGGCGAATCGCTGGACCTCTCTGAATGCAGGAGAAGGGGAATCAGCATCGTCAGGAGGAAGTCCGGCGGGAGTTCGATATACACGGATGCTGGCCAGCTGATATATGGTCTTGTTGTTGGAAAGTCGGACCTCCCGGAAGACAGAGCGAAATCGTTCGAGTTCGTCTGTTCCGCCATTGCCCGAGCGATCAGCTCGTTCGGCGTAGATGCGAAGTTCAGGCCCATGAACGATGTCGAGGTCGGAGGGCGGAAGTTGTCGGGCAACGCGCAGCTACGGAGGAAGAAATCGGTGCTGCAGCATGGCACTGTCGTCGTTGACACAGATGTCGGCGCGATGGACGCCGTCCTCAGATTGGACAGATCGAAGAACCCCTCCGTCGCGAGCCCGTCAAATCGAATCACGACGCTCGCAAGTCTTCTGGGATCGGTTCCGGATATGGAGCTTGTGAAATCAAGACTGACATCTGAGTTGTGCGGGGCTTTTGGCGTAGAATTTGAGAAAGGAAGCCTCGGCGCTATGGAGCATGAGACTGTGCGAAGGCTGGTTGCCGAACGATACTCCAGAGATGAGTGGAATCTGAAATTCTAGGCCTACATCTCTTCTGGCGCTTCCAGGCCAAGACAGCTGAGAGCGTTCTTGAGAGCCCACATGCTTGCCTCGACAAGAGCAAGCCTCGCGTCCCTTGTTGCCCCCTCCGATTTCAGCACGGGAACGTATCTGTAGAATTGGTTGAATTGCGTCGCGAGGTCCTGCGCGTACAATGCAAGGACGTGAGTCTTCCTGTGTTCCGCGCATTCTGCAATGACCGATGGCAAAGTGGCGATGACCTTCGCGAGGTTCTTCTCGTGCTCATTGACGAGCTGCTTGGCATCGAATCTGTGGCTCCACTCGCCCGCCTTGGCCAAGATGGAGCAAGCTCGCGCATGAGCATACTGCAGGAACGGAGCGCTGCTGCCCTCGAAGTTCAGCGCATCCTCCCATTTGAATACGATCTGCTTCTCTGATTGTATCCGGGCGATGTTGTACCTCAGCGCGCCAATGCCGACGATCCTCGCTACCTGCCTCATCCGTTCCTCTGACAGGTCGGTCCTGCGCTTCTTGACCTCCTCGTAAGCCCTGTCGACAGCCTCGTCGATGAGGTCGTCAAGATACACCGCGAGGCCTTTCCTCGTGGACATCCTTCCCTCGGGCAGGGAGACGAAGGCGTAGTACACTATCTCGGGCTTCTTGTCGACTCCGACTATCGAGAGAGCAGCTGCCAACTCCTGCATCGCAAGCTTGTGGTCCTCTCCGAGCACGTTTATCGCGACATCCGTCCTGGTGAACTTGTCCATGTGATACGCGAGGTCCCTTGTAGTGTACACCGACGTGCCGTCCGAGCGCGTGAAGACCCATTTGGTTTCCCTTCCGGTGATTCCGAAGGTCTCCAGCTCAAGGTAGTACGCGCCCTCAAGGTCTCTGCAGTACTCCGACTTCTTCAGTCTTTCGATAATCCTGTCGACACTTCCATCTGCGACGAACTTGGACTCCCAGGCGAAAAAGTCTACATGCACGTTGACTCTGTGGAGCGTGTCCATTATGGCGTCAAGGACCTTCTCGCAGCTCTCCCTCACAAGTCTGACGGTCTCCTTGTCTCCATGCTCGAGCTTGTAGAGCATTGTGTCGATCTCCCCGAGCACCTGCGGGTCTTCCTCCATCTTCCTATTGGCCTGTTGGTAGAACAAGACATATCTGTGGTCGTCCTTGTCCCGCTCAGGTGTCGAATCGAGCTTCAGGTGCTTCACGCCCCAGGCCATGATGACGACCTGGCGGCCGACATCGTTCACATAGAACTCAGTCTTCACATCGTATCCTGCCAGGCGGAGTATCCGGGCGAGCGTGTCCCCTATGATTGGATTCCTGGCCCTTCCCACGTGTATCGGCCCTGTCGGGTTGACGCTCGTGTGCTCGAGCAGTATGCGAGCCTTTTTCTTCTCTCCAGAACCGAACTTGTCCTTCTTCGAAAGCGCATCGTCGATGGCTCCCTGGGCGAGCCTCTCGAGGCCGACCCAGAAGTTCACATAGCCGCCTTTCGCGTCGACCTTCTCGATCATGCCGTGGGGCTTGACCCTCGTCGCGATGTCCTTGGCGATCGCGTCGGGTGCCCTTCTGAGCTTCTTGGAGAGCTGGAAGCACGGGAACGAGAGATCTCCCATGCCTTCGGGTGCTCTGTCGAGGACCACTGGGATCTCTGTCTTGAACTCTTTCAGGATTCCCACAAGGTCCGTTGTGATTTCGTCTCTGAACTCCTGGAACGCGTCCTTGGCCATCGTCTCAACCCATCCTGAACCGCAGTATCCCGGCGACGCCCCCGAATGCCTTCATGAGCAATTCGCCCTCCTCCGACTCACCTGAGACGAACTCCACGTTGGACTTGTTCGCATCAGCGAGCTTGTGCAGCTCGCTAACGAGGTCATCAACTTCCCGGTTCTTCATAATCGTCTGGCATCTGTCGCACTTGAACTCCTCAGTGGAGTCCTTGGCGAGTACGTCCTTCCTGAATCCGCAGGAGGGACATTCGAGCTGGAGCCTGACCCTCCTGAGGTCCTCAGAGATTATGAGCGTGTCGACTGCGCCTATCATCAATGCGTTCTTGACCTGTTCCTCACCATATATCGCCAGCCCACCATCTGATTTCCTGATTTCCTCCAGCAGTTTCTGAATCAGGTTCTTCTCCCGCATCAGGTCGAGGTCCTTCAACGCCTCCCTGGCTTTCTCCACGAGCTCCTTCAGCCCGTATTCGTCCGTGTAGCCAGTGTCGAACGTGTCCACGATCTTCTTCTGGAGTTCGTAGTGCAAGTACTCGCTCTTGACGAAGTAGTCCTTGGTGGGGCCAGGACCGCCGACCAAGATCCCCTTCAGATCCTTGTCTGCCAGAAACGACTCGTTCGCCACGTCCGCGACCTTCTTGTAGTACTCGTGAGCCGCGATCTCAATGAGCCTCTCGAATCTTCTCGCCGACTGGCCTCCCCTCCCGTGCTTGCTCGGGACGAGCGACTGCATGTTCTTGATCGGATCGATTCTCTTGCCATGAAGGACTCCTATCGTCGCCTCGCTCCTATCGATGACTATGAGGCCGTATGTCTCCTTCTCTTCGAGCATCCCCTCGAGAGGCTCCGTGAAGAAGCTCGAGTCGCATCTGTAGATGAACGTAGGAACTGGGTCAGGCGGCTCCAACACGAACTGGACCATGTCCGTCTGGTCTGCGCCTATTGATCGGTGGCCCACGAAGAAGACGAGTCCATGCTCTGGAGGCTGTCTGAAGTTCTTGAGCCGGGAGAGGATCGATGATATCGCTGCCTGCACGTTCTTCCGCGTGCTCGCGGATTTGATGTTCGACGATTGAGAATACTCATTACGGAGGTAGCTCGAGACGTCGGAAATCTGTCTCGAAGGGGGTATGTATAGAGATATGAGTTCCGTGCCTCTCCCCGAGAGCTTGCGAACCTCCTCGAGGCTCCTCCGGAACTCGTACTTCTGGAGATCAGTAAGCTCGGCCATCCAGAACCAGTCCGAAGCTTTTTGTACGGGTTAGAGCGTTCGTCATTATAAAGGTTGAGCAGGATGGAACCTGTGGTTTTGTCACTCGGTGGCTCGGTCCTGATAAGGGACGATGGCGACACAGCTTACCTGCGTAAGCTCGCAAAGATCCTGATTGGTCTGTCTTCGAGCTACAAGCTCTACGTCGTGACGGGAGGCGGAAGGATTGCCCGCTACTACATAGGCGCGGGGCGAGACCTGGGTGCGGACGAGAGTTTCCTTGACGAACTCGGGATAGAAGTCACGCGCCTGAACGCTCGACTGCTGATCACCGCTCTTGGAGATCGCGCGTACCACGTTCCCCCAAGTAACTACGATGAAGCCTTGCAGGCTGGGAAGACTCACTCGATCGTAGTCATGGGCGGGGTCAGCCCGGGCATCACCACGGATGCGGTCGCCGCACTGCTCGCTGAGAGAGTCAAGGCTAAGCGACTCGTCAATGCTACATCCGTGGACGGCGCATACAGTGCGGACCCGAAGAAAGATCCTGGTGCGACTAGGATCTCAAAGATGACCCACGAGGATCTCATTGCACTCGTCGGTTCGACGCCTGCAGGCGCAGGCCCTAGCGTCGTTTTCGATTCCGTTGGTGCAAAGGTGCTGGAGCGTTCCAAGATAACTCTCGCGATTGTCGAAGGAAGGGATCTCGCCAATCTGCGAGATGCTATGGAAGGAAGGGCATTCAAGGGCACGATCGTTGTATAGTGCGGCATCGATGTTACAGGGCTTCCAGATCGTTGCTGCTGATCTCCTCAAGACCACAGGATGCGAATCTCTCTCGCAGCTGCCTGTATGCCGGTTTGGCCATGGCCTTCTTGTGGAAGTAGACCTTCCTTGCGCCGTCGCTCTTGTATGCCATCTGACCTATCAATTCCTCGTCTAGCGACTCAAGGGCATAGTTCGCGGCCATATGGCCGACGGCAACCTTCCTCGAGAGCGCTATCTCTGTAAACCGCGGAGCGTAGTGACCTCCCCCAACACAGACCATGACTGGATGGTGCTCGTCTCTTGCGCTGATGATTGTTTCAGCAATTGCATCCGCAGCGTCCTCTCTTCCCCAGAGCTCCTCATAGCTTCCAATCTCGATGTAGAAAGCGGGTCCCTCCATGCTCGGGCCATGATGCGTTGTCTCAAAGGAGATGTTGAAGCCGAGCCCTTGACCTTTCGCCGAAAGGTTCCTCAGCGCCGAAGTCATGAGCTGAGGTGAGGCCAGGCATAGTGTATTCGGCTTGCCTCCGAACTCCGCAGCTGAGAAATTGCCGATAGGATGTACCGTGAGAGTTGGAATTCGCGATTCCGCTCTGTGTCGCGAGGCAAATATCGTGGCTTCCAACTTCACTCCAAGAGCATCTGACACCCTTCTGTCGATGAAATCCTCCTCGAGATGTATCCTGTCCACTTGGACCATCAGGAAATCGTCTTTGGCAAGAGCTGGGTGGTTGCTGAAGATTCCCTTCTCTGCCCATCCGGATCTTTCAAGGAGCCTCGCCCTTATGTTCATCGATGCGGGATCTTCTGACGAGGTCACTATGAGCTTCACGAAACCTGTAACCGTGGAGCGGCTCAATAACCCTTTCAGCACGTTGGGTTCAAAAGCCTTTTAAGGCAACTAGGGTTCTTGGCCACCAAGATGCCACCGCTGCTGATCACGACCATAGGAAGTCTATTCAGATTCAGTGAGAACTTGCATGAGTCGATAGACAAAGCTATCGCGTTCCAGCGGGAGCACCGAATCGATATCCTCTCCGACGGTGAGCAGAGGACGGATATGATCTCGTACTTCGCCGAGTCGTTCTCCGGCCTGGGTATCGAGGGAGGAACTCCCGTCGTCGTCGGGAAGATTGATTTGCAGAGCGATCCGCAGGATTTCTCCAAGGTTCAGGACCTCGCCTATATCAGGGCAAAGTATCCCGAGGTCAAGATCAAGGTCGCCATCACGGGACCGACCACTCTCGGAATGACCTGTGCCAGCCGGAAGATCAACTCCCACTACAAGAGCCTCGCGGACTTCGCTCTCTATGATGACATAGCAGAGGCCCTTGCACCGATTGCCAAGGCGATAGCCGACAAGGGCGCTTATGTTCAGATTGACGAACCGTTCCTGTCGCAGGGATACAAGGATCTGAAAGCCAGGGTCGCTCTGCTTGACCGCGTATCAGAAGGGCTCCCTGCTGAGAGGATCAGCGCTCATGTTTGCGGCTTCATTGGTCGGTTCGGCGTGATTGAGGACCTCCTGAGGCTGGAGAACATATCCACGCTGAGCTTCGCATTCGCGGGCAGGAATGAGCAAGCTAATATCGAGCATCTTGCCCGCAAGTCATTCGAGGGGCATGAAAAGAAGCTCGGGGCCGGATGTATTGCCGTCACGCCGTTGTCCGTATTGGAAGTCAGCAGTCCAGATGCGGTTTCGGCCAAGCTTGGAGAGATCGTCGGGAAGGTCGGCCGTGAGAACATAGCGTATGCGCATCCCGACTGCGGTATGAGGGCTACGAACAAGTCCCTGGTCCCCATCATTGTGCGGAACCTGCGGGCTGGCGTCGACCTCTTCGGGTGAATATTTCTCTGCGTGACCTTTGAGCCGTTGATAATGTTGCTCAGGAGGCAGTTTGGGCTCATGTTTGTGAGGCTGTTTCGAGGAGCTGCCATCAGAGATAGTGTGTCGTTCGTAATGTGACGTGGCTTGGCCCATGAGCCTGGTAGAAGAAAATGGCTCAGAAGGGGCCTCATCGAAGCCCCGGTTTGTTGGCTACGGCCCCTCGTATTTCGGGGGCTCTTGCCTCTGAATTGGTTCGTCAAGCTCTTCCTGTTCTGCCCCCTTCTCGCCCTCAGCCGGCTTCCTCATGAGCTGCTGAACTTTCATGAACAGCAGCAGCGCGACCAGCGCCAGGATGATCAATGCCGCGATAAATGCAAGCGACGTGGGCTCGGACATTTTGTCTCCAAATCCCTGTGGGCCTTCGCTCACGGCGACCGCCACGGACGCGCTCTTGCCCCCTGCTGTCACATTGATTGTGCCAGAGCCGGCCCCTTCGGCGTCGAAGTTGGCAGTTCTCCCATCGGCAGAAGGAATCACTGTCCCAATGGTCGTGCTCCAGCTGAACAGGCTCACGCTGATCTCGTTGCCATACACGTCAACCGCAGACACTGTGAGGCTTGCGCTTCCGCCGGTCTTGACGCTGATTGCAGTTGGCGAAACGACCAGATGGTCTATCGCACCTGGCAACACCGTCACCGAGACGACCTCGGACATCGAGCCCGCAGTCGCAGTTATCGTCGCGGAACCTGCAAGAGTTGGCACGAGATAGAAAGCTGCCGTGCCTTCTGCTGACAGTGCCGAGATCGTACCGCGCGTGGCCGTCCAGGTGACACCGACATCGTCGATCAAGTTGCCGTATTCGTCCCGAGCCTCAGCGGTCAGCGTGATCACAGATCCTGCAGGTGTAGTCAGAGGCGATGGGTTCACTGTCAGGCTTGCCATGGGTCCGGGGACGACTCTTGCCTTGACTGATCCGGAGATGGAACCTATGCTCGCGGTGACTGTTCCGGAGCCAACGGTGTCGGAGGCCGTCAAGACTCCAGTCTGCGAGATCGAACCGAGTGCGCTGCTAGCCGTCCAGATGACCGTCAGGCCAGTTATCTCGTTCCCGTAGACGTCCATCGGCGTTGCCTGCATAGAAGTAGTGCTGCCCGCGGTCAGTTCGATAGGATCAGGAGCGACCGCGATGCTGTGCAAAGGCCCGGGCTCAACCGTCACCGGCACGATCGTTGCCATTCCTTCAGCGGTCACGATCAGTTCGCCACTGCCCGGGAATTCAGCTGCAGTGAATAGCACTGTGCCCGTCTCGAGAGACACCGCGATCAATGTGCCGATATCGTTGGCCCAATCATACGAGAGGCCAGGAATCTCATTTCCGTAGAAATCGTAGCCATGTGCCTCGAGGAGCATCGTGTCTCCACAATCGATCGTCAACGGATTCGGCGTCGCCACGAGTTCTGCCATTGGTCCAGGAACGACTTCGACAACTGCC
>Ga0315312_1002972_pt1 | contig 11246 bp, 9 predicted proteins | sample TDP7_MG_FD_203629 | JGI IMG/M metagenome (GOLD analysis project Ga0315312, IMG submission 203629) | Freshwater sediment microbial communities from Lake Towuti, South Sulawesi, Indonesia - TDP7 | ecosystem: Environmental > Aquatic > Freshwater > Lake > Sediment | place: Indonesia: South Sulawesi... | reverse complement strand
GGACACGCGATAAATCTGAACTGGAATGAGCTTCAACTCAGTCGAGGAGAGACAATCGCTGACACGGCACGAGTATTAAGCAGATATGTGGACGCCATCATGGCAAGAGTCCATTCGCACAAAGACATTGTCGCACTGGCTGAGAACGCAACGGTCCCCGTAATCAATGGGCTTTCAGATCTTTATCATCCATGCCAGATCCTTGCAGACTTCCTGACGATCTTAGAGAAGAAAGAGAGACTGGAAGAACTCAAGCTGGCGTATATCGGAGACGGAAACAACGTATGCAACACTCTGCTCTTGGGATGCTCAAGGGTTGGGATGGACATCAGTGTAGCTCACCCTGAGGGCTATGGGCCGAGCAGTGAAGCCGTTGGACTTGCGGGCGAGTTCTCAAGGAGCTCAGGCTCAAAAGTGGAGCTGACAGTTGAGCCTGAGGTTGCAGCGAAAGACGCGGATGCTGTGTACACAGATACGTTCGTCTCGATCGGACAGGAGGCGGAGAAGGACAAGAGGCTGGGGATCTTCCTTCCGAAGTATCAGGTCACAGAGGAGACCTTTCGAGTCGCGAAACCGGACGCGATCTTCATGCATTGTCTTCCGGCACATAGAGGAGAAGAAGTGGCAGATGAGGTAATTGATGGTCCCAGATCTGTGGTATGGGACGAGGCAGAAAGCAGACTCCATGTCCAAAAGGCAGTCCTTCTCTCTCTCATCGGATGAGCCTCCGGATGACAATTCTGGTAGCTGCGTACAAGAACGACCTAGCAGCAGTGAACATTGCCAACAAGCTCATCGAGAAGTACTCCTTCCATGAAACGAAGGAGATGTCTGCCGGAAGGCCAATCTACCAAAGGAATGGAATTCAGCTCGCCTATCTCGACATAGACGACATATTCGCAGACAACCTGGATCAGAAGTTCCGAGCGGACGCGATTGTTTTTGCGTCTAGGCATAGGAGCGAGAGTGGAGAGCCAACCCTCACGGTTCACGTCTCAGGAAACCTGACTTCGAAAGCTTGTTTCGGGGGAAGGCCGAAGCGACTTGCCCTAGCCAATTCTCACATGGTGAAGGCTGCGCTTCGAGGCCTCAAGTCGGCACAAGAGAGGCTTGGCCTAGATCGGTACGTGGTTTCTCTTGAGGCAACTCACCACGGTCCGACCGAACTTCAGATCCCCTCACTATTCGTTGAGATTGGAAGTTCGGAGAGGCAATGGGGCGACTTGACTGCGGCAGAGGCTGTGGCTGAGGCGATCTACACTTGTGCAACAAGTCCTGCTTCAGGAGAACCGTCCGTGGGGTTTGGAGGAGGGCACTACTCAATGAAGCATACTGAGGCGAATCTGAGAGAAGAGTTTGCGGTCGGACATGTCTTGCCGAAATACTTCTTTGACCATTTCGATCCTTCAATGGTCTGGCTTGCCTTTGAAAGGACCGTTGGACCATGTACCACTGCTATTGTCGACTGGAAAGGAATTCGCGGCCCTGAGCGAAGGAAGCTTGTTGAACTTCTGAATAGCCGAAACGTAAACGTGATTCGGGTTTAAGGCGTCATCCGGACAGATGTGTTGCGCTGAGGTCTTCTGTATATCTGGAGATGTCTCTGTAACGACGAAAGATTAAAAGGTGCTCGTTTGTTATTCTGAGCGAGATTTCGATTGGAGACTTGCCCTTGAATCTGTCGGAGTTCCTTGAGTCATCGCGCAGGTTGCTTCAGGCAACTACAAGGCCTAGCAGAGATGAGATCTGGATGCTTTTCAAGATAAGCATGCTCGGCCTGGTAGTACTAGGCATGATTGGATTCATGGTGCGAGTCATCTTCTGGATCATCAATCTTGCCCCATAGAGGAAAGAAGATTGTCTGAGCAAAAGCCGAAGATGCAGATCTATGCGGTTCGAACTACAAGTGGCCAGGAGAAGACAGTTGCCGACCTCTTGATGTCTCGGATAGCTTTGAAGAAGCTACCGCTCGCCAGCGTTCTCGCGCCTGAGGTCATCAAAGGATACATATTCGTTGAGGCTGCCGGGCCTCATTTTGTTGATGAGGCAATCTCAGGTATGAAACATGCCAGAGCGCGGACCAAAGGCGTCATAGGTGTCTCCGCGATTGAGAGGTTCCTGATAACGAAACCTGTGATTGAAGACTTAGCTTTGGGAGACCTAGTTGAAGTTGTAGGAGGACCCTTTCGAGGATTGAAGGCAAAGATCACTGATGTTGACGCGGCGAAGGAGGAGTTGGTAATCGAGTTGCTTGAGGAAGGTTTTGCTACCCTTCCGATCACTGTGCATGCTGACTATGTGAAGCTTGTTCAGAAGGCTGGTGGAGAGGCTGGGAGAGAAAAAACAGGTTGAAGCTTTGCTTGCTGGGGGCCACGCCACGGCTGGCCCGCCTCTTGGGCCTATCCTTGGACCCCTAGGCGTCAATGTCCTTCAGATAGTGAACAAGATAAACGAGTTGACCAAGGCATATGCCGGCATGAAGGTTCCCGTCAAGATTATGGTTGATGTGGAATCGAAGGACTTTGAGATAGAGGTGGGTACGCCGACAACATCGGCGCTTATAGTGAAGGAGCTTGGAATTGAGAAGGGGTCCGCGACTCCCAAGACTCAGAAGGTCGGCAACCTTACTATGGAGCAAGTTATTAACATCGCCCAGATGAAAGTGCCCCGCAGTTATTCGATCTCTTTGAAGGGAGCAGTCAAGGAAGTTCTTGGCGCCTGCGTCAGCATGGGAGTCACGGTTGAACAGAAGGAGCCGAAGGAAGTTCTGAAGGAGATCGCTGAGGGCCAACACGACAAGATTCTGTCAGCGTAGAAAAAGAGCTGCATAGAGAAGCGCTGGTCAGGAAAACCCGATCAGTGTACAGCCTCAACACTGAACTGATCTCTCACGTTGCGGTTCGACTCACCGTGGCTGAGAGGTAAAGGGTTTATTTAGCGGTGCCAGTGTATTTCGGAAAGCTGGAATCACTTTGCCCTTGCCAAAAGAGAGCTTGCTCAACGCCGTGGAGGAAATGAAGAAGAATTCGCCGAAGAAGAAGTTCAAGCAGGCGATTGAGCTAGTCATTAGGCTCAAGGACATAGACTTGAAGAAGCAAGAGAGCAAGATCTCTGAGACCATTGTGCTTCCGAATCCTTTAGAGAAGCCTGTCAAAGTGTGCTTCATCGCCACCGGCGACTTGGCGGTGCGGGCAAAGAAAGGCGGCGCAGATCTTGTCTTGGGCAGGGACGAGCTGGACGCGCTCGGGAGAGAGAAGAAGGAGGCGCGTAAGGTCGCTAGGGAGTACGATCAATTCGTTTCAGAAGCGCCTCTGATGCCACTGGTTGGAAAGACTTTGGGCCCGGTTCTGGGTCCGAGAGGGAAGATGCCTGTCCCCGTACCGCCGAACGTCGTCGTAGAGGACGTTTTGGCTAGGCAGCGACGAACTGTCCGGGTCCGTGTAAGAGATCAGCCGGTCATTCAATGTCGTGTTGGTACCGAGGACATGGCCTCTGATAAGATTGTTGATAACGTACAGGCCGTGGTGACGGCGATCGAGGGAAAACTTGAGAGAGGCCTAGGAAACGTTGGCAGTATAATCGTGAAGGCCACAATGGGTTCACCAATCAAGGTTCCTCTATTGAAGGAGTAGGACGACCATGCGACTGGATGGAAAGGTGCCAGAAGGAAAGGTTCTCGCTGCAAACCAACTGGCACAAGACATGGGTACGCATAAGGTAATAGCCGTCGCAGACCTTGCGAAAGTCAGATCATCCCAAGTTCTGGAGATGCGAAGAAAGCTCCGAGGCAGGGTGAAGATGCTTGTGACGAAGAATGCCCTGCTCAGGAAAGCAGCAGAGAGCTTGGAGGAAAAGAAGAAGAACATATTCACTTTTGCCAACTCTCTTTCCGGACCGAATCTGCTACTTTTGACTGACATAGATCCTTTCGAACTCACGATCCTGCTTGGCAAGAGTAAGGTTAGAGTAGCAGCGAAGGCAGGCGAAACATCAACTGGAGAGATAGTAGTTCCTGCTGGCAATACAGGACTCCCGCCGGGACCGATAATCAGCGAATTCAATGAGGCAAAGATCCCCACCAAGATAGAGTCAGGAAGCATCTGGGTTGTGAAGGATACAGTCGTTGCCAGGAGAGGAGACGTGATAAGCGCGAAGGTCGCTTCGGTCCTGTCAAAACTCGGAATCAAGCCTATCGAGGCTGGCATATCGCTGAAAGCGGCATACGAAGAGGGTTTGATCTTTGGGCGAGACGACCTTCTACTTGACTTGAAAGGGTATCGCGACGATCTCACGTTGGCTGTGAAGCAGGCCTTGGGGCTTGCGATCGAAGCGAACTATCTCACTGCTGAGACCGCTCCGATTGTGCTCAGCAAGGCGCATAGACAGGCGATGTGGCTGGCGGCAAGGTCAGAATATCCAGCAGACATTGTGATGCCCGAGATTCTGAGAGAAGCCTTCCTGGAGATGAAAGCTCTATCCGAGAGTTTGGTTTCGGTCAACAAGGAAGCGGCACCTACAAGCTACGAGGCACCTGCCCCGGCTCGTGTGATTCCTCCAAAAGTCGAGACTCCAACACTTGAACCGAAACGATTGGAGGAAGTGAAGCCAATGGAACCCAAGGTCGTCCCGATGCCCGTCACGCCGCAAAAGAAGCCACCATTGGATAAGGCTGCGATCACCGAAGTTGTGGCAGAAAAGCCGGCAGCAGTTCCTGCTGAAAAGCCTGTGCAACCAAAGACTCCGGTCGCAAAGAAAGTGACAGCTGAGGTCGCGGAGCCGAAACCGAAGAAGAGAGTTCCCAAGGAAAAGGTTGAAAAGAAGGAAAAGGCTAAAAAGGGGAAGGCAAAATCGAGGTAGCCACTCAATTCGATTTCGTCAAGATTGAGGTGTGATGTCGGTGAAATATGTCTATGCGGCAATGTTGCTGCATTCCGCAGGTCAGCAGATCAGCGAAGATGGAGTGAAGAAAGTCTTGGGCGCCGCAGGCGTAAAAGTCGAGGAAGCAAGAGTGAAAGCGCTTGTTGCAGCCCTCTCCGAAGTCAAGATAGATGAGGTTCTGAAGAACGCGTCCGCACTAGCGGTGGCGCCGGCAGCACCTGCCGCACCCGCATCCTCACCAGCAGAGGGAAAGGCTGAGCCGAAGGAAGAGAAGAAGAAAGAAGAGGAAGCCCTCGAAGGACTCGGCGCCCTATTCGGCTAGACCGATAGGGTAGGTAGCCAACAGTTTTACGTACGCAGCGTCTCTCTCCTATTCTATTGGTCGGAGCTGCTCCTAGTCATGAGTAGGCCCAATGATGAGTTCGATCTGCCCTTCTTCAGGGAGAACGGTTTCGTTAGAAGAAAATGTAAGACATGCGGAAGCTATTTTTGGACTCAGAGCCCCGACAAGATGGACTGCGGGGACGCACCTTGCCAAGAATATACGTTCATTGGGAACTCGCCTGCCCGTCGGAGCTACACACTTTCTGAAATGAGGAACGAGTTTCTATCGTTCTTCGAAGAGAACGGTCATCCCGTTGTCAAGCCCTATCCCGTCATTGCCAGGTGGCGGAACGATGTCTATCTGACCGGAGCTTCAATCTTCGACTTCCAGCCATACGTCACTGAAGGGATCTTGCCTCCGCCTGCAAATCCGCTTGTGATCAGTCAGCCGTGCCTCAGGCTTACTGACATAGACAACGTGGGCCCAACCATGGGAAGACATCTGACGATCTTTGAGATGGGTGGAGCGCACGCATTCAACTATCCGGACCGGGAGGTTTACTGGAAAGATCAGACTGTGAGATATCATCACGAGCTGCTTACCAAGAAGCTAGGAGTCAAATCAGGTCTCGTCCAGTACAAGGAGCACTTCTGGTCAGGGGGAGGAAACGCAGGCCCCGACCTTGAAGCCAGCGTCAACGGTCTGGAGATCTCAACGCTCGTCTTCATGTTCTACAAGATCATCGGAGACAAGCTTGTCGAGATGCCCATCAGAACCGTGGACACAGGCTACGGGATCGAGCGTTGGACCTGGCTGACACAAGGCTCAACAAACGGGTTCCAACCAATCTACGGCGAAGTCTTGGAGTCAATCATGCGGCTAGCAGGAGCGAAGGTTGAGGACGAGTTGGTTGCCACAGCCTCACGCCTGTCAGGTATGATGATTGTTGAAACACTGTCAGATAGAATCGAGTCGAGAAGGAAAGTAGCCACAAGACTAGATATCGATTGGCGAGAGCTTGAAAGATTGCTGGCTCCAGTCGAAAGCATATTCGCTGTGGCAGATCACACCAAATCGATAGCGTTCATGCTTTCCGAGGGAGTGGTCCCATCTAACGTTCAGGAAGGCTACTTGACTAGGCTACTGATACGCCGAACGTACAGATTGCTGAAGAACCTCGGAATCGAAGACGAACTACAGAACATTGTCAACATGCAGATCTCGCATTGGGGCCACGACTTTCCAAGCCTGAAGGAGATGAGAGGCGAAATCATTCGAGCATTGCAGATTGAAGAGAAGAAGTACCGAGCTACGCTAGAGAGGGGACAGGGCTTGGTCCGAAGGCTTTCGACAGAGTTGAAGTCAAAGGGCACAAATGAAATGCCTCTGGATAAGCTGGTCGAACTCTACGACTCTCATGGGCTCGTGCCAGATGAGGTGAAGGAGATTGGCGTGAAAAGCGGCGTCAAGGTTAAGGTCCCTGCGAACTTCTACGCCATGGTTGCAGGCAAACGGATGCAAGCACCGCAGCCGGTTGAAACTGAAGCCGAACGGGAGATTAGGGACAAGATTGCTGGTTTGCCTCCAACGCGTGCCTTGTACTACGAGGACCCATACATGACGAAGTTCAAGGCAAAGGTTCTGGCATCGTTTGATGATGGCTCATTCGTATTAGACGGGACATGTTTCTACCCTGAGGGAGGAGGACAGCCAGCTGATCATGGCACAGCCATGACAGGCCGAGGAAGGGTGAACATAGTGAACGCCCAGAAGGCGGGGAACGTGATTCTCCACTTCGCAGATGGAGAAGCGCCCCCGGTAGGCGAGACTGTTGAAGGCGAGATCGACTGGGGTAGGCGTATCAACCTCATGCGCCACCACACTGGGACGCATGTCCTGATGGGCTCGATCCGAAGGGTCCTGGGAGCGCATGCATGGCAGGCAGGAGCACAGAAGGATGTTGACAGGGCGAGGTTGGATTTCTCCCATTACGAGAAGCTTACCCGCGAAGAGATTGAGAAGATAGAGCGACTAGCGAACGAGGTGGTTGCGAAAGATCTGCGCGTGGAGACGATGTGGATGCCTCGTGACAAGGCGGAGCAAGCCTACGGATTCAGGCTGTATCAGGGAGGAGTCGTTCCGGGAAAGGAGATACGTGTCGTGAAGACTGAGGACTGGGAAGTTGAGGCTTGTGGAGGAACTCACTGTAAGAGTACGGGTGAACTGGGCCTACTCAAGATAGTTCGGGTGGATCGGGTTCAGGATGGTGTTGAACGGATTACTTTTGCGGCTGGAATACCTGCGCTGGAAGTTGTGCAGGAGAGAGATCGAGCGATCGATGAGCTTGCAATCCTCCTAGAGAAGAGCCCCGAGCATGTCGTGAAGACGGTTCGAACACTGGTGGAGGATCATGGTCGTCTGCTCAAGGAATTGGAGTTGATGAAGAAGAATGCTGCGAGCGTTGAGGCAGAGAGATTGCTCAAAGAGGCCAGGAAGGTTGGAAGGACGCTTCTCATAACGTGCAAGAGAACGGAGGGAACTGAGGATGAGGCGATCATGCTCGCTGATCTGCTAGCGAAGAGCGACGAACGCGTTATCTCAATCATAGTCTTGGCAAAAGAGACGGTCAGGGTGATCGTCTCGGCAGGAAGAAAGGCAGTTGCGTCTGGAATCGATGCTGGTAAGATTGCAAGAGAGCTTGCACCGATTCTGGGAGGTAGCGGAGGCGGAAAGCCGTACTTTGGACAGGGCGGAGGCGCAGATGTGAAGAAAGTCGACAGAGTGCTGACGAAGGCCAAGGAGATTGTGGCCAAGATGGTTAGGTCTAGGTGATCGATAGTGGATTGGCATGCCCTGGAGAAGAAGTGGCAGAAGAGATGGGAAGAAGCCAGACTAAGCGAGTCTGATCCTGATCCTAACCGGAAGAAATGCTTCGTTACCTTTCCTTATCCGTACATGGGTGGGCCTCTTCATGTCGGGCACGCTTTCACAAGTACTAGGCTTGACGCCTATGCCAGATACATGAGAATGAAGGGCTACAATGTTCTGTTTCCTTGGGCTTGGCATTGGACTGGAGAAACCGTGGCTGGCGCAGCAGAGCGAGTGAAGATAGGCGACAAACCATTCATTGATGCGCTCAGAGAGGTTGACGAAGTCCCCGAAGAGGACTTGAGAAAGTTCATTGATCCCGTTCACATGGCAAGATACTACACAGAGAATGGAAGAAGAGCTGTGAAGCGACTTGGCCTCGCAATTGATTGGAGGCGAGAGTTTCACACAACTTCACTCAATCCCGCCTACAGCAAGTTCATCGAATGGCAGTACGCGAGACTGAAGGAACGTGGATACGTGTCGTTGGGAACGCATCCTGTTGTGTGGTGTCCGAGATGCGAAAGCCCTACCGGGGATGCGGATAGACTGGAAGGGGAAGAGGTCCGACCGGAAGAATACGTTCTAATGAAGTTCAGATACGGCGACGCATTCCTTCCCTGTGCAACGTTCCGTCCGGAGACGATCTACGCGGTTACGAATCTCTGGATCAACCCTGACGCAACGTACGTGGAGGCTTCTGTGGACAGTGAGAGATGGATAGTGAGCAAGGAATGCGCAGCGAAGCTATCAGACCAGTTGCGAAAAGTCGAAGTTCTAAGAGAACTCGCCGGTGCCGAGATCGTTGGAAAGACCTGCAGAGAACCGATCGAAGGAAGAGAGTTGCTCATCCTTCCCGGCTCATTCGTGATGCCGGATAGCGCTTCTGGCCTGGTCTACAGTGTTCCAGCGCATGCTCCATACGATTGGCTGGCTCAACGGGACTTGGAGCGAAACCCTGCAATCCTTGAAAGGTTCAACATCTCGGCTGATGCTGTTCGGGCTATCAAGCCGATCTCAATGATCAGTGTCGAGGGGTTTGGTGAATTCCCGGCGATCGAGCTTGTCGATCAGATGAAGGTCCGGGATCAGTCTGACCCCGAAGCTGACGAAGCTACAAGTGTGTTGTACAAGAAGGAGTTTCACACCGGTGTTCTGAAGCCAATCGCGAAGGAGTACGCGGGCAGAAAAGTCTCAGAGGTCAAGCAAGAACTGATCGACCAGTTCAAGCGGAGAGGAATTGTCGACACTATGTACGACCTGCCCAGAAGGGTTGTCTGCCGCTGCACAACGTCTTGCAATGTGAAGATCGTGCAGGACCAGTGGTTTCTTCGCTACTCGGATCAGACTTGGAAGGAACGGGTACATGGTTGGCTTGATCAGATGAAGGTCTGCCCAGAGGAAGCTAGGAAGTGGTTTCACGATGTTGTTGATTGGCTTCATGACTGGGCGTGTTCTAGGAAGACTGGGTTGGGGACTCCTATCCCTTGGAGCCCGGACTCCATAGTTGAGACGCTTAGTGACTCTACAGTGTACATGGCCTACTACGCCGTGAGCAAGTTCGTGAATGAGAAGAGGATCTCACCTGATCAGCTTACGCCCGAATTCTTCGACTACGTTTTCCTAGGAATTGGAGAGCCCGAGGCGACAGCTAGGAAACTGGACTTGAAGCCTGAGTTTCTACGGGCTATTCGTGAGGAGTTTCTCTACTGGTATCCAGTTGACATAAGGAACTCAGGCAAGGACTTGGTTCCAAACCACCTCACCTTCTTCCTTTTTCACCACACTGCACTGTTTCTTCCGGAGCATTGGCCTAGAGGTATGGGTGTAAACGGATTCATCCTCGTCGAAGGACAGCCGATGCACAGGTCCAAGGGCAACTTCATACCCATGCTGAAGGCATTGGATCTGCACGGAGCTGACGTGACCCGCTGTAGCCTTCTACTAGCGGCCGAGAACATGGATGACCCAGATTGGAGGGCTGAGACGCTTCGCGACGTGAAGGCCAAGCTTGAGTCCTTCCACAACACTGCAAGCGAGATCATCAACTTGAAAGGCTCAGCCTCAATGAGCCAGTTGGAGAGATGGCTGCTGAGCAGCCTGCAAACCAAGATCCAACGTATCGAAGAGGCCATCTCGGTGATGAAGAATAGGACAGCATTGGAGAACGCGTTCTTTGAGGTGTGGAACGATTTCAGATGGTATCTCCGAAGATGCGAAAGCCCGAACGGCGAAGCTTTGAGGGATGCACTGAGTATCTGGGTTCGACTGATGGCGCCGTTCACACCGCATCTCTGCGAAGAAGTCTGGGAGAAGATGGGCCGCAAGGGATTTGTCGCTGAGACAGCTTGGCCGAGTCACGATCCGAGCAAAGTGGACCCGATGGCTGAGGAGGCTGAGAAGATAGTCAGAGAGACGATGGAGGATACTTCAAACCTCCTCAGGGCTATGAAGATCAAACCGCGAAAGATCTGCTACTATGCGGCGCCAGACTGGAAATGGGATGTCTATCTGAAGATGCTGAAGAAGGTCGAGGCGGGCAAGCTTGATAGAGGTGCCTTGATCAAGGAGCTTGTTTCGGATCCCTCTCTGAAGGCCAAGGCCAGAGAAGTAGCATCGTTTGTTGGAAACATTGCTGAGCAAGTCTTGAGAATGCCATCAGATGCAAGGAGGCTGAAGCTTCAGCTTGGAAAGATTGATGAGCTGGAGGTTCTAAAGGGGGCGCAGAGGTTCTATTCAAAGCAATTCGAGTCCAAAGTAGCCATGTTTGCACAGGGCGATCCGCAGCAGTACGATCCAAAGGGAAGGTCGGAGCTGGCTCAGCCGCATAGGCCGGCGATCTTCATCGAAGCGTAGGTTTGGAGAACGTTCTTTCGCAAGCAGGAAAAGGCAAACATATGAATGGCGTAACCTTGGTAGTGACGGGTGGGCCCGTGGCGCAGCCCGGATAAGCTACTGCTAATGGAGAGCGCACCGGCCTTCTAAGTCGGGGGTCGCGGGTTCAACTCCCGCCGGGCCCGCTCATCATTCTGAAGCTTCCGTTTGGGCCGGTTTTCGGCTCATTTCCCGCTCATTGTCGGCTTTTTCCATGCTCAGAATTTGCTTGGTTGAGAGTCTTAAACGACAGTCTAAACCTATCCCGGTCCACCATCACGCTGCGCCTGGATATACGAAC
>Ga0315312_1002970_pt1 | contig 11258 bp, 15 predicted proteins | sample TDP7_MG_FD_203629 | JGI IMG/M metagenome (GOLD analysis project Ga0315312, IMG submission 203629) | Freshwater sediment microbial communities from Lake Towuti, South Sulawesi, Indonesia - TDP7 | ecosystem: Environmental > Aquatic > Freshwater > Lake > Sediment | place: Indonesia: South Sulawesi... | reverse complement strand
ACCAGAGACTAAGTAAAATATTGGAGACTACTAATGTAGTACATGTTACAGATCCATTTAAGACTATGCCAGCGTATACTGATAACGTTGCATATTTTCGACTTCACGGACTTGGAGACAGGATGTACTATTATCAGTATTCGAATGAAGAATTGAAGAGATTGCATGAATTTGCGAAAACTTTTAAAGACAAAGGAAAGGAGGCCTATGTGCTTTTCAACAATTTAACTATGTTTGACGATGCATTGAGGTTTAAGAGATATATTGAATGTGGTGAATTTTCAGGTCTTACAAAAGGTATAGGAGTTGAGTCTGCGATGGAAGTAATGAAAGGATTTAAATTTCCTGCAACCAAAAGTATCATTTTTAAGATTGTCGGATGGAAGCTTGTTGAATTGGGAGATGGTAAACAGGTTAGGGTTGATCAATTATTGAAGGATATGCCTTCAAAAGCGTATAAGAGCATAGATGAAGTGCTACAAGAAGCGAAGTTTTATTGAGCCTTTGGGTCTTGGAAGGAGCCAAAATTATTTTTGTTTCTTCTTCTCCCTCTTCATATTGGAACTTTGTTTTCCATTAAAATATTTGTTTAGAGTAAAGTCTTGTGAGGAATCAACCGTGTATGCGACAAGTGTTGAAGAGGTTAGGGAATATAAGATAACTAAGAAGGGGGCTAAGGGGGTCAAGGTCAGGTATCTGTTACATAAGGGTGTAGGTGCAAAGAGATTACAGCTTCGCCTGTTTACCATTGATGTCGGTGGCTACACGCCCTTAGAAAGGCATACGCATGAGCATGAAGTCTTTATTCTATGCGGAAAAGCGCTTATCAAAGGTGGAGAACAAGAGATCATAGCAAAGCATGGAAGTGCAATCTTCATTTCTTCAAACGAGAAACATCAGTTCAAAAACATTGGCAATGAAACATTGGAATTTCTATGCACAAAAGAAACTACTGAATAACATGCTTGTGGTGCGGCCGCCGAGATTTGAACCCGGGTCGTCAGCGTGGCAGGCTGATGTCCTAGACCAAACTAGACTACGGCCGCCATGCGTAAACATATGCAAACTACAAATTTAATAACTGTTTCTTAAAACCTTTCTCAGCGAAGTGAAAATGAGAATGGCTTACAAGGAGTTCAAGCTAAAAGACAGCCGCACTGTCACTTTGGATTTTTTAAAGGAGGAAGACTTGCCCGAAGTAGTAGACGCGTTAAATAGCGTCATTCGAGAAGGCGTCTATCTTGCGCATGATGAAGAAATCATTGACATGGAACTAGAGCGAAAATGGTATCAAGACCACATGAAAACTGGCATGTCCTACCTTGTCGCAAGAGTAGATGGAAAAGTTGTTGGAGGCGCAAGTATCGAACCCAGAAGAGGAAAATTCTCACACACAGCGGTTTACGGCATATTCATCAAAGATGGGTTTAGAAATATGGGAATTGGAACCCAACTCACCTATGCTTTAATTGAAATTGCTCGCCAACGTGGTTTTGAAATACTTGAGCTCTCTGTTTTTGGTTCAAACAAGCGGGCGCACCACGTCTACAAGAAATGTGGATTCAAGGATGTAGGCAGAATTGAAAGAGGAGTTAAGATGTTAGATGGCACATATACGGATAATGTAATATTGACCTTCTCTCTAAAATAAGGACAGGTTACTCAAGTGGCATAGAATTTGAAAAATCAAGACCAAAAAACCTCAAAACTTCCATGTAATGCCAAGAGATACTACATGCAAGAAGAAAGATACGACTGGGTGAAAGTAGTAAGCACATTCGCAGGAATTGAAAGTATATATCATTTTATCCGTCAAAAAATGATGCAAAAACTAATCAGACGATACAGCAGAGAAGGCCGACACTTGGACATCGGATGCGGCACAGGCTTAGTCTTATGCTGTATGCCAGCGCACACGGTTGGACTTGACATCAATAGGTGGGCACTTGAAAAAGCTAAAACCCATGTTCCAAAGACACAACTAATCCTAGCAGACGCTGACTACTTACCATTTAGAAGAAATGCCTTTTCAACAATTACCCTTTTTGAGGTTCTTGAACACATGAATAGTCCACGACATGTTCTCAGAGAGATATGCCGTGTTCTTGAAACTTCCGGAATCTTGATCGGATCAGTTCCAAGGGAATCCCCTTTCTGGAAACTTCGCATATTAAGTTCCACGTGTCCACGAAATGAGCCATTTCACCGTCTATATAAGAAACTTGAATTACGTCGATTTTTTAATCCGTTGGCTCGATTAAGTTGTCATTTTTTCTTTTGGCTTCCAAACTTCTTTTTTACAGCAGAGGTTGATAAATAGCCTATTTCTGACTGAACTTGTCAAAGAATGGATTGTGGTGCCGAGGGCCGGACTTGAACTCAAGTCAGGTGGAGATATCACCCGCAATTCCCCTTTTCTCCATTAGGATGTACGTATTTGCCATAAGCTCGTAGTCCACATGTAGAAGAAATGAAAAATCGACGGCGGAATAACGTTTTGACTCCTCAACATAATGTATCCCAAGAGAAGCTTGATTGGCAACCACACGAGAATATCTGCAAAAGCCTCCAAGACAACGCCAGAGTATTGAAAGTAACGCATTGGGAAATACCATAATCCACAAATCAACGTTGTTGCAACAAGCCCTTTAACAGTGCCACCGTAAGCGATCAGTCGCGTTTGAACATAACCCCTCCACACAACTTCCTGACTGAAACCCACAATTGCATATAGAATAAACGCGTAAACCATCGACACAGAAAAACCTGCAAAAGTTCTGCCCAAAGAAGGAGCGAGCAGACCCAAACCTCCAACATAAATCGCACTCAGGACAAAACCCAATGCAAGATTACGCCCCTTATCCATCCCAGTTATTCCAATGCCTCCAAGGCTTTGCCCAGTTCTCTTCATAGCCAAAATCATTGGTAGCAGATAGATGACAGAAACAAACGCATACCAAAACACGTCAACCGCAGCAAACGGCGGATAAGGCTGAAGCCTATAAAGGGGAAAAGATGGTAACACAACCAAGTATCCTAGAGTGTCTAACGCAAACCTTGCAGCAAACAAAGCTACAACTACCAAAAATGTTGCAGTAGCCTCGCTTCTCGTATCGGCAATTGTTATGGGTTTTGGGCGAAGTTTCAAAGCTCTTGATAACGAGTAGACTATGAGAACGCCAACTAAAAAGATGGCAATTGGCAATATAACATCAAAAGAGGTTGGAAAAGCCAAGCCAGCTTTCACGTCTCCACGCGCATATTTTACTAACTTATCGGCATATTAGCTTTGCCAGAACTTTAGCAAAAGCGTTCTCAACAGTTTTGCAAAAACTTACACTACGCGCTAAGCATTTATAAGTAACGAGCTTAGAAAACCGAGAATCAAAACGTCGACTGAAAAGTTTGGTGCGAGGGGAAACTCGGATTGATCTGCGCTTTAGCTCTAGTGTAATCCCTTTTCCATTTGCCTTATAATAGAATTAACGAGTCTTTTTGCGAACCATCCTTTAGCTGCCTGTTTGGCGACCGACAATCTATCGTAAGACATTCTATGGAGCTGGATTTTTCCATCAGTAAACTTGTATATGCATGTGATTGGAACTTGCCATTTCATACCACTAATCGTGGTGACAGCGATAATGTGCTCTGCAGCAAGCTTATTTCCTTGAACTATCATCTCAGTCTCCGTGCTTGTCGCCTCCAATGCCGACTGAGCCTGCCACAACCAGAACCGTCTTATCTCCTCTTTACCTTCGAAAGTACCGTCAGGGGTGACTAGAGTTGCTTCTTCTACGTATAGAGAAAGTATTTTCTCTACGTCCTTCCTTTCGATGGCTTGGTTTAAACTGCGGATAACGTCTTTGATCCCCTTTTCAGACAAGCCACAACACCTTGTAGTGATATTTTTCGCCACTCATTTTCCTATTTGTTCATATTTATAGATTGGCATGCATGTGCATTACTGGATTCTGGCTAAGAACAAGATGTGACTCTTTACACATGCGCGAGAGGTTTTGATGATTTCAATGGCACAACCGTAATGCTAATTACTAGAGCCTCACGGATAAGTCACCCGAGTTTTTCCCACACAATTCCTCTTTTTTCATGCATGCATGCAGAATTCTGCAGACGCTGAAGAATTCTTGCGGCACATAAGCGGTTCAGTTGAGGCATTCGTCCCAAGCGGGCGCTATTTTGGTTGGATAGAAATTCTATGCACACACACACACAATTTTATCATAGTGGCTTTCAGATGGCACGTGAGGCTCTCCGCCACTAGGGTGGCTGAGAAGTATGGTTATGGAGAGAATGTGGGGGCATATAGGAAGCAGTAAGCAATAATGATGCATTATAGCATAGCATGCATAATGTCCAGATTACGATACGAAAAATCTTATCTGCTTCATCAGGTACCATTAATGCGAGAAGATTGACACAAAATCAACTAGAAACTTTACTTATCATTGCCTACCTGTGTATAGCTCTCATATCGATAGTGATTGCGGTCTATGCCATAGGCGCTTCCTATCTGGGCAGAGAAACACTTCGGTCTAAATGGAGAAAGAAAAAGAGACGTGAGGAATTGGAAAGAAAGATGAAAGAACTGGGACCAAAAGCTGATGTTGAGGGAATAAAAGAAGAAATTGACCGCTACGAGAAAGAGATAATTGAAATTGATGACAAATTGTCATACTTAAATGTCTGGAGGGCAGTAATTGACCCAACTATTTGCTTCGTGACTGCGTTGATTATCATATCTTACAACATTTATGCTGACCCCATTGGCGCATTAAAATCTCCTTTTGGTTCAACGTTGATTGGCATAAATGATTTGCTTACGTTTTTTTCTGTGATAGCTATTGCTGCAGGAGTCTTCTTCTTGGTCAAGACGTTGTTTGCTATAGAGTGGGCTGCATCAAGAATTCCCTTGCCAGAATTCAAAGTCACTTTTGAGAATGGTCTTACAAGAAATAGGTATCGAGTCGAGGAGGTATCTGCAATTAAGATTGATGTGGAGAACATTGGTGAAGAAATAGCAGAAGATGTAAAAATCTTGGTATTGTTTCCACCAAATTTTAACGTCGCAGGATTTGTTGCAGTACAACCTGCTAGTTCCAAATATCCCGATTATAAAGCAGCAGTTTTGGAAATACCTTCAATTCACATCGGCATCGACATTCTATTTCAAGATGCAATTTCACTAACGATGCCAAAAGAATTAGGTCTCTATGAAATACCTGTCGAGATTTATGAAAGAAAGATAGTAGGTCCACTCACCCATAAACTTAATCTTGAGATTTATAGTTAATGCATGCATGGCAAAGCGTTCTAAATAGAATTCCATCTTTCTTAGGTGTCTCGATTGTGTTAGAAATATTAAGTACTATCCTGAACAGTAATAGATGCTGTGATTGAGATTGAAAACTAGGAAACTTATGATACTTGTTACCGTCTTCTTTTTGACCCTTCCAATTTCCATGCTCATAAACGCAATCTTCCCGTTGCCTATATTTATTTTGGACATTTTTCGTGGTGTTCTGGGAATAACAACTCCTTATGACCCACGTTTTCACACTGTTTTAGATATTTCGTGGTACTTGTCATGCATTTTAACTTCTTTGTTCTTTGCGTTCTTAGCTTGGGTTTTTTACAATAGAAGAAAATCATAGATGTGCAGGATTCATCTTGCTTCTGGTATTCGTTTTAGTTCACTGCATGGTATCCTTTCAGCTTCTTTCGACATCGGGTCAATTTCCTTTAAGACGACAAAAGACCTTCCTTCATAGCGAAAAGCATTTCCTACGTCTAATTCAGAATTTGTATCAATAAAAATCACTTCTGAAGTTTCAACATCTCTACACTTGTAATACATATAGTCACCACTCAGAAGGGAAACAGAAGACAGGCTCGTTATTGAGGAATAACGTACGGGCTAAAAACCCGAATGACCTGTCTTCTGAATCCCCAAAATAGCCTAATACTGCCTGAAATTTAAGGTTTTTCGTAAAATAAGAGTAAATTAGGCTTATCTGACGAAAGCGTTTAAATAATCGGTATAGCTTCTCGATATATCGAGGAATAACGTATGGGAAGAGAATCAAAAGTCGTTAAGTTAGTAGTAGATAGCTTCGGCTCTTTTCTAGGAATGGAAAAGGGCTGTATCATACTGAGAGATAAAAAAGGAAAGACTACGAAATATCCTTTGTTTGAAGAAGAAATCGGCGAGGTAGTTCTGCAAAGTGGAAACCTTGTAAGTACAGGAGTCTTAAGTGCTCTAGGGTTTTGGCAGATAGATGTTCTGATTACTACGAGGAACGGTTATCCTATTGCTATGCTGAAGAACCTAGAGGACGATTCACATGTCAAGACTAGGATTTGTCAATACGAAGCGTTGAAGAACGGTAAGGCTCTCTATCTGACCAAGCAATTCGTAATTGGAAAAATTGAAGGACAGAACCTATTGCTGAATAAATACGGTCTGAAGACTAATGATTTTCTAGGTAGAATGGTAGAATCGGTGAGAGAATCGGATTTAAAGAGGCTCAGAAGCAGGCTCCTACAGCTAGAAGGAAAACATGGAGACCACTACTTCAGACAAATCTTCCAATTGTTTCCAGAAAAACTTAGACCTATGAACCGAGTAGGCTTAAGAGCCTATGATGGGCTGAACAACACTTTCAACTTAGCTTATACTCTACTCTTCTGGAAATGCTATCGGGCTTTAATTAAAGCTCACCTAGAACCTTACTTGGGCTTTCTACATAACTTAAGATTCGGAAGACCTAGCCTAGTATGTGACTTCGTAGAATTATACCGACATCTAGCGGATAACTTCGTAATTCAATTCTGTCAAGAACTCAAACCTAAGGACTTCATAGCTAAAACTGAAACCTTCAACAATAAAAAAGGTAAGCGAATCTATCTGAATCGCTCTCTTACCAATGGCTTGACGAATAATCTGCATGACTATTTCAGAAGAGAAGTGAAGGTTCCTAGAATCAAGAGAGGAGAAAAACAGGAGCTAGAGACGCTAATTAATGAAGAGGCTATGCTTCTGGGTAGGTATCTGAGAAACGAAAGAGATAGTTGGATTCCTAGAATAGCAGTTCCTTGACTCGAATGAGTCCCCGAAGGGAAGGGATTCACGATGAGACTCAGGTTTCCCTCTAGGAACGTTTGCGAGAAGTTTCACTTGACCTACGAACTAGAAGGAGCGCAGAAAGGAGCTAACGTTTTAACGAGTTACTACAGAGTAAAGAGAATGAAAGTGGTTGTTGACGGTAGAAGGGTGTCTAAGGGATACTCGGCTGAATACCTGAGGAATAAGGCATACTTCAAAAGGAGAGAAATCAGAAAGCGTTTGGTTCTACATGAGTTTTATCATCATCTCGCAGAAGCTAAAGGCATAGTCTTGAAAAGAAGAGAGGAAGAAAGGCTAGCTGATGAGTTTGCGAGGAAGGTTATGAGGGGAAGAACCTGAATTTTGAAATCCAAATATTAGCCCTTCGGATTATCTCGCTATTTTTGGCGTAAGGTTCTTATATCTCCCTCTTATAAAAGGATATATAGGGAAATGGTCATTGCCCCGAAAAAGAAGCGAAGAGTTTACAACGATAGGAATAAGAAGAGAAACCAGAGACCGCCTGAAGCATTTTGGCTTTAAAGGGCGTCTCTATGATGAGATTCTCAATGACCTCATGGATGCTTGTGAACAATCCTTAGAAAAAGGTCAACGGCTCAAGGAGAAAAGAAAGCGTAAGTCAGAATCATCTAAAAGGTCGTAGAAACCATGTATGTTTGAAGATAGTCCTATTACGAGAAAGATTTTGGCGTTTGGCGATTTTAGGCTAGGTCCATATTTAGCGTTTGTAATCCTTGCCAAGTTTCTTGCTATACATTCAGCAGAATCTTCATATCCCAGATTGCCAGTCATTCATGAAGCTCGTTCGAGAGAGTTCAAGTCAAAGACTTTAGAATTAGCTGAGCAAATGTTCGACAAGGACATGTACATTTGGCTGTCTGGAGATACGACAATAAATGCTTTGGTGCAAGAATACGGTACAAATTTGGATGGCAAAAGCATAGATGTTGATGAAGGAGCCTTATTGTTTACAGCAATGCACAAGAGGAGTAGTAGCAGATGGCTGACTGGCTTTTCGCATTTGTACTCTGAAGAAAAATACAAATTTGGCATTCAAAGAGATAGATTCGAGCTGAGAGGGAGAATCTCTCTAGTCATAAACATTCCAGCTCCACAGTTTTACAGGCATAAGACAGAGTTGTTCGACGTAACGTTGGCAGACAGAGCCTTAATTTTGCATAGTTGGTTGAAATCGGCTCAACATCATAGAATAATGGAAAGGTTCAGGAGGACGATGGAACTAGAGTCAGAGGTTTTTGTAACAGAACGTTACAACAAGACCATAAGGAATCTGGGGGAATACAGAGATGAACTTTGGACTTATGCAAAGGAATACGGAACTCTGGCGGTCAGAAGTCCAGCGGAATGTGAAGATATAGTAACGGCGATAGCTTCAGAAAACGCTAGAATAAACTTGAGGAATTATATTTGTGACGATGATATTGAATTGGTCAGAATTTTGAGACCGTACAATATTGACCCTCAAGTCCCAGATGAACCTAGAGTAATAGGCTTTCTAAAGGAAAACAGAACCTACAAGGACATTTGCCATTTGTTAGATAAGCCACTGAGCTACTATTCGACTATCAGCCACTACAAGAAAAGAGCCTTGCAAAGGGGTGCTTTGGATGTTAGTTAGATACTTAGATGGAACTAAAACCTCTCTATCGCTCTCTCGCCATATAATAGACCCGATATACAGAGACGTTCCCGTTCTATCTAACTATCTAATTAGCCTACGTATGTTGAGCGTGAGCGTATGACCAGAAGAAAGATGACTGAAAAGGAAATAGACAAGCTGTTGGATGACGTACGGTTCTACATCGCTTTCGGAATTTTCCGCTTTCCTGTAATGGTAAAAAAGGGAAAGAGGAGGTAGATGTAACATGCCATTAAAACATAAACTTAGACCACTACCCGAGTTCCTGAAGTGGACGAGATACGGAGTCACAGATTCTCAGAAGTGGTATGCTCGGTTCTACGGACTCTATGATAGCATAGATGGCAAAATTAGGAGGTTTTCCTTCCAAGTAAAAATCAACAAAGCGCTTCGCCAAAACCGCAGAGGGCTTGGAATGCTGATGAGGTCAACTGTCAAAGAGTTGTTAGACGATAAGGTTCCAAAACACGTGCAAGGCGAGGTCTTCCCTGATTTCTTAAGCTTATTCGGAAGAGATTGGCAAAGAGTCAGAAGGATGAGGGAATACAAGGCTGGTGTGGTCTATGCAAGATAAGAGCAATAGCATCTGTGAAGGCAACGTTGTAATAGGATATACTAGTGATTGTACGCTGATGTTAGACTGTGACAACGTCAGAGAAGAAGAGGTCATACCGCTAGTTGAAGAATACGCCAAGTTCCATGATTTAGGAAGCATTCTGGTGATGCTATCTTCGGACAAAGGGCAAATGGACTTAGACCTAAGGCTATTGAAAAACTTCAGCATAATCTTCGGAAGACATTTAGACTGGAGAGAGATAAGGTGGCACATACAAGAGGCTCTTCGGCTGGAACTAATCGACGAAGCATTCGCTAAAATTAGAGAGTTCGGGTCTATCACAATAAGGGTCAATGCCAAGAACGTTGAGATACCTCCGCCTAAAATCTTCAGATACTTTTCAAATGGAGACGATACTTGTATAATGGAATTCCTTGATTTTTGGGTTATGTGCAGGAAAATGGGAAGGATTGGAGTATGAACGTGAGAAAAACCAAGATTGACGATAGAAAATACTGTAGAAGGCTGTACGAAGAGCTCTTGAAGCAGTATTCTGAAAGAGCTTCTCTGTCGGGAGGTTCTATTTTACGAAAGTAGAAAAGGATATTGCTGTCATACTCTTGCAGAGGGCAAAGCCTAACCTAGAGTTGAAATGGATAAGGAAGCTCGTAAATTTGGACTTGAATAGAATATCTGATGAAGCTTGGGAGATGCACGAAAATGAAGAAAAGACGGAAAGAATCCTCTGAGCAACATCTTTCCTAAGGGTCGGAAGGTTAGTGAGAAAAGAAGCGTTGGGTAAATCTACGATTTAGTATTCTGTGCTTTTAGATATGGTAATTTTGTCATTCTCTTCGATGAAAACTAGCATATCTCCTTCTTTCAACAAGAATTTTTCTCTGACTCTTTTTGGAACAGTTATTTGATACTTGTACGTGATTTTGCTCATTCCAAGTATTTCTCTCTTTGAACTCTTGGACAATAGGTAAACCCCTTAAAAACAAGGATTATCCAACTCACGTTTAAGACAAGCCAAGGAAACTATGTAAATTCTTGGAAAGTAAGGAAAATCTTATACGATAAAACTAAAGAGAATTAGGTGTTGCTATGAACAAGAAATCGATAGTTTTCATAATAGCAGCCTTACTCATTGGGATTCTGATAGGTTATTCAGTCTCTAAGTTTCTCTCAGAAAGTTGCTTGAAAACCGAGGTCGAATATTTTTTCATTCTTGACCCAGATTTCACTATACCCTCAAATAGCAACATTTTTTGGGGTGTTGAGGCTTGGAATAACATTAGCCGAGATTCGGTATCTGAAATTAGAAACGGAACACTTCATTTGTTCTATAATGGAACTATTGACTATTCATATGGTAACACTGGAGTATTCCAAGGTAAACACACCGACGGTAGAGTTGCACATCAATTGCTAGTTGGTGACTCTCCAAAAAACGCTTTCCCCCAAGAATATGTAATCTTTCCTAAGAATATACAAAGTGGCAAGTTTCAACTTGAAACAAAGTTCAAAATTCAAGACATAGGGTTCAATTGTTATCCAATTGTTTATCATACTGATTTTTCCAGAGTTAATCTTGGCATAACACTAATGTGTGCCATAAACAATGAGCCCTTCAATCTTGCTGCCGAAACCTTATGGTTAGATGTTTACTTTGCTGGATACTGCCTAAATGAAACTAACATCTGGGTTGTCTCAAAGAACTGGAGTTACGTAGCTTATCCGACAGACTATGATAATGATATTCATGCTGGATACTTTATTGAGGAAGTTCATCAACAAGACTTTAACAAATGGATTGAGATGTCAATAGACTTGGGAGATTTCATAAGCAAAACGGTAAGCCTCATAACAAAGATTGACATTAAGACAGTAAGGGT